>Ga0304728_1000052_pt1 | contig 88262 bp, 107 predicted proteins | sample C_130625_MF_Meta_FD_190476 | JGI IMG/M metagenome (GOLD analysis project Ga0304728, IMG submission 190476) | Freshwater microbial communities from Lake Croche, Canada to study carbon cycling - C_130625_MF_MetaG (v2) (version 2) | ecosystem: Environmental > Aquatic > Freshwater > Lake | place... | reverse complement strand
CTCATACTGCAACTGGATTGGAGATTGAACACACTCCATTTTTTACTATAGTACCAATATGATTTATATTTCAATTTAAATCTAACACTATAGTATTACTATGTCGGAAACGTACACCATGTTCCCTATTCAAAACCAATCTATTTGGAACATGTACAAAAAACAAGTGGATTGTTTTTGGAGGGTAGAAGAAGTTGATTTATCTTCGGATGTTGAATCCTGGAAAAAATTAACCGACCAAGAACGACATTTTATTTCTATGATATTGGCCTTTTTTGCATCCAGCGATGGAATTGTGCTTGAAAATCTTGCATCCAGGTTTATGATGGATGTAAAGTTATCTGAAGCACGGGCTTTTTACGGGTTTCAAATTGCTATGGAAAATATACATTCAGAAATGTACAGTTTGTTGATTGATACGTATATCAAAGACCCTGAATATAAATTGACATTGTTTCACGCTATGGAAAATTTTCCGTGTATTGAAAAGAAAACCAATTGGGCGTTAAAATGGATTACCAATTCTTCTTCGTTTGCCACCCGGCTAGTGGCCTTTGCATGCATTGAAGGAATCTTTTTTTCTGGTGCTTTTTGTAGTATTTATTGGCTAAAATCAAGAGGAATCATGCCAGGCCTAACATTTAGCAATGAATTAATTAGTAGAGATGAAGCATTGCATACTGAATTCGCCATTTTATTGTACAAATTAGAACCTGCATTATCATCTACACTATTTCTTGAAATAGTAAAAGAAGCCGTTGAGATTGAAAAAGAGTTTATTAATGATGCACTTCAATGTAGGCTTATTGGAATGAACGCGCCTGCTATGAGTACGTATATTGAATTTGTAGCTGACCGTCTATGTATTCAAATGGGATATTCACCTATCTATCATTCTTCCAATCCATTTTCATTCATGGAATTAATATCGTTAGAAGGAAAAACGAATTTTTTTGAAAAACGCGTAGGTGAATATGCAATGGCCGATACGACTAAAACAACGGCTACTATGTTTACTTCTGATTTTTAATTATGGTGCAAATAATGCCGCTTGTCTTGCTGGAGTTGTTGGTTTTTCGTAACATTTATTCAACTCGCAATTATTTACTTTATTTTTTTCAAAAAACACTGGGTCTTCTGAATAATAAATTACCGTTTTATACAGTTTTACATAAGACAAATTATTTTTCTTGATAGTATCAAGTTTTAAACGATTTAATCTTGTATCACATGATACTGCTCCTTGCTTTTCGAATTTTTTGTTGTTAGGTTTGTAGGTAGTTTTTATGTAAGAAGGACTTCCACATGACGGAAGCCCTTCTTGCAACTCATAATAACTACTATCTGGTGTAGCTACTGGGGTACCTCTAAATTTATCTTTAGTATCAAATGTATTACCACGACTTTTTAAATAAGAATAGGATTCAGTGTAATATGATTTGTTGTTAGGTTGTATAGCACTTTTTATTTTTGCATTTCCACTAAAACTTATTATGTTTCCTGTATTGGAACTAGCAGGTCCGTTGGGCCCAATTGGACCCTGGGTATTTTCACAACACGTAGTTGTTTGACCATATTTATTTTTAGCTAACATTTTTATAGGTAAACCTACTTCTTTTGAACGAGAACAGTTAAAATCACATTTATTTGACTGATCTATGTTATCATTAATAAACCCTGCTTGATTTTCAAATGTTCTAGGTAAAGCAGCATGTACACCTTGTTTACGATAATGTTTAATTGGACGACAAGTTGGGTAATATTGGGTATTAAAGGCTGTATTAGAAACATTTTTTTCAACTTTATAGGTATAAATTAATTGTTTTGTAGATGTTGGAGGTATAAAATGCATATATATTTAGATGTTAAAAAATATATATTAATACTATGTTGATTTTTATTTTAGGTATATTATTACTTTTACTTTTACTTAATTATATGCCTCATACATACAAAGAAGGTGCTACTACAGAGTATGATGAATCTAACTGTCAAAGTATTGCTAAACAAAATCAAAATAGTATAGAAACGTTGGAACAAAATATGAAAAAAATATTAGATTTACAAAGTAAAATAGATTCAATTAAAACACAAATAGACGCAAATACAACCCAATTATCTTCGTTGACAGACCAAGTATATAATTTACCTAAATAAAATATATAGTATGAATAATGTGGTCTATTCTAGTATTTTTTTTATTCATCCTTTTTTTTCTGTCGTTGGTAGTATTTAAGAAAAAAGAAGGGTTTAATAATCCTTACGCCATAAGTGAGGAACATCAAGGTGATATTGCAACTTTTAGGAAACAATTAAGTAAAATTACTATAAGTGACGAATTTTTGAATACAATACAAGAGCAAGTTACTAAATTATCCAATAACACACTTAAACTACAAACAAACGTCCCAACTCAAGAAGTAAAACAATATACTCAAGAATAAATACTATACTATAGTATGTCCGATTCAAATACTTATCCTTATTCTAAATATATTTTACAACCAGAACTATTAGGCGCATCTCCTAAGGCTGGTATAAATCCACTTAAAAATGACGTAAAAGCCCTTATTTCTTATGTAGAAGTATTAACCAGTGGACGTTCAAATGCACAGAGTATTAATCCTTTAGGAAATCGTTATTTTATGGACACTGGTGGTAAATGCAAAGATTCTGCTGGTGTAAAACAAACACGTTATGTATATATTAATAACATACCAGATGGAAATATTCCATTTATATCTTCTGCAATGGGTCAAAATATGACTTCATTTGAAGGTCTTGTTCCTGGTGTGTTGGGAAATATAGCGTATATTAACCCTGCTAAATTATTCAAAGCATTTGATAAAGAATCACCGTGCCAAAAAATAAAAATGCCTATACGTGATATCAACAACAATCAAACGGTAGAGGAAAAACATGTTTGCGAATCCGATATCAAAGAATATAACCCATGTTGGTTTTATAATCGGGTTAATCCAGTAACTGGTGTACCATGCAGAAGTGGTATGACAACTCGTACTATACCTGATGATAAAATGGTTCAAGTGTATGCAGCTAGTATTTATCTGTTGGGAGCTTATCTACTTTTTCGGTTGGTTCAGAAATAACGCCTACGTATTATCTTCTAGATAACAAAATATAAAAGTAGATAAACAATATAGAATATAATAAATACTATACTATATGACAGTTATTAATGGAATTGAAATTGATTGTATTGATTATAAAGTCAATGATATCAAGTATGCGATTCAAAACAACGACCCAATTGAAAATAAATTACATGTGGTGGTGGTTATTTCGAATCCTTGTTTATATGCAACTCGTTACAAATTATTCAAAGAATTTATACGAAGGTTGGAAGACGACGAACACATTCAACTCTATATAGTCGAAATGATTTACAACCACCAAAAATTCATAGTGACTAGTTTGTCCAATCCTTGCCATTTGCAACTAAAGACAAAGCACCCTATATGGCATAAAGAAAATATGATTCAATTGGGTATTCGTTATTTGTTGCCTGCTAACTGGAAAGCCGTTGCCTGGATTGATGCCGATGTAGAATTTGAGAATACGACATGGGCATTAGATACGTTGAAAATATTAAACGGGTCAAAAGATATGGTTCAATTGTTTAGCCACTGCATAGATATGGCCAAAGATGAATCTACCTTAAACATATTCAACAGTTTTGGTTACAGTTTTTCTAAAAACAAACCATACACGATTAAAGGGTTAGATTATTGGCATCCAGGGTATGCATGGGCAATGAATCGTAAAGCTTATGATAAAGTGGGCATTTACGACAAAGGAGTGCTGGGGTCAGGGGACAGTATTATGGCGTTATCATTAATCAACAAAGTGAATATTAATTTGAATTATCAATACCATCCTGATTACAAACAAAGTATGCTAGACTACCAAGAAAAGGCTAAATCATTAAGGTTAGGATATGTACCTGGAGTGATACGTCATCATTATCACGGTACGAAAGCAAACCGAAAATATGTGGAGAGATGGAAAATATTGATAGAGCATCAATATTCGCCGTTGCAACATCTTACCTATGACCCAACTGGTATTTTGGTGCCAACCGAATCATTTTCCAAACAGTTTAAAAAGGATATCTTGAACTATTTCAAAGAACGTAAAGAAGACGAATAAAATAGTGGTATATAGTATGGCTGCTGAAATGGATAGTGAAGCAGACTTAGGTACTTCTGCATCATTTCAAACTTTACCTAAATATTATACGGATTTAAATGCAGAATGGTTAGCTGAATTAGAAAAGTTTCCTGAAGTATTTGAAGATGACTCTATATCTAAAGATTTAGTGTTATCTCCAGACGGCAATATTACTATACCTGATTTAGAACACTTACATAATACTGACATAGAAGAATTATTTACAGGTAAATATTTACCAAAAATAGAAGAAATTAAAACAAAATTTGAATACAAAGAATTACAATTACGAGATTTTTTAGCAGACGACCCAGAATTACCAGTAGGATTGGTAAAATTTAGTCGAACAGGGCCAGATAATGAAATAATTGAAATTAATAATATGCCCGAAATAGAAAGATATATTGCAACTCAGGCAGATGAATACAAACAAGATTTGATGAAAGATTTTGTATCTTACTTGTTAAATAAAATGGACGTTTTGAATGGATTTAGTAAACCTATTGATTATGATGTTATTTTATATTTAAATTTACATGGTGTTCTTATAGAACATAAAGTAGAAAAAGATGGTCAAGCGTTAGATGATGAAATGCGATTAAACGATAAATTTGAACCAATAAAAGGTTCATTCCCTATACTTGGTTTATCAGATGACGAAATAGCAAGGGGCAAACATGTTACAATTTTATCTGCAACTTCTCCAGGTATTAGTCATATATTAAATCCTCTACAATTAGCACAAGAAGTTCGCAGTTCAGTAATCCATTTATCTGACTATAGTGGTAAATTGGATATATTAAAGTTACAAGAAGAATTATGTGAAAATAAAAAAGAACATGTAAAACAAATAAATGCAAATATAGATGATTTTTACAAAAAATTTAATCGTGAAACAATAGATAATTACAGACATGATATTGGATGGAGAATAGATAACGATATATGGTTAAATAAAGAATTAATAGCAGATGACGAATTCCAATGGCCGATTAAAGTGATTCGTGACACAAAAAGTTTAATTAATAAACGTACATTTGATGACATTATTGAATCTAGTGGAAGATATCCTAAAACATTTCGTAAAACTACTACGCCGTATAAACCATATATTAGTACAGATGAACTTATACAATATTTATTAGCATTGGGATATATCAATATATTGTTGATTGATGCTTCCTGTGGAGACCAATGTAAATATAAAACTCCTAGAGAATTAAGACGATTTAAAAGATTAGTAAAAAGTACAAGAGTTGGTAAAGGAGGAAAACGTACTAAAAAAATAAAGAAAAGAAAAACAAAAAGATGTAAACGATAATAAAATAGTTGTCTATAGTATGGCAGCGGCATCTATGGAAGTAGAAACAACCGATACTATACCTATACCTGAATATTATAAAGAATTAAATGATATATGGAGTAAACACAAACCTATAGAATTAAAAAGATATGAAGGGAATACGGATTTAGTATTAACTAATACATATGATATTACATTACCTAATTTGGATGTAGACACGGCAACACAAGAAAAAATGTTAACAGTATACAGCCGTGAAATTATACCTGTATTTGAAGTTGTTAAAAGTAAAGAAGAATATAAAATAATACAAATTATATTGGCATGGAAAATGTCAGATTTACATTATGGACCTCCACCAACATTAGCGTATATTGATACAAAAGTTGAATTTACAAATGAAAAAGAAATAGAAAGGTATATTTCACGCCAAAAACCACGAAAAAAACAAGAGAAATTGAGATTAGAATTATACGAAATAAAAGGTGAAATAGATATTTTAAATAGTAAACGTGAAACATATGATACTGTTGTATATTTAGATTTACATGGCGTATTATTAGAAGAAAGTGTAGATGGTCCAACCATTGATTTTGGATTAAAGATGACTAAAGCAGGATATTGTACACCAGGTTTATATCCTGTATGTGGTGTTCCTGAATTTTCAGATTCAAATTTTACATTTATTACAGCTACTAAACCTGGTGTAATCAATATTGAGGACCTTGCAACTTTTTATGGTCAAGTTGAAACAATTGTGAATAGACAATTACGGACACGTAATATAGATATACTTGAATTACAAAAAGAATTTAGACAATTAAAACAAAAATTTATACTAGATACAAACGCTAAATATAGTGCTCAACAAAAATTAGAATTATTTAAAGGAGATTGGGAAAATTATGAAAGTGATAAAGGATGGGGAATTACCGTAAACAAATGGTTAAATAAAAAATTAGTACCTGATAAAACATTTGGAATTCCTGTTCGAATTTTATATGATGAACCCGGTAAGACGCCATTAGATAAATTACATTTATTTGACCGAATACTTGAACATAATGGTAGACCTACTCGTACATTAAGATCAGATAAAGAAGATGATGTGTTTATTACAACCAATGAAGTAGTTCAATATTTAATAGATGCTGGTCGTAAAAATGTGTTAATCATAGATACATCGTGTTTTGACCAAGAATTATATCATGATATTCGAACTAAACGAAGACTTGTACGTGAAGCAGTAAAACATGGAGTAGCAAGTGTAGAAGGTGGAACACGAAAAATAAAAAATAAAAAGAGAAGAAAATCAAAAAGAAAAAAATATTGTATGTAGGTAATATATGTCAAAATCAGTAGAACAAGTAATGTCTGATTTAGAAAAAATTCATGGCAGAGATAAGTTTGTAACATATTTAGAAAAATTATCTCCTGAAATGAAAGATAGTATAGATTTTGCAATTGCTCTTTTAAAATTTAGTAGAGGGTGTGCGATTATTAAATATTTATCTCCAAGAATACTTAATAATATTGAGGTTGCAACTGCTGTTTTATATGAACAACCATATTGTCTTGAACATTTTGGCGATGAAATAAAAGATAATGAAGATATTGCGTTATTACTACTTGATATTTGTAAACCTAGAGTATTTCACGACCTAATGTACAATCTTTCAGATAGATTAAAGAATGATAAAAAATTTATGTTTAAGGTATTTTTAAAAGATGAAAGAGAATTTTTTAGTGGATATGTATTTAGTATTTTATACAATGAAGATTTTGTAATAGAATTATTAAACCACAATTATAGAGTATATGATAAATTACCCGAAAAGATGCAGGCTAATACAAATGTAATATTAAAACTATTGTCTATAAATGGAACGTGGTTGCATTGGATTCCATATCGGCTGCAATCCAATGATGAATTTTTATTTGCTGCTGTAAAGAATAACTATGACGCTATTGGAAGTATGATAGGACGTTCATCAAAACATATGCCACTTGAAACTAAAAAAGAATGTATAAGAATAAATTATGGTGCAATAGAGTATTTTCCTGGTTTAAAAACAGATAAAGAGTTTGATAATCCAGAATTTAAAAAAAAATCTGTTAGAAAAAAATGGGAAACAATAAAGTATTTTCCTGAATTACAATCAGATAAAGAGTTTATTAGAGAGATAATGGTTCATAATCCAGTTGTATTAACACAGGCTAGTAGTGATGTTAAAAATGATAAAGAATTAGTATTTGAATACGCACAACATGTTTCGGGTGAAGAATTAGCTGCAACGTTACCTCTATTTGATGAACAATATCAACATAATTTACAAATTATTAAAAAGATACCTTCAGAATTATTAACACCTATCCAAAAAGAAATAATAAAAAGTGCACAAGTGGATACTGTTGAAAAAGGGTTAGTACTCAAAGCAAGAAAACCTGGTATTCCAGGCGTAACTAAAAACATTCGAGAAAATATAAAAGGTTTTATGGGTGGTACAAAAAGAAAAAAAAAGAAAAGAAAAACAAGAAGATATTAGATGTGACGTTTCTTTTTCCGAAATTTATGTGTTTTTTTCGTTTTCCACCTGACATTCCAAGTTGTTTTTTAATTTCATTTAATAATTGGATTACCTTTATCATATAACACACATGATTGTTTACAAAATGTTTTGCAAACTTCATTTGTGTTTTCTCCTGCTATTGTATATCCCAATTCTTCAAACGTATTTAATGATGGTTATCCTTTTGTATCTACAAATTGTTCGGATATAATAGTTTTCTAATTTATCCAATACAAATACATGATTAGTATTATTTACAATACTACAAATTAAATCAACTTGTCTTGGGTCATATTTTTTATATATTAACAATTCTCTTAGTAACCAAGATGCACAATCACCCATTGATTCTATTTGATAGGTAGATAATACTGTAATAGCATTGACAATATCAGAATGTTTATAATCACTACAATATGTTTTTTAGATTGTTGTATTGTTTGCAATGGTGCATTTCCCATATACTATATTTTATGGTTAATAAAACCCAATAGATTTAAACGAAGATAAATGGATTTAAATATAATTTTAGGTCATATATAAATGAACAATACTATTGTATTAGGTACTTTTATCAAACAACTAGACGAATGGCTAGCCGACATTACTTCGTGTTATAAACCGAATGATGCACGATTTATCAAGTGTAAGTTGTATTTTGAAACCATTAAACAAGGTAATCCAAAGTTACTCATTACATTGTGGAAATCTAAAATTGCTATTCCTTACAAAGAGCAAATAGCATCCGGAAATATTGATTATTTTTTGAACAAGGATTACAAAGAAGACATTTCCACCAATTACAATGATACCATCGATAATGCTATACAAGATTTGCGAAAAGTCATTAAAACCATGAACCAAGAAAATATTCAAATGTCGTTGAAATATATTCAAAATTTGTGTAAATTAAGTGAATTATATAATTAACGACTTCAATTTAAAATCATTCTATATACAAATAGCATGATTCCACCTAATTTCTACAAAGTAATCAAGGATTTTATCCAAGATATTGTCACTACTTTTCCTGAACTACCATTGACACCTGACCTTCGGGCCATTCGCGAATCAGAAATTGAACCTCGTTCAGATGCATTGAACCAAAGTTACACAGTTGTGTACGAACATGTATTACACGAATTTCCGTTACGTTTTTTCGATATTTTATATGAAAAGACTGAATTGTTTCAAGAATCGCGCACCCTTCTCCCAGGTATTGATTTTAAGGTGTTGTGGAACGACAACATTACAGAAAAAACCAAAAGTGTTATTTGGAAGTACTTGAAGCTCATTTTGTTGATGATTTTAGGAGGTGAAGGAGAACATTCCAAATTGTTTGAAAATATCAACATGGATGACATGAAAGAGAAATTAAACGAGACCATGAATGATATTCATTCTTTTTTTGATAAAGACAGTATTCCAGACCCAGAAGAAATGAAAGACCATTTGAACGGTCTCATGTCGGGAAAGATTGGTTCTTTAGCAAAAGAGATTGCTGAAGAATCAATTGGAAATTTAGACGACCCTAAAACAGCAGATGATGCTTTTAAAAATATGTTTTCCAATCCTACCCAAATGGTTGGTCTGATGCATAACATTGGTGATAAAATAGATAAGAAAATTAAATCGGGCGATTTGAAAGAAAGTGAGCTGATGGAAGAAGCGATGGACATGTTGGGTAAAATGAAAGACATGCCTGGTATGAAGCATTTTGAGCAAATGTTTAATAAATTTGGTGGAAAAATGGATTTTAATGCAATGGCATCGCAATTGAATAGCAAAATGGGCCAATCTAAAATGAAAGAGCGATTGCAGGCAAAATTAAAGAAAAAACAGGCAGAAGCTGTACCTGTAGTAAATCCTGAAATAAAGAAAAAGATAAAGAAAAAGAAAAAAAATAAGAACAATATACATGACCCAGTTTTGGATAAACGACCCAACGATACTTCTGAATAAATATAATTTAGTGTTTTGGCCAACGGATTCTATGCCTATGAACGAAAAATTAAATGCAATTACTCGTTTAGTCGTTTTATTATGTGTTACTGGTTTTATAGCAACACAAAATTTAAATTTTATTTGGATAAGTATTCTTACAATAGCGTGTATTATTGCTTATCATAAATTAAATAACAAACCGATAGAAAATTTTGAAAAACAAGATTTTTTAAAACATACAACACCTACTGAACAAAATCCAATGATGAATGTTCTTTTACCAGAAATCAATGGAAATTCAAATCGTAAATCGGCTTTGAAATCTTATTTACCTGAAACAGAAAAAATAATCAACACTAAAGTAAAAGAACAAGTATCTAAACGATTAGACGAACGATTGTTTAAAGGTGTAAATAATGAATTAAATTTAGAATATTCTATGCGAAATTTTTATACAACTGCAAGTACCACTATTCCAAATGACCAAGAAGGGTTTAGTCAATTTTTGTACGGAGATATGATTTCAGCCAAAGAAGGAAACCCTATTGCACTAGCTAGACAACAACCTAGATTAGGTTCGTTACCAGGTTAATTTAATTTTGTTTAGTAAAACCAACAAAATTAAATAATACAATTATTATATATGGGAGCATCAAGTTCAATTTTAGGACAACCATCAGGACAACCAACAGGACAACCATCAGGACAACCAACTAAACCTTCTATAACTGATTCATTACTTAGTTCTTTTAAAGGAGCAATAAGTTCGCCTACGGTATCAAACAGTGTTAAAAGCGCAGTACCTAATTCAACTATTTATCCATTTGATAAAAAATATGGCGATGTTACTATATTAGAATTTATGACTACAGTATGGTCCAGATTAGCCTATATGAAAAATACAGATTTTCTTGCTGCTTACAAACTAATTTTTAAAGATGATGTTGATATTACACAGTGGAGAGACACTACAAAAAAAAATACAACAAATAATATTACAATAAAAACATTGATGGAACGAGTTTCAAATGATTCATCTTATCTAAACAATTTTATTCCATTTTTACCTTTAGCTCAAAAAATAAATGTTATCCTTGGAGAAGATGCATTAGTAAAAAAATCAGGTTTGTTTAATAATCGTACCGCGGAAGCTACAAATTGCGATGTATCGTTCAATATTCCTCAACCTGATAGTGAAAACATAATATTTACATCTATTTCAACGTCCAATTATAGTGGATGTTATGTTTTTGCAGATACACGTATGCCAAATGTTGTTGGTGTTGCATTTCGTGGAACATATAGTATAAAGGCAGCAGGGTCTTACATGCAGCCTAAATATATTGTGTTAAAATCTATTATCGATAAAGGTAATATTAAAGTTATTACCGGTATATATAAAATCATGATTGAAATGGTCCATACTATCCTGAATACAATTGAAGACGTAAAAGAACAATTACGTAAAAAAACAAATAGTGATAAAGAAATAAAACTTATCGTTACAGGACATTCGTTAGGAGGAGCATTAGCAACACTATTTAGTTATGTCTACATGAAAACAACTAGTATTAAAAAAGATAAGTTATGCTGTATTTCTGTTGGTGCTCCACGAGTATTTAATAAAGATGCTGCTATTGATTTTTGTAACATGTGTACAACTCAAAAATTATTTGAATACAAGAGATTGAAAACAACAAACGACCCTGTAACTATTATGCCATTCGCTGCAGTAACCGAATATCAACATCCATGTTCAGATAAATCACAAGTAAAAATTCGTCAGGAAGTATTTAGAGATTGCTTCCCTCAAGTGAGCAATAGTTTTTCCAAACGATGTTTACCTAAAAAATTTGCTATGACATCTAATTATGATTTACCATTAAATTGTACCCAAAAAAATAAAAGTTGGTACAGCAGTTCTTTTAATTTTCCATTAGCAATAAGTTATCACTGTATGTATCTTGGTATTTTATTTGCAGGTGCATTAGACCCTTACCTTTATCTTAAATCGAATACAAAAAAACAAGACCCCGTTGAAATCAACCGATTTAATAACCATAAAGATACGGCATGTAAATTATGTTGTTACGATGGGACATATCTAAAAGTTGTTTATTTTAATTTAACTTATTTTCGTAAACAAAATGGTGCATTCCTTGAAGATGTTTATGTAACCAAAGAAAATTATGCTGCTATTAAACAAAAGTTAAAAGGTACTGCAAGTGGAATGGATATAAATGGTTTAGTTCCTGAAAGTAATGCAATTGAATCAACTAATCCGGAACCATTAAATCCTGTTAACAAATCTTCACCAAATACTGGTACAAATGTTGAAGAAATCGAATTAACTTCTTTATCAAAAGCTCCGGCTGTAGAATCACCAACAACAGTAGACGAAGCAGCACCAGAAGTAGATACAACATTAGAAGCAATAGCGGACTTGCCAGAAGCAGAAGAAGCATTAGCAGAAGCAACAGTAGATGAAGCTCCAATAACAGTAGATGAAGCAGCACAGGAAGCACCAGCAGTAGACGCAAAACTAGAAGCAATAGCGGACTTGCCAGCAGCAGAAGCAGCAGCAGAAGCAGCAGTAGACGAAGCAACAGTAGACGAAGAAGAGAAAACAGGTATGGTGGGTGGTGGAGTTGAACAATTCCCAAAACCAAATGTAACTGAAGAATTTTTGTTAAAAGTAGAAACAGTTGTTCAAATACCACCTGTAGAAGACCCCAATGAAGTAATGACTGAACAAGAAATTGCAATTATTCAAAACACTTCCCAAACATCTCCTGAAAATGCTGAAAAAGAAGGTAAAAAACAAGATATAGAAGAAGGCCAAACAGGTGGAACAAAACATAAAAAAAAGAAACGTAAAAAAACAAGAAAACGTAAAATAAAATTATATTTATAAGTTATATGGAGTTTTTGAAATCAACACGTATAGGCGAAGATGAAGGAGGTTTAACACAAGATAACCTGTTTAATAGATCGTATCGTGATTACATGCTTGAAAATTACTATACAACCGATTGTAATATGAGACAACCTATTGAATTTGCAACCAGTCAAGTCAACGTCAATTATTGTGCTGCAGGTGGGGCTGGAAATCAATGTGATTTAGGCGGGTGTAATATTGACCAAAATTCAGAATTATTGTTAGGCTCTTTACAAACCCACCCAAAATGCCGTATTTCTTTATTTCAACGTACCTTTTTAACCGTTCCTTATTTAGGAAAAGGTCCTTTCAATCCAGATTTAGAATCTAAATTACAACAAACCGACACTTTTTCTAATAACAAAAAAAGTGTAAATACCATGTCCGAAATAAGTTATATGCCTCTCACCAATTATCCATTACTTCCTGCCATTCAAGAAACAGTGACCAACCCTTCTTATTTAGTAGAAGGGGTTGCATCTAATGGGTGGGTTCGTGGTGGTATTCCTTCGCGCGAAATGACACGTGATTACGCTAAAAATGGACAAAAAAAATAAAAAGATGAATTATGTACACTACTACATTACCATGCACCTACATGAATATAGAAGATACAGACCTATCAAATGAAATGTATCAAACTGAATTATTAGCTGTTTTTGGATTAAATACTTATTCAGATTCATTAGTTAATTCTATTCAAAACTTGTACAATTCTTTAGACTATCCTATAAAAGATATATTAAAACATGTTTCTTTTCAATATTCAGATGATTCCGACTTATTATTTTTAGTATTATTTAGTTATGATTATTTCAAGTATACACACGATTTATTATGTAAAATCATAACTAAACAAGATACAACACAATCTCAAGAAGAATTAATAACTGTATTAAAAAAATAAAAGTAATTAGGTATACTATGGCAAGTACACGAAATAAAAATACAGTTGGAAATTATTGCGACCAACAACGACAACTTCAGAAACAAGAAGATTGGTTCATGACCAACTATAAATTTGAAAATCCCCGACCCGCTTTTCCTTGTTCAGGTATCAACGTACAACATGTTCCATCCAATGAACTCTCTAGAAATCCAGTTGATATTGAAACCTATTTATATGGAATTAGTGCAAATAATTTCATAAATCCATTACCTGAAGTTGTTCCCGATTTAAAAACATTTGAAAATATTTCCTTTTTTGAAACACCCAAATTATATATGCCCGTTCTTCCACCTTATTTACAAGGTCAACGTCCATTTTAATCTCATGTATAGGTAATGTTTTTTTATCTTTCATTGGTAATTAGTGCTATATTATTGGGTAGTTTTATGATATTTGCAACATACGATTACAATAGGATAACGTCTTCTTATTATATTTCATTACAACAAAATGAAGATAAATTTAATTCAGATGTAGAATGGATAGGAAATAAAGCAACTACGATATTTGATCATTCTATCGCCTATGAAAGTGCATTAATTGTATAGTTTTATGTATTTATAAATTTATATAAATACATAGTATTTTTATTATTAATGTCATCTAAAATTATTGATTATGAACTTGGAATTCCAGATTATAAAATATCCATATCTGACCAACTTGAAATGATTAATTCTTGTTTACATTATGGAATTCAAAATACTTCATTTGATAAAATCATGAATAAAATTGGTGTACAAACAAAAAACGTATGTATGTATACACAAGATTACTATAATAAGAAATCGTACAAAGAAAAAATGAAAATTTATGAAGAAGAATCATTTTATTTAGCAACAAAAACACTAGATAAATTGATGAAAAGAATAGATAAAAATAAAATTACCCATGTATTAGCAGTTAGTTGTACTGGAACATATTCGCCCTTTTTACAAGACAGAATAGCCAATTATTTTCATTTGAACAAAACATGCAAACGTATTCAATTGCAATATATGGGTTGTCATGCTGGTGTAAAAGCATTAGATTTGGCTAATTCATTGGCCAATGAAAAAGAAGACAACACCGTTTTAGTCATATGTTTAGAATTATGTAGTTTGCATGCAGTTCTCCCCAATAGTACAGACAGTCTACATGAGATTAAAATGAATATCATAAACAACCTTCTTTTTGGAGATGGATGTAGTGCGTTCGTTGTCTCTTCTGAAGTTGAATCAAAAGGTTATGAAATACTACATACAATGACCTATGTTCTACCCAACAGCGAAAATCATTTAACATGGAAAATGGGAGATAATGGATTTTTAATGAAAATTGATAAATCCATTATTGAAAATATATCCAACAATATCGAAAATGCATTGAATACTTTCAAAGAAAGTTGTCCGTTTTCAGATGATGATGTACAGCTTATTGTTCACCCGGGTGGTCCTGCCATATTAAATACAATAATAAATACATTACATCTTGAAACATCTGCATTAAATCCATCTTTTGATACATTAACCAATTATGGTAACATGTCATCCTGTACCATTTTTTTCGTATTAAACCAATATATCATGAATAACAAGGAAAATTTAAAAAAATATGGATTATTCATTGCATTTGGTCCAGGAATGACAATTGAAATGACCCTAATCAAACTGTTAAATTCTTCCAACTATTTAATACATGAATGTATCCTTGAAAAAAATGCATTGGTATCTAATACAATGAAAAGGTCCTATCGCCGCGAACTTATGGATAGACCATTGAACTATACTAAATCATATATAAAAAAAGACGTATATGACACCTATGCTGTTTTTGATAAATTGTATACTTATTTATTTAAATCATCTACTTATTTATCAAAGATATCTAGTTACACTCCAACCAACCTATTAGAAATAGGTTCAGGGAGCGGATGGATGGCCAACAGAATAGCTGAAACGTTTCCTACACTACAGGTTGAATCGGTAGATAGAAACGAATTATCTTTGACCTTTTGTAAAAAATATGAAAAACCAAATGTATCATTTCATTCTGAACCTAAAAATACAAAATATGACATAATTACATGTTCAAATAGGATTCATCATTTGACAAATGAAGAATTTATAGATTTTGTGAAACATCATTATGCAATGGCAAATAAAGGATTAATTCTGGTTGATTTAGAAAATGTAAATGTAACACTACAAAAAATGGGTTGGAAAATATTATCATTTCTAATAACTAACAACGTGGCTATTCATGATGGATACACATCACTGGAAAAATTATTTACACGAAAAGAAATAATGGAACTCTTATTACAAAGTGGTATTCCTAAAAACAATATAACGATAGAAACACTTTTTCCTTTCCGAATGATGATTACAATTGATAAAGATACACATTTCAAAAATATGGAATTAGATGCAACCAATAAAGTTGAATATAATAAAAAAATGTTTAATTTGTTATCCAGTACGTATGACAGAGCAACATTTTCTTTATCTTTTTTCAAAGACATTGTATGGAAAACGATAATGTTAGATACTATGCGGGTAAAACCTGAAGACCATATTATTGATTTGGCATGCGGAACAGGTGATTTGTCTATTATGCTTTACAAAAAATTCAATGCAACTATTGTTGGGTATGACATTTCAGAAGAAATGATAAACATTGCAAAAATAAAGACAAAAACAACAGGAATTGATAACATAACATTTAAACTAGAAGATTGTGATAAGTTGAATTTGGGTACAAATAGTGTTGACCATTGTACGGCAGGATATTGTTTTAGAAACGTTCCTGATTGGAAAAATACGTTGAAACTTGTGCATGGTGCAACCAAATCGGGCGGAACTATCAATGTGATTGACTTTTTTTATCCAAATAATATGTTATTTCGAATGGTCTGGTTACCGTTGTTGTGGTTTTGGACAAGTCTCAATGGATTATGGTATTATGGAAATGCTAAATATTATAATTATATTTATTACAGTATCCTTGATTTTGTTTCGGTAGAAGAATTTTCTCAAGAACTTAATCATATTGGGTATGATGACATAAAAATAGTAAAATTGATGTTAGGTGGATTATACATAGTTCAAGCAACAAAAAAATAATAAATTACATGAGACATTTATAGTTACGAGCTTTGAGTGGTTCTACTGCAGGATACGTAGTGTTGGATGATTGAACAATGGAATAATTTTGTGAATTATAGTACTTTTTACGTTTGGACCATTGGCGTACGAACGTATCATGTGAATCTACAATGTCTACAATAATAGGTTGGCCATGTTTTTCTCTTAAAATACGTCCAACTGCTTGAGTTACATCTGTTTTAGGCGTTGCCATAATCAACGTATTCAACGATTTGATATCTAATGCTTCTTCTGCCATGGCATAGGTAGCAATAACGACTTGTTTGCTCTCCGTTTCTTTCAACTCGGATGCAGACATTCCACCTATATAATATCCCACTGTTGCTAATTTGCGGTGTTGAATCGCATCGTACAAATAAGTTAACACTGACTTATTATGTGCTAAAATCATGATTTGCCGTTTAATATCGGATGGTTGGAGTAAATGAGTAAGAACCGTAAGTATAAATTCAGTGCGACCATTGTATTCGCAAATCTTTTTAATCATGCTGGAATAGTTGGCTTGACCTTTAAAATTTAAAATGGTTTCATTGAAGTCAGCATCGTTTGTTCGATATTTAATCATTTGAACCACAATGTTATCTACAGTTTCACGTTGCGCTGAATAAACAACTTCTCCTAAAAACATTTTAAATATTTTGGTCATGCCATCTTTACGTTCCATCGTAGCAGACAATCCAAGCATATAAGGTGTGACGATTTGAAACAACGCATTGCTAAACACTTCTGCACCCATATGATGGGTTTCATCAATAATGGTAAATCCAAAATCGTTAAACACTTCGCGCGGATATGTTTTAGTCGATAACGATTGCAACATGCCTAACACTATATCTTTGTTGTTGACATCAATAATTGACCCTTGTATTCTTCCAATTCTAGCAGAAGGTAAAAATTCTTGTATTCGTTCTATCCACTGGTCCATCAAAAATTCTTTGTGCACAATCACCAATGTTTTTTTACTCAACGCGCTAATTAAATACAACGCCAAAATAGTTTTTCCAAATCCACATGGTAATTGCAGTAGTCCGCATTTTGATTTCATAAATGCGTCTATAGCAAGTTGTTGCATATCTCGTATTTGTCCTGTAAAAGGTACTTGAATGGTTGCCCCCTCAGGTAATTGGGAAGGAGCTGCATACGAATTATAAAATCGAGGAACATACAATTTGTTGGGAGATTCACGATAAATGTAAAAAGGAGGTAAAGGTTGGTATAGGTTTTTAGGCGTAATGGTAAGTTCTTTTTTAATTTGTTTTTGTTGGGATTCAGAAATGGTTGATTTAAGAATTGTAACACCTTTTTGACCTAAATACATTATACTTATACAAATTTTAGATTGTTTAATCAATTTTAATTATAATCTTTTATACATATATGAATATTCTCGAGATAGTTACCATGGTTGTATTAGTTATCATTATTGCGGGAGGTGTTTCTGTACCACCTGATATTCATTCTCTAGTGGGTAGTGTTCCTGGCACTATTATTATTTTATTGATAGTATTTTATTTATTCTCTGTATCTCCCATTTTAGGCGTATTCGGTATGATTGCTGGATATGAAGTTATTATGAACACCAACACCAAATCCAGCAAAATAAACCCTATTTTAGATGAATTACCATCTCAAACCCCTTTTACACCTACCAATCAGTTTCAAGTTACCTTAGAAGAAACAGTAGTAAACAATATTGTTCCATTAGTTCAATCTGTTACTCCTACACATTTAAATTTCAAATATACAGAAGATAATACGTATTCTGCTGCCAATGCTGTTAATGTTTAGCGGAAACAGCATAAAGCATGTCATATTTTTGTTTTAATATTTCATTTTCTTTGGTCAATTGTATATTTTTTTCTTCGAATTTTTTGATACGAGATGTTAAATCGTCAATAAATTCTCTTGAAATTCCAGTATTTTTTACATCTAATGCCGCTATAGTGGCTGCTTTACATGTAACATCGCATAATTTTTTTGCGTTACTTTCACAATCTGTATTACATCTTTTAGAAGCAGAAGCAATATGTTCTGGTGTTTTAGGTCGAAAAAAACTTTCACCACCCCGATATTGTGTATGTTTTCTGTTTTTTCGAAAACCATATTTTCTTGTTTTTCTAAATCGTTTTCCTCCGCGATACAAATTAAAATTCAAATTACTTCCTGTTGGATTTGTATACATATATATTCATTATATTATTTTACCAATAACATCCCGATTCAATAGTAGTATGGTTTAACGGTTTTTCATGTTCTGAAGGCCTCTTCCAATCGGTAGTCATATATAATTTCATACATTCTCTGCGTTCTTTTAACCATCGATTTCCATAAATACCAAAGTACATTTGCAATACTCCTCCTACATAAATAGCTGTTTTGTTCATAGAATATATATAGGAACACAGTGGGTTGCCGTAGCCACCACATGAACACAGTGCTACATCAAACTCATTTTCTAACCTTTTGATTTTGTTGCAAAATTGTACAAATTCTATATGCCAATCTAAACTTGCATTAGACCCATTCGTTTGCGGTGGTTTTAAATAAATAAAAGTGCAATTGGGAAATAAATCGACAGGATAAGCCTGTTGTTGTTTTTGGATGCTATCTACAAAAGCGGATATAATAAGTATGCGTTTATTGGCTAAAGCATGTGTCCACGGTTTATGAATATAATGAAAAATATCAAATACAAATGCCCAAAGTATTGGTTTTGGATAAAGCCGTTGTATTTCATTCTGTGATTTGGAAATGTACTTGTACACATTCCCCCATGGTTCCCATGCAGCATACACCGAACATTTTTCAAATGCAGATAAATACCATTTTTTATATTGTTCAATTGAATGGATTGAATTACATTGTATTCCAGCATTCTTTTTCATAGTAGACATAAGTTGTTGTAATATGGTAAGGTCTGATGTCATGACAAAATTATTTTCAACACCTGCAATACGTGGTATCAACATGGGTTGGTTTGTTTGTAACATATCGTATAAATCGGTATTTGATTTTGCAAATGAATATATCATCATGGAATCATCCGTAATTTGTGGTATAAGAGGATTATAAGATAAATTTGCAGGAAAAATGTGACAAAAAGGAGGTTTCATAAGTTGTGTATGCTGACGGTGATTATTTTCATGACAATGGTATGTTTTAATATAAGTAGGGTCATTGTAAATTTCATATCCAATTATTTTGAACAAATAAGTTATTTTATTGTCGCATCCAGGTAGTCCTAATTTGATTTTAAAAATGTCCAATTCTTTTTTACTGAAAGAATGGTTGGAATGAATAATCCACGTATCCTGACTATCTTCTCTTCCCGTTGTTTTGTTAGGCCGACAAAATAATTCAGGATTACCATGATTATATTCATACCGAAGCAATGCAAACATTTTTTTATGCAAATGTATATCCGAAGTACGAATATTTTGGATAGTTTCATCTACAAAAATATCGGCATTGATTAATACTTTATATCCATCTATAGTGTAATTTAAAAAATCGTAATAGGTTATCCAATTATGGATGACAATTTGTTTTATTTTAGGGCTAGTAACACCTAATTCTTCGTCTGTATAGATACGTTCGTTCAACAATATTATACTATCAATAAACGGATTGTTGACATTTTGTTGAAGTGCAAAACAAATTTCTTGACGATGAGTTTCATCTTTGTCAATATAAAACTGTAAAAATAAATGTATAGGGTCGGTAGTAGTATAATCTTTACAGGTCGGCAATGATTGTTCTATAATAAACATAGTTTAGTAAAGAACAAATCTTTATTATTGTAAAAAAGGAAGCATTAATGAGGTCGTTGATTCCAAAAAACAAACATTAACCATGCAACCATAAATAACCCTACCGAACATACAGCTGCACAAAAAGATATTTTACATTTATCTCGATTTGTTTCTACAATAGGCTCAGCTATAATGATTGTTACTTCTGTTGCCGTGGGTATTACACCTTCTGATTCAAGCATGATTATACATATAAATTTATGTTTAATCAATTTTAAAAAAAATGTAAAAATAGATATAAAATATAAAAAATGGTCATACAAGTTGTAATTGTTAACATAATTGATACTTCTCTAGCATTTCGATTGTATATTTCGCGGTGATGTTGAATTTCAGTTGAATCTGATTCAGCAACTATTTCTAGTAAAGGTTCTACTATTTCAGTTGCAACAGGTAATTCAGCCATTGTATAATTAGAATATTATATGTTAAAATTAATAATAATAATCAATATTTTTATACTTTTTACACAATAATGAATTTAAATGGTTTGTATTTATATCAAGAGAACGTGAATAGCCCCATAAAATATAATATTCAAACATGGGTGTACATGGAATTAATTGGTGGATTTGTTTGTTTTTTTCGTCATCTTCTAAACAGAATTGAATATATTTAGAACGCACATGGGGTTGAACTCCATCAATAAAAGTTGATATTTCAGGGTGACCAAAATAATAAATGTTCTTTTGAAACAAGGCAGCGTATCGATACATGGAACATGGAGATGTAATTACTTTTAACATAAAAGTAATTACACTGTAAATTCTAAGTACGTTTTGTTTTACTATTCTTTTTACGTTTTGTTTTACCCCCGCTATATGTTGGAGTTGGTAAATCTTAAATACTTCCATTATTCTCATTTTTCCTAGATTCTATTTTTATATCACGGAATATTTAATTGATATTTTTACATTGTCGTTTATCATATTTTAATCCATGTGGACGGAAATAAATCAACTAGAGTTTTATTCGTATTCAAGGGTCCAAACCATTCAGATGGATAACAAATACATTTATCAGGGTTACGATTTAAATAAGCTCCCCACCAACTGAACGTACTGTTGGCAATAATATTATGGTCAGAACAACTCATGAGAAGCAACTGTTCCCAATCTTTCATTTCGTCAGATGCTTTGAAAAAAGAAAGAGTAGGAAATTGTTTCTTAATTTTTCTTAATCTCTGTTTAACTGGAAGATTATCCTTTTCTTCACAGAAATAAATAATGTTCCAATCTTCTTTCTTGGTTCGTTTGATAATTTCGTTAATGGATTTGATATAATAATCGTCTTTTAATAATTCGTAATGAAATTGTAAATTCGTGTAATCTCCAATTCGAAAATGCAAAGATATAGTTTCTTTAATGGTCAAATATTTAGTTTTAATCATTTCTTGTTCCATTTTTAAATTTAATTTTTTATAAATAGCTTCATAATGTTTGTCAAAATATTTGGGAGATTGAAAGTATCCAAACAAAATAACATTTGTTTTTTTAGGAAGAGCATCGTACTCAAATCGTTTTTCCATTAATCGCGGCATGTCTCCGGGTTTCATATTAGGGTCTAACCCTCCTGCAAGACGTTTGAATACATTATCCCAATAGGGAGGACGGGTCTCTTCATCCCATTTGAACGTCGGAATAACCATTTTTTCATTATGTTCAATAGCGTAAGCTATTGCTGTAAATAATTGAAAAAATTGATTTCCAAGCCCTGCTTGTAAAAAAACAGATATCATATGAAGTAGTGTAATGTATAATCTTTAACTTTTAAACGAATCAAATATATTCTTCTGGAAGTATACCTTTAAACCAAGCAGATACGATATACCCATGACCAAATGGAAACGATGGGTCGTTGATTTTTTCCCGGATAAATTCAGGAGTTACTTCTTCACATGTCACTTTACCCCCTTCCAATCGAGGCCCATCAAAATCATAGACTACAATATCTTTTCCTAATTCTACTTCCTTTTTCCAGAATTGTGCCATTTCTTTATCTTTCATCATGTCAAAATAAAGAGGTACATATATTTTCTTGCGAGAAGTTACATAATCATACTGTGCAGGGTCATGCTCAAAATGAGCATACAACACTTTCTTGCCTTTGGAATTTGGATATCTGCGTTTTGCTTCTTTGATACTGTGCCAATACTTTTTGACGTCGGATTCATCGATACCTTCAAATACTTTTCCACTTTGCCAAAAAGCTTCAAAGTTGTAAAATCCTTTGTATCCGCCCTCAACGGGTGTCATAGGCGAGAAATCTCTGCGGTTTTTGCTAGATAATCCTTGTGCACTCGTTACATTTACTTTAGTAGCTCCTTCGGGTGCTTTTGCCCATTCACCGCGAAGGTTCATGCTCGCCAAATATACTTTTCCTGGTTGTCCCATATTTTCTGTTGTAGAGTGAACTATTTCTTTTTCAATTTTATTAGGCTTATAATCTTTCTTTTGTTTAGGTTCTTTCCTTTTTTCTTTTTCACTTGATTTAGGTAATGGTATATGTTCAGTTTGTTGTAATATTTCTTCACGGTCATACTCGCTAAGTGTAACTATAGATGAAGCAGAACAATGCTGTAAATCGGCAACAGAATATGGTTTGTAAATGACTCGTGTACTTTCTGGTATTTCTGTAATATATTTTAATTTGCGTATTTCGCATAAAATGGGACGTAACTCGTCATATATTTTTTTAACATCTGCATCTGGATTTTTTAATTGTTCGATTAAGTCATCCCGTCGTTGTTCAAAACCAATCATAGTATGTTGTTTTGGATAGACAATATCTTTATACTCTTCAATACATTGCATATAATGTTCATGATTGGATTTGTAGAGTTCTTTTAATTGACCAATATCACTGTCTTTTTCATGTGCATATCCAAATAAAATTTTAAATTTTGTACGTAAAATAGTATCTACTGTATCTTCATAGGATTGTTTCGATTCATGGTAAAAATCATTATACATTGTACATGTTTCAATAGGTACAATCATGTTGGATGCACACCCGTCCGTAGGACATACACTAATCAAATTACGGTCTTTCATTTGAAACACGAGTGAAGTCATGAATGCTTTTTGGCAATGAATACATTTACGTTTATTTTTTTTTCGAACGGATTCATCGTATATATTTTTCAAGGAATAATAATCATCCAACAGATTGGACGCTTGAATCTTGACTTTATATAATTTGGTAACTTCAAATGACATATATTATATTTTTACTATTTTTAATTGTTTTGTAAACTTAAATTTTTCAACGGTTCGATTTCGTCGTTTCAAGTTGCAATCTAAACAACTAATGACGATGTTGTCTTTGTTGTGACCCATTCGATTGTCAATTCTGTCCAACGTCCATTGTAATTTATCGTTAGGTTCATAGTCTAATAACATGGGTTGTTGACAATACAAACATTTCATTTTACATACAATTAATTTTTCCAACACTAATTCTGTTGTAATAAAATGATATTCACTAAATATTTCTTGTTTTATATCTTGATGTTTGTACCCATTTAATTTTTTAGTAACACAAGTTGGCTTTATATTCCCTAAATACATTTCATTTAAAATATTCATATAAATAATGAAGAGCAAAAAAAATATTTTAGGAAATATACGAAAAACGCGTAAATATAACTATGACCATACTTTAATAACTAATAGTTATATTAGTCATTCATTTCAATCAATGACATCCAAATACAGTTTTCAACAAAAAAAAGATTATTTACATAAATTAATTGAGTATTGTTTTACAGAATTATCTATCAAAAATTATAATTTATTAACAAATCTTATTTATACAGATATTCACAATATGAAGACAGATTATGATATTTTTAATCGTATATTCATTTTTTACAAATCGTTACACAAAGATAATTTTGTTGGTTATTCTATGAGTGTAGATGATTATATAATGTCTAAAATAAAACAAATGGAATCTATTATTACACCTTTTTATTTAGAAAAACAGAAAAAATCCGTTCTTGTAGATATAGGAGCAGGTGATTGTGCAATTAGTAGTGCACTTGGTAAATATAATAATATGGATACATATGCAATAGACATTAAACAAGATATGGATTGGGGAAGTTCATCTGAAGTCTCCCATTGTAGTCATGTTCATCATTTATTTTATGACGGGACAAATCTTATTGAAACTGTAAAAAATAAGACAGTAAAACCAGTAGGAATAATTATGTATAATCATTCTCTTCATCATTTTGGGAGTTTTGATAACATTAAATTTAGTTTATCACAATCTTATAAATTATTGAAAAAAGGTGGAATTTTATTTTTAAGAGAACATAATTTACATAACAATATTAGTATTAATTTACAACATATTTTCCTTTCTTTAAAATATACAATAACCCATCATCCCGATTGGAAATTTGAACAAACATGGAAATATATGGAACATTTTATAAAAACATATACATCTCATTTTTTTATGAAAAAAAATATAATTTCATTATGCAAACAATTAGGTTTTAAACTTATAAATATATCAAAAACACCTAAATATGATATATCAAAAACTACTTTATATGCATTTATAAAATAATAAAAATTGATATGAATAAATTGTATCATTAGATACTATAGAATGATTATCCCTGTTCGTTGTTTTACTTGCGGAAAATTAATTGGAGATAAATATCGATGGTATCTAGAACGTGTCGCCGAGCTAAAAGACAAACGGGTAAAAGACAAAAAAAGTGAAATTCCTGAATATTTTCATATTGACTTTACGGAAGAAACACCTGAAGCATATGTATTGAATCAATTAAGGTTAACAAGACAATGTTGCCGAAGACATATGCTGACCCATGTAGATATTGAATAATGAAATAAATAATGAAATAAATAATGAAATAATTAAATAAGTTTATTTTTTTGCAACCATACGTCTAAATCTTGTATATACCGTGTTCTAGTCATCGAATCTAAAAACATTTTAGGATTGTTTGTTTTTTTTACAAATTGTTCACGAAATAATTGGTAACATACAGCTAAATTAACCTGCTCATACATAGTTAATACCTCTAATGAATATAGTGGTTTTTTAATACGAAGATTTACTTCATTATGAAATAAAAACATCATTTGTTTACAGTCATATTTAGAAAATGGTGTTTTTACCTTGCGCATAAATTGTGTTGCATGTTCTGCACAATGAGGGCAAGGTAACATAACACAGATTTTTTTAATATGTGCCATTAGTTCTTCTTTAACAACTAAATAATGATTTGGATGTATTTTTTCAATCAACGTATGGAAAAAATACCATGTTGGATTCGCCCAACTTTTAGACATAGTATAATAAAATATTATTTAATATATCTACGCCTAGATTTACGAGACCGCCGTCTGCGATTTCTTCTGCTTCCTCCTTTTTTTTGTAAAGCAACTAACCCTTGTGCAGCATTAATTTCACCAACCGTATGAGTTCCATACGAATTCGTTTGCGAGTTATTTGGTTGATATAGGGGTTGTCCTGTATTCATGAACCCAGCTCTCGCTTGCACTCCGGCGTCGATTGTTTGATACGGTGCCATAGGAATAACAAAGTTTTTCTTTGGAGTATCTACCATAGTATACCATTATATAATTTCCTAAATATGAAATAAGTAACTTATAATTGTAGAATGAATTAAATCATCCATATCGACCTTCTCTAGACATAGTTTTGTTTTATATGCTAATTCCAATACATTTTGATAATGATAATATTCATTCAATACTTCTTTGATTCCATAACAAGGTGTCCAATCTCCTGTAATACTGGAACAACACAAACAACAATTATACGGTTTGATTTTGTATTGTTCTAAAAAAGGTTTTAAATGTTTAAATTCATTTTCTAAATAACGTACATAAAAGATATCGTTCACTTTCAACAAAGGAGGAACAAACGGATAATTGGTAGGTATAGTAAGAGTTGCTCCAGGTGCAAACGACATATTTTGATAGGTTTCATTCACTTGAATACTCGGAACTATATGTCTTTCTTTTTCAAATCGTCTTATTCTAGCATCCATCTATATTATTTCATACGTTTTGTTTATTATAATTTATAACATGTAGTTTCAATCAACCTACTATTTTTTCGTATTCATCCCAGTGTCTGCACCCCATACGTGAATTGCAGTTTGCACATATAGGTCGCAAATTTTCAATAGTATCTTCCCCTCCTCTACATTTGGGCATAATGTGTCCACAATGGAAAGCAGAATCTTGTTCCTTGAACAACATAGAAGTGCAATGTTGAATAGGACATTTAGCTTCTAGTTGAGTTCCAAATTCTTTATCCCATACTTTTTTACGCAACGCAGACGTTATCATTCGTTTGTATGGAAGCGGTATTACGTTAGGAACCACATTATCATCTAATAAAAATTCAACAAAATTCAATCGTGTAAGTGATAACCATGACCCACGCTTATAGTATTCTTCTTCTTCTGTTTTTACAGTAAACCAATCAACATGTTCTTTGAACAATTTAAGTTTTGTATGAATAGTGTCTACTACTTCTTCTGCATTGTTTTTGGTCAACAAAAAAGGATGAATTTTGTGCATAAATTCTTTCAGTGTGTATATTTTATCATTTTCTCGAAAGGCACGTTTTGGGGAAAATACATAATGGTGTTTTAATAATTCGCAAACATCATATACGCGTTTGCCAATCGTTGCTCCAAGAGATATAAACTTTTGATTTTTATAAGAATCATGGTTCAATTCACGAAACAATGATAACTGGTATTCATCATCCATAATGTTGAAAAAGTAAACGTTAAACTTAAAATCTTGATTGGTTATAAAAGAACTCAAATTGGTTTGTAACTGTTTCAGCATATCAAAACGATGTTGACCATCAACAATATAAATAGATTCTTCATTATAAGGGAGAACACCAAATACTATATTATTTTTTAAATGAAAAAAATCATGGTTTGTAAAAAAGTCTCGTTGCATTGCATTTACTTTGGTTCGATTGATTTCTACTTGGTAACTTGGAATGGTAAACTTATCATGAATAGTTAACAATTCTGCACCAGATAATTCATACATGATGCAATTTTCATGCCTATGTATGAATTTACGCCGAGGTAATATATCTTTTACGATTTGAATAAAATTTCGTTTCATCTAAGCTAATACCTACAATATATTTATGTTTTTTTTTAAATATAATATATCAATAGGTTATACTATAACCCTAAAGTGCTTGTACCTATTTGAGTACCTTTATTATCCATCATTCTGTTAAAGTACCCAGGATACATTGTACTTTTCAAATGTTTTTTATCATCACATTGATAATCTAATCTTTTTTGGTTCTTTGCAGTATTATAATTAAGACAATTTCGTCTATTATCATCAAGTGTTTTTTTTGTAAAAAAACCTCCACCTTTTTTAGATTTTCTATTTTTTATAGACTTTCGCAACGAACGAACATGTAGCCTAGATTTCATAGTTTATCTAAATATAATAATTCAAAAGAGGTTAAAAAAATAGATAGAGTATAAGTAGAATGTGGGCAGATGAAATCAATGACCCTGAATATCAGGACCCTGTTTATTATGTAGACCGTGGTTCGACTAGTTCTGCATCTACCCAACTACCCGATTACAAGGATTTGTACTACCAGCCAATTACATCTCTAAACAAGAGAATTTTGAACGCTATTACCGGAGAAGAATACAAGTATCGAATTGGCTCGAACGATGAAAATCGATTTTATGTGGTCATGACCCAAGACCCGTTTGAGCCAAAGGAAGCATGTCGGCTATTCTTTGCAAATCCACAATCTTATGAAAATTTTTCAGGACTAAAAGTCAGTGATGAAAGCTGGGCGCGATTTCGTAAGAATCGTGAACATTTTCGTATGTTAGATTCGCGATAAATGATTATTTTATGTTTTTCTTAAAAGTAAATTGAAATGAAATAAAGTAAACATCCTAAGTAAATTATGTTTACTTTATTGACTATTTTGAAAAATAAAAATAGTTTGTGTGACTATATTAAAGCATTGAATGCAAATAAAGGTAAATCTCTTCGTGAATGGCTTAATTATGCAAGAAGTATATGTGATGGGTTGCCAAGTGAAGAAAATATGTTAGCTCAACTTGTAAGCGAAAAAAGTGCAAAAGATAAGGGTTTAGTTGGTAAAATTATAGAATATGGGTTTTTTGGTCAAAAACCAAATAGTGATTCTTCTCCAGATATTATTGCATTAAAATGTGATATCAAATCGTGTGCTTTCAAACTTTTTAAAAAAATTGGAAAAAATGCAAAAGAACGACAAACACTTACTAATGTTGGAAATACAAAAAATTATGATTCTTTCCAAAATATATTAGACCATGAACATTTTGAAACTTGTTCCTATTATGCTAAAAGCAGCCAATTTTTGATCTGTATACGAGACGACGATAAGAAAAAAATGAAAACGGTAGAAGAATTAATGAACCAACCCATGTTGCTTATTGTATTTGTAGAACTTGAAACGCTACCATTAGAAATGAGAACAATCATAAATTCAGACTATGAAAATATTCGGCAGTGTGTTCTTGAAAAACGAGTTTCGCAAAAAGGACAGAAATATTTGCATATTCATACACATGGTGCTGGTCATGGTAGCGGAAACCGTGCTTTTGGTTTTACATCTTCATTTATTACTCGAGTAGTAGCGTTACAACTTGCCGAATTACACCAAAAAAAGTTGGAAGACATTCTCATTGAATCTGGTAAAAGTATTTCTATTAAACACGAATATTTATAATTTTGTCAGGTGAAGTAAGAATTATAGGCGTTTCAATATCAAAACAATAATGGTCCGCAACGTACCATCTTTACCTGGATGCTGTTTCTTGATTTTTTCGTCGATGGTATATTTCCCGTACCACAAATATTCTTGTTTTTTGCCGTTTTGTCGGACTTGATAAAGATAAATGTCTTTTGTTTTTATAGGATTCAACAAAGGTTCATTGAATTGTTTTTCATCTTCATCTTGGTCGCCGTCGTGACCAAATAACGTATATTTGGGGCGATTAACATCGCTCAAATCGTCTGCATAGAAATGAGTACCATACACTGACCGTAAAATGGTTAATGCTTTAGCAGGTCGTGGGTTAATTCCGGCAGCAGAAAACGGTGTGCATCCTGTTTCTTGTTTGATATATTCTTCTATCCCACCTGGACCTCCCCATTTTGTAAATAGTATTGGTTCGGGAGAAAGGTCGAACGTGTGCTGAATACGTTCGGCATTAATTTGGTGGGCAATTGCCAATTCCGCGCGAAGTTTCTGAATCAATACACTTGCACAATCCATTTCTGCTTGCAACTCAGATATCTTGATGTCGTTGTCTTGAATGACTTCTGAAATGGTTGCCATATTGAATCTTGTGAATACACTTCCTATAATGGCAAATTCATTTCAATATTTTTAGTAAAAGAAATATTGAAATAGAGTAGGATATTTATTACAACATGCCAAAATAAATAAAAAAAAGATGAAAACGAATATTTATAATTGGTCCACTATATCATTTAAAATGTAAAGAGAATATACTATTTCAAGCGGATATTCATTTTTTTTACATTGAAATGCAACATCTAATTCATCTACTTCAATAAATTCATCTTTTATGTTTAGTTCTTTTATTTTACTAGATATATGTTGCAATAGTTCAGTGGGAGAATAATGGTTGTTTTTATTATTTTCTTCAATTTCAATATTACAATTTTTTTGTTGAAACAGATAACTATCGTACACATGAAGTTTCAACTCTTCTAACCATTGGTTCATTTCTGAAAAAGTTCGATGGATTGAAATAATGGGATACAATTTTGAATTTTTCATCTGATAATGCATGGCTTTTTTACCAGACCCTTTATGTAACACACACCTCCAATGGAATACAGAATGTTCAAAATCTGAAGTAATGTTATCTAATTCAACACGTAGTTGATTCACTTTAAGATAAGGAACATGTACGTGAAATTTACTGTTTATTTTTTTAGGGGAAGAAACATAGTTCGCAAATAACGGTGCAGTTAAATCATTCAAATTGACCTGACCTTTTATCAAAACTCGTTCTTTTTTCACCAACACTAAATTCATGTCTCGTTTGATAGCGTTGGCTAACGCCATCGACAAATGAACACAAACGGCATTTCCAATTTGTTTGTGTTTGGAATTACTGTTGGTTCCAATAAATTGATAATCGATTGGAAATCCCATCAAACAAGCTAATTCGCGAATGGTTGGTGCTCGGTAGCTAGTTGAATTTTCTTTTTGAAATAGGATAGATTCACGCGAACAATAGGATTCAGTAGCCATAATGGTTCTGCAAAGACGGTCTACACGGTCTGGAAAATCCATTTTACCCATAAATCCATGGTCGATTTTCAACCTTTTTGCTTTATCTGCCCATTCTTTTGGTATTTCACTATCATAAAAATGGTCGGTTACCTCATTTTTATCGAGCGTAATTGGGAACGATGGGTCTTTGATTTTGTTTAGTTCTTTCTGCAAAGGAGGACCTAATGCATCTAGAATAATGTTCATATGGGTAGGAGGTAAGTTTGTTAGTTCAGGTAGAATATAATTTCCAACGATAGCACGTTTTCTACCTTGCGGACTACCATAATCCGATGCTACTAATATATTTTTGTAAGGAATGATTAAATCCGGTAAGGAAGGGTCCAACCCTAATTCAGCTGCCGTATATTTATCTTGTATGAATTCTAAACTGTTGGGGACGTTTTCCATTATCCAATATTTTAAACGACTGTTAGGTTTGGATTGTTTGTACAGTACAATTTTTAAATATTGGTGAATTAATTGAACTCCAAGAGTTTTATCTGCTTTACCACTTACGTTGGAATTAGAGAAGGAAACACACGGCGGAGACCCAATAATAATATCTGTATCAGGAACAATAGAATCAATTTGGTTTGTTTGAATATCCAAAATATTCATACATACAGTCTTACAGTGAGGATGGTTGTGTTCATGCGTGGTATGTGCCGGTTTCCAACAATCTAGACCAAACACAACATCAAACCCCTGTTGGTAAAACCCTTCTGAAAATCCACCTGCACCGCAAAAGAAATCCGCTACTGTAATTTCGGTTGTATTTGCAAATTGAGGTGTAATGATAGGCTCATTTTGTTGTAATAATTGAATAATTTCATCTTTTTTCATACTGCTGTATCCTTTCTTATTTTGCTCTTTGCATAGTGTAATTAGTTCGGCACGCGTTTTAGTCGCATAGTCCATTGATATAGTATGTATCATCTATTTAATTATTTTCAATTTTATAACCTATTAAATATAATGTATTAAATAAACTAGAATGAAGTTTGGATATTTATTTTTTTTGAATCCATCTTTTATCAAAAATATAGACAAACCTGTTTGCAAAGATTGTAAATATTTCAAGTACGACCCTATTTACAATGATTATAATTTTGGAAGATGCGGTGTGTTTGGAAATAAAGATTTAATCACCGGTAAAATTACGTTTGAAGATGTTATCATTGCAAGACGGAAAGATTGTGGGGTAAATGGCACTTATTTTGAACCAATAATACTATAAATGCAACATAAATAAAATAAACTATTAGTATACACCATTGTGTGATAGGTTGTAATTTGGTACTTCCACTTCTGTTGCGCAAATATTTAATACAATACGTGTCAATACACGTTGTACTAAATACATTATATTTTTTGGTCAACAAACTAAAAATGGATTGGTCATGCCGGTGTTCTTTGAATTCTGTACAATTGGGTAATATAGATGGACTATCATCTATGTTATGATAATCACAAGATAGTTGATACCATTCGTTTACTAATTTTCGCGTTTCATCGCATACAAATATCATTAATGCACCTGCTTGTCGTTGACTACTAGATGTATGTTCATCTTTATCCATATCTAAAAATTCAATTAAATCACGTTTGTTCCATACCTTTTCCATACATTGGGTATCCGACCCAATAATTTTATCTTTTTTTACTATTTCTATAGAGTCAATCAAATACTTCTTTTCAGAAAGGTCAAGTTCACAACCACAATCTAGATAGAGTATTATCTCCCCATCTTTCAGTTGGTTCATGGTTTTTAAAATAAGATAGGGTTTCCATAACCAATAACCGAACCCTCGTTTATGTTTGGTAATAAATTCGCCGTGTTGTTTCCAAAAAGTTTTGTCTTTTTTTAAGTATGCACCAGTATATGCAGTAATAGTTGTAAATAAGTAAAATGGGTAAGCTTGATTACATAATCGAATAGCAGCATCTATATAATTAGCATGACTTCCAAATGTAATAAAATGCATAATGTGTATTATGAATTTTATTTAAATTATATAAAATTGAAATAGATTTGTTATTCTATTTATCCTATCCTATAATGACATCAGTTTCTATTTTTACGCATACTGCTATGTTCAAGTCTGACCGTGACGGATGGAACGAGATTAATGTTCGCGTTTTATTCAATGGAATAAGTTACACTTTTAAGTTGACTGAAAATGGGCCTGATTACGAGAAAGAACGTATAACTTATATGCACGAACTCCCTTATTTTCCAAAATCATTGATGACGTTAATAAAAACTACAGGTCAAAACGTGTTTACCAGCTTGGAAAATCTATACGAGCTTCTAATACAACTTTGTATAACAGTTCAAGAAGACCAGAAAGAAGTTGAAATGATGTTACGACTGAAACACGAAAAAACAACCTCCAAATTAGAAGCTGAAATTCAACAGTTGCGTACAGATTTGGAGTCATCGCACAAATGTATTGGTAACTTACACCTAAAAACCAAAGAACTTCAAAAAAAACTAACTTTATACTCTTCAGAAGTTGACCAATCGTTAGAGATGATATTAGAAACATCTATACGAGAATTAAACATGTAAATATTATTTAAACGATTTAGGTCGAACTTTCCATGATACATGTTTTGGTGTACGATTGTATTTAGGCGGTATACAACTTTTTTTTATACCCTTTTCTTGTTGATAATAAAATGATTGACCCCATTCATCGCAATGTAACTCCAGTTGAAACCATTCGTTATAACATTCTGGGTCATTTTTTTTAAATTCATCTATCGTCATTTGTTGTTCTAGTGTCCTACATAATGGACATTTGATTGGATTTCCATTTTTAATATGAATGTGAAACGTAGAACGAACATTGACACATGGTTCATTCGATTGAGCCTTGCATTGTTTCGAACATGCTACACATATAGAATGTTTACAATTATCCAATTTGTATTGTCGTTTCATTGGCTCGAAACAAATAGGGCATTCTTCCATTTTGTAATTATTTTATTGTATTGTTTTATAATCAATTTTTATATATCAAAATAATGTATACAAGTTAAAAATAATGATAATACACGGAAAAATAATAAAAAATGTAGGAAGAAATAATTCATAGCAATTTCGTTGACACATCCATGTATATACAACAACTGGAATAGTTATTAATAATCCTGCTATTTTCCAAGTATTTGAATTATAGATAATATTGTTTTACTTCAGGTGAACACACTACCTTTGTGCAGTATAATTGTAATCCACTTATAAATACAATAACCACGAGGAGCGTGAATTTTATAACATCATCCATATATTAATAAAATAATATAGTATGCAAGTTTTACCAAAAAATATGATACCAAGTGTTTCATATCGAATTAAAACAACAAAAAATATACTAGGAACTTACCATTCTAATTCAGGAACACATCTTCGTTTTATTATTCACAACCAACTACATGAATTTCCAGTTACATCAACAATTTATTCTATTTCAAAAACACGTAAAAAACGTAAAAGCAGACGAATCTAAACATGAAAATAGGTCTTTATATTTTCAATACACGTTTTAGATAATTTTCGTTTTCCACATACAAACGTCGCCAAACATTCTTTATTTTGTTGCAACGCTTTTTCCAATTGAAAAATAGTTTTGTGTTCCGTCATTAGTGCAGTTGCGGTTGTACTACTTATACCGGGTATTTGGGACAACATGATAACATCAATATTATCCGGTGTAATTTTGTCGCGTTTTTGTTTTTTTATAGTAGACGTATAATCCGATTCCGTATGCGGTTTCAAATCATCTTTTTGTAACTTTTCAAACAGTGTAGTTACAAATTCCGCCGTTTCATCTATCGACTCCGTTCGAAATATCGTAAACCCTTTATGATACCATATGCTAATCAAACTGGACAATAATACTTTTTTTGAAAGACTACATGCATCATTGAGAGACCCTTCAATCAAATATAAAATGTTATGGTTCAATACGGGTGATTCAGATAATCGATAAGATTGTTCTTTGTATCTACCATCACAGATGCTAGATGCAAGGTCAGCTATTGTTTTACGTTCAATAATTAAAAGTTCTTTCCCGTCTTTTTCAATGGTTACATCTCCCAACGTCAAATTTTTAGGTTCGACTTGAATGCGCTGCAGCAACGCTTTTTCACGGTAATCAATGTTCAATTGCATTATACTTTAATTACCTATTATGTGTTTAAATTAAAAAATAATAGTTTACTTCATCATACGGTCAAAAATATATACAGTTTTTAATGCATAGGCAGATACTATTACTCCCAAACATAGAAATGATGCAAATTTATATACCATTGATTCTTGTGGTTCAACTTCATCTGGTAATTCATCATGAATAAATATTTCCACTTCTTCTATTTCTTGTTCTGTATTATCAGATAGTTCAAGGGTATTAATACAATCATTGTTTATCCATTTATCATGCATACTTGAACAATTGTTCAAATATTCAAGCGATATCGTATTTTCTCCTTTTCGAGCTCTACTCGTACATCGGTCAAAACATACTTGAGGGTCAGTTTTCAAATAAATAATACCTGTCATTGTAACATCTTCTAGAAATTCATCAAACCACCTATTATAAATCTCAAACTGCTCGTGTGAAATATCTCCGCTTTCATGTAACATTCGAGCAAATACATAGTAATCCGCAAGCAACGACCGTTCTGAAATAAGAATACAATCGGGGTACTTTTTCATTTCTCTCTTCAAATAAGCCAATCGACTAATATAGGCCATCATTTGAAACGCAAAAGCATATTTTTTAGGGTCGGCATAAAATAGTTCAATCATATTCTTTCCATCTACCGATTGGATACTTTCCCATTCCTCTACTGGCTCAGGTACATAAACTACTGGAATTCCATTAATATGCTTCAACTGTTGTTTCAATTTAGCAATAAACGTAGATTTGCCTGAACCAATGTTTCCTTCAACTGAGAATAGCTTCATTTTACCAATAATTATGAGTTTATTTATCATTCAATTTTATTTTTATAGAACGAGGGTCAAAATCTTTTCCATACAAACCGCATTTTTGGTCATCTTCTCTTGCTCGTTCCGCGTATTCTTTATGTTTTAAACAATAACTAATATCATTGAACCGGCGTACATTGGCTACATTGGGTTCTTTGTAATGAATACAATCAAAACAGGCAGGTAACATATTGTAATATTATACATTATTTTAAACCATATATATCCTTATATACTTCAAATGGTATTACCCATTGAGACATAATAATATTATCTTCGTCTCCTGTATTTCCAATCCAAATACCTTCCAATGCATCTTCATCGTGCCAAACATTTTTTATCCAACAATTTGGATATTTAATGAGCAACCCTTCTAACCAGTCATAGTCTGGATGCCATCGCGTGGTTTGATTGAATATAATAATCTTTTTTGTTTGTTTTTGAATTGTTATATTTTTATAATAATAAAGGTTATCATCTTCCTCTTGTTCTTTTGTTTTCACTAATTCTTTCTCGTACAACTCGATTATTTCATCTGTATTTGGAGATGAAATAGTAATATGATTATAACATTCGTTGGGCATTATAGTAAAGTTGTTATATAAGTTTAAGTAAATTAATCAAAACACATATTCAAAAATTTATTCAAATTTTCTAAAGTAGGTTTGGCATCATAATCGTATACTTTCCCGTCTTTAATCAATTTAATACATGGATATGTTTCTACCTCATATTTGCTAGCTAAAGATTCATTTTTGTCACAATCAATTTCTGAAAATAGCAACGTATGATTATTCTTTTTTTTATGTTCCCAATACGTTTTGAATTTGTTCCATTCAGGACGAGCTTTCACGCAATACGGACACCAAGATGTATAAAAATAGTAGACATCTGCAGTAGATACTTGTGTATCTTGTTTTTTTTCTTTATTGAACCTTCGATATATATAAAAAGCAATAATTGCACATGTTATACTTACTGCAGCAATAATACTATATAACATATAAAAACAGCATATATAAAAAAAATAGCTATTCGGTAATTATAATTCGGTCTAGTTTTGTACAACTAAAAACTAATGGTGTGTGACGGTCAGTAGGTAATACATTTATATTATCATAGTATCGTTGAATTTTGGCAGGTTTATCTAACGTAGTCAAATATGTTTCTATTACATTTCCATCTAAAATTAATTCATGGTCGTTTGCTTGATAGGGTACCGAAAATTGCAATTCTGGTTTCAATACAAACAATTCAATCTGTTTGTTGCGTATCAATTCATCTGCTAAACGTTTATAATAATCATTTTTTTCATAGGTAACTATATTTATTTTGGGTAAATACATTTTTGAAGCATTACAAAATCCATTCGGACATTGTTCCAACATATCTTGGATATATTCTTCAGGTATATCATTGACCCATTCTATTTTATTCTTCAAAAAAGCACGTAACACGTTATGTATAATATCGGTAACTTCTTCTAATTTAATTTGATATGTTTTATTAGAATTAACTATTTTTTTAATTGAAGAGCGATACTCTACATAATCATGTAAATTTAATGCAATCATTAATTGATTTTTACAATAAGTGTACCCATATTGTTCATATTTAATACGATTTGTGTTGACAATTCGGGTTGTATCTTCAATGTTATGTTTTAATTCTATAAATTCATGTTTCAAATTTCCATAATAAGGCTCTAATTTTATTTTTGTACTATTATTGGTAATACTACATGGAACATAATGAAACGTTTCCGTTAATAGTCCACTAATTTTATTTTTTTTATTGATTACTTTGTATATTGGACTACAAGGTAAATTCATTGTGTCATGCATATGATTCAAAAAACGTATAGTATCTTCTATAGCATGTATTGGCGGTGTATGTATTTCTTCTATTTCACGTATAATTTCACTTGGATAACATGGAATATAAAATTCCTCCACGACAAATCCAACGCATTTGTTATATTGTGTAACTTGTTGAATATATTCATATCCATCGTATAAAATATTGTATATTTCTACCGAAGTTATGTTGGATTGAGGTGTATACCTATCTTCCACTTCATAATCAATAATTGGTGTACATTTTTTATACGTATTTTTAATCGTTTGAAGTGCATCTTGTACCAATAGGTCATTCATATCAAATTCAAATTTAACGTTATTTTTATTTTGAGGTTTTTGTATAATAGGTTCGTAACAATTATCTTTTTCAAAATAATAAAGTATAATACTTTGTTTTCGTTCATCAAATTGCTTACCATATGTATTCGACGGACATACTAATTCTACTGAATCATTATTATCTTTAAATATGATAATATTGTATTTATGAAATCTAGATACTAATTCTAATCCTTCTTCATGCGTAATATTTTTGCTATCTTTTATAAAATCATTGAACGATAAATATTTGTTGGATATATTTCCATTTTGTATATATTTAAAATCATCTTTCATTCCTTGTAAATAACTTTTGAAAGTGATTGATTTTTGTGTTAATTTATAAATGGCATACATAGTGTATAAAAACTGGTTTTGTTTGTTCGGTACTCCCCAGCGTAACATTTCATAAGGTGCAGTGTCTTGTGATTTACGGAATACTTTTTTATGGACTAAATCAAAAAAATCAATTAACGGTTCAGGTAAATAACCATATTTAAACGTACCTTCTTCTGTATCTATTGGTTCTACTTTTCCAACTATATATTGGTTGGTAGTCAATTCTTTTGGTTTTTCTTTGTCTTTGTCTTTGATTTTTTCATCCTTTTTTTTATGAATTAGTCCCTGACAACAAGGAAGATTCCCTTTCATAAAGTATGGATATTTAGATGGTTTTAAAATATGCTCGTCATGATGATAAGTAGGGTATTCATAATATTCTCCATGTTTATCTAAATCATATCTTGTTTCTTTGCTATTTTTATGAAATTCAAAAATATCATTATCTTTACGTGGAGATTCAAAATCGGTTTCATCTAAATATGCTTTTGTTTTTTTGAACGACCAATATTTAGGGCAGAGTAGTACATGGTCATCTTGCAAAGATACATATTTATCACCATTTTCCATTTTATCTAAACGGTCGCGATACGATTTATATTTTTCACTTTCCCATTCGCTTTTAGAAACAATAATAGGAACAAATTGACGAAGACATTTTTTGTTGTAATCGACTCCTGGTATGGTGAGATTATATTTATGTTTTAATCGGGTTACAGCAAAATTTGGATTTTTTAAATCATATTGATTTGTATCAGGTTGGTCTAAATCTTCGATAGCACCGCCGACGGTCGTTCTTGCTCCGCCAAATGCATCCAACTCTTGAAAATCATCTACAACTGTTTGCACAATGGATTCTTTTTCTTTGACTACATCTTTTTCGTTTTGAATGTTTTTGACTAAAAAATTGGCAATACAATTAAAATTTGTTTTGATAGAAGGTAAATAATGAATATTGTTAATTCCTTCTATAATAATAGACGGAGGAGAAGATAAAAAAGTTACTTTGAACCCAACATTAATATTGGGTTGATGAACTACAGTTTCAGACGATGGGGCGTAATTTGTAAATAACGTATCAGCCGAGTCATCGGATAATTGAAACATAGTTTTTATTTTTTGTATTATTTTTTTCTTTGTATCGAAATTGGTCATTAAATATTTTATTACCTGTTCAGATAATTGGTTCATATCTAATTCAGACGTACACAAATAAATAAATTTATCCTCTTCTTTATTTACTGATATATCAATACATACATTTGATACATACGATAATTTATTTTTGTACTCTAGTATATTTGTATTTACTTGTAACAAATATTCTAATTGCTCTACTTTTATGTTGGTCGCATCAACTATATTACTTGATTCATTCCAAGGATACGTATATCCAGATTGATAGACAGCTTCTTTCACCATTGACAAAATAGGTAACACTATTTTTTGAATTTCGGAATTCAGCTCTTCTTCTGCAATAGCTTTATTTTTTTTGATATGAACAGATATAGACCCATTTTCATAAAACAGTACACAACTGTTTCTGTTATCAAGATAAACATTCACGGATTTAACCTTGATATCTTTATCTCCTACATGATATACTACGGATTTAGCTAAAAAAGGAATTTTTTTATTATTGATATCTTTTTGAATTGTATATAATTTGTATAACACTGATTTACCCGTATAATAATGTATCATTGGATATTCTTCAGTTGCATGTAATAAATTAAAAATAGATTCCAACGATATGCTAATTTTATGCGTAGGTAAAATAGTAAATTGAATCGATTGTACAAATGATGCTTTTATTTTCGATTCTTCTTGATTGGATAATAAATTTTCCTTTTTTTCTGTTCGGATACGCAATACATCTAGGTCATCCATAGATGCTTCTGATTCAAAGTACGAAGAATGCAACTCTTTGTCTACATTTGCTTGTTGAACTACATAAAGGGTATTGTCCATGATTGGTAAATAATCTAACAATAGAGTTTTTTGTAAATTGGCAGGAATGTGATTCGAAATTCGATAATCTACACTGTTGAATTCTAATTTTTTTTTACACAAAAATGGATTTGCACTTTCACGCAAAATATGCCCAATTGGAATAGTTAAAACATCTTCATTTTGTATATCCAATAACTTAAGCAAATCATCATAACTGTAATCTTTTGCTTTTAATTGTTTTTTAGGTTTTTTTAATAAATCGGCTAACAAATGTTCTACATCTTCTTTTACAATTATTTCCGTTTTTTTCATCAATTCTTCATATAACGTATGCACATTCATTTGACGAAGTTGGTGAGCAAACAAATAAATTTCATGAGGCTGACATCCTAACGTTTGACTTGCTTTATATTTTATCATTTCAATCGTATCATCTTCGGATATAGGTATGTCAAGAATAGTTTTACTATCTTGATTGATTTGTTGAACTATCATATATTGATAAAGTATTTAATTTTTAATATTTTATAGTATATGGCATTTACAAGAAATCATGATGACCCCATGCGTGTTATGAAACATTTACAAGAAAGTACAGACCAAGGTCTGTATTATCTAAACCAACCCGGAAATGGCGAGCGTCCTCCTTTTATAGTCGACCCTCAAATTATTCTTCAAAAATGGGGCGCCAATTTGCATGAAGACCGTATTAAAGTGGATAGTGAATTAAAAGGAATTAATTATAAATTGTCTAGAAATCCTCCTACTTACCATTTAACAACTACACCTGTTTCCTACCCCGATTACAATAAAGAAGTTACGAGTCAACCACGTGCAACCCATCCAGTATGGAATGCACGGGATTTACAGCAATACAGAGAAACCCCGTTACCGTTACCTGCTCAAGAAAATATAGAAATGCCTTTTCAGGCTTATGTAAGTACACGCATCATAGAAAAAAATAAACACTAATGAAACACGTTATAATCCGTATATACACAACCAGATAACGCCCCTTTTTCTTTTAATTTGTTGATTTGAGGTACTCTATATTCTTTTTGAAACCCATTTTTATGTTTTATTTGGATAGGATACCCTTCACATTGACTGTTACAAAATGTTTTTTTGCAAACATTATACCTAGATTTCAAATCTTCTTTGGTTGGTTTATATACTTGGTTATATTTTTTAGCACTTTTTCTGTATACATTATCCATTTCAACCATATAATCTTTTTTGCAGAATTGCTCACATGGTTTTGTAAGATGATTTGCTTGTTTTATTTTTTATTTTTTTTATATTTTTTTGGTATGTTCTCGAAGTATTTGTAAATTGTTCATATTATTATATGATGTAATAATATGAACAATTTACAAAAAAGGTTCGCACTCTTTTTAATCGGATGTATAGGAACACGGTTATTGTTCGTATATATCGCAAAACATATCGGGTTGAAATATTTACCCTATTTGGGATTTTTGGCATTGTTGCCTGCTATTGGGTTCATGTATATTTATATATTTGGTGCCCGAAAAACGGGGGCAGAAGTGTTTGGAGAAAAAATCTGGTGGAATGATTTAAGACCACTACATGCATTGTTCTATACATTGTTTGCAATTATGGCCATTATGAGGAATAGGTATGCATGGATATGGTTGTTGGTCGATGTTCTTTTTGGTTTGGTAAGTTTTTTGGTTTACCATTATAAAAATGGTGATTTTTCAAAATTATCTTCGTGAACTTCTCATTCTAGTTTTTCTAAGTTTTTCAATTTCGGTAAAACGTTTTCTTCTATCATCTGCATCGTTTTGCAAATCACGACTATAATAATTATATTATAGGAATATTATTTCCTAAACAAATTGGTTTAAACCAATACTACACTATTTAGTATATGCCCTACTACGCAACGTATACCGGTCACATACAAAATGGAATTTTTACCACATGGGATGATTGTAAAAAAGAAATTCACAAAAAACCTAAATACAAGAAATTTAAAACATATGCCGAAGCCGAAGAATTTCACAAAAATGGTCCTACATATTTAGACCAAAATACAGTTGAACCTACGTATGACATTATTGTATATACTGACGGAGCATGCAGTCGCAACGGAACGAAACATGCCACTGCCGGTTACGGTATTTATTTTGCAGACAACCATCCGCTCAACCAATGTGTTCGATTGACAACTGGTAAATTAACCAACAACGTAGCTGAATTAACCGCTGTTATTGAAGCCATTAAATTAATAGAACCTAACTACACCAACATTGGTATTTACACCGATTCTAAATATGCAATGTTGTGTGCCAAATCCTACGGTGAAAAATGTGCCAAAAAGGGATGGCCTACTGATATTCCCAACGTAGAATTAGTGAAAGAATTGCATGCTTTAGTGAAACAGCGTACTATCACGTTAATTCACGTTGCGGCGCATACAACACAAGAAGATGTGCATTCCAACGGAAACAGAGAAGCCGATAGATTAGCGACACAATCGATTGCAAATTAATCTATACGTTAATTATGGTAAAAACATATGAAAATGGAGATATGTATGAAGGGAATGTAGATAGTAATAATGAACCCCATGGGTATGGAGTATTTCACTATGTTGACGGCTCACTATTTGAAGGGGAATGGAATCACGGAAAATCTACATATGGAAAAATGACGTTTCCAGATGGAGTTACCTACGAAGGTTCCATTAAAGATGAATTGCGAAACGGTAGAGGTGTAGTAAAATTGGCAGATGGTACAGTTCATTATTCGGGTATGTGGAAAGATGACGTTGAACATGGATTTGGTATTCGAATTATAGACGACTCCAAATATAGTGGTCAATGGGAAAATGGAGAAATCAAAGGTGAAGGTAAATATATATTTGAAGTGGCTACTTTTATTGGAACATGGGAAAATAGTGCAACTGGGTATGGAAGTATTTATTATACTAACGGAGATTTTTATTTTGGACCATGGGTAGATTATAAAAAACAAGGAGATGGATTTATGATTTATGAAAATCAAGATATTTATAATGGAGATTGGGTAGATGATAAAAAAGAGGGAATCGGATTTTATTTAAATGCAAATAAAGATTTATTTCTCAAAGGACAATGGGAACAGGATAAGTTTGTTGAAGGAACCCACATGAATACAGTTACCCAATATGAAAATGGTGATTATTATGATGGAGATTATGGCGTAAATGATAGTAAAGAAGGCATTGGATTTATGGTAACTCATACAAATGAAATATATAAAGGGGAATGGAAAAAGGATGAAAAAAATGGTGAAGGGATAATGCGATATACAAATAAAGATATATATGAAGGAGAATGGAAAAACAATAAAAAATCAGGTGATGGAACTATGCGTTTTGCATCTGGAGTAATGTATAATGGGAGATGGTTTTATGATATACCCTATTTTAATGGTAATTTAATTATCGAAGACGTAGTACTCCGATGTAGATGGAACGATGATTATACGATTCGCGAAATTGAACAAATAACAAATCCTAATAAAAAAATTATTTCTATCGCAGATATTGTACCTTTTTTAGATGGAAAAATGAAATATAGACCTGAATTTTATACACTAATTGGTCTTTCCACTTCTCCTTCTGCATTCGAAACTTTTAAAACAAAAATGGTAACGTATACAGGAACGGTTATGATTGGAGCTATATGTCATGGAAGTTTACTTCCACCTATCCCTTTACCTATTGCCAATTTTCATCGTGTCAGTAAAGTAGTTAATGGAGTATGTGGATTTTCAAATGTATATGATAGATTATTCGTAATTGATACTTGTATATCGAACAAACCATCCACGATAATACCTATTATAAATAAACAATTTCAACAAATTGTAAAAAGACAATGTAATGAATCTTCTTGTAATTTTGGAAACGATTCAGACTTTTTTAAAATGTTCCATAAAGTAAGAGGATTATCTGAATCTCCTCAAAAATTGGCAAACGCAGGTAATCTTATTTTTAATAAAGAATTTACGTCAGATGGAATAAATGTAAATGTATTGTTACTTGTAGATGAAGAAGGAAATTATATTAATTTATTTTCAAACAAAAATACATATACACTAGAAGAACTATTTGCTATGATTCCCCAATGTTCCAAATGTATATTAGTAGACAATTCTTGTTCACCTCCAGGCAAAAATAAAGAAACTGGTAAAGAATATACATTTACGAAACAACAGTTGGAATCCTATGGTGGTACCCGAAAAAAACGGAAAAATATCAAAAAAACAAAAAAATATAATCTTTAGAATTAAAAATAAATGTATATAGTATATGCTTTCTTATCCATGGGTAGATGGAACCCGTTGTAAAAAAAATTATAAAGTAAATAAAAAAAAGAAACTGTGCGTTTCTACGAAAATACCGGCTCCAGTTAATAATCCAGCTCCAAAGCCTGTTTTGTCACCTGTAGATGATTCTTATCCACATGTAGAAGGAACTCGTTGTAAAAAAGGATACAAAGTAAATAAAACGTTAAAACGATGTGTTTCTACAAAATCACCAGTACCAAAACCACTTAAACCAGGACAATATACCATACCTGTGAATATAAGTTTTCCAGGAATTACAAATGCAGATGGTTCTACCACAATGTTTCCACCAACAGATAGTGCACTATTGTTACTTCCCAACAAAAGTGCTAATGAAGGTCGTACCCAATTATTTGCAATACTAACTGATTTATTCAAACAATATTCGCCTTATAGCCCGGATAAAGTATTACGAGTTCAATACAACTTAGTCAAATCTACGTTAAAAGAAGATTATGAGAAAAAACGCATATATTTAGGTGCAGGATTATTTACCAATGCCAAAGATATACCTATGGAAGCTGTTACACTCGGCTCTAACAATCGTCTTTACATCAAGGTAATGGCTGCAGTGGATGATTTTCAACCTCCTATACCTAAACCTGTGTATGTTGCACCACTTCCACCTCCACCACCTGGTCCAAAACCACCTGACCCCATTCAACAAATCATTCAAATTGCACGTACCGGCAACAAATGTCCTTCTACATTCAGTTACAACAAAACAACTAAAATGTGCGAAAAATGTCCAGATGGAACACGTAAAGTAGGAAGAACATGTGTTTTGCTACCATCCGACGATGTAGATAAAAAAGGTGATGCACCTATTGTTATGCCAAAACCACCCCCTGTGAACAGCGAATCGTTAAATGATTTTATAAATCGGTTGGAAGATACGGGTAAAAAAATACAAGACCCTATTTATCGTAATGGTCGTTACATGGTATTTGTCTACATTTATTTAATTAAAAAATATGCGGCATCTTGTTCTATTTTTAACGACCCATTTCTTTTGCAACAACATTCTGCAGCTATCAATTACAATATTAACACAAAAACATTAACGTTTCCCAGCAATTTGGCAGAACAAATGCGTGAATGTGTCTTGCGTGGTTCAGAACTTATTTTTATTACGCTCTATATGTACGCTAAAAAAGGTGCACATGTAAACCTTATTATTTATCGTCCGTTCAAAAAAATAGTAGAACGATATGAACCCCATGGCCAAGAAACAGGATGGGGAGATAGTATCTACAGCGAATTTGATTTGAACAAACAATTAAAAGAATTGTTCGAACAACGCGTTCAACCCATCATGAAAGAGTATACTCCCGTGTACAGAACTCCTTATGAAATATGTCCGAATAAAAATGGATTTCAAGGAATCGAAAATTTGTTACCTCATAATAAAAAAGAAGCTGGATATTGTCAAATGTGGACTATGTTTCTTATGGAAACTATTTTGTTGAATCCAACGTTGAACACACAAAATATTATGGAAGAATGTATTCAAATTGGTAAAAATGACCCTACTTATTTCAAAAATTTAATTCGTGGGTACACTCAACAAATTGCAAGAGAAATTAAATTATATCTTAAACAAATCAAAGTGGATATTGGAACAGAAGGAGCACACAATGCACTTGTAAACATGAATATAGAAGACCTAGTCAATGAAACCATGGCAGAAACTAAAAAACAAAATAAACCATTACCTCCTTTGGGCGTAGCACCTGACGCTTTATCGTTAGATGACGTGAAAGAAATAGAAAAAGAAGCAGGTAAATTAAATGCTACCGTTTTAAAACAATACTTTACTTTTATTGATTTGAATCAAATTACTCAAGGAGTTGGTAGTGGAACTGTCAAACAACAAAAAGAATTGTTATTAAAAACAATGTTAAGCAGAGCACTCAAATGGGGTACGGTAATGGATAACATTTACAATACTTATTTTACTGAATTACCTGCTCTTCAAATCAAAAAACAAGATTATTTTATACGATTCAAATATTATCCTTCACCTAATGTGGATTTAAGTACTGTTCCTATGAAAAACCGTATGCAGTTAATGGCAGAAATAAAAGCCAAATATCCTAACTGGCATACGTTTAATGAACTAATTTCACGAGCTGTTGGAGCTCCACCTGTAAAATTTGGACTAAAAGATAAAGAAAAAGTGGAAAAAGATGTTAAAAAATTATCGGAAAAAAAGGTTGCCGAATTTTTTTATTTAATGCAATACAGACATGCACCAACTGCAAAACAAATAAAAGATATTACGGCTACATCAAAACATCCTGATAAGGTTGAATTGTTAATTAACTATTTACAAAAAAATAACATACATGTAGTGAATATGCAACATTGGATGAGTATGTTTTAATCTAAGATAATAGTATGAAAAGTAAAAGAATTAAAAATAAAACAAGAAAAAGGAAAACTAAATTAACAAAAAAAAGAAAGATTGGAGCAGGCACAACCCAATCTAAATTAGACTTGCTCGACAAATATGAACCAATTGACCCATTAGAAGCAGATACTTCTTTCAAAGACGCATTAGCAGAAATAGATGCAGAACCTACTGATGATTCCCCCAAACCAACTGAAGACCATGCAGAAATACAGTTACCAACTCCCATACCAGTTGAATACGGTGTTCCCTTGAAAGAAGTAATGGATAAATTACAGCGCAGAGGAGCTGACATGTCAGCTCCCTCCTATAAAGCATTAGGTCCCTATGTTAAATTTATATATGCTTATTTTATTAAAAAATACGAATCTCCCTGTTTTTTGTACAACGACCAAACATTCAAACATCGAGCTGTTCTACATTACGACATTACACTTAAAGAATTACAATTCCCTAAAAATTTGGGTCAACAAATACGTGAATGTATTGAAAGAGGAACAGAAGTTATTTTTATTACACTCTACATGAAAACGTCCGATAATAAATCGATTAAACACGTAAATTTACTCATTTACCGTCCGTTCAAAAAAGTAATTGAACATTACGAACCCCACGGACCTGTAATGGTAACACATTCTAGGGCATTTGATTCTTATGATTTTAATCTTAAATTAAAAAATTTATTCGAAGACACGATGCGTCCTGAATTGGGAGATTATACACCTAATTTTAAATCTACAAGTGACTTATGCCCTGAAAAAGGGTTTCAAACAATTGAAAATAATGCACCTGGAAAAAGTATCGAAGATGGCTATTGTCAAATGTGGACCATGTTTCTTATGGAAACTATTTTATTGAATCCAACACAAAACACGGCAGATATTTTGGAAGAATGTCTTGACATTGGAGAAAGAAGACCACTTTATTTCAAACAATTAATTCGTGGATACCGCCAAAAAATAGCCTACGAGCTTACCAACTATTTATCAAAATATGTAAAAACACCTATTGGAACACAAGAAGCAATTGATACACTGTTTGAGGTAGATTATGATGAACTTATAGAAGAAATGAAAGAAGAAACAAAACAACCACAAAGACGAAGACCCCACCCTCGTTTACAACAATCATACGAATATGACATGGAACGGGTTAAACCTATCCACAATGCATTTTATATTCATTTTTTGAAAACACGAACTATTGAAATACCATCTATACCTGATAAAGAAGAATTATCAGAATTGTTGAGAGAACATGATTTAACCATGGATATGTTATCTGATTTAATGTATACTACTTATTTTGAACAACTTTCTAAACAAGAAATGAACAATGTTATGTACTTTTCTAGATATGATGAATATCTCAATCTAACGTTAGATTTAACGTATCCTCCTGATAAAATAGAAAAAACAAAAGAACATATTAAAAGAATATATCCATTTTTTCACTTATTTTATTTTAAATTGGAAAACGAAAAAAAGAAAAAACACATTGTTGATTTGGAAGATGTAGGTAATTATGATAGATGGCAAATTGCTGAATTGTACTTTTTTATGAAATATTTACGACCTTCTACATATGACGAAAAAATATCAAATCGTATATTTCTATTTCATAATACTGCAATATCACGCGATAATTATGTAAAAGAATTGTTTGCGTTTCTAAAACCCTATGATATATCGATTGGTGATTTTTATTTATGGTGGGATTTATTTTGAGTTGAAATAATGTGTTTTTAATCTTTACAACAACTATGACACTAGAAGAATTTATTGAACTACAAAAACAAAACAAATCTATACTCCTCTTTTTTTTTACAGCGTCTTGGTGCGGACCATGTAAAAAGGTAAAACCTTATGTATTTGAAAAGTTGAAAACGTGTCCTTATCCATGTTATTGTTTAGATATAGATGAGAACATGGACATTTTTAAAGCATTGAAAGCTAAAAAACAAATACAAGGTGTTCCAACCATACTTGCTTTTAAATCAGAGAACGTTTCTTTCATACCGGATAAATGTGTAACAGGTGGGCTTTCATCCGAAATAGATTATTTTTTCAATGTGTTAAATCGCATCTAACGTGTTCATTAAATCAGTTAGGTTTGTTTTAAACGTTTTTAAATCATTGAATTGACGCACACTTTTGATACATTCATCAATGGTTCCTACGCCAATTTTACCTGATGATAACAGATGTAATTGCGTGTCTGTTGCCCACGTTTCTGATTCCACAATAATATCTTCGTAGGATGACCTATATTTTATTTTATTCAGTGTATCGGCAAGGTCGTTATTGGTGGTTTTAATTTGTTGAACAATATCGGTTGGTGTTTTACCTGACGCAAAACCTTCTACTCTACCTTTAGCATATTTTGTCCAAAGCACACAAACAAAAAGAAAAAGTAAAATACCAACTACCGCTCCTTTAAAAGCATCTGTCATAGCTATTCTTTAGATAATTATATTAAACATATATTCTTATTCTATCTATATGTTTGTCTATTTATTAATGACCAAAAATACTACTTATGTTGGGGCTACTGTCGATGTGAATCGTCGTTTGCGTCAACATAATAGAGAAATTACAGGAGGTGCTAAAGCTACTAAACGTATGGTGGATAAAGGATGTACTTGGACACGTGTATGCTATGTTTCTGGATTCCCTACATGGCAGGCAGCATTGCAATTTGAATGGAAATGGAAATACATTGCTCGTAAATTACCTAAATATCCTAGAACAACCTCTCTTCAAAAAAAACTAGAAGCTCTCAACATTTTATTAGCATCTGACCGGTCAACTTCCACTTCTATACCATTTGCATCGTGGCCTTCCCCTCCAGTAATTCATGAAGAGTAATTACCTAAAAATAAATGTTCTTTATATACATGGATAATTTCAAACAAAAACCTATTCAAAAACCTCTTTTGTTTGCATCGGAGGAAGAGGAATCCATTGATTTAGATGAATTTCTTAAAACGTTATTAGTTAAAGCTGATTTTTTTGATGTAAAACCCAAACCTGTTAAACGTAAAATAGATGAAACAAAAGAACAAAAAGAAACAGAACAAAAAGAAACAGAACAAAAAATTATTAAATTTTTAGTGAAAAAACTTGGCAAAATTTTTATACAAGCAGTTGATTGTGGGTATCATTCTGTCCATGTCAACAACGAATCTCATATCTTATACAATCGCGTTGCTTTTTATACCTATATGAAACAACTTCTTGGAGAATATGCTGAAAAATTAGAAGAGCAACAACAGTTGCATTCATGTGCTGCTATCAAACAACAAAAAAATAACATTACCCTTTTAGCCCATCAAGAAATTGTGCGCAAATATATGAACGTACACACTCCTTATCGTGGGTTGTTACTTTACCACGGCTTAGGGTCAGGCAAAACATGTTCATCCATTGCGATTGCTGAAAACATGAAACAATTCAAAAAAATTGTTGTCATGTGTCCTGCCTCTCTTAAAACCAATTATATGAAAGAACTGAAAAAATGCGGAGAACCTGCTTATAATGCTTCCATCCATCATTGGAGACAAATTCAATATCAAAGTCCTGAGTATCCTGCCGCAGTGAAACAAATGTGCATTCAGATGAAACGACACGAGCCTGTCTGGATGAATGTACCAGGTGAACCTGCCAATTTTGCAGAGATTACTTCAGCCGACCAACAACAAATTCAACTTCAAATTGACCAAGTTATTTTAAACAAATATGACTTTATTCATTACAACGGTTTATCTGAATCAGCCCGTGTTTGGAAACAATTGATGCAATCTGAACAAACCGAAGGAAATCCATTCCATAACAAAGTAGTGATTGTAGATGAAGCTCACAATTTAATATCGCGTATCGTAAACAAAATAACAGCAAAAGGTGAAAAAATAGCCATTAAATTGTACAATTGGTTGAAAACTGCCCAAAATTGTAAAATTATTTTATTGTCAGGTACTCCCATCATCAACTCACCTTATGAAATGGTCATTCTCTACAACATTTTAAGAGGTACGAATAAAGTTTATACGTTCGATAATAAACAAAGTATTGGGTCTGAAACAATATATACTCGCAACAGTTCTAACCCATTGTTGAAAGAGGTTGATTTGGTAGATACATCTCAACCCCAAACGTTTTTAATCACCAAATGTCCACGTGGTTTTACCTTGAAACAAAATAAAATGAAATTGGTTGACCCATCCAATTACAATCATGCAGAGAATGAAATTGAAGAAAATGAATTTAAAAACAACATTGAAAAAGCGTTGCAGTGCAAATTTACTGGAGTTGCTAACTATGATGTGTTGCCTGAAAAAGAAGAAGAATTTGAAGAAATGTTTATGAAAGATGATACCAATTTGAACATGTTGATGCGAAGAATTTCAGGATTAACTTCTTACTTCCCTGATATTGAATCGTTGATGCCTCGTCTTCATACTCCAGAAATTGTTCTAATTCCAATGACCGATACACAGTTTCAATATTACGATGGACAACGTGTAAGCGAACGCGAACAAGAGAAAAAGAGTTCTCGCAAGAAACCCGATGATAAAAATTCATCCAGCAGTTATAAAATTAAATCGCGGTTAGCCTGCAATTTTGCATTCCCTGTTGGTATTGACCGTCCTGTATTGGCTAAAGAATTGTCCAGTTTTGACATATTTGAAGAAGAAGAATACCAGAAAGAAACGGAAGAAGTTGAAGAAACCGTTACCAAAGAAGAAAAACAAACGTTACAACGTTGCTACGCTCAAATTAAAACTTTTTTTGGAAATGACCCATCCTTAGTCCCTACTTACAGTCCCAAATTTGACGCCATTGCGAACAAAATTAACCGCATCAACGGTGCCGGTAAAACCCAACTTCATTTAGTGTACAGCCAGTTTTTATCGCTAGAAGGATTGAATTTCTTTGCACTCATGCTACAATTGCCTGCCTATGGTGAATATGTAGCGTTTGACATTGTCAAAGAAAAAGATAAATGGACAGTTCCTGCTTCCGTAAAAGCAAAACAAAATAAATACGTCTTATACACAGGAGCTATGGAACCTGAAAAGCGCGAAATTATTCGTAACATTTTTAACAACGATATGGATGGGGTTCCACAAGAACTTCACTCCTTTGTAGAGGATATGACACCTATTACGGTGTTTATGATTACTTCGGCAGGCGCAGAGGGTATTTCGTTGAAATGCGTGCAAAATGTCCACATTATGGAACCGTATTGGAACCCGATTCGTATTGACCAAGTCATTGGTCGTGCTCGGCGTATTTGCAGTCATGCAACCCTTCCTGAAGAAGAACAATATGTCAACGTTTATAAATATATCATGGTGCTCGGAACGGACCAACATAAAAAACGGGCCGACAAGGATAAATTCAACAAAGAACTTGAACCATCCACCACTGATGAATATTTAATGAAATTATCGATTAAAAAAGATACAATTATCCGTACTTTTCAAACCTACATACAAGATTCTGCCATTGATTCCTTTTTATACAAAACAACTTCTTTTTCTATACCAATCAAAGACCCTAACTCGCTGTTGTTCAATTACAATTCCGACATTAGCAAAGATAAATCGTTGGCCAAATTAGACGATACTTATTTGCAATACAAGAAATCGTTAGATGAAGTAAGTAGTATCATTGACAACCAATACATATATGACATGTTTTATTCATGGTCCTTCAAATTGAAAGGAAACAAGGTTGATTTTGACTCCAATATCAACTCCTATGAAGCTTGTTTCATTGCCAAGTTAATTCGTATTTTTATTCGCGAATTCAAAAAAGATAAGTTGCCGTTGACCGTCCTTGAACTTGGTTTAGCTAGAGGAACATCTGCTCTTATTATATTGAACGAGCTAATCAAACACAAATCAACATCGTATACTGCAGTGGATATGAATCAAACCGACCAATGGAAAAATGTGGGTCGTGATAACATTGACCAATTTTTACGCGTCATGAAAAAAACCGACTTTGTGGTGAATTTCATGGAAGAAAATACTACTACAGCGTTGCCAAAATTGCGTGAATCAGATACCAAGTTGCACATATCGTTCATCGATGCATCCCATGAAGAAGAGATTGTGATACAAGATATAGAGAATTCAGATAAATTATTAGTGAAGAATGGCATTATGATTTTAGATGACGTTAAACATAAAGGTGTAAAAGAAGCAGTCCTTCGGTTTATGACCAATAATGATAGATACAGAAAAGTAAGTATTGAGAAAGACATGTTTAAAACCGAACTTGAAATATATCCCAAAGTGACGGATAAAAAATCAGTTGACAATCCAGATACGATGTTTTGTTTTCAAAAAATAAAATAATAACAGGTAGTATGGAATATAAGATTCGTGCATTAACGGATTCTGATTATACCAATTATTTACAATTAATTAATCAATTTAGACCTACTACATTTACTGAAGAAGACTACAAAACTATTTTACATCAAATTCATGATATGTCCACTATATGGGTAATCGAGTACAATAATGAATTAATTGGTACTGCTACTATTATGTATGAATATAAATTTATTCGTAATATTGTGAAATTAGCCCATGTGGAAGATATATGTATTGACCATCGGTATAGAAATAAAGGGCTAGGCACAATATTACTGAAATTTGTTGTAAACGAAGCAACGAACCAACAATGTTATAAAATTATCCTTGATTGTGATGAAAAATTAGAACATTTTTACAATAAATCAGGATTTAAAAAAAATGGTATTCAAATGGCAAATTATTTTATTTAATTTATTCCACTGTAACTACTTTAGCCAAATTTTTTGGAACGTCCGGATTAATTCCTTTACAAATAGATAACTTATATGCCAACAATTGTAACGGATAAATACATAGCAAATCTTTGAATGTTTGATTAATAGGAATAATAATCACATTTTCTTTGTCGTTGTCTACTTTATCTGTAATAAATACGATAGGTGCACTTCTAGATTTTATTTCTTCATATGCATTTTCTACTTTTGCATAATTTGCATCATGAGGAGCAATTATAATGACTGGAAAATGTTCATCTAACAAAGCAAATGGACCATGTTTTAATGAACTGGTAGAGTATCCTTCACTATGTATATAGGTAATTTCTTTTAATTTAAGTGCACCCTCTTTGGCAACTGTTTCCGATTTACCTTTACCAAGAACAAAACAATGGTCTGAAACTAAAAAAATAGGTATTATGTCATCTATATCCACAGTTAATGCTAGTTGAATGTGATGGTGTAACTGTTTTAAATCGCTTATATATCTTTGACGTTTTTCTGATTGTAGATTGTAATGCTGTGCAAACCACACTGCCATCATAGACAATAAAATAATTTGTGCAGTATACGCTTTCGTAGATGCTACTGATACTTCTCTTCCCACATTCAAATAACAAACATAATCCACTTCTCTCGCAATCAACGAATCTACTACATTTACAACACCAAATAAAAAACATTGATGTTTTCTACCTATTTCAATACAACGATGCAAATCTTTGGTTTCACCCGATTGAGAAACTAATATAAAAGCAGTAGTTCCATAATTTGGTATGTCTTGTTCGTGAAATTCAGCTCCATCAAATACTTGAACTGTATTGAAATGACACAATTCTTTGAAAAAATGTACACCGTATTCTCCTGCAAAATAGGAAGAACCACATCCTAATAAAATAACATTATCTATGTTGGATAGCAATGTTTCATTCAATCCTTTCAAAACAACTGTATTATCTACAATACGATTCCCTATTACATTCATAACCGTTGTAGGTTGTTCCTGTATTTCTTTTAATGTCCAATGTGGATAAGGTTCAGGTCTAATATCATTCATCGTATTTTCATAAGTTTGTAATACATAAGTATTGTTCGTGACAACTTGTATTCCATCTGTTGTTTTAGTTATACTACAAATATCTGCATTATTTAATACCAAATAGGATATATTTTCACAAAAGGCATTTTTTTCAGATACAACAATTGCCTTTGTATCTGAATACCCCACTAATAAAGGACTACCTTGACGAACACAATACAACGTGGATGGGTCATCGATACACAGTATCACTAGCCCCCATGTACCTTGCAACATGGATATCATAGTTGCAATACATTCTTTTACATTTTTGTTTGTTTTATACAAATAAGATAGTAATTGTACAATAACCTCCGTATCTGTTTCTGATGTAAATGTATAATTTTTTTCCATTAACATTTGTTTTATCGTTTTATAATTTTCAATGATGCCATTATGTACCAATGAAAATGTACAACACATACTTACATGTGGATGCGCATTTTCTGTTGTTTTAGCTCCATGTGTAGCCCATCGAGTATGTGCAATTCCAATTGTGGATGATTGATGATGATGTAATTGATGTTGCAATTGTTCATAAATAGAATTAGATGCATATTTATGTAATACAAAATCGTTGTTTTGTATAGAACATAACCCAACTGAATCATACCCTCTGTTTTTTAATTGAACTAATCCATTATAGAGTGTAGTAGCACAATTATCTGCAATACACGCAACAATTCCACACATTATTAGTTATAAATAATATATATTTATATTCATGGATACAATTATTATTATTATGGCAGGTGGATTAGGAAAACGTATGAATTCCGATTTACCTAAAGTTCTTCATACCATACACGGTAACCCAATGTTATCACATGTGATTGAACAATCTTTATCATTAAACCCTTACAAAATATTCGTTGTCGTCGGCAAATATAAAAATATCATTGAACAAACAATTGGTGAATTAAAGGATAAAGTTGAGTTTATAGTACAACCAGAACCGTTAGGAACAGGTCATGCTATACAATGCTGTCTTCACGAACTAATGAACTATGACAAAAAAGTACTTATTTTATCTGGCGATGTACCTTTACTTACAACGAACACGATGCAATCCATGCTAACCAATATGAATCATGTAAAAATAGTAACTACGGTGTTAGACAACCCCTATGGTTATGGCCGTGTTGTAGATTGTGGGTTAGTTAAGATTGTAGAAGAAAAAGATGCGACAGACCAAGAACGAACCATAAAAAATGTGAATTGTGGGATTTATATAATACAATCCAAATTACTCTGTACCTATTTACCATTATTACAAAACAAAAATAAACAGAATGAATATTATTTAACCGATATCATTGCATTAATTCAACAAGGTGAACAGATAACCGTGGATATATATACGGTTTCAAAAGAAAACCAATATGAGATTATGGGTGTAAATACAGTAGAACAATTAATCGAATTAGAAAAATTGAATGTAAATTAGTAAATAAAGTTATTATTAAAACATGGAAACTACATTTCAAATCTTGGAAATTGTTCTTGGCGTATATAAAAAAAATGGGTATAATACTCATCTAGGTCCATTAGCCGATGGATTAAATTGTGCTGTAAACACAAAAGGTACTTATCTATTAAAATCAAATGGAACTATGTTCTACGATTTTCATACTCCTTATGGAAATATTCGTTTGTGTGGACATAATGGTATTAATACTTCGTTAGCAGAAACAATACAACAAGAATTGTTTACACATTTCAAAGGAAGATTTCTTACTCCGAACAACACCCATTATTTGATTACGCATGTTCTAAACAAACCTATTCAGTATCCTATTGTTCGCACTGCAATTGCGAATATTGAAGACATCTATGATTATTTATATGTACCTCAACATGATTGTATGAATTGGAACATGACGCGGGCATTTTATGACAGTGAAATTCAACGGTTAGTTGAATCTGGATGGTTGACAGATGATTTATCCTCGTTACGAGATGTACATGAAAATATATCACTTGCTAATTATGAAAGGGTCATTGCCATGTTGTGCGATTTAAATACGTATGAAGATTGTATGGTCGTTGAATTTAGAAAAACCATTAAACCTGCCAAGTATATACACATTTTAGGTCTTATTATATTATCTGGTACATTAATTCATACACATTAATTGATTTGTATTTTTTATTTGAATAGTATATGAGTAAATCTAGAATGATAGATGTTACATATTAAATGATTTTACAAATATACAGTTATCCAATGGTACTACTAAAGGTTTTTTTATTATATTTACTACATTATGAATGCATTTGAATTGTGGGGGGTATAGGAACTGCTATAGTTGCAACGTTATTTATTGGAGGATTGTACAGTTATGATAAACTAAAAAATTCTGAATCCAATGAAGATAAGCGAATACGTCAAAATTCACGTAAAAATGGTGGATTTAGAAAAACACGTAAAAATAAAATTAAAAGAATATAGTATGAATACTTTACATAAAAAAATAAAAAAACGTAAGACAATTAAATATTCTAGTTTAAAACAAATACCAATCGTTGTTATATGCTGGAATAATTACTATTTCGTTAAAAATTTCATAAATCAATTAAAACGATTCCCTAACCCTATTATACTATTGGACAATAAAAGCAATTACAAACCTTTATTAGATTATTATAAAAAGATAAAATCCGAACTTAAAGATAAGATTGAAATTCGAATGTTAGACAAAAATTACGGTCATACTGTTTATAAACAATTAAAAAATATATTACCTGATATATACATATTAAGCGACCCTGACTTGGAATTAAATTCAAAATTACCGAAAAATTTTGCTACCAAATTATTAGAATTATCGAATCAATATAAATGTTATAAAATAGGTTGTGCGTTAAAAATAGATGATAATCATAAATTCATACACTGCGATAATTATACGTCAAATAAAAATATTTATGAATGGGAAAAACAATTTTGGGTAAAGCCAATTATGAATAATAAATATGAATTATATCAAGCAGATATTGACACAACTTTGTGTCTTATCAACAACAATTATGTAAATAGTGAATATAATATTCGTGTTGCCGGTAATTTTACAGCTAAACATTTACCATGGTACAACAATTATATCAAAGATAATATATCTTCAGATGAAATAACCAATTGGAAACAAAATAATAAATCATCTAGTATTTTATTTAATTGTTTGAAATTATAATAAATAAATTATATATGGAATCATCTCTCGAAAATAAAGAAAATTTGCCTTCCAATTTTAAAAAAAAATCAGTAGGCAAATTAATAAACCCATCTCAAGTTTCTAAATACAACAAAAGCTATTGTTGGCAAGAAGACAATGGATTAGGTAGATATCTTGGTAAATTTCGTAACACTACAATAGATGCACTAAATCAAACTCTTTATCATTTTGATTATCACACAATTAAAGATAATATTTTTATGGATGGTAAAGACACAAAATCAGAATTGAATATAAGAAGAATATTGGATGAAGCATGTATTCCATCCCCAGAAGAATTTAGACAAATGTCCCTAGAAAAAATAAAGGAATTCATACCTGATACTAACAAAATGCCATTAAACGTATACGTTGAACGAATTGGCGCAATACACAATGAACTAAAACAACAAATTAAAAATGCTGAATATAAATTAACTATACTACCATTACATTCTTTCGGGGGAAAAACATATAAACAGAAAAAAAATAAACGAAAAATACAAAAACAAAGCAAACGAAACCGCAAATTACACTGATTTTATTGTTCTGTCACGGTTAACCTGCGATACTTGGTCGGAATATCCACGCATGACTTGAGAAAGTGACGGCATGCAACTTACAGAATCTTGCGAACAGTCACTTGTAAACCGTTGTAGTCCTAATTTGGATGATTCAATCATAGAGTCTACCGTACATCCCACAAACCGTATGGTCCATCCTGCGTCCATTGCCCTTTTAATTTGACGTTTTACAAAACTTGCATCATGTGGTCCAGTATTATTTTGGCCATCAGAAACAATCACAATGTCTTTGGGAGCATGTTTATGTTCCATGAATGTATCGTACATAGGCGAATAGAGGTCAGTCATTCCATCTGGGTTATAGGTTAATGGAAGTTGGTCAAGTTCAAGTACCTTTGCATCTACAATAATTTCAGACTCATGGTTGAACAGAATGACACGAATGCGTACATTCAATAACTTTTTTTGAATTTCTGGATTGGGTTCTGACATTGCTTTGTCGTATTGTGTTTGAATAAATGTTTTGACTGCTTGAAGAGGTTCTTCACCAAGTAATATCATACTTCCTGATTTGTCAAGCAATATTATAATGTCGTTCATGTCGGAATCGTTTCTTGCAAAGTGTATATCATTGTAGTTGTCTTCCATAATAGGTAGAACTTCATCTGGTATATAAGGAACATCGTCTGCTTGAGATAGAATGTTAGATTCAGGAATTTCTACGACGATAGTAAGTTCGTTAGCCATTTTGTAACTCTACAAAAAAATAAAGTTTAGTTCAATTTTTATTAAAGTTTAATCAAGTGCAGTTGTGTTACATTCACTGCAAATTGGATAATAAAATCTAGAATAAATTCAATTATCCAATACCCCCAAGCACAAAACCAGCATATCCATCCATTTACAGGAAAACAATAATCAAACAATTCATCTGTGTTATTTGGTTCATTCCAAAATTCATAAATGTGACTAGGAGTTAGAACGTACAGAAAAACTGCAATATATCTACATACTTCATGTATAAACCTCATTGTATAATTTACACAACTGGTTAACTCTTATTCAATTTTTTATTTCGTCTTTTTCGAGACCGTTTCAAGCGTCTTTTACCACCTTTTTGATTTTCTGTTTTGTTTTTTTTCTTTTCTTTGTGTGATTTTTTGATATCTTTATTTTTTACTAATTGGTGAAGAATAGAATTCATAGTAGTATCTATGTCAGAATTACTTGGATGACATACCCCATTTGTAATAAATGCATGTGTTGGGTAACCCGATACACTATATTGTTGGTTATCTTCGGATGTAATACGATGATGTTGTAAAAAATTATCAGATACATTTGAATCTATTTCTAACAATAGTGTATCAGGTTCAACATCATACGATTCATCGATGTTGGCCATTAATTTGTCCCATTTAGGTTGGGAATTGACACAATGAACGCATCCATCCATTTTAAATCGTGCAACCACCACTTTATCTTTTAAATTGGGATGTTGTTTAGTAAAATTATTCAATGAATCTTCATTTTCTATTTGAATCATATAATATTCTAATATAATAGTATGAAACCTATCTGGTTATTTATTCTTATATTATTTGTTTCAGGATTTTATGTTACTTTAAATTATAGTTCTGAATCTGTGTTAGAAGGGTTCAAGCCTAGATGCCCAAATATTCTTATTCAAAATGGAAATGAACTATTGCTAAAAAATACAAATTTAGCCGATATACCCGGCGTAAATCCGATTCGGTTTCATAATTTAGATGAATATACAGAATTTGTTAGCTGGCAACGGTCTCAAGGTATAAAATGTCCCATCTTATATTTACAAAAATCGTATTCTACACAGAATGTACCTGAATACCATGTTAAACCAATGCCCAAAAAATTAGTGGATGCTACTAGAAATGACCCTCCTTACAATACCAATTCTATGCCTGGTGTAGACCCTGACAACCAAGATATTGGTAGATATACAGAACTAGACAAATATGGAGAAGTAGAACAATCGGAACCTCTCAGCAAAAATCCAATGGACCCCAATTGGGGCGGAAATGCGTACACCAACGAAGCAGTGAAAAAAGGTATTTACAAGGGCAACGAAGTGTTGGTGTCACGGTAGATTAAAATATATGTATTTAATATGACAGCTGAATTAAACGATCGAATTGTTATAATTTTAGGAGAAGTTCATAGCGCTGAAATAAAACAAGGTGTCACTACTAAAAAAATTGCATAAATTATAAATGAAAATAAAAAAGATATATTTAACGATGTTGTTATATTTGGTGAAACGGCTAAACCACAAACATTTGAAACACCATTAGGCATTAAAAACACTATTCCAATTAAAAATGTAGTAGGATCTAATGTACAAGCATTGTTTCAATGTGTTGAATTTATTCCTTTATTAAAAAGAAATAAAATTTTAGAAAGTTTTAATAAAACACCTAGTAAAGCTATTCAAATTATTATGAGAAATTTTGCAAAAATAGATATACTAGAAGACGATATAGTAAAATATCCAATTGAAACATTAGATATTATAAAACAAACAATCAAAAGTATGTGTACGGAATTAAGAGGAAAAAATGCTGCAATTATTTTAGAAAATTTAGATAGTATTGTTCCAGGACCAGTTCCAGGTACTATATGTTATCAAGCAGCATTAGGTTTAGTAAATGATGAAATTGTTGAAAATATTAACGAACAACATCTTCGTCAATCTCAAGATGTTGCTTTTATAATTGTTACAGGAGATTCTCATCGACAAGATATAACACAACAATTATTATCTTCAGGTCAACCATATATTGTAAAATCAATTGTTCATGATGAACCAGTTAGTCCTTTATATAGAAATTCATTACCGATTAATGGTGGTAGACGTACACGATACAAACGTAGAAATACAAAACGAAAGTCTCGCAGATTTAAATTAAAAAAGTATTTAAAGAAATAGCTATCATTATAGTAGAGTTCCTGTAGCTTAAATGTGTAGAGCGGTTTAAATAACAAAAACAAAAGTAGATTGATACCACTTAGGAACAAAGGGGACAACATCTTGGTGATGTTGCATTCGTGGAATATGTAGTAGGTTCAACTCCTACTGTCCCCGCCGTTCTTATAGCTCAGTTGGTTAGAGCATCGGTCTTATGAGCCGAAGGTCAGCGGTTCGACCCCGCTTAAGAACAAAGCCAAATAAAACGGCGTTAGTGAAAGGGTATCATAACAGCCTTCCAAGCTGTAGGTCCGGGTTCGATTCCCGTACGTCGTACTCCTTCTTGGTCCAGCGGTCAGGATAATTGGTTTTCACCCAGTAGGCAGGGGTTCAACTCCCCTAGAAGGAACGCTCGTTTAGCTCAGTGGTAGAGCGACGCTCTTGTAAAGCGTAGGTCTATGGTTCAATTCCATAATCGAGCAGCAACCCGGTTAGCTCAGTCGGTAGAGCGCCAGACTTTTAATCTGGTGGTCGGGGGTTCAAGTCCCCCATCGGGTGTAATTTAAAAATTATTTAAAACAATGTTAGGACATATGGTCTAATGGTTATGACTGAGGTCTTTGGTACCTCCAATCTGGGTTCGATTCCCGGTATGTCCTCAACTTGTACGAATCAATTTAAAAAAATTGATTCGTAAACTTATTTGTATAATGATTATAAACCATATATCATGGATATTTCCCTTACCCCCGATATATACACACCAAGCGTGGATGAAACAGGAAACTACATTGATAATATACCGCCAATAAATCACGGTCTGAAATGTCCATGTGGTTCAAGAAAAGATGTAATGTTTGAAACAAAAGCTAAATTTTCAGTTCATTGCAAATCATCTGTGCACCAAAAATGGTTGGCTATATTAAATCAAAATAAAGCAAACCATTATACTGAGATGTTGAAATTTAAAAAAATAGTGGAAAGTCAACAAAAGATAATTGCAGAACAACAACTAAAAATTGATTTACACAAAAAAGAACTAGAATCGAAATTACACGATAAAGACATTATTATTGAATTTTTGAATACCAAAAAAACACAAGTATATTCCGTCAATTTATTAGATTAATTAATCATATTTTTTTCTGCACATAGGACATATTTTTGAAGCAAACACACTTCCTACAGTTGTTTCTGATAATCCTATAGATTCATTTTCATCTTCATTCCATATATTATAATTATCTGGGTATTCATGTTCCCATTGTTCAAGTATTTCATCATAATTTTCACAATAACATTGTTTCCCTCTTATAGGATTTATACATCCATTTGGACATGGAAGACATCCATAAGGAACTCGTGATAAATGGTAACGCGTTTCGTCCCAAAATAAAATATTTCGAGAACATGTTACGCAAAACCAATGACCACAATTAGCTGGAAATTTAACTTGATTTGAATGTTCTAGACATACTTCACATTCTTCATTTTCTCTAAACTCTAACTTACCCAATCTAAACATATCACAAGTCATACATATATATGATGCAAACAATTGAAAATTATCAGGAGGTAATATAGTTTTACATAATGCATAATTTTTACATTTTATCCCATCTGAATATTGACAATCACTTCCTCTGTTAGATTCTTCATATTGAATGTCTCTGAATGACATATAATTAGATGGATTCATTATAACTTTGTATTGAAAACATTTTAATATGTTTTAACGATACATATGCAACGGAATTTCTTCACTCGTTGACCCAAACCCTCCTTCGCCTCTTGCAGTTGGCACACCTAAATCTTCTTCCTTGTGCACAATTTCTACAATAATGGGTAGCAGACCTGGTGCACAAATCTGTACCAGTTTGTCCATTTTGTTTACCGTATAATCCATGGAGCGAATATTATCGAAAAAACTCATTAAATTTCCGCGATACCCTGAATCAATAATCCCAACACTGTTCGCTAATCGCAACGGTGTTTTTGAACCGGTCGATGACCTCGGATAAATGTAAAACCCACTAGGCTGTTCTAAGTTGTTGATAACTATCATTGCACTGCATTTAACCCCATAATCTATTTTTTGTGTTGTCAATGCAGATGCTACTAACGTAGCAGGTGTAAACAAATCAAATCCTGCATCTGGAAATGGGTTCGTCCACATTTTTGTGTTATGCTTTTGAGACGCATCATAATAATAGGATTTTAACACCTCATCTCCTACATACATTTTCAACCTTACAAATCGAGGTACAGGAGAGGTCATACCTGTTTATGTAAGGATTCTTTAATAGTATTACAAAAAAATATAATATTAAGATAATAATTCAGTTCGTGCATTGATGTACGCTTTATGTGCTTCGTCTTCAGTAGAAAAAGTTCCCAACCGTTTGGTAACTCCGTTTTTAGTAATCATTGCCACATACGTATTTGAGTTTGGATTTTTGTAAAATCCTTGCGTATCCTTCCTGTAATAATTGATTGAACTGTAGCTTTCCATTGACAAATTGTCAACGATACAGTTCAATCGGTTTGAATCTTTATGATGCAGCACAATTGATTTATTCGACAACGAAATCATGTTCAAAAAGGCATAGGCCACGATACGGGCTCTCGTATGCTGAACACCTTTAATCATAATCACATTGTACCCGTGCCGATGGTTTATCTTGTTCTCGATATATTTCCAATTACCTGATTTCATTAAACGTTCAATAGAACCATCCGGATACACACGAAGATGTGTTCCAAACAAATACAGTTCGACAGGTTCACGAAACGTCATTTTTTTGGGAACATAAAAGTTAATTATCCGATTCAATTTTAATTGTATAATATATGGAAGATTCTATATTTCTGTACATCACACTCATTTTGATACTTGGGTTGATTATATACACAATTATACAAGTCATGAAACAATCTATGAATTGTCGCAGTATTAATTCAATTACACCTACAAAATTAACTGGTATTGGATTGCGTGACCCACGCTTTAATCTTAAATTATATGATTATTACATAAAATCATCCTACAATAGTTGTGCAACTGGTGCTTTTACGAATGATTATGTAAACATATGCGCTCTTACCAATGTAATTAAACAAGGGTATCGATTACTTGATTTTGAAGTGTACGATATAAACGGAAATGCTATTGTATCTACTTCCGATTCTCCTAACTATACAATTAAGGGAACTTATAATTATTTAAAACTAGATGATGTTATCAAATATGTTGCTGAACATGCAATATCCATGAGCAGAATGACAGATAATTGTCCCAACGCTTCTGACCCTCTCTTTTTACATTTTAGAATCAAAAGTAACCATGTTGAAATTTACAACAGTATCGCTACTTCTCTAAATACTTATTTTGGAAAATATTTGCTGTCTAGCGAATACAGTTATGAAAATCATGGTCACAATATTGGATTGATTCCTCTTAAATCTCTAATGTCTAAAGTGATTATTATCGTAGACAAAACAGATAAAATTCTTGAAACTAGCAAATTATTTGAATACGTTAACATTGCAGGTAAATCTGTATTCATGCGTGTATTACCTTTTAATAATGTAGTAAATACACCTGATATGGATGAATTAATTGAATTCAATCGAACAGGTATGACCATTTGTACTCCAGACGATGCCGACAATTACAACAGTTCCATTAGTATGCAATACGGTTGTCAATTTTCATGTTTAAATGCACAATACAATGATACTATTTTGCAAGCGTACAATGATTTTTTCAACGAATTTGCCTTTCATGTCAAACCTGACAATCTTCGAAAGATAGAAGTCGTAGTACAAGCTCCTCCTGACCCCGATATGAACAAATCATATGGTTACAAAACACACAAGTCCGATTACTATGAATTTAATCTTTAATCTTTCACTATAGTATGCCAGAATTAAATGTATCCAATCGAAATTTACAACATTTAGAAGCTATTGACCCCACGATTACTATAATCAATTGCAGCGGTAATTTGTTAGAAGAACTGCCGCCATTACCTGAAATACTTTTAGAATTAATATGTTCTACCAATAATTTACAGGATTTACCCGATTTACCCCCTACCTTACAACTTTTGAATTGTAGTGATAATCCAATAAAGGAACTTCCGCCGTTACCTATTTCATTGCAACGATTATTATGTGGTTTTACTTCAATTCAAAGTCTTACTTTACCTACACTTTTAAATCTAACAAGTATTGATTGTTTTGGGTGTAAATTAGAAGAAATTCCTGTACTACCTCTTAATGTTACCGAATTAAATTGTGCTAATAATTCGATTGTTAGATTATTATCACCTTTACCACATGGTCTAACCTCACTTATATGTTCTGACAATGAGTTAGTAGGATTACCTGAATTACCAAATAGTGTATTACAATTAGAGTGCGACCATAATAACATACTACTATTACCTACTTTACCAGATAACATGCAAACATTAATTTGTAGTTCAAATCGTTTACGTGAGCTACCTTCGTTACCTAGTTCAATTCTTCGTTTCGATGTTAATTATAATCCGTTGAATATTGAAGCTTCTAATATAGTTAGAGCTGCATTTCCAGACCAAGAATTTATTCCAGCTGGTAATCCAGAAGACTTTTTAGAAACAGATGAACCTGAACCATTAGAAGATTATGAAGAAGACCATGATTTAACAGAAGGCGACCATATTGAAGAAAGAAATATTGCAATCCAACAGGAAGTACATGAAGCATTTGATAAAATAGATTTAACTAAATTATATGCAGTAATTCAATCTGAAAGTACTCTTCTTTATGACCCAGCTAGGATTTTTGCAATTATAGAAGAGTTAGTTAACCATAATACATTAGACGACCGTGAAAGTACCATTTATAATTTTCAACAAATTACAGCAAATATTAGAGATACATTACAATCATGTATTAGAGATGATGAAACCCAACGTTTAGTAGCTACCGTATTAGATTATGTTGGCCGTCAAAATCCTGAATTTAAAAATAATTATATCCGTTTTTTGATAGAAGATATTTCTTCTGCCTATGAATTTAATCCAGAAATACCTGATTTACAAACTGCTTCATGTGCAAAAGGAATCAAAGAACGTATCATCATGTCTCTAAAAAGTGCTACAATTGGACAAACAGAAACATATCAACCCTTATTACATGCATTTGTTCACAAGATACCCATTGATATTATGCGTCAATTTACAAGTGATTGTATGAGAGATGCTAGAGTAAAAGACATGTTAGAAGCAACACCTAACATGGATGAAAAAGTAAAAATACTTGCCGATTGTATTCGTGAAAAATTACGACCTGAATATTTTCCAACGTCTCAAGGTGCAGAAGAGATACCTGACCCTCCTGAATTTACTGAATATGTAGCTACGTTAAGATACGGTCTTGAAGGAGGAAAGAAAAAGAAAACAAAAAATAATAAATTGAAAAAAATGAAAACAAAAAGAAAAATAAATAAAAATAAAAAGAAAACAAAAAGAAAAGAAAATAAAAACAAAAAGAAAACAAAAAAGTTTAATCTTTAACTAATATATGTCAGAATTAAATGTACAAAATCAACAATTATCAGAATTAGAACCGATTGACCCCACTATTACTGTAATCAATTGTATTGGTAACAGGTTAGAAACATTACCTGAATTACCCCCTGTATTACTTGTATTAAATTGTAGTCACAATCCATTACGCAAACTTCCAACCTTACCTTCTTCTATACAATCATTAGATTGTACTGGAACCTATATTCGTAGTCTTAATTTACTTCCTACACTTTTAAATCTAACACGTATACATTGCGATTCATGTGATTTACCAGAAATTCCTCTACTACCTCCTAATGTTACCGAATTGAGTTGCAGTGATAACCCTATTTCTGAATTAAAAGAACCTTTGCCAGCTGGTTTACTAACACTTATGTGTAATCGATGTTATCTAGACAGATTGCCAGAATTACCTGATAGTTTGGTGTATTTAGAATGTAGAGAAAGTGGTGTAAGAGAATTACCTACTTTACCATCTGGGTTAACCGACCTTCATTGTCAAAATAATTTTTTAGAAACATTACCTGAATTACCTGACAGTTTAGTTGATTTATACTGTGAGCATAATGAAATACGAGAATTACCTACTTTACCCAATGGAATAGAAACAGTTGAATGTGATTTTAACCTAATTCGAAATTTGCCCCCTTTACCAGATTCATTGTATATTTTTAAGTGTACTCACAATCCTCTAACCCGTGAATCTTTTGACATTCTTAGAGAAACATTTCCCGAACAACAATATCGTCCAGAAGATTTTCCTGATGGTTTTATGGAAGCTGAGGTTGAACCTGCACCTGTATCAGCATCCGGACCTGCAGAAGAAATGACAGAAGGGGACGTTATTGAAGCAAGAAATATTGCAGTCCAACAGGAAGTACACGACGCATTTGACAAAATAAATGTCTCTAAATTATATCCAGTAATTGAATCTGGAAGTACACCAAAATATGATCCAGCTGAATTAATGAGGATTATACAAGAATTAGTTGAATCAAATACATTAGATGATATACAAGAACGTCGTCATGTAATGACGTTATTTGAACAATTCAGAGGAAATATTACTACTACATTGTATCGATGTGTTGCAGATTCTACATCGCAAAGATTACTCACTTCCGTATTACACTTTGTTATACGTCAAAATCCTGAATTTAAAAATAATTATATTCGTTTTTTGATACAAGATATTTCTTCTGCCTATGAATTTAATCCAGAAATACCTGATTTAGATACCGCATCGTGTTCAAAAGGAATCAAAGAACGTATCATTATGTCTCTAAAAAGTGCTACAATTGGACAAACAGAAACATATCAACCCTTATTACGTGCATTTGTTCATAAGATACCGATTGATATTATGCGTCAATTTACAAGTGATTGTATGAGAGATGCTAGTGTACAAGAGATGTTAAAAGCAACACCTAACATGGATAAAAAAGTAAGAATACTTGCCGATTGTATTCGTGAAAAATTACGAACTACTGAATATTTTCCAACGTCTCGAGGTGCAGAAGAGATACCTGACCCTCCTGAATTTGCTTCGTATATAGGTACGTTAAGATACGGTCTTGAAGGAGGAACAAAAAAAAGAAACAAACAAAAAAAAACTCGTAAATTGAAAAAAATGAAAACAAAACGTAAAGTTAAAAAATTAAAAGTTTCTAAAAGAAACAAATGAGCTATGTAGTTGACATTGTAATAATGATTTCACGAAATTACATCTATTTTTCATCTATCATTGGAACATGAACTATGTAGAATTTATTATTTAGGTATATATATGAGTGAACTAGAACCACGTGCATTGGACAATGCTTTTGCAGAAGCTGAATCTAATAGTGATTCCGATATTGAATCTGAAGAAGAACCAGAAAGTATAGTGGAAGGCGATGAAGAACACTCTGTTTCTGTACCAGATTCTTATTATGAAAGTTCGTCTGGCAGTGATTCTGAAAGTGAATCTGAAAGTTCGTCTGGCAGTGATTCTGAAAGTGAATCTGAAAATGAATCTGAAGTCGAAGCAGAGAACGAATACGAAGAACGTGAATATCCCGAAGATGTTTTATACCTGAATCAAAAGAGGAATTAATGAGAGCAATTAACGATTTTATTAGTGGACATAGTACGAGGTAATATAAATGATTGGAATGTAACAATGGTTACAGATATGAGTTTTTTATTTAAAAATAAAGCTGATTTTGATGCAGATATTGGATTATGGGATACACGTAACGTAACCAATATGCAATCCATGTTTGAAGGGTGTAGTTCGTTCGACCAAGATTTATCAAAATGGAAAGTAAACAATGTAACCAACATGGAATCTATGTTTAAAAATTGTATTGTGTTTAATAATGGACTTACAGATAATGTAACTATGGCGTGGAAAGTGGACAATGTAACAAATATGAATTCCATGTTTTGTAATTGCAAACGATTTAATTTACCTCTATCTACATGGGATGTTTCTAGAGTTACCGATATGGCAAAAATGTTTTTTTTGTGTAAAAATTTTAATCAAAATATATCTACATGGGATGTAAGTCAAGTTACCAAATGTATTTAATGTTTTATAAATGCAACAAATTTAATCAACCTTTATCCAATTGGAAAGTATCCAACGTAACGAATATGCAAGGTATGTTTTCAGGTTGTAACATGTTTGATCAACCTTTACCATGGGACGTAAGTCACGTTGATGATATGGCTATGATGTTTAACGAATGTAAACGCTTTAATCAAAAAATATCTACATGGGATGTAAGCCAAGTTACTGACATGAACAGTATGTTTAAGATGTGTACCCTGTTTAATCAAAATATATCTACATGGAATGTAAGTCAAGTTACCGATATGAATCATATGTTTGACACATGTACACAATTTAATCAAAATCTTTCTGCATGGGATGTAAGTGAAGTAACTGATATGGGTTTTATGTTCAAGAATTGTTTGCAATTCAATGCGAACCTTTCGGACTGGAACGTTGCTAACGTAACGATATGTCCTATATGTTTGAAAATTGTAATAGATTTGATAACGGCGTAAGAAATAAATTTATAAAAATTAGTGAGCCTTCAGAAGAAGTGGAAAAAATGAGTAAAAAAAGTGCGAAATCTATGAATTGGATAACTACTAAAGTAACCGATATGCAATCCATGTTTAAAAATTGTAGCTTGTTCAATTCAGACTTATCTCAATGGGATGTAAGTAGTGTACAAAATATGTCTTATATGTTTTATGGATGCACCAATTTTACGGGTGTAAGTATGCGTATTATAGATGGAACTATACATATGAGCCATATTGGCGGATGGGATACACAAAGTGTAACAAAGATGGCTCATATGTTTGAAGAAGCCATCTTATTTCGTGCCGATATAAGTAAATGGAACATATCGAATGTTACTGATTTTACTGATTTTGACAAAGAGTGTTGTTTTAAATCTCTATCTAGCCCTAGTAATGAACGAGATACTACAAAAGATGTATATGCAATTCGTACAAAATTACCTAAATTTCAATTTCCAACAGGAGGCAAACGCACCTGTCATAGAAACCATAAAACAAGAAAAGGTAAACGTAATCGAACCAAACGTTATATTAAAATATATATATAATATAAATGAGATTTACTACAAAAGAAGAATTACACGATGCTGTTCATTCCTATCTAAAAGGTGATAGAACCAACGGATATATTCATCATTGGGACGTATCTCGCATTACCGACATGAGCCATTTATTTAGCGATATACCTACATTTAACGAACATATCTCCAATTGGAATGTAAGCAACGTAACTTCTATGGCCAACATGTTTTATGGGTGTACCTATTTCAACCAAGATTTATCACATTGGGATGTAAGCCGGGTTACAAATATGTCTCGTATGTTTTATCAATGCAGCAATTTTACAGGATTAAGTAAAAAAAAACAATGGAGTTGCATATCTTCCTGGAATACTGAAAATGTATACAACATGACGAGCATGTTGGAAGGAGCTGTTTTATTTAGTGCAAAAATTCGTAGTTGGAATGTTCATAATGTTGTCTATTGCAAAGATTTTAGTAAAAATTGCTGCCACATGAGACACAATTTACCACAATTTTCAAAACATGCACTATCTTTATCTTTACTTGTACCTTTACCAGAAACTTCTCTTTTTGATGATTTAGTTGAAGAATCTCCCATTAATTCTGTCAAACAATTATCTCCACTATCAGGAAGTCCTGTTATAGACCCATTACAATATACACCACCCTATAATATGTTATCTGCTGCATCGCCATTATTAACATCAGCTGTAAACAAATTATCCCCTGTTCCATCACCTGATGTAGAATATATTGGTACCAAACGACCGTCACCTATTCTGTCACCCGATGTAGAATATATTGATACGAAACATCCATCGCCCGATGTAGAATATATTGATACTAAACAGCCTGCTCCGTCACCAGTATGGTCCGCGTCTAATTTAAATTTTTTTACGAATACAGTCCCACCACCCGTTACATCATCAGGCGGATACACCCGTAAAAAAACAAAAAATAAATCAAAAAATAAATCAAAAAAATCAAAAACAAATAAATTAAAACAAATAAATTATAAATCAAAAAAAATTAAAAGGAACATCAATGACATATTGGCAACAGATTTGGCATATTAAAAGATGCATGCACTCGTCCTTCGCGAAGATAAGCAACATCTAATTGGTCCAACTCTTTTTTGCATGTGTTGCTCGTCATAATTAAAATTACTCTACGATAAATAAACATATCATCTAAAAACGATGTCCATGTTGTTTTATTGTGAACTGCCGTCGGAATTTCCTTGTTGTGAAACACTTCTTTATTGTGAATATTGTGTATTAATATGTCCACTTCTTCCAACACAACAACTAACGGTGTATCGTCCATATCCGCATCTAACACCAACATGCTTATTTGGTCGCCTGGGTCAGTTGGATTAAACGTGTGACAATATTTACCCCCCAACTGTTTGGCTACTAAATAACCAATCGAACTTTTTCCAGCGTGACTTATTCCGTCTATAAAAACAGTGGCTCTCCCTTTTTCTTGATACACTTTAACAATTTGGTCAATAATCGGTATTTGGTCCCCTAACGGTGTTAAATGCGTTAAATCCAACCGATACGTCCTGTAAAAAAAGTTTTTATATATTCCCATTCGAACCAACATTTCTATTTTATTTGTTTCCGGTTTTGTTTCAAGCATCAACACGGGGGATACGATAGATTCTTCTTTGTGTTCCGTTATTTTTTTGTAATAGGCATAATGTGTAATAATGTGTATTTTAGGGTCCTCATAGGTCATATTATCAATATACCCTACACAATTTCTCCCTATAAATATACCCGTATTGATTTCTTTACCGTGCATAATTTTGGTAGACCATGCAATGACATCTTTCGATAACAATTTAATAATGTGTTGCGATGTTTCTTTATCTTCCATGATAAAATAATACTTGTAGTTGAACAAATAACACACTGCAATAAAAATTTGAAGCGGGTTAATGTTATATATGAGGTATCCCCATATCATAGGAGTAAACGATTTCATATAATTCTTATTTAGTAAATTTTAATATAGTTTGATTATTCATTTAAAATATATACTATATAGTATGCCATTCACCATGAGAAAATTACCAAAGAAAGAGTTGTACAGAGTGTACAATACAAAAACCAAGCGAGTCCACGCCTATGGAACTACGTTAGACAAAGCAAAAAAACAAATTAGGTTTTTATATATGAACGAGCGTAAAATGTCAAGTCCACGATAAATTTTTTATTTTACTAATCATAATTGCTTTTTTTAAGTAAATTTGGATTAATGATAACATTGGTGTTTCTTTGTGCGGAATACATTTATAAAATTTATCATGAATTTTATCCATATCTTCTTTGCTTCCTCGCATAATCGCTAGTTCTAAATCGGTAAGTATATTGTATCCTTTGGCAATTTGGATAGTAGACAACAAATCTAGTTCCATTTATTGCATTTAGACATATGTTTAAGTTTCATTCAATTTTAATAACGTTTATATTTTTTTGTCCCTCCTATTCCTTTTACATTTTGACGTTTTACTGTTCTTTTACTAGAATCTTTATCTAGTTGTATCGTATACCGTTGAGTTTTAGGATTATATTTTTTGATTTTTCCTCGTTCACCATTAAATTCTGCTGATTCTAACCCATATAATTCAACATTCGATGGTTTTTTGACATTTTCTTTACCTATACTTAGTACTCTATCGTGCAATTGTATTACATAATGGTTTTTAATTTGGTCAAGAACTGTTCCTATAGAACCATCTAGTTGGGTATTCGTGTTATAAATAGTAACTAACCCAGATAGTTGTTCTAACACAAGAGAATAATGTGTAAATTGATATATAAATTGTTTCAACGTAAAAAATTTCACTAAATATGTACCCGATGCTATCATAGTTGCTGCCATAACAAATTCAAATGCTTTTTCTATAAATCCAGATATAAATATAAAATCATGGTCTGTCATACCCGCATTACACTTATTTATTGGTTTTGGACAATTTTTTTCTAAATATGCACGTATATCTACAAATATATCTTGAATCGTAGAAGATGATGTATATTTTGAAATTTTAGGTAAATATCCATATAATTCACGTATTAACATTTCAATCTCTTTGGATGATTTTATCCTATCTCGTACATCATCAAATGGTCTGCTAATCATTTCCATCCATAGTGTGCGATACTCTTCAAAATCATTTTTAAACCCAAAATGTTTTTCATAATAAGTAAATCCATAACATAACATAGACGACTCTTTCAATGAAATTTCTTTTATAGTATTATCGGATAATGTATATTTAATAGTGGATGCATCCGTTAATACTACATGTTCAATGTAGTTTAAATTAGCAAATTCTAATGCAGCTTGAATACTATTCTGGCCTGTTAATGAACATTTCATTACTAAATCTATTTCCATTTCTGGTTTAGTTTTTAAAAATTTTAATGTTATACATAATATAGGTCCTATAGATTCAATTGTAAACATTATGTAGCTTGACGTATTCACAACATTGGAAACTTGTAACCTATGTTCAGGAAATCTTTCTTTAAAAAAATCTAAACACTCTTTATCCATAGTAATTTATAACATTTTATTTATCCCATATCGCAATCCCAATATCATCTGCCTCATCAAACGATGTTTGAACTGGGTTGTGTTTTCCATCAAAGTACATCCATTGTTGTTTCCATTTTCGCTCCGCTACATTGACTAACCGTATCGCAGATTCTACTGCTATATACGGATAGTCAATCATTTTCATATCCCAAAACCCGTCCGTTCCACAAATTACTCTCACTTTATCTTCTGATTCATAGGATATCACAACATTGCTCGGCACAAGACCCGTGATGTTATTATGTCCAAAACTTTGTGTCGGCACCAACACTTCACCTGTAATCCACACTCCTACATTGGATTCAATCAAATACACGTCCGTATCATTCACTGGTTTAGGTGTAGTCGAAGGTCGCATCTCGCGTATCAACGATTTTGTTCGTTCCACTTCTTCCGGATTTTGAAAACAATGGATGGGTGTCGTATACACTAGTTTGTCATTTTTAAAAACCGCTGTCATTGAATCTCCAACATTGATTACTTCTATTTGTTGTTTTGTTTTGTTGATACGAGCAAACGTAAACGTACTTCCTGAATGTATAAGATTGTGTCCTAGTAATTGCTGACGAATGAACTCGACTGGGTTTGGTTGCTGTGCTACTATAGTAAAATCTAAATTACGCAACAGACTAATACATGAATCCCGGTTGTATCCAGTTCCATGTCCATCCATAGCAGCTACATAGTCGTATTCTTCATTATCTTGTTGAAATGACCCTTTTACTACATGGTCCTGCGCATTTCCGAGTTGCCGTGTAATCGCCATAATTGAAACTTATTTGTTAAAACAATAAATTTCAATTTTAAAACTATATTGTATATAATAATATGAAAGTAAATGGAATTATTCTTGTGTTAAGTTGTCAAAAACATGTAAATACACGTTTAAAACAATGTAAATTATCCCATGATAATTACGGTGAATGGAAAGTAATTTATGTAATTGGTGATTTATTTTTAGAAAAAGACTACATCATGAATGATAATATAATGACTATTAAATGTGAAGATTCATATATTCATTTATTAAAAAAATTAGTTCTTGCCTTGAAATATGTATATGAATTATACGATATTCAAGAAGGTGTTTTACGTTGCGGCGACGATTTAATTTTCAATGAAAAATTGCTGCAACTTTATTTAAATTTACCCAAACGAGATTTTATGGGTAAAAGTCCATCTAAAAAATCACTTTTAAATCGTGACATTACTCCAGAATTATTACAACGAACCCGGCATGATAATTTCATGGTTGATTATTATGCATCACATCCTGAAGATTTTGATAATCCTCAGCATAATTTAAAAGGTGTAAATATTAGCACTTATACAAAACGTCCAGAAATTGAAATTGGTCCTTCTGGTATCATCTATTATATTTCAAATCGATGTTGCAAATTATTAATTTCTCACATGGAATCTATCCAGTATAATATTTTTCATTTTGATGATTTTTCACAATCTTACCCGTATACAATTGAAGATTGTGCCGTATCTTATATTTTATATTTTCATCACATTAGTTTTTTTCATAACGATTACATGTATACTACCAATCCAAATAGTATAACTTCTATTTGTTTACATACCAATTTATATAAATAAATTATAGAGAAACTAGTTTTGATATTTCTAAACGGCACTTGACATTATCTACTGAGGACATAATTTGTGAGGTTAAATGCGTATAATTTTCAGTTTCATTTTCATTTAAAAACCATGTTGGATGGTCCTGTTCCCATTGTTTCAACACTCCGACATATTTTTCTTTGATTATTGTATTAGATTTACGTAACGTATCTTCTACTTTTACCATATCATGTTCCCAATTATTTTCATGTTTGATGCACAACTTTTTTCGTTTTGCGTCCAAACAATGAATGGGTCGTTTATACATACCTAATTCTTGAATACCATTCGAAATTGTTTTAATGATATTATCCGATATGTTGTCCGATAAAGAATAATCGTACATTTTAATTTCTAATGTTTTCAAAAAGTCTCCCCAATTAATGGCATCTTTACAATCTTCTTGTAAAAATACATTGATGTTTATTTTTTGAGTTCCTAATTTGGGTATCATTTCAGTAAGTTGTTGTTGTTGTTGTTTAATTTGATTTAATAAATCTTCTTGAAATTTAGTATTTTCTTCTTTTTGTTTTAATAATAATTCACAAACATTATTATTACTAACACTTGCACATGTTTCTTTATGTTTCCATAATCCAGAATTAGTAGTATATTGTTTGTTACATGTATTACATTGATAACATGATAAATGTTTTTTAGTTGTTAAATGTTTATCATAATTTCCTTTTTTACTAGTTGAATAATTACATTTTTCACAATGAAATTTCATTTCTTAATATTCTATTCTTTTATTTATATTCTTTTAATTATGCATAATTTTACCTTACCATAAATATTTTTGCAACTTTTATTTTTGACACCAACATCTAGGCTACTTTACTATTTCCAAAGTAGCTATCGTAACAAATTTTTAGGCATTTTTTGAGATTTTGTTACGATAATTAATAACCGTAAAAAGTGTCGTAAAAAAGTCAGTGTGCTACTTTATTTCCAAAAGTAGCTGTTTTCAAAAAACGTGTTTTGTGATGTTTTATTGAACTATGAAAGGATAGTTCGTCACGTTTCACAAAAAATACTTTTGAAAAATGAAAAAAATAGAAATGGACAAGAATTTTGGAAAAAGGCCAAAAGGGTTTTGGAATTTCATTTTTTTGTGCATTTTTGTTTTTTGTAAATTATGTTTATTGCATTTTATTGTAAAAAATGTCTTATCGTAAATATTTTTGCAACTTTTATTTTTGACACCAACATCTAGGCTACTTTACTATTTCCAAAGTAGCTATCGTAACAAATTTTTAGGTATTTTTTGAGATTTTGTTACGATAATTAATAACCGTAAAAAGTGTCGTAAAAAAGTCAGTGTGCTACTTTATTTCCAAAAGTAGCTGTTTTCAAAAAACGTGTTTTGAGATGTTTTATTGAACTATGAAATGACAGATAGTAATATTTTTTAAAAAATACATTTGAAAAATGAAAAAAATAGAAATGGACAAGAATTTTGGAAAAAGGCCCAAAGGGTTTTGAAAAATTTGTTTTTTTGTAAATTATTGTTTATTCGGTTTTAATTGGAGAATTAATATGTTTTAAAAAAAGGGTGTAATGGGTTGTTGGCGTTACTTTCTATTACATTTGCAAGTATAGGAATATTGTTTAAAAGTCAGTATTAGTTATAAATTGTTGTTCATGAAATACTTTAGTTTCAGTAAATCCACCTACAAATCGCCCGTTACAAAACACCATGGGAAATGTTTTATACGGTTGAGCTATGTTGGCAGTATCTTGAATGAATTGCAAAAATAATGGTTTAGTGGCATCGTTTAAATACTTGGTGCAATCAACCCAAATAGGAGGAGGTTGTACATCTCTTAACAATTCCTTTACTTTGTCGCAATACGTACATTTTTGTTTTGTGTATACAGTATAGTTCATAATATATATTAATAGTGTTATTTTAAATATTTTTCTGTTGTTACTATATGCCCAAAACTCGTAAAACAACAAAATCTAGACGTAACCGTCATTGTGATGACCCAGCCACCATGGAATGGTTGAGAGTCTGGCATCAATCCATGTTTGAAAAACTAGGCTGGATGGTGCTTGCCAACTCAAAAGGTTACATGAAAGATAAAGTTGATTCCTACAAACAAACATTGTTACGGTTAGAAGATAAATTGAAATGTAAAATAAACAGTGTACATGATATAGACAAAAAAACAGATTTAGAAATTATGCATAAAAATGTTCAAGTACTTGTTGCCCATGTGATGAAAGATTTTAAATAAACGCTTCCAAATAAGCCAACGGGTCGTACGCAGGTGTTAACTCATCCAACGTTTTAATATAGTTGAGTACTTTGATAGATGATTCCTGTGTCAAACAACTCATGTTTTCTTTTGCGTCTTTGTCTGCCGGCGAAAATCCAAAGACACCTTCTTTGTATCTTCCTCCCATACAATGCGTAATCATAAGTGGAATTGCTGCTGATTCATAGTATTTTGGCTCCAACCCTTTTTGTAATCCAATGTCAACGTATTCTTGCAACTTAATCAACCCCATTTGATAATCTACAGTTGTTTTGTCGAACAATGAATACAATTGTATTCCTACTTCGCTGTTTCCGTCGTTGGCTCTATATCCATATTCAATCGGCGGGCGCGAAATGATAAACATAGCTGCGGTTTTAAACATAGCGTTCAGTAGTTCAGGTGTTCGCATAAATTCTGGACATTGCGTTTTTAGTGGATTAGGGAACAGCACATGTCGCGTTACATCTACCGACATATTTTTAATTCGTGCATTTGCCTTTCTTCCTCGTTCAATCATTCTATTCCACACTCCTTCTTCCACCACCAGTTTATTTCCTAATGTTTGTTTTTGATTAATACCTGTACTTAGTGTTCCATCTTCATTTGCACCTACCGTAATGATTACGGCATTTTCTTCAAACATTATTGAATCCAGTGTAACTCTGGAACAAGGCCCGCAATTGACAAACCGTTTAATCTTTTTTGGAACGAATTCACCATCCGGTATAAACTGAATCGTACCTGATGGCGTAGGAAATGGGTCGGCGAACGATGCACCTTGAAACCTGGGGTTGACGCGTATCAAATAATCAAGTCGTTCTTGCGGTGTAAGTAATCCTCCTGAAATGATTACAAATACATTACCTATTGTACTGTAGACCCCATGCAACATCATAATGTCATCGAATTCTTCTCCTGGGTCAGACACTACACAAGTAAGTCCTTGTGTAGAATCAAATGTATATTCGCTTCGCAAAAAGGATGCTAGATTTGATTTACATTGAATAATCTCAGAAGTAATTGTATGGTTGGAATATTTCTCTAGCGCCCTAAGAAAGACGGTTTCAGCATTTTCGGTAGACATGATGTATACGATTAAATAGTATACAATTATGTTTCAATTTTATTCCTTAGTATCTTTTAGTTCAGGATGACCAAATGACATCAGTTGGTCTACCCTATATTTTTTATACATCATGTTATGTTTAATTTTATCTACACCTTGCTTCAACTAATACTTTGCAAATTCAGATACATACGGTTCATTTTTACATCGAACCATTAAAGCAAGAAAATTGGATAGTTTTATTTTTTTTGTTGTACAATGTTTGCGTATATGTTTACTCATATTCATTTCAATTAAAAAAATTGAAATAATTTTCTTAAAATAGATAATGTATAAAGGAAAACACACTCCAACCATGACTAACGGCATCCATAAAGATTGGGAAAGTCTTCCGCCTCTGCAGAACCCTGATACGCTGAAGGAACAAACTTGTTCGATGGTTACAGAAGAGGAATTCGACTTTATGCCTATTTCGCTGAACCTTCCACCAAAAATGGTCAGATGCCGTGAAAAGACTCTCTTTACGGAAGAAGAGTACAAAAAAATGGAACACGAACGATTCTACTCTAAAGTCGACCCATCCGCAATAGAAGATATAGACGAATGGACGACTACATTTCAAGCCCAAGAGGAGCGAGACCGACGACTCAATGAAGCCCAGAAGCAAAAAAGGGTAGCGCACTTGTAATTTTACTTTTCAAATAACTGGTAGGCAACCGAGCCGGTTATTTTTTTACAGTATAATATTTTATATAGTATGAAAAAAATAATTATTGTTGGTGGCGGATGGTATGGATGTCATATTGCAACTATATTAAAATATAAATATGATATCACTATAATTGAAAAAAATAATGATATTTTTAATGGTTCTTCTTTTTTTAATCAAAACCGATTACATTTAGGATATCATTATTGTAGAAATTATGCTACTCGACATTTATGCAAAACTAATTATGATTCTTTTTTTAAACAATATCCTACATTAATTGATGATATAGATAACAATTATTATATGATTTCAAAAGAATCTATATTAGATTTCAATACATTTTTAAGTATTTATAAACACGAACATTTTGATTTTGAACTGGTTAATAATACACTATTTGAAAATATAGATGGTCAACTAATAAAAGTAAAAGAAAAGGTTATTAATTCACAAAGAGCTTACAAATATTTCAAAGACCACTTAAATGATATAAAAATCAAATGCAACGAACAATTTACTCATTATACAAAAAATGATTTAATTACTGTTTTTACTAAAACTTCATCGTATGATTGTGATATTTTATTAGATTGTACGTATAACCAAACCGGGTTAGATAATAACTACACATATGAATTAACATGTTCATTAGTATATAAAAAAATAAAAAACACACCATTTGATGCTATCACTATTATGGATGGTAAATTTAGTTCATTGTATCCAAGAGAGAAAAATAAATTTACATACACATTGACAGATGTTGAGTTTACACCTATTGTTAAATCAACCAATTTCAATGATATTCTAGACTACAAAGTAACAAACGAAAAAATACATGAAATTAAATACAATATGGAAACTAAATTAAAAAAATATTACCCTGAATTCAACAATAAATTTGAATATATAGATTATTTTTTGTCAAACAAAACTAAATTAATATCTATTTCTGATTCAAGAGATATAACAATTAAAGAAGTTGAAAAAAATGTCATTACAGTCAACTGTGGAAAAATATATGGAATTTTTGAATGGGAAGCATATATATTAAAATATCTAGAACATATATGAAAAAACTTGTTATATTAGCTAATTGTCAAGGAGGTTCAGTAGCATTCATGCTTCAAAAATATTATTCAGATTTGTATGATGTCAAATGTATTTCAAATTATGAATACATACAAAAAAAATTAGATTTACCAGATGATATTAAAGATGCAGATATATTTTTATATCAAAATTATTCAAATACAGATGAAAAATACAATTTAAAAAACATTTTAGACCATAAATTAAAAAAAGAATGTATTAAACTATCATTTCCAACATTACATTCATGTCATTTGATATTTTGTTATGATATAAATGCACCAACTAATTATAAAACCATAACTACTGAAAACCCACATAGGGAGTTTTTTTATGAGATTTCACCTATCATACATATAACAAATAAATCGAATACTATTCATGAAATTATAGAATCATCTAAAGAAGATAATTTTATATCTGAAGAAACTATTTTATATCATTATAATCGAACATTTGAATTTCTTGAAAATAAATGTTTATCATCTGATATACCAGAGATTTATGAATTTATAAAAAATAATTTTACTGAAATTAGATTATGGCATAACCCAAATCATCCAACAGGAATATTGTTGAATGAGCTAATTAAATTAATTTTTTCAAAACTTGAGTTAGACTATATTGAAAATGAAGAAAATATAAATATATTAAATAATATGTTATCCGATTGGGTAATGCCTATATTTCCATGTGTATCCAACTATTATAACTTTAAATTTGATATAAAATGTAGTTCATGGTATCATAAAAATATTGTTGATTATGACACATATTTAGAAACATATATAGAACATTTATATAATAAAACTATATTTTATGAATAAAATAGTAAATTTTTTAAATAAAAAAGAAATGTGTATTTTAAATAATTTAAATATATTAGATGATTATGATATTATTTTAAATGAATCAACACTCAATTTAAATGTACTATAAGTATATTATATTTATTTATTAAAAAAGAAAAAATTCATTTTATTAATAACAATACAATTGTTCATATTGAAGAAAGTATTATTAATTCTCCACCAAATTATAAAATTCCAGAACATACAAATATGTTATTAGATAAACTAAAATATTATGACACCAAAAAAATAATTTCAAAAAATGTATGTTTGATTAAATCAAATTTAGACAATAATGCTCTTATTTGTACTCAACATAGAGCATTTAATGAATCATATTTAACATTTTTTAAACAAAATAATTTTGATATATATTCTCCTGTTAATTTAGATGTAATAGAGTTGTATAATTTAATACATAATTGTGAAAATTTAATTATATCATGGGGATGTAATTCATGGTTAAATAGTATATTTGTAAATATTAAAACTAATGTACTAATTTTATGTCATATAGGATATCAACATGAATATAAAACAGATAATTATGAAATTACATATAATAATAAAATTCCAACATTATGTACTCCTTCATGTAAAAATTTAATTATGTCTGTAGATTTACCAACAAAATTAACAGACATAATTATAAAATAATTTTACAAAACCAAATAAATATATTATATAATAGTAATTTATATGAAACTATATGGAATAACTGATTTATTAACTTCAAATGTACAAATAATTAATAATTCTTCTTTTTTTTATATTAACAGGAAAGAAAAGCTTATATCTTTAACTGATATATTTACTTATTTTTTTTATAATATTAATAATAAATTATATATTAATAATACACAATTTAATCATTTTATAACTCCCCATTTAATTAATAATACAATACAATCTGAACATCATTTACAATTATTAAATAATGTAGGGTTTAAAAATATATATATAGATAATGCATTTTTTATTACATATACGCATTCAAATGCAGGTCATATGTTTAGTGAAATAATGTATCAAATTTATATATATAAAATACATAATTTAAATGATTATAAAGTATGTATAACAAAAGAATTATATGAACATAACAATTTTTTTGTAAGTATTATTAATTATTTTTTTACAGATGTAATTATTATTGATGAACATACTCTAGTAGAATTTAAAAATAGTTTTGTTGTAACTGGAATTTTATGTAAATATATGCCAAGTATTGATTTGTTAATTAATAAATTAAAAATAGAAACAAATTTAATAAAAATATACAATAATATTTGTTTACTTAAAACAGTAGAAACACAAAATCAAAATCAAACAAAATCATTTGATACTAATTATAATGATTTTATTAAAAACAAAAATTATAATATTATAATACCTGAAAATTATACAATAACAGAATTATTTAATATAATATATAATTCTGATAATGTTATAATGTCATGGGGATGCTGTTGTTATTTGAATAGTATTTTTGTAAATGAAAAATCTAATATTTTAATATTATGCCATACAACATATAATAATGAGTACAATGTTTTAAAAAATAAATCTAATATATTAGAATCTGCATGGCTTCCAACTATTTGTAAAAATAAATATATTTTGTATGATTTACCAACAATTTTAGATGATAATATTAAAATTTTATTAAATAATGAAATCGACAAAATGATTTAATGATTTACTCAATATATTTAATTCTTCTAGACTATTTGTTCCATTTATAATCATTTCTAAATTCATTTTTTTGTCATACTTTATATTTTTTATTATTTTTGTAAATTTGTTATGTTGATTTTCAGATTGTATGAACGGTTTCATGTTTGGGTTTGCAATATCAATATTATAGATTATATCTTTATAGTTATACATATCATTTATGTTATCATGCTCCATCATTACATTTCCGATATCGACCATCATTTTAACATTTCTATGATTTATTTTGGTTACTATATCTCCTACTTCACTTATAGTATTCAAATAATTACATCCATATTGTTTGCTATTGTTTTCTATACAAATAGTCAAATCATTATCTCCAATATAATCTCCTATTACTCTAAAAAAATCTACAAATATATTGTCATTAGTTGCGTCATTTAATATATGTCTGTTTTTGGGACACCCAAAAACAAATACTTTTATGTTGTTTTGAATTCCACAATCAATTACTTTTTTGAGATGAGTTAATAGCAAATGTTGAGTAGTTACATCAAATATATTATATAATAATCCATATGTGATGGATTGAAATGAATACACATTTATGTTGTTTTTACTATATATATCAAAATTCAGAGTATCTAAATTATCCCATGAACCAATTAATGTTGTAGGTGCAATTTGCACATTTTTTATTCCAAATAATTTTAAAATACAAGAAAATTGGAATTGCGATACATGTTTCACACAAATATTAGAAACGACAAGGTTTGATTTGTCTATTTTGTTAAATTGTAAATATTGTTGAATACTTTCTAACACTGTATTCTTATCACGAACATATCCGTTAATAGATGAATTAAATAATTCAGAATACTTTGTGGTTAGGTTATAGGTCATAGTTGATTGTGATTTATAACTGTCTAATGGATAGTCAAATAATGTAAGTATATCTAATGTTTCTAATGGTTCCGTAAATAAATTACAAACACGTATATTATGTGCAATAACAACATCTATATCTTGTTTCAACCAATTCAAATCATACCATTGAAATTTGGTATTTTTTTCAATATTTTCTATTTGGTTATTACGAATTAAATCATAAATTATATTTTTTTTCAATCCTTTCCCAAACAGAGCTGGAAGACGAATAATGTGATAATTTTCAAAATGGGTTTGCACAAATTGTTCAAATAAATATCGATTTCTTCCATAGGTATGATTCATTGCAAAATCACAACTATAATTTTCATTATGGGTTGAATTAGTACATTCATATACGTCAATAGTACTGATTAAAATTATTTTTTTTACTTTGATTGTCCCTAAAATACTTTGTATATTTTGTATTATAGTTGAATCTTCTTCTGGGTTTTTATTTGCATACCATTTTACTGCGGGAACACCACAAAAATATAAAGTATCAAACTCTTTATTTTTTGCTTCATGAAAGTTAGAACTATTATAGAAAAAATCAAATGGATAAAATTGTAACAAGTTTGAACCAACAAATCCTGTATACCCGACTATTGCGGAAGTCATACTAAAATATAATATAATAAATACTATGGAACAAACTAAAATGTTAGATAAATATGAATATTTTGAAAGTAATAAAGAATATTATTATAGTTCACATTTTAAAATTATTTTTGACAGTAATAAAAATATACTATTAAATAGTAATATTCAATTATGTAATAATACATATTTAGAATATTGTAAACAAAATATTAATAGTATTGATTTAACCATAAACTATGAAACACATAAAAATATAATTTTTATACAACATTGGTTTACTACATATGGTCATTTTACAGATGAATTATTTAATTTATATAATTTTTATTCATTATTAAATAATAAACAATACAAAGTAGGTATGAATTATAAACCAATTTTTAATATTAATTATAAATTTGATAATTATGACACATTATCAAAAATTTTATTTAATTCTAATAATTTTATAAATACATGTCAACATAATATAATTAAAATAAATAATTTAATTCTAATTAAACACGATTTGTTTTCACCTATGTTTCATATGTTTCCAAAACTGTCTGTTGATAAAATATTATCTAGCTTAAAACATGAACCCAATAATTTTAATAAAAATGTATTTATAACAAGAGGCACTGCTTTACATATGCCACGTAATTTAGATAATCAAATAGAAATTGAACAACATTTATTAAGTATAAATTATAATGTTATTAACCCAGAAGTAATAGATATTGAAACGTTAATTCAACAAATTAAAAATGCTGAAAATATTTATATTACATGGGGAGGAGCGTTAGTAAATTTATGTTATGTTAATCCAAATGCAAACATTTATATATTCAAATCATTATCTTATATGCATGAAGAACTTTTTCCTGTTTTTAAATTTTTACAAACATATAAAAATTTATATGTGATTGAATGTAATGATAAGAATAAAATAGATATACCTTTTGAAACTACAAAAGTAACCTATACACAATAAAATTGAAATGAAATATATAAACTACTATAATTATACTGAGCCATGTTTCGCTCTATTTCTCAACCGCCATTGCCTCCTAAACTGGTTCGGTCAACCAATAAAGATTCCATTAATAAAAACAAATGTGTACCAATACCACGAGTACATCGCCCTCTTGTATGGAGCACGCCAGAAAAACCAGAATATATGAGTATTTTTGCAAAATCACCTACAAGCCCCGAACCGCTCACTGCCCCTCTGGTTCCCAAAGGAATACTTCCAGATTCATCCTATCCGGTACATGCACATGTCGCTCTTCGCGAACTATGCCAAGATTTGCAGTATGCGTTTAGCGAAGTGGAGCTACTATGGAGTCGTCAAGAAAACCAGTTTCGATGGGACGTTCGGACTACTGACGAAGACAAGACAAAAATGGAAACGGGCATAGACGTTCGAGTATTCTCAGAGGAAGAACGTCTATGTGTGCATTTTCAAGTACATTACGGTGAGAATTGGTACGCACATGAATTGATTGACCAAATTTCAATGAAATTACCAGTAAATATGTCGGAGTCTATCCATCCATGGAAAAAAGGTTTTGATGAACAATTAGGAGGAGGGTATCTTAGTTAACTCGTTTACGTGTTTGTTTCTTGCTTCGTTTTTTTGTTTTTTTTTGGTTTTAAAAAAATTGTATAGGGTGGTTCAAACATATCAGCATCATCTATAGTACGTCCTTTTAAAAGAGTTTGTATTGCAGATAATTCTTTAGCTGGTATTCCGCCATCAGAACCAATAAGTCCACATGCTTGATATTGACGCGATGTATTCAATATTAATTGTGTTTCTTGTATATCATAAAAAGGTAAACTATTTGATTGTACAAGTCCTTCTAAAATAACGATTGAAGTTTCATTAAATAATCATGACATTTTTTTTCTGATTGTTGTCTAACTAGACCACCTCTTTTTGCTACATTATCCATAGGAGTTGATTCATATACAGATATGTTGTACTGCTAGTGCTATCTCGTAATTCCGCTGCCATATAATAATCTATTTCAGAGTAGCAAATAAAACGAAAATTACTATTCCTAGTACCGTTCCTATGATTATATAATACACGTTGTCATATATTTCATTAATTTGTTTCGTGTTATTATTTAGTTGACTTTCAACTATAGACATTGCATATTGTAAATTTTCTAATCGTGTTTGCATTTGTTTCCTATCCTTTTCCAAAGAAGAAAGACGGGTCTCGTCATAATCATAACTAACCATGTTGTATGTAATCTTACCTATAAAAGTTAAATCAATTTTATTCCTTCTTTTTTTTTAAAATCAGATAATTTCCATTTCCATTTATTTTTATTTTTATTGCATTCATTCTTGAAAAATAAACTAAATTGACGAGATACTTGAATACCAAGTTCACTATGAGGTTGCTCTGGATGGAATTGAACCCCATAAAATGGATATTGTTTAAATTCAATCATATTGATGAAATCATGATGCATGGATACAATATCTACTGTATCAGGAACTGTCCTATTTCCATATATATGATTGTGAAACACACAGGGTTGTTTTTTCATTTGTTCTTTTAACTGGGACGGGAAC
>Ga0304728_1000051_pt1 | contig 88949 bp, 85 predicted proteins | sample C_130625_MF_Meta_FD_190476 | JGI IMG/M metagenome (GOLD analysis project Ga0304728, IMG submission 190476) | Freshwater microbial communities from Lake Croche, Canada to study carbon cycling - C_130625_MF_MetaG (v2) (version 2) | ecosystem: Environmental > Aquatic > Freshwater > Lake | place... | reverse complement strand
TTCATTTATTGAAGTAGAGGATGAAAAAATAATAAATATTGAGGAAAAGAAAAGAATCTCTAATAAGTTTTGCTGTGGACTTTATGGATTTAAAAACCAAAAAACGTTTTTAGATTATTCAGAAAAGGCACTCGATAATAATAACAAAACAAATAACGAATTTTACTTTTCACAGATATATAAAAGTATTATAAATGATGAAAAAGTTGTTCCTGTGTTTATAAATAATACAAAACATATTGGTTCATATAATGAATTGACTGCAGATAAGCTTGATTTACCTAAGAAAAAATTGAGAATTTGTTTTGATTTAGATAACACGCTTGTTACATATCCTGTTATTCCTAATGATTATAGTACAGTAAAACCCATCCCCAAAAATATACTATTGCTTAAGCAGTTTAAAGAAGATGGCCACGAAATTATTATTTATACAGCACGCCGTATGGCAACACACAACCATAATATTGGTAAAGTTATTAAAGACATTGCTCTAAATACAATCCAAAAATTAGAAGAATTTGATATTGAATATGACGAACTAATATTTGGAAAACCTCTGGCAGACATATATATAGATGACCGTGCTATTAATCCATATTCTAACTCAAGTTCTTACTTTGGTTTTTTCACAAAAGTAAATGACTTTTTGCCCAATAAAATAGAAACGAACAAATATAATTCCATAGTTTATAACAATAACGTCATATTGAAAACCGGACCAGAGAAGTTCATGCGCGGAGAACTTTATTTTTACAAAAATATACCCGATGAACTATGTCATCTTTTCCCAAAATTACTGAAAGACAAAATCATCGAAGACAAAATATTACTTGAGTTAGAATACATAAAGGCTATACCTCTGTTCTATTTGTATAAACACGAACGTATAACTTTTAAAATGATTGACGAATTATTCGCGATATTAAATAAACTACATAATTTTTCTGGTGTTAGTCAGAACGAATTATCCGAGATAAACATACGCAACAACTATTTTAAAAAATTAGAAGAGAGATTTGAAATAAAAGAAAATTATCCTTTTACTGATTCTAAACAGGTATATAGTGAAATAATAAACGGCTTAAAACAATATTATGCACCCCGATTATCAAATTTTATTCATGGTGATTTTTGGTTTTCAAACATACTTATGACTTATGAGGACAACTATAAATTAATTGATATGAAGGGTCAGGTAGACGGAATATTAACGACACATGGCGATGTTTATTATGATTATGGGAAATTATATCAAAGCATAATAGGATATGATTTAATATTAAATGATTGTAAAATTAACAGATTATATATCGAAAAAACAAAGAATTATTTTTTGGAAAAATGTAAAAAAGAAGGACTTGATTTGAATTACTTAAAGTATGTGACAAAATCTTTAATTTTTGGAACATTTCATTTTTTGAATAAATCGACTCAAATTAAAGAAAATATATGGCATCTACTACAATTCGAAGTTTAGATTTCGCATCGAATAAATTTGTTACGAGACATATTCGCTTCTCTTTTTACTTTGTAACTAAATTTAAACGCACTATTAGTTGGTCCTAAGTGACCAATTGTCTCTTCACTACAACATCCTGTTCCAACATTATAAAATGATTCACCTTCATTAACAGCTATACTTTGTAAAGCCCATTCTTCTAAAGCGCCTTCAGCAGGAAAAATATCGTCTTTTATATCAGGGTGATTTTCCATGAAAGAAATAATTTTTACGCACGCTCTTTGCGTAAATATTAACCCTTCATGGGCACAACTATGCATAGCCAAATTATTGTCTTTATAATACTTGAACAACAACAACTTTGAAAATAAAGGCCAATACCAATCTTTATATTTTAATTCATCAAAATGTCCTTGTTTTGGCGATTCTGATGCTTCCAATTTTTTTAAATCCTCTAATGTCATATTGTTGTCGAAAAAAGAACGTGAAGATGCGACGACGAAATATTCAAAGTCGAAATTTTGATTAGCGTAATTCATATTTCTATAAATACCTTCACAGAGTGAACCATGCTCTCTTCTCTTTTCTAAAGATTCTTGGTAATAAAAAACATTTGCTGGCAATTCGTTTGCTTTACATTCGTTTAACATATACTCATTACAATTCAATATAATTACATAATTACACGAAATATGTTCAGATATATTTTTGATTTGCTTCAATAAAAAGGGAAACTTTTCGTGTACATTTATTGATATAACTATATCACACTTCTTTTTTTCAAACGTCTCTACTGGTTTTAAAAAAAGTGTATAAATTAAAACTACTAACAGGATTATAATAACAATTATTAATTTATTCATGTATGAATTATTTGAAGAATTTAATTTGGTAAAACCTTAGTGTATATAATTTTCTTCCTCAACTTAGGTTTTTTCACTTTTACTAATTGCTTGTCGTTGTCTACGAAAATATTTGAATACTCATTCTTTAATATTTCCTTGATGAATTCAAATATAAATTTTAGAATACGTTCGCTACAATTACCTACGATTAAACAACTTCCTGTTCGGAAAATCATGAAAGATACTTCTGTATATTTTTTGTTATCACCTAATTCGCTCATTTTTAATTTTCTATCTTCCTCTAGAATCTGCCCGTTTTGTAGCGGACTATCAAATCCCAATTCGTTATTAAAATAAAATTTACATTTCACTCCTGGATAACTACACGGGTCGTATGCACTTTCAATACGATATTTTTCGCTACGTAAAATAATATGTAAGCGCTCGCGTTGAATATAATAACCACAGTTAAAATTTGAATTAATCAAAACACTATCACTGTTTTCGTTTTCAATATACAAAATCGGTTCCTCAATATGTGGTTGTAAATATTCTAAAACCTTCTCCTTTATAATGGTCAAAAACTCATTATTTAAAATACCAGGGATTTCTAGTTTTCCAGTGTTGAAAATCTTTACGTGAATTTCACGGAACGTTTTTTCGTATAGAAACCGTACAATAATAGCAAAGCAGTTATAAAACGCATTCTTTACCTTTCCACGGCAATTCATGATGTCTTTTTTAGATAAGCCAATGGTTATTTTACGTTCATCTTTAAACTTCATACGCCGTGCGGTAGGATTATCGATTTGTTTAATAATATTCTCTGTATAATAGGGGATATTTTCCAGACGTTTTTTGTATTCTTCATATTCTTCTGGTGTTTTAGATACTATTTTCATCTGCTTTTTAATTACACCAGTTTTTGCTTCCCAATATTGTAATACAGGAATCTTCCAAAATACATCATGTATATCGATGTTTTGATTCAGGAACAAAACCTTGGTTTTTGTGGAGATGTATAAATCATCGCATTCTGGAGCAATACCGCTAGAAATAACGGATGGTTTCACGGTTGAACAAGACTTAATATCGTCTCTATCATTCAGAAAATTTTCCCATTCATCATCGAGTTCATCCATTCTACTTGTACTTTCTTTAATCCTTTAAGTTCGTTTGATAATTCAATTTTTAATGACTTAAAGATGCATACATGAAAAATACAAGAGTACGTGCTCAATATTCGTACCCTTAAAGTGCATTATAGTTTCTATTTTTTTTAGGTATTCGGGAGTAATTAAATTCTTTTTATTACGAATTATGTAATGAAAATAAGATTTTATTATATTTTTTTTGTCTGTATTATATTGAATACTTATTTCGTGTATATATTCTATTATTTTTGTACTATTACCTTTTTGTGTTAATATATAAATATTTTCCCATATTTCGTCTGTAATAATATTTTCCTCCCACTCTACTATATTTTGATTCAACTGTATAAAATTAATCATGCTTCGAATATCAGAATGGTAATTGTTTTGAATCGTATCAATAACTTTATCACTAAGGACTAATTTCTCAGATAGTGTAATATTTTTTATAAATTTATAAATATCTGGTTTTGGTAATTGATTGAATCGAATACAAATAAACTCGTTTTTCAGTGATTCGTCGATTTTGCTAATATAATTACATATTAAACAAAATCTAACATTATAACATGATGATTGTAGTAAAAATTTTAGTGCTTGTTGAGCGTTTTTAGTCATGTAATCTACCTCGTCCAATATAACGAATTTTATACCTTTTTCGAAAAAATTCTTTGACTTGACAAACTGATATATTTGATTACGTATTATATCTATTCCGCGTTCATCAGAAGCGTTGAGGTGAATTACAGAGCCTTTATTTGTTTCTCCGTAACGACGCTGATATTCGTTGATTAAATTTGTAATGGTAGTAGTTTTACCTGTCCCTGGTGGTCCATAAAATAACAAATTCGGAAAATAACGAAGCTCTAATATATTTTTGAACACATCTCGATTTATTTCAGAAAGCACTATGTCGTCGAAATTAGTAGGCCTATATTTTTCGACCCAGGGTATATTTTTATTCTTACTCGCCATTTTTGTATGTAATGTTAAATGTATTTATACGAATTATTATTATTATTATATATATTTAAATGACGTAGAAATTGATTCTAATACTTTATTAATTAATATGGCAACAAACTATCACAACATGATTTCTGAGAATTATGGTAATGAGGACGGGTATTTGGAGCTTATTTTGGGTCCTATGTTCTCAGGCAAAACCACACGAATTCTGGAAATATATAATCACTATTCATTTATACAAAAACGTGTCATGGTTATCAATTACGCAGAAGATAAACGATATCACGAAACCATGCTTTCTACTCATGACCATAAAATGATTCCTTGTACTCTATCTGTGGACCTTAAGTTAATGTGGACAAATCCTAATCATAAAAATTATAGTGAAATGCATTGTGCAGATGTCATTTTAATTAATGAGGGACAATTCTTTCCTGAATTAAAGAGCACGGTTATTGATATGGTTGAGCGTTGTAATAAAACGGTTTATATTTGTGGTTTGGATGGGGATTTTCGTCGCAATAAATTTGGAGAATTGTTGGATTTGGAGCCATTCTGTGATAATATTATAAAGTTAAAATCACTTTGTTCAACTTGCCGAAACGGAAAACGAGCATTATTTTCGCATAGAATTACTGATGAAGTAGACCAAGTTAGTATTGGCTCACATAATTATGTGCCGCTTTGTAGAGGATGTTATAAAAAGGCAAATTGTCCGTAAAAACATATTTCAAAACAATATAAAATAAAATGGTGAGTTATCTCATAAATTTTTAATGAATCCCGAACTAGTTCCAAAAAAGCGTGGGCGTAAAAAGAAGGAGGTTTCTGTGCCTGAAGAGATTGTGTCACGTGAAAATATTACTTTGATTATCGAGGAAGATAGTACCGCTATTTTAGCTCCTAAAAAAAGAGGTCGAAAGCCTAAGGGTGGCAAATTAATTACAAAACAAAATGACTTTGTTGCTGCACAATCTTCTGTGACTAATTTGATTTTGCATTTGAAGTGTTCTATGCAAGATTTGTTTGACCACAATAAATCGATTACACATTTGGTAAAAGACCCAATGATTTATAATCCCTCTGCACCACCTAACATTTTAACGTATAACGACCAAACGTCGTCAAGTTTTTCATTATACAACAATGAGCAAATACAAGAACGAATAGATTTGGCATATAGTGATTTTAACACTAAGCCATTAGAAGTAGAAGCCAATATTTGTTCTTTATGTAAATTGGGACTCGAAGATAACGAAAAACCAGAAGAAGATGACATAAATATAAAGGACGTAAATTTAAAATTAAAAAAACTTAAGATTCAAATGTATAAGAACACCAATCAGGACAAGAAATCGGCTTGTTTCTGGTGTACTTACGAATTTGATAATCCACCATGTTATGTTCCTAAATATGAAATGGATAAAGAAATTTATGGATACGGTTCGTTTTGTAGACCAGAATGCGCAGTCGCGTTTCTAATGAAAGAAAATATTGACGACTCTACAAAATTCGAGAGATATCACTTGCTCAATCAAATTTATAGTAAAGTCTATGATTTTAAGAAGAATATCAAACCCGCACCAAATCCATATTACTTGTTAGATAAATTTTACGGCAACTTGACTATACAAGAATATAGAAAGTTGTTAAAATCAGAACACATGTTATTAGTAATAGATAAGCCAATGACCCGTATCTTACCTGAACTACACGAAGATAATGAAGATTTTATTATTAACATTTATGGAGGTACAAATACGCAGAGTAATCATGGTGGAGTCTACAAAGTAAAACGCGAAAGTGAGAAAAAACAAGGTCCTAGTAAATCATCAATTATTAAAGACCGGTTTGGTGTTGCTTAATAGTGTATTTGTATAAACAAAATAAAAAAATGATGTTATTTAAACAAATGGACAACATCATTACATGCTCTCTCATGGGAGGTCTGGGAAATCAATTGTTTCAAATATTTACAACGATTGCAGAAGGAACAGCATCTAACAGAAAAATTTTATTTCCATATTCCGATAATTTAAAAATTGGTATAACTCGACCAACGTATTGGAATAATTTTTTGAGTGGACTAAAACCGTTCACTAAATCTAATGACGAGCTGGCGTCAATGATTTATACTATTTATCAGGAGCCGCAATTTTCTTATTCAAAAATAAATAAATTCGGAAAAAACGAGCGATTGTGTTTATCTGGATATTTCCAAAGTTATAAATATTTTGACCACAAAAAGGATTTGTTATTCAGGCTAATTCGTATGTCTGAGCAACAAGAAAACGTTTTGAAGCAATATCCAGACGCTATTAATTATGGATATAATAATATTGCTCTACACTTTCGCTTAGGAGACTATAAGAACATACAAGATTGTCATCCTTTAATGACTTGTGAATATTATGAAAACTCACTGCGGTTTATTATTGAGTCAAAATCAAAACTTAATCATCGAGTACTCTATTTTTGTCAAAGTGAAGATAATATAATAGTACGTGAAATGGTTAATCGATTATCGGAACTATTTCCTTCCATATTATTTGAAAAAGCGAGTGACCATATTCCGGATTGGCAACAGCTTTTGTTGATGAGTTGTTGTAATGATAATATAATAGCAAATAGCACATTTAGTTGGTGGGGTGCATATCTTAATCAAAGTCCTAGGAAAATAATATGTTACCCAGAATTATGGTTTGGTCCAAAGTTAAAGCATAGTTTAAATGATTTGTTTCCGAAAGAATGGCAGAAAATAGCTTCGGCAAAAAATTGATTTATAAATATTTAAATAATTTAATTCAATCTATTAGAATGCCTTCTCTTAACAGACCTACAGAACAAGATTTCATCGATAACTATGATGCGCTTATGCATCTACCTATTGTACAGAATTTAATGAATAAGAACAAGGAGCTTCGGCGTAAGGTAAAGACGTTGGAGACTTTGCTTTATAAGTTTCCTGAGCTTTTTGAGGAAAAGAAGCGCAAGTCTATTAAGACAGATAATATGATTGAACCAACTCTTTGTGATACACTTACGGATGATGACGATGTTGTTTTCGTTCCTCAGTTTAAGGAAGAGCCTGAGGTTGTCGATTTGACAAATGACGATGAGGAAGTTCTCGATGTCAAACCAAATGTATTTATTAAGATAGAGCCCGAGGTGATTACACCAATCATTGTTAATAAAGTAGAATCAGCAGAGGTAGAGGCGGAAGAAGAGGAAGAGGAAGAGGAAGAGGAAGAGGAAGAGGAAGAGGAAGAGGCAGAGGAAGAGGCAGCAGGTCAAGCCGAAGATGAAGAGGTTTTCGAAATCACAATTAAGGGCAAGTCTTATTATACAAACAATGAGACTAACGGTAAGATTTATTCTATTCTTGAAGATGAGGATGTTGGCCCAATCGTTGGACAATTCGTTGGTGGGAAGGCACAGTTTAGTAAATCAATGTAATCTTGAATAATTATTTCTACGTGTAAATCTTTTTTTTGATATACGTGTCTTTCTGGTTCTTTTTCTTTTCGCGCCTCCTGCCGCTGCTGCATTACTAACGCTTTGTCCTGTCAAAATATTTAATTTAGGTTTTTCTTTTTCGCGACGCAGCATCTCTTCTGCTATGTATTGGAAAAAATAGTTCTTTTCACACTTGAGGCTTAATTTTACATAAGCAACATCGTTAAATCGACTTGGATGAACACGAATATATTCATCTTGTTGAGATTGTGCTTGTTGTATTAACGATTTATAAATTCCAATTTGACGCATTAATTTGTCGAGTAACTTTTGATTAAACTGGAATAGTTGTTTGTTAAATTCTAAAAACATTTCATAAAGTAAATGTTCATCGGGGTCTTTGCTCTCTTTTATGATGGATAACGTGTTCTCTTTTGTAAAATTTCTACCATCTCTTAGTTCAGAATATTGATTATAGTAGCCGTTGATTGCTTCCATAAATGATGTAGAATTCTTCGGCTCCCAATGCGTTAAATCCGGATTGACTGGTGGATTTGCCGTATTTTGCCTTTTTTTGTCTGCTTCCTCTAGAATCTCTTGGAATAAATTTGTATTTATGTTAGCAGATTGAACTTTTGCTTGGCCTTGACCAGGTCCCTGACCCTGACCGGGCCCTTGGTCCGGTTTTCCGTTTTGACCCGTGACATTTGAATCGGTAGGTGAATACATGATACGACGATAATTTAAGTCCCATTTTTGTCTATTTTTTTCCAATGTCTCCACATTCTGGGTTAACACGAGTTCTAAATTCTTACCTAATTCTTGGCCCTTTTGATTACAGTTTTGCTTTCCGTAAAGCTCGCCTGAACTACCGAAATATAAATCACATAGAACATGTATTTCATAAATAGGCGCCAGATTATTGCCCTCATATTTACTGTTTACACCACAATATAGTAAATCTGCATCTTCTTCTCCCGATTTGAATGACTTACCTTTTCCTTCATAAAAATATTCAAAAGCACGACCTATGAATTCAAAAAACCGCTTAGTCTCTTTATCTGTCTGTAAGTTAATCAAATTTTGTAACAATGTATTTGTAGATTTGTTTGCATATGAAAGTCGGCTTCGTATATATTGTTCAATGAAATAGGAATATTGTGCATCACGGTCTCGACCCGCCTTTTCGCGATATTCTTCGCGAATATGTTCATAACTTTTTGTCAAAAGGTCGTTGAGAACTTCTATTCTTTTACGTGTTATATCTGATGTTTTGTTGCCGCTGGTTAATGAATTGAAAAACACATCGATTGCTTTTTTAACTTTATCTAAGTCTGTCTGTAAACGATTATATTCGATTGGTATAAACTTCACTTTCCATCTTGTATTGTTTTCGATAAAGTTTTGTTTTGGTATAGAAAAAACATTGGAATCAAGAGGAGTTTTTGCATCTTTATAGCCTAACATTTGTTTAAATACTTCTAACAATTCTGAATCTCCTTTTACATATTCAGAAGGGCTTAATTTATAAAGGTTCGCCTTATGTGTGTAATTATATTTGTTACCATCATTCTTTAAAACAGAATCATTTAAATATCTTTCAACACCATCATGAAGATTATCAATTTCGCCTCGAGTTAACGGTTCGCCTTTATTTATATAACTTTTTAAATAACTTATCAAAAAACGTATATGATATAATGGAGCAACTATTTTGTCGTTAATTTCAGAATAATAATCAGGTCCTTGTTTAATAGTTGGTGGATAAGGATTGTCAGGTAATTTAGGTTCGATTCTAGGCGTTTCGCGAAATTTTAATATGAAATTTTCATAGTCAGTACTAGTTGTTTCTAATGCTGCTATTATGTTATTTATATCAGGCACTTCGTCCTTGTTTACAACGGCTGACGCCTCTAATTTCTGTATTTCATTATTACGCCATCTTATGAATTCACGATATTTTATAAAAAGTTCAGAATAAACTGGACTATTTAAAATATCATTCATCCAAACTAAACGGTCAAATGAATATTTTTTACCATTCACATTTAACATGCTATTATAGCTCGCACCGCGAAAAAACCCGTAAATACTTGGTAATGACGGAATCGCAAATTTGTCAACAACAAAATCCCAAGAGCTAGTTACATTTAATGTATTCAATGGGGAACCAACAAACAGGAGTTGAAGCATCGACATAACATTATCTTTGATTATATCATTATATTCCTTGAAAAACTGGGTTGAATTCGCAGCATGTTGATTTGTCTCTTTATCAAACAAGCCAGGAAAAACACGTAATAAAGATATATGACTACGGGTATTAAAAAAAAACTGCATTTTTTGGTCAAAATTTAGTTCACTTAATGCAGTATAGTTTTGTCGCACACGAAATGATACCGACGGGTATTTTTTGAGTCCGGCTCTATTTTTTACTTCAGGATGTATTAATTTGTTAGATTCAAACAATATTGTCCTTTTATCTTCATCTAGCTCTTCTAAATTTGTATGTAAATATATTTTTATTTCTTTGTATTCCATTATTTATATATCACAATATATTTAAACCAATATTCAAGGGTTTAAAAATGTCAAAGTAGTATGATTAATACAAAACCTGATTTTGTCTCTGTTGCTGGGACATTGGCTTGTTTTCTAAAGCCAATGGGTTTTCTACATTTAATGGGTGATTTTCTTTTCGTTTTTCAGCTTTTTCTAAAACCTCTTTAGCTTTTTTTATTTCGTCTTCACTAACCTCACTATCGTCCAACAATTTAATATGATATTGCTTAAAACTGTCTGGCAAACAACAAAAAGGGCTATCATCGTGGAATAAATAATCAAAAAATATAATAAAAGTTATAGCTATAATTAGCGCTACATAGATGTCTCGTGTTCCCATCCATGCCATTGCAAATATCAATATGTGTTTGCTAAATGTGAATTTCAAATAGGATTCCATAGTTTTTCCTAGTTTAATCGTAACGAATTTGGAGGATATATTTAATATTAAAATGATAACACCAGCAAAGATTTTACTCGTATTCATGGTTGTAATCGTATCATTAAAATGATTAAACAGACTGTTCATTGTTTTTTCTATATATTTTTTTAAATTTTTAACACTCATGTTTCTGTATATCCTATATCAATATTTTATTTACTATTTAAATATGACAACTCTTATAATTTATAAAAATTACTACAAATAACGTAAAATAACATAATACCAATTGTTTCGATAAAAATATGATAGGGGAAGTGGGGATAGAGAGACATCATATTAATACAATTATATGTTTCATTTATAAATAAACCAATAACTATGCTTACGAAAAATATTATTTTATAAACACTACTTTGGATAAATTTTGGTAATATAGAAAAATAGTATAATAGTAACGAAATAAAAATAGCACTTTGTGTTGTTAAATAATAAACGAATGAATGGTTATAAAATGTATACACATCTAAAATTACCAATAAAGACATGTAAATAATAAACTGATAACTGGGAAACTTTTTCGTATAACTATAAAATAAATAAAAAAACGCAATATTCATCAAATAAGTAAGAAGATGTGTTATATTAATTTGACTAGGGCCTTCAATATGAATAATATGTGAAAACACGTGAAATAATTCGAATATCAAAATACAAAACAACAATATGAATGCATGTAAAGTTTTTGTATGTATTAAAAAATAGAATATTATTGAACACGTAATAAGATTAAAAAACGCTGAATATGGTTGTGCTATACCATTTTTATTCGGTTTTTCGCAAGTATTAAACGGAAATGTATATTTGCTCATATATTATAACAAGATTTTTTTACACTTCTGATTAGAGTTATAATATTGTACTAACGTGTATTTGTTCATCTTGTTGTTCTTCCTCTTCAATAAAATCGTATTTACAGTTTTCATCACATGGATTACAGTGTGCTCCGTTGAAATTTAATTCCGGGAAAACGTGCTGGACCATTTCACTTTTGACTTTTTGTCCTTTATATTTAAGCGTATTATCTTCACAGTACTTTTTTCTAAAATTTTTCTCCGCTCTTTTTTTATTTACAGACTCATCATGTTCTGAATCACTGTCTGAATCGGAATCTGATTCTTTATCATGGTTTTGATAAAAAAAGAAACCCTCTTTCGGATTTGTATAGTGAACGAAGACAATCATAAAACAAAATAATACGCCCAAATACTTGTCTAAATAATAGCAAGTCATAAACATCAGCAACAAAAGGAGTCGTCCCAAATTCGTTTCCATAAAATAGTGACGAAAGTCATTCTGCCAATATAATAAATAAAAAATCAAAATAAGAGAGATTTCTCCTATTATTAACTTATTCATTTATACTATTCTGATATAATTATTTAGCAGCATTTCCAAAAATCCGTAGGTTTACTCTAGAATATTATCTACTTATTTTTTAAATATAATAAAAAAATACAAATGTCTTTATTAAATACAGCAAGTCCATGGACGACAGATGAAAACTCTAAAAAAAGGCAATCAACAATGAGAAAGACTATAAAACTTAAGCCTTCGTCGGCTGAGGATTTAGATATTACGCCCGTCGATACTCCTCCTTCTATTGAACAAACTCAGGTTCATATGGAAGAACGGTCAAGCCGTGTAAATAATTTACTCGACCAAATAACTGCGTCGAATGATAATGATGCCAATAAAATGGGAGTATTTGTTCCTATTTCTAATCCTAACATAAACGTTAAAAAAGAAGAAAAGGACGATTTAACAATAAGCCGATTACATCCACCCGTGCAAGTATTAAGTCAAATGAATCGCCAAAAAATAGGTAATTTTTTAGCCAATGATAATTCTGCTGTGTATAGTAACTACATGAGTAGTTACGAAAAACCGGCTATGTTTAAAAAAGAAAATCCGGATTCTGTTGCAAGACCAATAAATGATAACAAAGTGATGGACAAAATTAATTATATGATTCACTTACTAGAGGAACAACAACATGAAAAGACGAATAACATTACTGAAGAATTTATTTTATATACGTTTTTAGGTGTCTTTATTATCTTTGTTGTGGATAGCTTTTCTAGGTCTGGAAAATATACCAGGTAAAAATAATATTTCAATAATTGGAATATTATTTAACGACTAGGTCTAAACGTTGTTAAAAAATTAGCATTGTTTGCTGGCGAAATATTATTTATGGGAGCATTATTGGTTATTGGAGCATTGTTAGTGATTGGAGCATTATTAATTATTGGCGCGGAACCAGTATACGGTTGTACTTGTACTTGTGGTTGTATTTGTGGTTGTTGTGATGGGTCAGTATAAGGATTTAAAACATTAGACAATTCGGATTTGTTATCCGGATTAAATAATACTTCATAGGTTAAAATCACCATCAAAATGATGAGAATAAAAGGTAAAATAACTAAAAACCATGCCAATGCGGAATTACCTGTACTACACAAAAAATTTAAGAAAAATGCCCATAAAAAAGCAAATATTATTTTTGTTATAATCGCAAAGGCACTTACGTGCCAGGCCATTGATACAATACTAATTATGCTTAACAACAGGTATACTAATGCAGGAGCACAGTATAATCTAGAACCGTATGTATTAGTTGCTGTTAACGAAGACATTATAAAAAATACGTAGATATTAAAATCAAATTGGACTATAATAATATCTTAAAATAAGTCCATGAAAACACTGTGGGATAGATTTCGAAACACGTATTATTTTTGAAGTTGTGAAAAACGTTTGGTCTATATGATTTTCATTCACTATAAAAACAAAGCCGTCTTTATTTGTTAGACATTCATAATAAATATATTTTTCGTCAGGTAATTCTCTATAATGCATTTTGTTATATAGAATAATACTACGTCTAAACTCTTTCTAAAATATAAATATATTGGTGTTCATCATCTAAATTTTCTTTCATATTAAAGTACGCGTATAAATTGAAGCCAGCGTATTTCGCCAGCTTTAATATATTATCCTTATCGTCAACGTATAATGTTTCTTCATTTTCGCGGATATTTCCGCTATTAATATCTTTAAAACGTTCATAGCGACGCAATTCTGTCTTATGATAATCATACGATAAATTATAGTGAAAATTCTCAAATTTTACTGCACTCTTTACAATTCTTCCTTTGGAATACTTCTGCGGATTTATCACGAGATTTGCTTTTGCTGCTGGTGCGATAGCATCAAACTTATCTGCGTCAATTAAATGTAAAACCAAATAACCGTTCGGTAATAACCACTGATAACAATTACGGAAAAATGTTAATTTGTCTTGAAAATGATAGAATGTATAATATGTACATAATATATGCGAAAAGGATTTATTCTCAAAGCACATGGGGTCCATTACATCGCCCAACTTATAATTACTGTCGGGATATTTTTCTTCTGATTGTTCTATCATTGCTTCTGATTTGTCTAAGCCAAATGCTCTATAACCAGCATCGCTGAGACGTTTTACTACTTCACCCGTTCCACTTCCTACGTCCAAAAACACGCTATTACGAGTAGTGGGTTCAGTAGCGTTTAATATATTTATTAATTCATGCCAAATACGATGTTTAGGTCGATGTACCTCATCGTATATTTCTGCATAAAAATCATCATATATATCTTGGTCTTTTTTGCGAACATATGCCTCGTTCTGTGTAAACCCCTCCGCACTATTTTTGAAATTATTATAACGCTTCCATATCAAATAGCCTAGATATATAAGTGTCAGATAAATCAAAGTTCTCAATAATACATGGTTTAAATTATTAGATGAACTTAAAATATTTGTTATCATTTGATATAATATAATAATAAATGATAAAAAATTATAGGCCGTTTCTCAATTGAACCCTAGTCGCATTAAAAAATATGTTTTTACCTATATCACTATTTTTTACATTAGGGTGTAACTTCTTATCTAAAGCCGGTTTATCAAATAACAAAGGATATGGTTGCTCTGACGGAGAAGAGATAACGGTTACATTATATAAATCACTTTTACTCGACGGTATGTATGTATTATGCGCGGTGTTTTGAAGGGAAAATGTCTGATTTCTGAGAACAGTTTCTGTGTCTACATTCTTAAAATAGCCTTTTATAGGTGCAGAATTTGACCCTGGATTGAAATTAATATAGGAGTCGTGTACTGGGTAATCAAGTCTTGTTTCTTTGGCAGGAGTACGTCGGTCAACTATGGGAAAAATAGAATATTTGGTAGGAACTGGCCTAGGTTCATAATTTGGTTCTAAAGGATAATCGGGGAATTGTCTTTCGATAATACGTTTATTTAAATCGTCAGTTCTTTCGTTTTGCTGATATGTTATACCATCAGCTACGCCATACATTTTTTCTTGATGATTCATAATAATATATAATGCCGGAATATATTTTTTATCGTAAATTCATTTAAACCTATGTCAATAAAAAATACAATGAATCGTCCTACTTTAGTAACGGCCTTTTTTGATATACAACGTTCTCAAAAAGGTGACGGAAGAACCATTGATGAATATTTGACTTGGATTAAAAAGACACTACAATTAAATTGTAATCTTTATGTTTTCACAGAAGCAAAATTTGAGGCGTTTTTTCGAGAACATAGACCGGCTCTATATCCAATGAAAATCGTGGTTATTGAATTTAAAGACCTATATTTTTATAAATATTATAGTCAAATGCTTCGTATTATTAATGATGTAGAATATAAAGGTCGTATTCAGCACCCCAATCGTATTGAATGTATTTTACCCGAATATAACATCATACAGTATTCCAAGTTTGACTGTTTGAATCGGGCTATTGATGAAAATGCCTTTAATAGTGAGTCGTTTTTTTGGATAGACGCTGGTGCTTCACGATTTTTCGGAGATGTGGATATCTCTAAACCTTACCCAGGAGGAGAATGTTTAGAATTTTTAGTTAAACTACCTGATGTTTTTATCATACAAAGCCGCCACGACCTGGCAACCTTTCCTATAGATGATAATTTTATTTGGAGGTCAGATAATTTATTATGCGGTACATTATTTGGAGGAGGCGCTAATACAATTAAAACTGTTTATTGTGAAATAGTCGGTGTTTTTGAGAACCAAATGTTGGCAAAAAATAATGTTAATAATGAACAGTTGGCTTTAGCAATGATTTGGTCAAAACATCCTGACTTATTTTATACGATTACGAATAGGTCTAGTGAACATTTATTATTATTTGGCATATTGAGTGGATAAATAGTATAAAAATCTTGTATCAATATAAGAAAATGAAAAGGTGTATTTTGTTCGGAAATTGTCATTGTAATGGCGTAAAAAAGTTCTTGGAATATTCCAATTTCTTTGAACAATATGAAGTACAGAAGTTTGCAAATTGGGAGCTAATTAAAGATAGTAAAAATATGTCTATTCCGGTACATTTAATTAAAAATGCCGATTTAGTTATTTACCAACCTTTGTCGGATGTTTATAATTGTTATTCTACCAATAAAGAAAACCCGGATTCATTTTTTCAATTATTGAAAGACGAATGTAAAACCGTTTCGTTTCCTCGTATTCATAATAACGCCTTTTTCCCAATATTTCATAAGAATAATAAGAAACACATATTTTATGGTACTATTACTAATAATGCAAAGTCTGTAAATGAGCTTATTTTTTTATATAATAACGATTTAATCGATTATGATTTCAAAGCACGAATGGACTATAATTACTGCGTATCTAAAGAAAAAGAAGCGGATTGTGATATAAAAATAGCGGATTTTATTTTTGATAATGTGCAAAATCATAAGCTTTTTTTAACACAAGACCATCCTACTTCGTTAGTATTTAATAAACTGACTTCTCAGATATGTGAACAACTTGATTTAGAATACGACTATGAACGAGCTCTGACTGCTCCGGAAAACATGACAAACCTAGAAGATTCAGTTTATGCTCGCGCCGATAAACAATATCCTATTTCAAGATATGCTATTCGACATTTTAATTTCAAATACATTAAAGAGGAATCAGAAGATGCTAATAAATTTTATGGTAATAACACCGTTGATTATTTTGTGAAAACTGCGCTAAATAGAAAATAATTAATTGATAAAATACTTAGAATTTTATCGATTTCTAATACATAATGTCTTTCGGCAAAGTTATAATATGGGGATTTCCTCTTCATACACATACGCACTCGTATATTCACGCTGGATGGCATAAAGGGTTCAAGCACTTAGGCTACGAAACGCATTGGTTTGATGATAATAATGTACCGACCGATTTTGATTTTTCGAACTGCCTGTTCATTACAGAAGGTTACGCAGATAAAAATATTCCTATTAATGATTCGTCAATTTATTTTGTTCATATTGCGATTGACCCGAAAAAGTATATTGGTCATGTTAAACGATTTATCGAAATACGTTATTTGGTCGATTCTATCAAAGATTGTAATTATAATTATACTCTCAATAAGTGGCGATGTACTAAGATTAGCGAGTGTACTTATTATGAGAAATTAATAAATAATGGTGGTTTAGCAAAATCACACGATGAGCCAGAGCCCATGGACTATGAATGTATTTATACATGTTGGGCCACAGATTTGCTTCCTAGCGAGATTGACGACGAAAATGCTCATAGAAAGCGCGACGACAAAATCTATTGGTTTGGTAGCTCGAATCAGCATAACACTAAAGAAATCGCGATTTTTTATGAAGAATGTAGGAGAACAGGTGTTGAATTCATAGCAAATGACCCATGGCAAAATCCTCTGCCTTTTGATGTGGTACAAGAATATACTATGAAATCTTTGATTGCGCCAGATTTTCGCTCATCTGGCGACCCGAGAAAAATTGCACTCGGAGAGACAGGGACATGTCATAAGCAAAATGGTTATATTCCTTGTCGATTATTAAAAGCAATAAGCTATGGTCATTTGGGTATCACGAATTCGCGCCATGCTTATGAATTGTTGGAAAAATCGGTCGTTTATAATGACAACGAACGTTTATTATTCTATGATGCCGTTCGAAATGTGGGAAACCACGATTTGATTAAGAAACAAATGGCTATTGTTCGCGAAAAACATACGTATTTGAATCGTATTCAGGATTTGTTGAATGTTCTCTTAATATAATTAATATGTATGTATTAATATAAAAATATAATTGATTTATAAAGATAATGGAAATTGGTGCGTATCTACAGTGTTACAAAAACCCTTATGCTACATATAAATGTCTAGAACAATTTCGCCGTTTTTATCCGAATGGTACTGTCGTTTTATTATCTGATAATGGATATAATTATTCCAATATGGCAGAGTTTTTTAATTGTATTTACATTCACTGTGATGAAAATCTTTGGCTTACTTATCGTGATGTAGATAGTAATGGTGCACTTGTAAATTCTAAAAAATTGGTTCGCCGAGTATATGACGCATTTGAAATGATAAACGAAGAATATATAATGTGGTTAGAGGACGATGTTATTATAAACGGTCCAATAAGAGACGAATTTCGTTATGATATAAACGGTTATTGTCCAAATAAATTAGAAACAAGTATACTTTGTAAAAGATACAAAAACCTGGATTCAAATCGAACTTATCGTTTTTCTGGTCATGGTGGAACCGTGTTTCATAAATCAAACACTCTTTCCGCATTTTTAAGAGACGATATTTTAAATGATGTAGTGGTTAATTGGTCAAAATATGCTTTACCGGTTACAATAGGTCAAGACTATTTGTTCTCTATTTTGGTCACAGTAAATAACGGTACAATTGGTCCGTATAATGGGCATGGTGAACGATACAATGATAGAGTTGAACCAAGTATTATTGTACAACATCAATATAAATATTGGTACGGAAAACCAATGCCAAGTGAATTAAATCATTTAATATCGTTTTCGTAATTTTACTATAATTAATTTATTAGTTTCTTTTAACTAATGAATTGTGATTTACGCTCCTGGACCATTGAATATCCAGATTATAATGATGATATTGAAATATTAAAAGAATGTTGCAAGCATAATGATGATATTTTATTGATTGCTGACAAAAAAATGGCACATTTAAAGGATAAATTACCGCAACCTTTTTATAACTCTATTTTATCATCTTATTTGCTAAATAAAACAAAGGAAAATTATTGTGTTTTAGAAAAATATGTTTATGATATCACGATGTTTCATTTGACTCGTCTAGGTTTTCAGTTACATGATGACATTCATGTTCAATTTTGGATGAAATCCGGTAAAAACAGTAATTTGTGTGAACTACATCGTGATTGGTATACTGATTATGAGAACAAAGGAGAAAAACGCGCATTTTTATCAACTATAACTTATCTAGAAGATAACGATATACCAACTTTAATCAGTGATGTTACTATAAATGAATATAAGGAACGTAAATTTGATAAAATGAATAAAATTGCTTTATCTTTTCCTAGAGCCGGAAAACATATTAGTTTCTTAGGACGCGATTATTTTCATGGTCATTATAGTGTATTTCCAGTTAGTGACTATAGTAATTCGCGTTGTGTTCTTGTGGTGAAATTATGGGATGGACTAAGGCCTCCTCTTCGCTACTTTGATAATGAATTATTTTTATTAGATAATGTTTATAATAAACGAGAACCTTTATTGAAATTCGTCGATAGCAAACCGTTTAAAAATATTACTAGTACAATCGATGAGGATTTATTTAAATCTCTTTTGTTTTCTGCAGAAGCCGATACTTGTTATGAAATCGGGAAAAAATTAAAAACAAATGGTTATTATGACGCGGATAATTTTATTATAGAAGACTCCGGCGTAACGTTTTTTTATATTTTATTATTTATCTGTTGTTTGATTGTTGTATTTTTTTATTTTTGGGAGTCGGTTATTTTACGAGAAATGATAGATTATAAATCAAGCAAAACGGCTTAAAATTTCAGTATGTATTAAAATATAATGAAATTTCTTCATTTAACATTTCATAAGGGTTGTGAATTGGAAATAGAATATGTGTTTAATAAACTTGGACACGATGTTACCGTGATGCGTTTTGACGACGGTGAAACGGACCCCATTGGTAGAAATAATATTCAAAGTAAAATATACGAAATCACGCATGACCGCGCAGAAAAGTCTTGGCTAAAATATAAAGATTATTATGAATCCTTCGATGCTATAATTACGTCGGATACTTGCCCTGTTTCGCGAACATTTTTACAACATGGATGGTCAAAACCATTATTAATTTGGATATGTAATCGGTTTGACTATGCCATTTTGCCTGAGAAATACGACCCCGAATTTTACGCTCTTTTACGTGATATTGCGAATCGACCTAATGTCCGAATCTTCGGAAATGCTACTATTGAGAACATTTATTCGAGACAAATTAAGGGCGTTGATGTCGGTGATTTTATTATTAAACCGATTGGTAAAAATATGCAGTCAGCCACTCTTACTAAGACATATGGAGACGAAGACCGGAATATATTTTATATTCCCCCATATCATAATGAAACTAAACTGATGAACTTGTCTGAAAAATTAACGTCCCTTGGTATAGAGAATCGATGTGAACGATTTGCTGACCACATTTCTGAATTGTTAGAATATAAAGGGTCTATATGTATACCTTATGCTTGGTCCACAATTGTATTTTTTGAACGTCTTCAATTAGGTATTGTTACATTTGTGCCTACTCCGCAATTTTTAATAGATTTATTTAAAACTGGTAACTGGTGGTTTCAGCCCCCTTTTAATATTCAACATCCTGAAACCTTAGTAATTTCCGAGTGGTATTGTCCCGAGCATGCCGATTTGTTTGTGTTTTTCGATAGTTGGTCTGATTTGCAAGAAAAAATAAATACAACGGATTATGAAGCCAAAACTAACATTATTTTAGATTTTGCACGTAAACACGAAACTGAATCCCTTGAGCGTTGGTCAAATGTGATATCAAGCGTTATTAACAAGTAAACTTTTATGAATATAATCATCATCTACCCTATTTTCGCGAGATAATACATACCCTTTGCTTTCTAACAAACCGCGAATTTTAAGGCGATTGTCGATAATAAAATTGTGCTCAACGCAAATGTATCCGAATAAATATTTATCGAAATCGTGGTGTAATAATATTTCGTATTCAGAGCCTTCCGTATCAATAGACAAAAATTCAATAAAATTTGGTGCACGGGCATTATCTAACATAGTGGTTAGCTTCTTTGTTAAAACATAAATTTTTGGAGCAGAGAAAGACGAAATATGTGAGTTTGTCTCTACCAGACCTGAAAGACCATGACCCGTATCATAAAAATCTAAAACTTTATTATCCTCATTATATGCCGCATAAGGCATAAAAATACAGTCACGGTTTTGGTAAATCGAAGTTATCCATCGAGTATTACACTCGACCAATAATCCTTTCCATCCATAATCTTTTTCCATTAAATACGTATTAGAGTATTCTACTCCGTCATACGCTCCTATTTCAACAAAATAGCCGTTTTTCTTACCTTTGTAAATTTCGTGTAGCACGTGAATATCCTGTCCAAGTTGAGATTTTGCGTTTTCTTCTAGCATGTTTATATATAATATTAAAAAATATTTTATATTGATATAAACTCATTTTATAAATATAAAATTACTTGCTTTAATATTGGTTTGTGTCTAAAACATTTTCCAGCGTTTAGTATTTTGTAATTTTATTTGCTCTTCCTTAAATACAATTTGTTGTTTAATCGACAAATCGTTTTCTAATATAAATGATTTATTAAATCGACTAAGTCCGTTTCTCGAATTTGTATAGTCTAGCGGATAATCATAGTTTATTATTTGTAATCCACACTTAGATAAATGTAAATACATAAAAAATTCGTTGGTTGAAAAATTTAGTCTTTTGCCACAATAGGTTTCATAATATTTACATGCACTATCAAACATTGTTATAATACTATCCATTTGTTCCGATGGTCCAGATATTACTTGCTCAAATATTGAAAATTCTGGTGTCAATATTTTTGCATTTATGCAGGTGAGTTTTGATGAAAAATGAATGATATCTGAGATATTTATATCCAGTCTAGTCATAATAACGTTATCATAAATGAAACCGTTTTGATTTTCAAAATCACGTTTTAATTCAATAACTTTTTTTCTTGAATAATGTTGACTTATAATTGTATTAAACATTATTTCTATATATTTTTTCCCTTTACGATTGCCTTGATAGTCACCATGATTCTTTATGTATTTTTCAATAGTTGATTGATTATCTTTTGCGTAATCACTTCGCTTTTCTAAGAGTGCGTTTTTGGTGAAAAAATATCATATAATTCTTGATTAGGATATAAATTCAAACCCTTATTTTGATAATATTCTTTCAGCAAATCTCTTATTTCTTGGTCTTTGTATTGTTCAATAAAATCGGCATCATAGTAGTAGTTATGCATGAAGACATCAGCATTATTTGGTAAAACAATTTGTTCGTATACGCGTTTCCATAAATCTGAAAATCCGCGAATTTCGCCAAAAAAAAGAACGGCGGTCTTCATTTATAAACTATAGTATTTACTATATCCAGATATTTTTCACATTCTTTCCGGATATCGAATTGCTCAATACCATACTGTCGAATTTCTGCTCTACGTCCCTTGCAAAAACTTTTATTAGTTTCGAGAACGGCACGAATATATTCAATATCGTCTTTCTTCTCGTCATCGATAACTGTAATAAAATCTTTGGTTATATCTAGATTTTCCGCGCTCGACTCGTTGACAACCACACCCAGTCCTGCTATAAGTGCCTCCTTTATTACAAGTGGGTCGGCCTCGCCTTCACTAATCAGTAAAAGATTTGTATATTTGGTTAGGTCCTGCTGTATTTTTTCACGGGGCCACTCACCCCAATAGGAAACGCCGAGCTGATTAAAATTGGGGTCGGCACATCTACCCACAAATTCTATGGTCGGAATATTCTGATATTTTGCTTGATTCTTACGTGGTGTGATTTGCCCAAGGTACATTGTTTTGTTATAAATTGGTAGTGGTAAAAATGAGAACTTTTCACTATCTATACCATTCTTGATTTTCTTTATTTTTAAGATATTTGCGCCATATTTTATAAATGCCTCCATGTCTTTATCGGCCAGTATAAAATTATAGTATTTGGTCTGTGTACACAAAAACGTAAAAATATTTGTATATCCGTCTTTCCAGTGTTGGGCTGGTTGGTCAATGTATGGATAATGACTCGTTATGGCAATATTTGGGCAAGTTAATTTTTCTAAAACATCATAATAAACGTCATAATGTAAATGTACAAAGTCAAAAGTATCTTTATTACATTGTTTTACAATATCGTCACGGTCTTTTGTATTAATAATCGTCACTTTATGACCTAGACGCGTTAATTCATTATGATAATCCCATATTAGGATTTCAACAGCTCCCCAAGCTACAGGAGGAATGGGCATAATACCTGGTCCAATAATGGCGATTTTCATTATTTAGAAACAAAAGATATATTTATATTCATTTATTGATATAACTAAGTATATCATCAGTTAATATTGACTGAGTTTCTATACCATTAATGTTTCCCTTAGGAAGTACTTTTGAAGATAGTAATTCGTGTAAGCGTTTTTTATTTAATTCATAAAATCTAAATGTGGCGGTCGGTCTAGCACCGCTATCTTGGTGATATTGTTGCCAATCTGAGTGACCATCCATATCATCTTTATATAGCAATTTTATATCACTAAATAGAGGCTCTCTATAATCTTGTTTACCACCTTTGTAAAATCCTGATTCCATTGTGTAATTATATGCATTGCCGCTATGTTCATTATCAAAATAATAATGATTTCCCTTTTTGAAATTATATCCGAATCCCTTTCTTTCTACGTTGACCAAGTCATCTTCTAATTTTTGAAACTCTTCTTCTGATAATATACCTTTGGACAGACTCTTACTGGGACTCTTACTGGGACTCTTACTGGGACTCTTACTGGGACTCTTACTGGACCCCTTACTGGACCCCTTACTGGACCCCTTACTGGACCCCTTACTGTTGCATGGCCACTGTTTAGATGTACCACATCCCCCGCCTCGAGTCCTTTTACTTGTTTTATTTGGCTTGGTTTTTTTTATTTTAAGGGACATATTATAATATAGACAAATATTTTTCTATAATAGCCGACCACGCAAAGTTGTCAAGTGCATACTGTCTAATTTCTAAGCGCATACTTAGTGAAATCAATCGATTTTCCTTTATTTTTTCAGTAATATATAACAAGTCATCTAACTTGTCATTTGGTATAACAGTTATAAACGGCTTAGTTAAATCCAAATTTGCACTAGAACACTCGCTTACTACTATTCCCAGGCCAGCTATTAATCCTTCTTTTACAACAAGTGGGTCTGCTTCACCCGAACTTAGAAGAATTAAATTACCATAATCCGTTAGGCTCTCATAAAGCGTAGGCTTGGTCCATTCTCCCAAATAATTTGACTCATTTAATAAAAAGGGGCTATCAAAATAATTACCTACAAAATCAATGTTCTCAATTGATTGATATTTATATTGCCCTTTTCTGAACTCAATCTTTGCAACATAAACACTTTTATTTGACCTTTTTGGCTCCAATGTGAATCGAAATTTGTCTTCTCTGGCGCCATTCGAAAGAATTCGTATTTCGTTCTTAAAACCATGGTCCCTATATATGTCTCCAATTTGTTTAGATAAAGCATGAATTTTCAGACACCTTTGGTTTTCAATAACTGGCAAAAAGACGTTTTGATAATAGTACTTATATTTTTTCAAAAAATCAGGATTTGTAATATACGCATAATGGGATGTATAGATTATAGTGGGACAACTTAAATATCTGGATATAACTGCATAATCGTCGTACATTATGTGAACAATGTCAGCATCCATCATGTTACACTCTTTTATTACTTCGTTTAAATCCTTGTTATTAATAATATGTGCGTCAATTCCGATGCGTTTCAGGTTCTCATAATAATCCCAAATTAAAGATTCGACTGCGCCCCAACCAGTAGGAGGAATAGGACTTAGTCCTGGGCCAATAAATATAATCTTCATTATTATCTATAATAAATACTTTTTATATTTTTAATAAAAACATATAAAAATTAGAGTGCCTCTACTAAAATGTCTTGTACTATTGTCACCGCGTATTTTAAATTGGCGAAATCGAAGGCTTCGCATGAAATTTATTTGGATTGGATGCAAAATATGCTGGCCATCGATAATGAAATGGTAATTTTTTGCGACCCCAAATGTGCCCAAGAAATAGAAGGGTTTCGTGCAAATAAGTTAGAAAAAACGCGTATTATACCTTGCAGATTTAATGAGTTTTTTACGTATCGATATGCTAATTATTTTTTGGAACATTGTAAGATGGACAGTGAGGTCAACATAGGACATAATATGTTTTTATACATGATTTGGTCAGAAAAGTCTCATTTTTTAAAGCGGGCTATCGAACTGGACCCATTTGGCTCGTCTTATTTTTTATGGACTGATATTGGTTGCTTTCGTAGGCCAAACACAGAATATTTAAATTGGCCAAGTCCGTCACTCATCGAACTGTTACCGAAAGACAAAGTTTTGTTACTTTCTGTTGTGCCTTTTTCTGATGAAGAATTGAACGTACATTCTTTTGATAAATTACCGTCATTTAAAACGGTGAATCGTATTGGAGGTACTATATTTGGTGGTGGAAAAGAGGTTTTGTTGGAATGGCATGATAAATATTATGAGATGTTGGAGTATTTTGTTTCGATAGACCAATTTATCGGAAAAGACCAAAGTATCATGAATTCTGTATATTTATTGAATCGACAGATGTGTAAGTTAGTAAACTGGACAAAAGGATGTGCTGATGCCTGGTTTTATTTACAAGATTATTTGAGGTAAACTTATTAGTAATTTAAACACCAATAATCGGTTACGTTATACATGTGCTGTTCAAAGGTGTAAATGTACGTTGATAATCTATTTATTTTGCTATACTGTTCTAATATTTTAGCAAAATCAAATTACCAATGCGACCAAGAACTTATAATATATCTTATATATATATAATGCATTTATTTACAGCGCTTTTTGCGTCTATTTTGTTTTTCGTTTTAAGTCCCAGCGTTTTGGTTCGTTTACCTAAGAATGGTAATAAATTTAAAGTTGCTGGTGTCCACGCATTATTATTCGGAGTTGTGTTTTATTTCACAAATATGTTTGTTAATAATTTTGTTCATTTAGAGGGATTTGAAGAGGGCGTTGCTGCTAAGAAGGCTGCTCCTCCTGCTGCTAAGAAGGCTGCTCCTCCTGCTGCTAATAAGGCTGCTCCTCCTGCTGCTAATAAGGCTGCTCCTCCTGCTGCTAATAAGGCTGCTCTTCCTGCTGCTAATAAGGCTGCTCTTCCTGCTGCTAATAAGGCTGCTCTTCCTGCTGCTAATAAGGCTGCTCTTCCTGCTGCTAATAAGGCTGCTCCTCCTGCTGCTATTAAACAACAACAGCAACAGTATGGACTACAACAACAGCAACAACAGCAGGCTGCTGTTAAACAACAACAGCAACAACAGCAGGCTGCTGTTAAACAACAACAGCAGGCTGCTGTTAAACAACAACAGCAACAAGCTGCTGCTGGTAAACAGCCCGCTGCTCAGAAAGGCCGTTAAAAATAACCCCACAAAAAGAAACCCATTAAATTATATTTAGTAAATATATAATGAGTTTAATCATTGCGCTTTATGCATCCTTCCTATTTTTTGTTTTAACACCATCCGTTTTAGTGCGTTTACCAAAGAACGGTAATAAATTTACTGTTGCTGGTATTCATGCTTTAGTCTTTGGAGTTGTGTTTTATTTTACAAGTATATTTGTTAGTGAACTAGTTCATTTTGAAGGATTTGGAAAAGGTAAAGTAGGCGACTGCCCCGGATTATCAGAAGATTCGTGTAAATCAACAACTGGATATAATGGTAAAAAATGTACCTGGACACCTTCGAATGTAGTATGCTCTAATCCCAACTACCAGCAAGTAGGTCAGCTAGGTAAATGCGGTCCTAAAGAAACTAAGACCTCTACTTGGATAAACAACAACAAATGCTCTACTCCTGGCCACGTGCGAATACCTGATACCACCACATGCGTTGATAACGCCAATATCAATAAGCTCACTCCAATATCAAGTTTTGGTGGTGGTTGTAAATAACGCGTCATCACGATGGTATTCTAAGTTCAGGAGATTATGTGATACTTTTATGTCTCATTAGTTACGGTAATCGATATATTAATTCGCGTTAAAGTGAGTATTTTGTTAATAGTGTTCTGGCTTTTTAGCAAATTAAGTTTTTGCATATACGGCATTATTTCCATAGCCCGAATATTAGGACTGTAATGTGATTTTAGTCCTAATATTCTCCCTATGATTCGGATAGACTAATTGTACCGACGGCAGAATTTCCGGATGACTGTAAAAAGGAGATTATGGAATAACGCAATGAGGATGATTGAACGGAATCCCTCATTTTTATTTTATACGAATTGTTACTTTGAAAAGGAGGGTTGAAAGGGAATCAAGGTTCCCATCAATTTAGGAATTTAGTAAATATATTTTGTAATTATAATATATATATAAAATGCCGAAGCGTACGATGAAGCACGGAAAACACGGAAAGCGCACATCGCGTAAGATGCGCGGAGGAGCGTGGCAGTATGTAGGCGACACCCTTAATTTTGATGGAGTGTTCACTGGAACAAGAACAACCAAAGGAATGATTGTTTACGATGTTTTGTTTGCCAATAATTTAAACGGAAAGCCGACTCTTATTATGAATTTTAAAAGGCTCGCCAGGATGGCGCAATTAATGACTAAATCTGAGGTACTAGAAAAATATTATAACCTTATTGGTATTCAACTTGACCGTCGCGAAGGAGAATATTTTGCTTACGCAAAGAACAATTCTACTTTTTCTACAGGAAACAAATATTGGTCTGATACTAATGTTGTTACATTTACATTTTCAGGAGAGGGAATTGAAAGCATCAGAATCGAAGGAACAAGCAGCGATGGAGTAGCAGTTGACAAAACAATAACCGAAGGAGATGCTGTTGTACAAGACAAAACAAAATTTGCGAATGGCTTTGCAACAATGAAAAGGGATTATACTGACAATAAGCTATTAAGCGGCATTATTGTATATGCAGCTGGTTCTAATGCATCTAATGCAAACAATGTTTTAGCCGAACCGGGATTAGCCCCTGTTTCAACGGAATTAGACCAAAATTTAGTTTCAACGGAACAGGTAATATGATAAGTTTAACAATAACTCATCCCACAAAAACCAAATAAAAATTGATTATGTTATCTTAATAAAAAATAACATAAACCATGCCCGTCCTTTGCGACAAACCTTACACTAATGAAACTCACGAAACCCATTTCTCTCGTTTCCCTTATCCTCTTAGTGATTTCCAAAAATACGCCATCGAAGCCATCGTCCAAGGGGACCACGTCCTCGTAACCGCCCATACTGGCTCCGGCAAAACTCTACCTGCTGAATTTGCTTTACAACATTTCACCGAGCAATCCAAAAAAGTCATTTATACTAGTCCTATCAAAGCCCTTTCAAATCAAAAATATTACGAATTCCAACAGAAGTATCCGACCATTAGTTTCGGCCTTTTCACTGGAGATATTAAAACGAATCCCGATGCCCAGGTTCTCATTATGACAACCGAAATTTTGATGAACACACTCTTTCGCTTGAATAAAGACGAATCGTCTGTTGGCTTGGACTTTAACATTGATATCAATAACGACCTTGGTTGTGTCGTCTTTGACGAAGTGCATTATATTAATGACAAAGAGCGCGGCCAAGTATGGGAAAAGACCATATTAATGTTACCACCTCATATTCAGATGGTAATGCTTTCAGCAACCATTGATAATCCAATCGGTTTTGCTGAATGGGTTGAGTCGGGCCGGCACAACAATAATAGTATAGAATCTACTTGTTTGTCAAAAAGCGTTTATTTAGCATCCACGAACAAGCGTGTCGTGCCTTTATCCCATTATGGTTATGTAACCGTCAATGAAGGTATTTTCAAGAATATCAAGGACAAAGCGCTTGAACAACAAATCCGCGAGCAAACCAACGTTCTTATATCGCTTCAGTCAGAGTCCGGCGATTTTAAGGAGCCCGCGGTACATAAAATGAAAAAGTTATTGGAAATCTTCGAGGGTCGCCAAGTCTTTATGAAACGCCAGCAGGTCCTTAATTCGCTTGCTTTGTTTCTTCGAGACCGCGAAATGCTACCAGCCATTGCCTTCGTCTTCTCACGTAAACACGTTGAGCTCTGTGCGAAAGAAATTACAATACCGCTGCTCGAAGATGATAGTAAAGTTGGCTATACGGTTCGCCGAGAATGCGAGCAAATTATTCGTAAGCTGCCTAATTATCAAGAATATTTGACGCTACCTGAATATAATCAAGTCGTTGGCTTACTTGAAAAGGGCATTGGTATTCATCATAGTGGTATGATTCCGGTCCTGAGAGAAATAGTTGAGCTTATGATATCCAAAAAATATATTAAACTATTATTTGCAACCGAATCTTTTGCGATTGGTCTAGATTGTCCTATTAAAACTGCTATATTTACAAGTCTCACTAAGTATGACGGCCAGATGGAACGGTACCTTATGCCACATGAATATACTCAGATGGCGGGTCGCGCGGGTCGACGCGGCCTTGATACAGTTGGGCATGTTGTACATTGTAATAATTTGTTTAAGTTACCTACTCTTAATGATTACAGGTCTATTCTATGTGGAAAACCACAACAATTGGTCTCGAAATTTCGTATTAATTATTCTTTGATTTTGAATTTATTAATCAACGGCCAATCGTTTGATTTTATGGAGCGTAGTATGATTCAGGGGGAAATGGTATCGGCGAAAGAATCGTTTTGTTCAACTATTCATGAACTAAGAGCTCGCATTGACAAAAAGAAAGAGTCGTTACTATTTATGAAAACGCCTTATAAAATTTGTACGCGATATTTGTCGCTACGAAACGACGTAAAAACATTAGTCAACAAGAAGCGTAAGGAATGTGACAGAGAAATAATGGCCCTGCAAAATCAGTATTTGGATTTATCGAAGGATATTGTTTATGTGGAAGACTATATGAACTTATCTAAGGAATTAGATGAACAGAATGCTTCGCTCGAGTACATGAATTCATTTATTCAAAGACAAACTATATCGATTTGCCGAATTTTAACAAAACGTGGGTTTATCAACATTGATAGTAATGGAAAGTATCATTTGACCGACTTAGGAAAAATCGCCAGTTCCATTAATGAAGTACATTCACTTGTTATGGCGCAGTTTATGGTTTCTAGTGATTATTTTAGAGATTTTGACGAATACCAACTTGTAGGAATCTTTTCGGCGTTTACGGATATTAAATTACCGGATGACCAACGTAGATATAGTCCCAATATTCTGAAAGCACCATTGAATGAACTTTTAAAGTTGATAAATACATATGAAGATGATGAAATAAATGATGATGTGAAGACGGGTATTAAATATGATAATATTATCAATTATGATATGGTCGAATTGTCTATAAAATGGACTGAATGTTCGGATGAAGAGTCGTGTCGATTCTATATACAGAATGACGTCGCGGATAAGGGTATTTCGGTCGGCGATTTTAATAAAGCTATGATGAAAATTGCTACGATTTCGAAAGAATTGACGAAGGTCGCTGAAGAGATGGGACAGATTGAGCTCCTACATAAGTTATCGAAAATCGATGGCTTAGTATTTAAATATGTTACGACAGCACAGAGTTTGTATTTATAATAAATAAAATTATATAAAAATAAATTTATTTTAAGATAGAATGAGAAGGTTAGTGATTATATTTTTTGCTGGATTATCAATAACCTCCATTATTAGTGGATACTTGTTTATAAAACATTTTCTTAAATATCAGTAAACTTTTGATATTATTATGCTACAATTTTTTTAGTTGCTCTTTGACCATGTCCGTTGACTCTTCGTGATTTTGCGGCTAAACGATATGCGCGTTTATTATGGTCACAACCTTGTTCTATTATTGAAAAATCTACTGCTGCGGCTTTTCCTCCAGTTATAGCACTTGCTAAACGTGCATATCCCCAAGAATGAGCGGTTTGATTTGGACGAGAGCCCGATGAAAAATATGCACCTTCTCCTTTCTTTACAATCTTATGTAATGTGCCGACAGAGCAACCTGTGGCTTTCGCTAAAGTTGGGTTTGGACTGATATTGTCGACTTTGTATAGAGACCGTGCGCGTGTAATATGACCCGAGGGTTTGTTTTTAAAAGACTTTACTTTAGGTCGCGTAAAATATTGGCCCTTTTTATATAATTTACGAGAACGTTGTAATGATGATGCTTGTTTTTTACGGTCTTTTCTGCTTAGGCCAAAAGGTAAATATCTCAGAGGTATTTTCATATAGTATATATGAATATAATATTATTAGTGATAGGTAAGAGGGCTTTCAGTTAAAGTGAAGGTCAGAGGATTATACGAAGTAACCCCGTACTTGCTTTTAAAGGATGGGTATACGAAGTAAGCCCGTACTTTCAGTTAGCGGAGGGGTCGGAGGATTTTACGAAGTAAACCCGTAGGTTCCCTTCTCTAGAGCTCAATCAGATGACTATAATAAAGCCATAATGATAAACCTACGAAACATTTGGCTATCAAATCCAATATGTTCATGCCAATATTTTTATATTCCTCATCGAATAAATATACTAAGCCATAGAATGCCCAAATCAAAACAAATGCACCGAAAAATAAATAGTTGGCACCATTGTATTTGGGTAATAAAAACTTATAAGCGATTATTCCAAACATCGCAATAAAAGGAACAAATCCTCCGACCATAGCACTGATTTTATCTAATGAACCAACTTCACCTAAATAGCCAATATACAACATAGCATAATTTAATAAAATCACAGTTATTAACACACTTAATGGTATTGTTTTACCTATATTAAATGCTAAAACAGTGCTTAATACAAGTAACATCATAGGGGTAGTAATTGCCCAATCAATATAACGCGTTTTTGTAATATCCGCCCAATCAATCTTTTTATCTGCTTTGCTATATTCCTCGATTTTGTTAACAAACGATGAATAAAAATATCCGGCGACGACCGAAATACATGTTTCTAAATTGAGTACGTGTCGTACATGTACTTGTTTAGTACGTAATGCTTCTATAAATGTAATTGTACCTGTTGTTAATAATAAAATATAGGTAATTGTAAACGAAAATTTCACATAGTATTGAATAGGGTTTTTCGCTTTTTCATCTTTTTCTTTATTTGAAATTGGAGGTAATATGTCATTTGTATTACTCATTTTATTGCGAATATAGTATATTGATGTATATTATTTCTAATAATATTCTACTTTTTACGAAAAATTGAATCGACCCGGATTTTATTTCTTACAACAAATTATGCAATATGAATTATGACAATGATGATGATAGCGACTTGGACCCATTGTTTGAAGAAGAAGAAGAAAATCAGCAATTAGATGGACCCAAACAAAGCGGTAAATATTATATTGGTGCGTGTAAATTAATTAAGCCCGATAATTACTTCTTTATGTTATCGACTGTTTCTCCAATATTATTTTTACAATATCCATTATCCGTGGTTCAACGATATTTAGAGTCAGCGAGTATTTATTATGTAAATAAACCGCGCATTAATATTCTTAAATTGTTAATCCAACATAATGGTTCATATACTGTATTAATTAAAACACATTGGATAAGTTTGATACAACGACATTGGCGTTCAATATTAAGAGAACGCCAATTTATTCATAGGCGACGCACATCTATTGTAGCACGAAGGAGATTTGAGATGACAGGACGTTATCCACCTGGTCTCAACGTCCTACCAGGACTAAACGGAATGATGGATGCTTATACTACATCCTAGACCTTATCGAACGACAACAAATACAAAAACTGGTTTACGTCTGCTAAAATCTCATCTCTGATAGATAATAGGTCACTGTCTTTTTTTTGGTCAAAATATGTATTGAATTCTATTAAAAACGCACGATATTCAAATACCCTCTCTTTTACATTTACCATATCATCCGTATTTATAAGTTTCATATGATGTTCCATATCCTTAATGCGACTTTGGTCTTTTCCCAAAAGCACCTCAACAAAACGGTCAATCGTCTCATTTAATCTACCATATAGTTCATCCGTTGCTTTATGCTGAGAATAAGACCTAGTCTTCCAATGATAAAGTTTAATCATATTCAAAAACTGTAAAAACGTATGAACAATTTGCGGAGTTTGTGTACGTATTGATTTTCTCAATGTTCTTCTGCGTTTTATAATTCTTTTTTTGGATTTAGTCATTGTATAGAGTATTTAAAGATTATTTTATTAATATAACTAAATATATGAAAATCTTTTCCATACACTTTGTAATTACATCATTACTAATCTATCAAATTGATGGATACGCACCAATACTATCGAGATTATTTCGTTTAAAAGATAAACTCCCATCGGCTAGTCTACTCCAATATCCTAAGCTTGATTATACGGAGCTTACAGGTCAGGAGAAGTATGATTTACAATGGTACGTCATAGCACGCTCCGATGAAATTTTATCAGATAAGCCATATCCAGTTCAAATTTGGGATAACAAATACGTTGTTTGGAAGAGTGAAAGCGGAGAGTATAGCGCTCTAGACGATGCATGTGCACATAAAGGAGCATCATTATCAGCTGGAAAAGTATGTAATGGTAACGTTGTCTGTCCCTATCACGGATATGAATTTAATACTAATGGTACATTAGTGAATGTGCCCGGAATATGTTTTAGACCTTCACCTGTTTATAATTTGAATAAATATAATATTGTCGAAAGAGGTGGATGGCTTTATTTAAATACAATGACAACAAATGTTCTTCAAGATAATTCGTCCTTTACTAGTGATGCAAATATTTACGTAGAACCAGAAATTGACATGGACTGTTCAGTAGTTCATCTGGATATGGAATACAAATGTTATTCGCGAATTCTTAGCGAAAATTCTCTTGACATTATGCATATTGCTTTTGTACATACATTCGGAAATTCTAAAAAACCTGAACCAATAAGAGAAGAGCCCCCTGTAAAAATTGGACCGAATCATTATCGCAGTACGTACTTTTATGAAGCAGGAGAACAATCGCTCGCGCGTAAAGTATTTGGAATAAAAGAATTGACTGTGGAGAATGAGTTTATCTTACCTCATACTACTATTGCTAGAATTATATTTGGACAGTATGTGAATACAGTTATCACTTTTGCTCTACCGGTTGGAGAAGAAAAAAGCCGGCTTTTTGTAAAGACTTATCGTAATTTTTGGCAGAATCCGATGGGAGACATGTTTACGAAAAATTCGATGTTGACAACTATGCTACAGGATAAGGCTATTGTTGAGTCAATTGATAGTCGCTTTATGGATGGTAAATTTAATATGAAATTTGATAAATTACAAAATACGTATGTGGCATTTTATAAAAGATTTGTTCATTTGATTGATAAAAATTGATTAAATAGTCGTTTTATTTTATTGGGTAAATAAAATAAGACAATGACTGAGAGACACGTGAATCCTCTAGTTTTCACTAGATATTTATATCCGCGTGAACAAGTGAACCATTCACTATTACTTGCGCTACTAGATAAGGAGGTTGATGAAGCGTTATTTTGGACATATGAACTATATCATTCCGGATTTGAAGAGCAACTTTATGAATATATTTATTCCATTTATGAAACTTTCTATAAGTTATCGAATAATATATCATTGGGTAAGTGTTTGAGAGACTTTTATGATAATTGGCTTAAGGATAAGTCGCAACATTGTTTATTTGGCTCTATGATTAAAAATCTAATTTGTCGACCTTTTAACGTGAATCTCTTTATGGAAACGTATTTGAATATAAAATGTGAACCTTTTGTCCCTATAGAAAAAGAAGGAAAGTTCCTGCGAATGAAATACACGAAAGAAGAAGCCAAGAAATTTGATACTATAAAAGCCGAATTTCAAAAGGCTAGGTTTATTTTACCAAAGGCATACCTTTATTCTATTCGGCATAATGTTTCGGTTTTATTTCAATGTTCAAGCATAGATATAAAACAACAATATCAAATGAATTGGACTTATTATTGTTGGAATTGCCCCTACTGGCGTAACATAATTGAAGAAATGAATTTTGGGCGTATTAATCATAGTACTAAATCTGTGGATTTCGAGGAAGAAGACATCGACGAATTTTATGATTATTATGGTTATGAACCGGATGAACAGCCTATGGAAGTTCAACAAAAAAGTATTGGTAATGGACTAGAAAAACAAATGACAATAAAAGAATTTGCGGACCTATATGGTGGAACCATGGTAAAAAAGACTATAAGACCACCTGTTATTATAAAATAATATTACCTTACTATTTCATATGTAAGATATGTTGTTAACGCGAATAAAATTCCACCCCATAATGAGTCTATGACAACCATAGATTCGGACCATTTTTTTAATGTTGCGTAATTTGTGGTCTCATAAACAGCATAAATGACGACACCTAAAACAAACGCATCAAATACAGAGTTTTTAGGTTGAATAATAAAATAATTAATACCGAAAACTAATACTAAATAACATAAGACTGCACCTTCTATGCGCATCTGCATGATGACACGCTGAACTTTGACGATTTGGTCTTCGAAAGTTTTTTTTGAAGAGTATAAATACATTGCATCAATTGCTATAAATAATAGCGTAGAGACAAAGAGTTTTTTCAAATTCCACATTGTATAGTTTTTATTGATATTAAAATCTGCTATAAATTTTTATTCACAATAATATATAATGGATTTCAAATCAAATCAATTTACTATATTTGCATCATCAATAATTATACTCATTCTTATTTCATTTTTTGCACATCATATGTTTAACGCATTTAATCTAAAGCCTGATAACTCTACCGAATTTCAGCCTGTTAATTTAGGAAATGATATGAATAATGGAGGGCTCGACGAACAAGTAAATAAAGGCATCAGTTATTCCGGTAAACTTGACTCAAATTTGGAAAAAAAACACTCTAATGATGTAAGAAATGACGCCATTTCTGGGTCTGGGTCTGGGTCTGGTTCTGGGTCTGGGTCTGGGTCTGGGTCTGGGTCTGGTTCTGGGTCTGGTTCTACAGGAAAAAAACATAAAAAGTGCCGTAATAAGAAAGGAAAGCGTATAGCAGCATCATCTGGTAATAATCAAGATGAAGTACAAGCCGCGCCTCCGGGTCAAGGACCAGATACGGTTCAATATGAAAATCCAAACTTGGGATTAGATGGTTCTAAATATTCAAATAATTTACAAAATCCGGTTTACGCAGGACAATATTCGGAAAATCGTCCTGTTGAAAAGAAAAATTATGATAAAAATACTAAAAATTATATAGGTACTAATCCTGACTCAAGTTTAAATGGGTCTAAATATGGTAACGAGGTATCTGTTTCTTTTGATACGACATTACCTAACTCTAAAAATTTAGGACAAGTTATGGTAGTTTATGATTTTTTTATTGGAGATAAGGATATCGTTTTATCGGGTGGACAGACTCCATTAACCATAGGAATGCAACTTGTTATTGGAGATAAAAACGTTACTATAACAGATGTTAAAACAAAAAAGAATTGGTTTTCAAGTTATTATCTTGTACAAATAGACATTGGTTCTCCGATTTATGTTTTATCTGGTACTTATTTGACGGTTTTGTCTCCAAATAATTCAAATATAAGTGTTACGGGCATAAGTGTTACGGCAACAAATTCCGGGAATTATTCTAAATATAATAACAAAAACGATAATAATAATAATAATAACAATAATAACACTACTTCTACTCCAAATTACGGATTAAATCCTGACGGAACTCCTGCTACTGGACCTTCATATGTTTTGCATTTGCCCGATTCAACCAACACAAATAGCGTATTAATTATTAAACCGTCTTTGAATATAACAGCCGATACGTTAAATTTGATAGCGAATCAGGTAATTACAATAAACGAACCCGATACATTGACTGATTCTTTTAGTATAATTGAAGGTATTGATAATCAAACTCCATCTAATACACCTACACCAGTTACACCATCTAATACTAAAACTCCCTCTAATACACCAGTTACACCATCTAGCACAATAACGGCAACACCTAATTATAATAAAATAGTTACATGTGGTCCCCGACCCAGCGGAACTAATTTACCAAATCAGAATCTTAGTGTTTTTTATATTTCGGATTGTGTAGGTTATAACATAAAATGGATATCTTATAAGTTAGATACATTACTTATTAAATTAGATACTCCTGACCAAACTATGTTATATGCCGGCTATTACAAATTAGCTATATAATAGATTTTATTTTATAAAGCTATTTTAGTTAAAATAACTTTATATGTGGTTACAATTGTTGTTCATTTTATTATTAATATTGATAATTGTTTTGCCAACAATATGGTATTATAGTAATTATTATATCGAAAATGCTCTATATATTATTCACAATAAATTTGACACGACACCGTCACTACCAATAGTACAAAAACCAATTCATAGAACTAGACCATTAACAAGTTTAAATACAAAAAAGTATAATTTTTTTGATGGTATGTTTAATTCATTTCCTTTATCTAATTATGGCATAGTCGAAGGATTAACTAATATGGTTACGACAACGACGCTTCGTCCTAATAAAGGTAAATACTACATTTTACATTTAGACGCGCCGACAAAATTAAATGATTATTTGAGGTTTTCCCCTTCTGCTAATGATAAAGCTGATACACTACAGATTGCATATAGTCAGATTGTTCAAAATAAGGAAGGTTTTGAAAACAAAGAGGGATTTATAGAGGGATTAATTTCTCTTCCATCGACTACTGCTAAAGCTACCATTACAATAGATGATACTCAACCTGCAAATAGACATGGTGTCACTGGTTATTGGTGCTATACCAATATTGATTTTATAGATTGTTTTACTTATCAAGTAGACGTTTTCGATAATACTGCAATAATTACTGTTTTTTATTTGAGTAATACTATTAACTTAACATGGAAAGATTCTCGTACTTATAATTTTACCCCAAATATTCAATGTAAATATAATGATACATTAGTGAGCGGAATAACACAGTTAACTACGGACACTAATATTTCTAAATCTGTATTTACCATATCAAATTTAACATCAACTATAAATAAAAATTATCAGATATTGGTTTATGGGCAATTTACAAATATTGAATACTACAATAAGACATATTATGCCACCTATACTGATACAACCACGAAAAAAACATATTATTTAGAGAATGCTTTAGTGAATGCAAAGCAATTAGTAGCAAAAAGTATAATAATTCCAATTTTTTTAAATTATCCAGTTCCTCAATCAGAGATTGTAATACCTGCGTCTTATTTTAAAGACAATAATATTAATGTAGCTATTGATGAAGTATCAATTCCGAATACTTATTTATTGAATAATACTAATCTTGTCGTTTTCAATGATAAAATTTCTAAAGGAACTATTGCTTATATTTTCCCTTTTGAAGGCCAATATTTGTTAGAATTTAAAGATTTAAATCCAGCGGTTCGCTTTACTAATACCGCTCCAAGCACTTATCTTTTAAATATGGATAAGAATATTTATCCTAATTTACAAATTGGGCAAACTATATTTTTTGAAGACAATACGAGCGGAACAATTAATAATATTATTTACAGCAAAGTTAATCCTAATTTAATGAATATATTTATTATTTTGCCGCCAGTTCCAACAATGACACCATCTATGACACCATCTTTGACACAATCTATGACTCCAACTATGACTAATACAATGACTCCAACTATGACTAATACAATGACTCCCACTATGACTAATACAATGACTCCTACTATGACCAACACAATGACTCCTACTATGACCAACACAATGACTCCTACTATGACCAACACAATGACTCCTACTATGACCAACACAATGACTCCATCTTTAACAAAATCAATGACTCCATCTTTAACAAAATCAATGACTCCATCTTTGACGCAATCAATGACTCCATCTTTGACGCAATCGTTAACTCCATCTTTGACGCCATCATTAACTCCATCAATGACACCATCAATGACGCAATCGTTAACTCCATCCTTGACGCCATCATTGACGCAATCTATAACTCCAACTTTTACGCAATCTATAACTCCAACTTTTACGCAATCTATGACTCCAACTTTTACGCAATCTATAACTCCTTCTGTAACGCCAACCAATACAAGGTATATAACACCATCGAATTCGCATACTCCCACTCCAACACCAACAACATCATTAAGCAAAGCTGTTACCTGCCTACAAAAACAAACAACATCAAACGATAGTAGTATATTATATATCTATGATTGCTTTGGCTACCGGGTTTTGAATGCTTATTATGAAAACGGTAAAACGCTCGTTTTACAGTTAGATACCGACGATACTACAATATTGAGTCCCGGTTATTATAAATTGACTATATAATTGTGTTTTTTACTTGTCGTATTATATATAAGATATTATATATATTATGGAATCTGGTTCAAATAAATTTTTAATATTTTCATTATTAATTATCCTTATGATGATTATATTTGTTCTCTCTCATCATTTATTTATTTTACCTTCTAACAAAAAGGGAATCGATAATGAATCAGACCCAACTACTGATATTCATCCTGCCGTCATAAAAGATAACACAAATTTAGGAACTTCTACAACTACTTCCAATAATGGTTCAACTAATAATAGCGGAATCACTTATGACCAAAACGGAAATAAAATTGTTGGGACGGGTACAAAATCTTATGACCAAAAAGCTAATTCAACTGGTGGAATAAATTATGACCAAAATGGTAATTCAACTGGCGGAATAGGTTATGGTAAGAATGGCAGTTCTTCTAATAATAATCCGCAGGATGTTCAGAGCTATCTTCAAGATTTAGCTTCTCGATTAGCTTCTATCGGCGCATCAAATCCTAATTCAGCCCGTAAACCACAATCTGATTATTCTATTATTGGCAGTATAATAAACAATAATTTTTTTAATACACCAGCGCCAAATTTTTCAAGTTTATTATCAACTACGAACAAGCCTATTTCATACACAGTTAATCCAACACCTACATCAATTAATTCTTCTTCTTCGAGTGCATCTGATGCGAAGAATTCATCTTTGTCATCAACATTAAATAATTATATTTATTTAGGTAAGGTGAAGCTTTATGGCTCTATAGATGCAAATAGTAATAAAGCGACTTTAGATAATTCAACTATTATCTTGGAAACTGGAATGTGTGTATTTATCGATGGAATTTACTATGCCATAATTGATATTTCAAAACCTGTGATAAACCTTACATCTACTACAGTTACCGTTACGTTTGATAAAAACATACCAAATACAATAACAGGAGGTTCTTTGGATTTATATACAACAAAAACAAGTACATTATTTGGTCCTAGTACAACACCATCATCAACACCTACATTTAGTTATTCAGCAACTTCTACCAATGGTCCAATAGGAAGACCAACTCCGACACCCAGTCCTGGTCCCACTCCAACTCCAACCCCCGGTCCTACTCCTACTCCAACTCCAACTCCTGGTCCTACTCCTACTCCCACAATATATTCATCTTCTTCTACAAGTAATGCTCCTGTTTCAACTTCAAAACCTGCAATAAAAATAGACTATCCTTATTCTTCTGATGGCATAATAGATGGTGTAACTAAATCAGATAAAGACTTATTATCTGTAGGTCAACGTATAATTTTTGAAGATGGTTCATCCAGTGGTGTTATTTATAGAATAGATGCAAATTCGGTTTTGAATACTTTTGTCTTATACGTAAATAATTTAAATTATGTACCTACAACACCAAGCCCAACTCTTGCTCCTCCTATTTTTATTCCTTATCCTACAGCATATGGTGGTTTTATAAAAGGTGTTCCGGCTTCTATTGCGCAAAAAATTCCTGAAGGAACTAAGGTTTTATTTAATGATAATGTATCAACAGGAACTGTTTATATTAATGATTATAATACAGTAGCTGATAACTACAACATATATTTAAATAATTTGCAGTATTTAACACCTAGTCCGGCTCCATCAGCTACGCCTACTATTACAAAAAATCCTACTCCTACTCCCACTCCCACTATATCTTCTACTCCTACTCCCACTCCCACAAAATATCCTACTCCTACTCCCACAATTTCTCCAACTCCTACTATAACGCCTACGCCCCCACCAAGAGACAATTATGTTCTCCATTTATCAACCACAACAACATTAGATAATCCTTTATTCTTTGTTCCATACAGTGACATAAGTGCCGATGATTTAGAAATCATCAGTCAAATGATAGAAGTATCACCAGAAATATTTACTGTTCGCGAGGGTCTTGGTTCTTATGGCAAGGGGGAGAATTCCGGTTTACCAAATTCATGTCCATCGAATAACAATACTTCTACTACTGGTACTCCAAATAATATTGATTTTAGTAAAACTAGTCTTTTGTACATAACAGACTGTTTGTTTTACCCAATTTATAGTGTAAAATTCAAAAATAAAACCTTAATTCTTCAATTGGATTCTAGTGACACCCGACAAATTAATTCAGGATACTATCGCATAGTTATCTAATAAGCGTTCAAATTTATATTATTGAAGAATAATATATATTATATGGAGATTCTTATCAATATTATAGTCTTTATTTTATTATTATTTCTATATTTGCATGTTAATAATCAATTGAAACGCAGTGAGGATTTAGAAATATCCGAAATGGATTATATAGATAATGAAAACTTACAAGAGATATGCGAATTGAAGCAACCAATTTTATTCCAATACAAACAAATTAACGAGGAATTTTTCCGCGAAATAACCTTGGATAATTTATTTAACCACGCTTCACAAGAAATAAAAGTAAAGGATTCAGCTGAATATTTTGACGAAAATGAGAACCCGGATTATTTATATTTACCTTATAAAAGCGCCAATTCGCTTTTTATAAGTGATGTCAAGGCAAAATATTTTAGCGAAAAAAACGGTGATTTTGTCGAAGAGTGCGGACTTAGCAATCAGTTCGAAGAAAATAATATTTTTCTGAAACCGTCTTTTACAGTAAATAGTAATTATGATTTTATGGTCGGTTCAAAAAATGTTATTTTACCTTTGCGGTATCACACTAATGCTCGGCAGTTTTTATGCGTAAATTCTGGAAAAATACATGTAAAAATGACTCCATGGAAGAGTCGTAAGTATTTGAATCCATTGAAAGATTATGAGCATTATGATTTTCGTTCAACGCTGAATCCCTGGACGGATAATGAGAACATGTCTCGACTCAGATTTTTAGAATTTGATGTTCATGCTGGATATATAATATATATACCGCCCTTTTGGTTTTATAGCATAAAGTTCTCAGATTCAACAGAAAATTTGGTCTGCAAATTTGAATATAATAACGCGACTAGTTTTATTACCAATATTCCCAATTATTCCATGTATTATTTACAACAATCGAATATTGTCAAGGTTCTCAAAATACCTTCATCTATGGTACAAAAGGATGAGTCAGTTCCATTATCTTAATTCCATCCATATATTCCCCAATTTGTTATTACCTAATATAACTAGTTCTCCATTTTGAATTATTGCACGGCCTTCCCAGATTCGACCCTTTATTTTTTCGGCAGTACATCGCATAGCCGGATGTACCAATATTTTATTACCACTCTTTTTTAGGTCTTCTTGTACTTCATTACAATTATTCATCTTCCATCTACAAATTTCATACTGAACCGTGATAGATTCATTTTGCCAAAATTCTAACTCTTCGACTGTCAACAATAGTCCGCGCTTTCCACCCTTTTGTTTAGCTATCAATGGACTAGTATAAATCGACGGTTTTGAGAACGTTTTACCGTATTCTATAAGTGTTCGTTTTCGACCAGGGTCCATAGTTTTAGACCCAATACGAATATATTTTTCTCCATGAAAACAATGTTCTCCACTTTCATATATTCTATTTTCGTTTTCATCAATGATAGTAACATCTGCTAGCCAAAAGTTACTTAATGACCTATACTCCTTTTTACTCGAAAAGAAAGTAATAACATCGGACATGTTCTTTTTATTAATCATTTATTCATAAAAAAGCTATCAATTTTTATGAATTTACAATGAGAGAACTTTTATCAATCACCACTTCTTTGAGAACATTGCGAACAATTTTATCCATATATTTTGCGTCTTCTTCAGGTGTTCTACCACCTAGGGCTGCCAATGATAACTGTAAATACGTTTCATTCTCTTTGGCGTTTATATTTGTGCAATCAGGATTCTCTTCCTGCCATTTTGGTAATTGTCTTAAATTCTTTTGAGCCACCATATTTACTGCCTGTTTCAGCTTATTTTTATCTGGATTTGCCTTAGACCATAGGTCATGGTCTTTTATATAAAGCGTTTCGCGTTTTACATCGGTACAGTGTATGGGACGTTTATGTACATCGATTTGTTTTAAGCCATTAACTATGATTCGAGAGATACCCTCAACAAATCCTAAGCGCCCCGTAGTTTCGAAATCTTTTACTTGTAATTGTAAAGAATTAACGAAATCCATAATGTTGAGCGCATCTTTACACTGTTCATTTAAAAATACTTGTAAATTAAATTGATTATTGGTTGTATTATTTATAACAACCGGTTGTATTTTGGACATTTCCAACATTTTATTATTCTGCTCAAGGAGAACATTTTGAAGTTCCTTATTTTGACGTATTATTTCAACCAATATATCACTCGACAGATTTAGGTCCGATTCCTTTGACTCGACAAAAGCAGTGTCTTTTTTTTGTACAACCGGACAAGTTTTTCTATGTGTATGTAAGCTCTGACGATGCTTATATGTTTTACCACACACGCACTGCGATTTTGCTGTGGCTACTTCGTTTTGAAAATCGAAGTATCGCTTGATAATTATGTGTTTTTGAGAAGCAAAATGTTTTGTCAGATTGTTTTTTTTGCTCGTATTATAGTCACAACACTCGCATTTGAAAATTTTATTGTCGTTTTCATCTAAAGCTTCTAGCATTTTGTCAGTAAAATGTAAGTATAAAATACTGACAGAAAATAGCCGGGCCGATTTTACGCGTTTTTCCTTATGCAGACAACACGTGGCGTATTTTATTGGTTTTTGCTGCATTAACGAGCAAACTCACTTTTTCAGAAAATTTAATCTCGTACTTTTTCATTTTGGACATTTTTAAAATGTCCATTTTTGAAAAGTTGGCCTATTTCTTTTTTGGGATTTGTTACGGTAAATTTCACTAATATTTTAATTCATATTATAAAAGCATAAACGCAGCGAAGAATAAATAAACGAAATAAACGGAAAAAAGGTATAAATTCGTGAAATAAATGTATTTGCAATATTATTTAATATATATGCAAGACATGAAATATATATTAATAACCGGAGGTGCCGGATTTTTGGGTAGTAACCTATGTAAATATTTATTAAAAGATGAACGTAATTTTATTTATTGCGTAGATAATCTAATAACAGGAAACAAGAAAAATTTAGAAGAGATAATGGACCACCCTCGCTTTTCTTTTTATGAATATGATATAACCTGTCTTACTGTCCCTATTGATTTGCGGTTTGTTTGGTTAAATGAAATATATCATTTGGCTTGTATAGCTAGTCCTCCAAAGTATAAGTCTCACTCTTTAGAAACCTTAATTACTAGTTTTCAGGGTACAAAAAATATGCTAGAGCTCGCGCGTGTTAGCAATAGTAAGATTTTATTTAGCTCCACATCAGAAGTATACGGAGACCCATTAATTCATCCACAAACCGAAGAGTATTATGGTAACGTTAATACTGTAGGTGAAAGGAGTTGTTATGATGAGGGAAAACGTGTTGCAGAGACTTTGATTTATGAATATCGTCGTCTTTATAATGTTGACGCAAAAATAGTTCGGATTTTTAATACATATGGCCCGTTTATGGATATTGATGATGGGCGCGTTATTACTAATTTTATTAAACAGGTTGCCGCAAATATGCCTTTGATAATTAACGGGAATGGTTCACAAACACGGAGTTTTTGTTATGTTGATGACATGATAGAGGGACTTTACAAAATGATGGATAGTGATGAAAAGGGTCCTATAAATATTGGTAATCCGTTCTGTGAATTTTCTTTGAATGAATTAGTGGTGAAATTTGAAGATTGTTATAGTAAAAAATTAAAGGTAGTTTATATTGAAAGTACTGAGAATGACCCAAAACAGCGAAAACCGGATATTAGTAAAGCGAACAAATTATTGGGTTGGACTCCGAAAATAACACTAGACGTGGGATTACAAAAAACCATAGATTATTTTAAGAGCTCAAGTGATAGTTTTCACCTATAAAAATAATATTAAAACTACAAATATTATTTTTATTAATCGTCGGAAATCTTAGGTGCCAAATAAAACCTTAGATTCATAAGGTCATTATCAATAGCATATGATATCTGCATAGGAAAGTCATTAATCCATTTGATTTTAACATCTTTACTAATTTTGTGATACATACAAATATTGTGAACCTGCGTAAGACTAAATGATAGTTTTAATGACGCACCATCGTTAATTGAAAACTCATCCAAGTCATCCATTTTTATCTCTACTGTCATTTTACCGCAATCCACACTATTCGAACATAGTAATATTTGCTCCTCACTACAAGAAATATCAATTGTGTCTCCAAACAACCGTAATTGATTTATTATATTTGCAAAATTGGTTGCATTGATGACAATCTCAGCATGACTATCAGATTCAGGAATTTGCATAAGCTGCTCATCTATATCAATGAGCGGAATAATGAAATTCTTATCGAAAATTGCTTTATTTGGGCTCGAGAATTGAATAGACAATTTGTCCGATTCATCTTCGTCATACGTGATGGTTAGTTCTTGTGATTTGTCTCGAGTATTAAGAATTTTATACAATATGCTCGCATTTATACCTAGACATAAATTCGCTGCTTCGGTCCTCTCATATTTATCAAACCAAGTCGATTTAATATCAATTTCAAAAATGGAAACCCTTGCGCTATCCATAGCTTGAATATAAACGCGTTCCTCCTCGAACATAATATTAATTTGCTCTGTAAACAGCTTCATGTGCTGGAAAATGTAGGCAAATTTATCAGCTTTTTCGGAATTCGATATAGATATGTTCATAATGATTAACTCGGGTTTTTTTTAAATAAATTAATTATTAATTGAATAACTTGTCCAGAGATACCAGACTTTCTTGTTTATTGTGAGATTCAATTTTTTTAAGAACTGCTTCGTGCATAAGGGGTGCCAATAGTTTTTGAATTGTTTCAAAAACCGAGGGAATGTTATATAAATGCATTTTTTGTAATTTTTCCGATAATTCGGTATCTTTTTTCATACATTCCGATAAATATAACTCGATAACTTCTTTATATCTATGACACGCAGAAACGGTAAAAGTGTCTAAATTTACATGTACTTCAAAACATCCAAAGTTTTCATTACAATAATTTATCAAAGTTAACATATATTCGATTAAATAATTATAATTACTTGGATTAGCAAATAGTTTGAAAACTGTATAGTCTACGTATATTTTACAAGTATCTTTAATTACAAATACAGTCATCTGTGTTAATTCCTGCTGATTAAGTGATTTTGATACATTTTCCGCAACAGATAGTTTTTGCTTTGACGTAAAAAAAGTATTTTTGTTTTGTTTTGAATAAAAGTTGGCCCTTAGTTTTTCTATCTTGGCCAATAGTTCCTCCTTCTGCATTTTTATACCTTTATAAATATAACTTTTTATATATATTTATAAACAAATCTAATTATTGATTTAACTCTGTTTCAGCTAGATTCCTCAAATCAAGACCTGAAGATTCGTCGTCTAAAGAAACGCGACTATTAAAAATATTGGCGGGAAACGTAGTATCTTCATTGCCACCCAGGTCTGATAAAACACGGACACGTTCTTCAATAAGAGTTCTGTTTACGTCCATAGTATATGACTGTAGCTTGAGTAACATATCCTTAAGGTTGTTAATTTCCTCTGCTAAAATCTCAAAACGCTTATCAAATTCTTGTAACATTATATCATTATTGGTTATTTCTAGTTCTTTATTACGAACAGTAGACGTTGACGAATTGACTGAATTATTGGACTCTTTCATAAATTCCTCTAATTTTACAAGGCGATTATCTATGAGAGCGATAACTTGGGGTAACGTTAAGCCGTTTGGTTGTGCTGTAGAGGAGGCAGGGGTCTGATTTCCAAACTGGCCAGGTCTATTCATAACAGATGGTGCTGGGTCGGGCGTAGTTCTTCGTTTTCTAGCTGCGGCATTGGCTGCACTCATTCAAATATAATGTTTATTAGAAACATTTCTCTAAATTGTTATTTGTAAAATCACTATAATAGACAGACCACCTTTCTACCAAATAATGAAGCGTTATTTAGAAATATTCTTTTCTAATGCAATTTTATATTAAATGGAAATTTTACAAGAATCGAAAGACACTAATAAAAAAGGATTTATATCCCATGTTTTTTCAACAACAGAAGAAGGAAAAGCAGAGGTTTTAAATACTGTACAATATGCTATTATGGGTGTAGCACCAATTGTTGCTTTAAACAAAACTATCCAGCGATTTATTCCTGACGCCGACCCGGATAGTAGTAGTTTAGAGATTTTGGCAGAGATTTTGATTCAGCTTGTGATTATGTTTTGCGGAGTGATTGTAATCCACCGTACCATCACTTATTTTCCAAGTTATAGCGGATTTAAATATGATAATTTGACTTTGACCAACGTGATATTAGCATTTTTAATTTTGGTTCTCAGTATTCAGACGAAACTTGGGTTGAAAGTAAATATTTTATTCGACAGATTGGTCGAGCTATGGGAGGGTCCTTCTTCCGATAACAAGCGTTCTGCCGCCACATCAAAAAAGAACGTTCGTTTTAGTCAGCCAATAGCAAACACGCACACAATTAGCCGTGCCGATTACTACGATGACTCGTCTGTACAATCAAATGTTTTCCCACCCGCGCCGGTCGCAACCACTAAACAGAATTCTTTAATGGAACATATGATGGGTGGCTCAACAAATAATCATCATGAAGGTCAAAGCATGATGAGTGGACCTATGGCAGCGAATTCTCTTTTAGGTGGTTCATTTGGTTCTCTATTTTAATAAAAATAAAATATATTTGTAAACGGAATATATTTTGTGATATGCTATTTTGTGAACGTCATTGAATTCATCAACTCCATTTGTTTCATAGAACGTTCGAAAGTATTTTGCTTTTCTAAATTCGCAAACAGATAATCCGTATTCGGGCTTTCTTCGTTCTTCTTTATTTGTTTATATATTTGGTCTATTTTACTAAGAACATTATCGATAACGTCTTTTTTATTAATTAGTTCGATATTGGTAGGAACTGGCTCTGTCAAAAGTTCCACGGCAAAATAAAGCAAATATCTTCGTTTTTTACATGATGCTGTTGTATAACGAATGGAGAAAACATCAAAAAGTCCGTTCATTAATTTATCAATAAAAGTGTTATTCATTTGAGAACTATAATGAAGTAAAGCGTCCCATAATATCCAAATAATATCTCGGGAAAATTTGTTCTCTACGTTTACAAAATCTCGCCGATGACAATAACACGGTTCTTTTCGTTTTTTACATATATTATCAAATTCGACTAACCATTCAATCCAATAACACGCAGTTAGCATATTTTTACGGTCTGGTGAAATATTATATATAAATTCATTTACCGGTATAAAAAGCTCTTTGGGGTCATCTTTTTTAAAGATTGACTCAATATATGTTACGTTTGGTGCTTTAAGTCGTTCTGTCATTTGAGTCATATCAAATTCTTCTTCTCTGTCTATTTTTATGGTCTCGAAACTATTCTTTTTGTTTGATAGTGTGACTGTACAAACAATCTCAGCGAAAAGTTTTCGAATAGTAGGATTATTACGTAGTTGTAGTTCATTTAAAAAATGACCTTGAGAAATTATGTTTTTAAATATAGTGAAGCGGTTTTGTAAATAAATAATGATTTTTGGGTTTCCTAAATGGATATGTTTACCTGCATAATATAAAACCATTTCCCAAATATCCATATAATGTCCAGCGCAGACCAGTTCCGCGCACCAATAACAAGCGGGCTCTATTTTTCCTTTTTCTATATTCTCAAGCATCTGGTTTCGTACTTCTGTTTTTTTATATTTTGAAAAAGAAACGCCTTTAAATTGTACTGGTTCTCGAATATCATTAATTTCAATATCGCTACTCATAAAAAATATATATATTAATATATTTTTTGTTTTTGTTCATTAAACTAACGTTTAATCTGCCGTAATCAATCTTGGAACAACATTAATGGTCTGTAGTTCCTGTGACATTAGTTTGTATGCGTATGGTATTTCCACCTTTGCGAAACTCGTTGTATTATTACAATTCTTACATAGATGTATGGTGAAATCCGCGCCACTATATGACTTGTTCTTATTCCCGTCATTATAAGATGCTATCATACCACACTTTTTACAAACATGAACCGAATATTTATCTGAAACGTCGTATAAACGTTCGCGACAAAATTTGGACATTCCGTGCGCAATCATAACATCGCGCTCCATCTCTCCGATACGGAAGCCGCCGTCGCGTGACCTACCTTCAGCCGGCTGACGAGTTAAATTTACCATTGGGCCAATTGACCTACTATGTTGCTTATCATTTACCATGTGCTTCAATCTTTGATAAAACACTGGACCAATGAATATATTTGTCTCTAATTGTTCACCAGTAAGTCCGTTATACAACAACTCATTACCATAACTTTCATAACCCAACTTTTGTAGCTCCTGGGAGATTGTTTTGATGTCTAGATTACCAAAACTTGTGCCGTCGCCAAAGAGTCCTAGCTCAATAAGAACTTTACCCAGTAAAGTCTCCTTTAACTGACCGATAGTCATTCGTGACGGAATAGCATGGGGATTAATAATAATATCGGGTCTGATTCCGTCCTTGGTAAAAGGCATATCCTCCTCTGGAATAATATTTCCGCAGGTGCCCTTTTGCCCATGTCGGCTTGAAAATTTATCACCAAGAACCGGTTTTCTGAAAATACGTGTACGGACCTTTGCGAAATTATATCCGTCGCCATTACGTCCTGTATAGTTCTTATCTACATATGTTTCCTCTGTAGTGCGATATGTTTTGCTTTGGTCTTCGTATTTAATAGTCTTTGTTGGGTCATTACGATTTTCTTTGATGGGAATTGTCTTTGCAATAATAACATCTCGATTTTCAATAAGTGTATTTTCTGGCATAAACCCTTGGCTATTTAATTTATTATAATTACCGAATTTAATACCCTTTGTCTTAGCTGGGTCTGGTTTACAACGAATAATCTCATCTCGAATAATATTCTTATCTTCGTCTTTTTCTGTGTGATATATGGTTGCCACAAATAAACCACGGTCAAGAGCTCCTTTATTAATAAGTACACTATCTTCTTGATTATAACCAGTATGTGACATGATTGCCACATGAATTTGTGTACCAGACGGAATCTTGTTGAGTTGAATAAAATTCATAAGACGAGTATCGACCAATGGACGAGTAGGATAATTAAGAACATAAGCTGTTTTGTCCATACGTTGGTCAAAATTGGTTGCGTAAATCCCCATAGCCTGTTTTGCCATTGCTGATTGATATGTGTTTCTTGGAGCTTGATTATGCTCTGGATAGGGAATACAAGACGCAAGCACGCCAAATATTGTGCTTGGGTGAATTTCACAATGTGTATAGTTAAATCGAACAGTTTCATTTTGTAGATATCCATGCTTACACTTCATGGCAATCATAGCTAAATTTTGCTCCTCTGGGTCAATGTATTCAATAACCGATTCCTTAATTTTACAATTTGTTAGTAGGTCATTCCAGCTAATTTCCTTTGAATTCAACATGTCAATTGTAGAACGGTCGATAATTGCTCTGTTGTTTTTTACTCTGAGAACAGGACGCGTAAGTCTTCCGCCATCATTGCAAAGTCGTATTTCCAGATTTTTAATATCAAATATGATAGAGGTATAAATATTGATGATACCTTTGTACTTCTTATCTTTCATATCTTCGTACAATTGAACAGGATTTTCGGCAACTCCAAGCCATGTTCCGTTAATAAATACCTTTACCTTACCGTACATTTTCTTTGATTCTGTCGAATCAACCGGAAGAACATATGGCTTGACGTAATCGTATAAGGACGAACTATTTGTTGGAATAGTTATATGCGACAAATAACTAATGTTTTTTACAACACCAATGGACTGACCCTCTGGAGTTTCTGCAGGGCATAAGAAACCCCATGTTGTGTTATGTAGCTTTCTGGGAGCAATAAGCTCTCCACTCTTTTCTAGTGGAGTATTAATACGACGTAAATGGCTCAATGATGCAACATAAGTGAGTCGATTAAGAACTTGCGCGACACCAACTTTACTACTATTCGACTGCTTAATGCTAAAATCACCAGTGGCAAGTGCGCGATTAATACCGTTTTCAATTGTAGTTGATTTTATCAGCTTGTAAATATTTGTCATATTAATAATGTTTTCATAATCCTCTGTAGACCTCCAAGAGCCGGTGTTAATTTCACGAACAACCTGTTTTTGCATTTCCTTAACTAATTTATTAAAGTAATTGCGAAATAGGTTATTTAACAACGTTCCCGTCAGCTCGATTCTTTTATTTAGATAAGAATCTCTGTCATCAGTGGGTGTCCATCCCATACTTGTTTGCATCAACTTTTTCGCCATATAGCCTAACAAATAGAGTTTTTGTTGAAGAGTAGAACAGTGGGGAAAGAGGTCGCTATCAAGAACTTCTATTGTGAATTCGCGTTTTTTCTTAAGACCAGTCTCTTTATCCATATTGAGTGGCGTATATGCTACGTAAGTTACAATATGCTTAATAGAATCTTCTTGACTCATGTATTTATTTCCATCAATCACCGATGCTTGTAGAAATTTGCTCAATTCACTATTGTTTTTATCGTCAATGTCTAGTAAAATATACTCACAGATTTTCTTATCTTCAATGACACCGAGAGCGCGGTATAGAGCGAATAACTCAATTGGCTGTTTTATTCTGGGAATGGATACGAAAATGCCGTTTCCAAAACCGTTGTTCTTCGACGCAATCATCATTTCAACTTGCTTAGGCGATATGCACTTGAAATCTGGTACAGACTTTATTTCCGCATAATATGACCATTTTGTTGTATTACGTCCATCGAAGCAATAAATACGGTTTTCGGCGGCTCTTTCCTGACCAAGAACCGTTTTTTCCGAACCTTTTATCACAAAATAACCTCCACTATCCATGTAGCATTCATTTGTATGCTTAGGATGAATATGGCGATTTTGTGAAAGAACACAAATAGACGACTTCAACATAATTGGCAACTTACCAATATTAATTTTTGGAAAAGACTTTTCAATGATTCGGGGGTTATCCATTGTCTCGGAGTTACGAATAACATATTGAACATTTATGTCTAGTGTCATGTTGGCTGCATAAGTGAAATTGCGTAGTTTTGCTTCATGAGGCAACATAAGCTTCGTGGCACCATTGTTCTCGTGAATTTGAGGAGGATAAAGTTTAAAGTTGGAGAACGATAGGAAAATTTCTAGCAAATACTTGTTTTTATCCGCGACATAATCGTTTTCGGAGCGGATAGTAACTGGATTAAACATTTGAATTGTTCTCGGTAATTGATATCCGACGAAATGGTTATAGGACTCGATTTGATGTCTAACAAGTCTGTCTAAGTGCTGACCATGAAAATAAGACTCAATAATATGATATGGCTCCTCTACGTAGTCTCCCAAATGAGAGAGGATTTCTGATTCTGCATCGAGGAATTCGTCTTTTTTTAATTCGTCAGATAAAATTTCTTGTTGGATGGCCTCTTTAATGAAATCTTCAATATTTTCACAACCAACATCAATAGTTGTATTGTTAATCTTAGGCTTTTTAATGCGTAGTTTTTTGGACTGGTTTTCGCTCATTTCTTCTTGTGTTATTGATACTAATATTAACACGAAATCAATTTTTTAGATGGTTTGATAAATATACTTTTTTATCAGTTAAATATATAGTTATGAAAAATATTTTAATAACTTTAGCGCTAGTTTTAGTTTTCTTTTTATTGACGCCTGGTGTTTTCATTCGATTTCCGATAAAGGGCGGAATATATAAAATAGCGGCAATTCATACAGTTTTATTTGGAGTCATTTGTTTTATCGTAACAAATTTATTAACCACAATAATTGAGGGAGGACCAGCACCTAAAGTACCAGCACCTAAAGCACCAGCAAACAAACCTGGGTGTTATCCTAATCAATTTGTAAAAGATGAATCAGAATGTAATTACAAAAATTCTGCTCTAAACAAACTTAATACATTCGATAAGAAAGATGACAAGGGAGACGGTACTTGCAATAAAGACCAAACTCAAAGATGTACTAAATCTAATGAGTATAAAGCACTTAAGTACGACAAGATGACACAAGCACAAAAAATAGAATATGGAAACAAGATATGCAAAGAAAGAAACCCATCATTTCAATGCAATGTTGATGGCGATAAAGATACATGTAGTGGTCCTAACCAAACTGAATGGTGTGTTAAAATACCTGCAACTTACAAGTTAGAGACATACCCATCCACATCCAAATAAGTTTATTTTATAAAAAATGAGATAAAATAAACATTATGCAATATGTAATAAAATGACAACAAAACTCATAGATATCTTAGACAAATATCGCGATAAACAAAACATAAAATATAAAGAATTTTCTGTTCTATTAAATGCAATCGAACATGATTATTTGGAAACAGGACTTTTCAATGATTATTTTTTAGGAAAAAATTTGGCAAATGATTTGGGTCCGTTTGACAACATTGCCATGTTAAAAAATTCATATAATATCTGGAAAAGCACACACGAATTTGATATGAGTTTAAATGAATTATTATCCTTACCTAGTGAAGTTATAAATAAAACAAAGGTTCAAATTGACACAGAAATAAACACTTTATCAGATTTGCTAGATATTATAGAAAAATATGAATGTAAGGCCGATATTGAATATAATATAGACGTCAAATTATTACATAATATTAAGAGCGAATTGACACAACTTAATAATATGATAGGTATGGAAAATGTGAAAAAATCGGTCCTTGACCAACTAATTTATTTTATGCAAGACCTTCACATTAACAAAAAAACGAGCGAATATAAGCATACGGTTATCGCCGGGCCTCCAGGTACCGGAAAAACAGAAGTGGCTAAAATTATAGGTGCAATGTACTCAAAGGTTGGTATTTTGAAAAAGAATCATTTTAAAAAAGTGACACGCAGCGACCTCATTGCTGGCTATCTTGGTCAAACAGCAATAAAAACACGAAAAGTTATAGATGAATGTATCGGAGGTGTGTTATTTATTGACGAAGCTTATTCTTTGGCAAATGAAACAGATATTGATATTTTTTCTAAAGAATGCATAGATACTTTATGTGAGGCACTAAGTGACCAAAAAGATAATTTAATGGTTATTATAGCTGGATATGAAACGGAATTACAAAATACTTTTTTCAAAGCAAACCGAGGTCTAGATTCTAGATTTATGTGGAGATTTGTCATGGATGATTATACATACAAGGAGATGATGGCCATATTCAAAAAGAAGGTATTGGACGAAGGGTGGGAGTTTTTAGAAGAAAACGCGCTCAAAGAAATATGGTTTCGTGAAAAGAAAGATGAATTTAAAAATTTCGGCAGAGATATGGAACAATTATTGAGCTGCGTAAAAATAAAACACGGGCGAAGAGTTTACGGTAAATCTAGTGATGTAAAAAAGAAGATTACGATAGATGATATGAATAACGGTTATCTTTTATTTCAACAGAACCAGAAAAAGGAAAAGAAGAGCGCGGTTCCATATGGTGTTTATATTTAGAGTATTGGTCTAATTAATTAGTTCTCGATATAGTTTTCTTTTCGTCGATTTTTAATATATGAGTGAAAAAAAAACAATACAATTTAATCCAGAATTATTAAAATTCGCAAATGGTGGTAAAACGAGGAAGGCCCGTCCAGAAGGAGAAAGTAAAAGCGGGACCATGCGTTTAAAGCAACCGCGTAAACGAGACGAAACATTCAAGAAGCATTCAATATTGAAAATGATTCGTAAACATCAGCAAGAAAAGTATAATAAAATGCTCGAATCCTTTGAGAAACCGAAAGAAAGACGCTCTGTAGAATCCGAAAAATTTAATAATGATTTTGAAGAATCCAAACAATTTATGGATAAATTGACGGATGATATGAATTTAAAAAAAAGCTTACATAATTCGACTATTCGTCATCACTCACAAGCTCCTACTTCATTAATTCAGACTTTACCACTAGATGAGGTTTTATTATCGAATGAAACTTTTGAAAAAAACAATTCACTAACCTTAAATCAACCAAAGTATGGCTGTTTAAAAAATGGTTCTTTACCAACATATAAAAGTTGGATAACTGCAACACAAAAGAATCGGCCAATCATTGAAAATCCTATGCCAATACCTATTGAAAGAAACAATAATTTATTGAGAGCGAGTGAACTTAAACAGCGGATGGAAAAAATAAACGCCAGGCAACCATTAAAGCGTAAACAAAAGCAAAAGCGTATTGTTCGGCGCACCTTTAAAATAGGAAAGTCAACTGTTGTGCCAAGAGTTTCTGTTCTTGTTTCGAACAGAACAATACGAAACAAGGTTACAACGGAAGGTCAGTTACTAAAACAAAAGCCGTTAGAAGAAATAAAACGTTATTTGATAAAACGCGGTTTAATACGAGTAGGAACTACTGCACCTAATGATGTTATTAGAAAAATGTACGAATGTTCGGTAATGATGTGTGGAGAAGTACAAAATCATAATCCGGACAATTTGTTATATAATTTTTTTAATAATGATGAGAAGTAATTATGACTTTCTATTTAATAAACATATATAAACAGAATTATTTATATATGGATAGCATGAGCCAAGAACCAAATATTATTGATGAATATTTGCAATTAACACGTGAATATGAATCCAAATACGGAAAGAGAACAATTGTTTTATTACAAGTTGGTGCCTTTTTTGAAGTATATGGTCTTAAACAGCCTGATACTGGGCTAATTACTGGTTCAAACATAGAAGAATTTGGTTCTTTCTGTCAGTTAAACATTTCAGAAAAGAAGATTACCTATAAGGGTAATCAAGTTGTTATGGCTGGATTCCGTGATTATACACTCGACAAATATTTGCAGCGTATAACCGAAAATGACTATAATGCAGTTGTCTACGTACAGGAGAAAAACGGTAAGGTAACAAAACGAGTATTTCATGGCGTTTTTTCCGCAGGAACGTTTATTTCTTATGATACAGATAGTTCTCCCCAAATCACGAATAATATAATGTGTATTTGGATAGATACTTGTAAACCACTGACGCGCGGTGGACCAAGCGTCATTAATACAAAAGATAATATAATATACGGCGTGGCGTGTGTTAATATTTTTACAGGAAAATCATCCATTTTCGAATATCAAACACAGTTTTTGATGAACCCGACAACATTTGATGAACTCGAGAGGTATGTTTCTACGCTTTGCCCAAGTGAAGTAGTTTTGATTTCATCTCTTAGTGAAACTGAAAATAATACCATTTTACAGTATGTAGGTGTTCGAACAAATAGTATTCATCGTTTTAATTCAAATAATATAGAAGTGCAAAATTGTATGAAACAGAAATACGTGAAGCACATTTTAACGCAATTTTTTGGTGATGATACTCTTGAACTATGTAAAGAGTTTGATAATAATGTAATGTCTACACAGTCATTCTGCTTTTTGATGAATTTTATTAAGGAGCATAATCCAAACTTGATAAAAAAGGTTTCGTTGCCTGTTTTTGATAATACAACAAACAACATGTCTTTGGCTAATCATACACTCAAGCAATTGAATATTATTGATGACGTCAGTTTAGATGGTAAGAAAACGGGACATTTATCATCTGTTCTGGCGTTTTTAAATAAATGTTTCAGTGCAATGGGCCGTCGATTGTTTCAGCATCAACTTTTGAATCCCACAATCAACATTGATTGGCTCAACAAAGAATATCAAATGATTAGTCATCTTTTGATAAATCCGGAATTGGTGGAAATGTTTCGTAAAAAATTAGTAAAAATACGTGATTTCGAAAAGGTTTGCCGACAAATTCTTGTAAGAAAATTGTATCCTTCTTCAATTTTTCATTTATATGAAAGCCTACAATCGGTTCAACAAATTCATACTTGTATTATTGAGGATGATTTACTATGTGATTATTTATGTGATGGCTCGGCTATTCAAGAACGGTCGAGCGTTTATATGGAAAAATCATGTAATTCTATTTTGTCTCTTATCGACGGAACGTTTTATTTGGATAAATGCAAAGTAACAAATTCTATGAACAGTTTTGACGAGAACATTATAAAGCCAGGTGTATCCGAAGAATTGGATATTTTATTAAAATCGTATAACGATAAAATCCAATTATTTCATGATGTAAAGGCTGAATTAAACGGAATAATGAATACACCTGGCTCATCGAGTCGGGCAAGTTCAGATGACGTAGATTATATTAAAATTCATGAAACTGATAAATCCGGACTATCATTACAAATCACAAAAACTCGGTCAAAATTATTGAAAAATATAATAAATGACCCAAATAAAAAATCTAGACTTGGTAGTAAAGTACTAGAAAATTTTAATTATTCTGACTGTGAAATTTCAAGCGCATCAACCAACGCTGATGAAATTTATATTAGTCAATTGGCTAAAGCGTCAAAGGAAATTTTGCAATACAGAGATAAATTGAATCAACTGATTTCGTCTATTTATTTAAAATTTCTAGATAATTTTGAGAAGACGTGGTTTTCCGACCTAGAAAATATAGCAAACTATGTAGCAAAATTAGATGTTTTACAATGTAAGGCACATACTGCTAAAACAAATAATTATTCTAGACCGACTATTTTAAATAACGGTTCGACTAAATCCTGCGTATCTGTAAAACATTTACGTCATTGTCTAATAGAGCATTTACAACAAAACGAAATTTATGTAACCAACGACTTGTCGATGGGCACAGATGTAAACGGACTTTTATTGTACGGTACCAATGCAGTTGGAAAGACAAGTTTTATAAGAGCACTGGGAATATCAATAATTATGGCACAGTCAGGAATGTTTGTTCCTTGTTCCGAATTTGTCTATGTGCCGTATCATTCTATTTTTACTCGGATTTTGGGTAATGATAATATTTTTAAGGGTCTGAGTACGTTTGCTGTAGAAATGTCCGAACTGCGTATTATTTTAAAGATGGCGGATGAAAATAGCTTGATTCTAGGAGATGAATTGTGTTCAGGCACAGAAAGCGAATCGGCGCTGAGTATTTTTGTTGCTGGTTTGCAGGAACTTCACGAAAAGGATGCAACCTTTGTTTTTGCTACGCATTTCCACGAAATAGTACATTATGATGAAATTAAAGCACTCGATAAAATGATTTTGAAACACATGGCTGTTTATTACGATAGACAATTGGATTGTTTGGTTTATGATAGGAAATTGAAGGACGGCCCTGGGACGAGTACCTATGGCTTGGAGGTATGTAAGTCCTTATATTTAACAGATGATTTTTTAAATAAAGCATATGTTATTCGTAATAAATATTTTCCAGAAATGCGTGGCGAATTGAGTCAATCTCCTAGTCATTTTAATGCTAAAAAGATTCGAGGTATTTGTGAACACTGTAAAGAGGCCATTAGCGAAGAAGTACATCATTTAGCGGCGCAGGCAGAAGCCGACAATAATGGATTTATCGGTTCATTTCATAAGAATCATCCCGCTAACTTAATGAATGTATGCGAAAAATGTCATGACAAATTACACGATTCTGGTTCCAATCTAACAAAGAAGAAAACAACGAGAGGGACGTTATTGGTCTGATGTCATCAGTAAATAATTTGTTGATAGGGGAGAACCAGCACCAATTTTAAAAACATCGTTTTTATTTTTTTGTAATATAGAAGGATAAGGACCGGAAACCGTGGGGGCTTTAGTTATGAAATTTTTTGATTCGTTATAAAATAAATTGTTTTTTTTAAAAACATCGCCCTTGTTTTTATTAATAGAATTGATTTTATCCATAGTAGTAATTCCAACAACAGGTATTTTTGTCTCTACGTTCATTGGCGCTGGTGTTGCATAATTATAAAATAAATTGTCCTTATTAAAAACATCGCCTTTGTTTTTATTAGTAGAACTGATTTTATCCATTGTAGTAATTCCAATAATAGGTATTTTTGTCTGTACGTTCATTGGCGCGGGTGTTGCATAATTATATATTCCTGTTTGAATCGCCAAAAGGTCGGCTACTTTATCTTCGTATTCTAACTCCTCAGCTGTTTTACCAATTGAAATATCTGCGAGCAATTTATTTTTTTTGATAATATCCTCTTCTGCTTGTCCATTTGCAACATTATCTGTTTTTTCGCCCGATAACATAGTCCCTGATGGTGTTATTGCTGACCAGTTTGATGAGGTAATTAGAGAATCAGATGAATTATAATCTGTTTCGATAGAGTTTAATTTTTTGGTATCTGCTGATATAAAAAATTCACCTTTTAATCTTGGTACAAGTCCTATGCTTCTGCTTAAGACAATGCTATCTTCATAATCGGGTACGTATGAATCTGCAGAATATTTATAGGAGCCTGGTTCGTAATAAGTAAATCCGGCACCTTGTTTTGGTATTTCTATTTTTATTTTATTTCCGTTAACGTCAGTTACGCTAACAGATTTACTCTGAGGAAAATAAGCATTAGATTGTTCTTTTATGTCTTCTATTGTATCATGGAACAGAGTATCCAAACCTTTCGCGATTGAACCAACTTTTGATTTAAGAGAATCTTGTGCGTTTGATGGACCTGATACTCGATTTTCGCTTGGCCTTTTCAATTGACTAGTGTTTGAATCTTGTACGACGAGTTCATTTGTTTGAGTTGGTGTATTAGATTGAGTTAAGGTTTTAGTTATAGATGGCGTAACAACCTTAATTGGTCGTAATATTAATGTTCCGGAAATAGAAATTCCTTCTATGATTTTTTGATTTAAAAACGCATCATAATGATTCGCAAAAGCGCTTGTATTATCAGGAATAATATCTGTAATTATGTAGACCGAACCATCAGGAAACACTATTATTTGTCCTATGTAATATATCTCTATATCGGGAACTTTAACAGTGTTGTTAATGGGTTGGGGCAAATTTACAGGAAGTGGTGTTTGTGTCATCGTTGGAGTTATTGTATTTGTCATTGTTGGAGTTCCTGTCTTACTCATTGTTGGAGTTCCTGTCTTACTCATTGTTGGAGTTCCTGTCTTACTCATTGTTGGAGTTCCTGTTTGAGTAAATGTAGGTGTTATAGTATTTGTCATTGTTGGAGTTCCTGTTTGAGTAAATGTAGGTGTTATAGTATTTGTCATTGTTGGAGTTCCTGTTTGAGTAAATGTAGGTGTTATAGTTTGTGTCATTGTTGGAGTTCCTGTATATGTCATTGTTGGAGTTCTAGTTTGAGTAAATGTAGGTGTTATAGTATTTGTCATTGTTGGAGTTCCTGTTTGAGTAAATGTAGGTGTTATTGTGTTTGTCATTGTTGGAGTTATAGTATTTGTCATTGTTTGGGTAATTGTTGGTGTTATAGTATTTGTCATTGTTGGTGTTATAGTGTTTGTCATTGTTGGTGTTATAGTATTTGTCATTGTTGGTGTTATAGTATTTGTCATTGTTTGGGTAATTGTTGGTGTTATAGTATTTTTTGTAGTAAAAGTAAAAACAGTATCATCAAAGTCATAATCTGCATACTCACTTACTCCAGAAGTAGAAGTATGAACCTGTATGCGAACAGGAACAATTTTAACTGTATATGTGTATGTTGTTCCTGGTAATAAATTAATTAAATTTACTTCAGTAGTTTCAAAGGGCTCGTCTACTGGATTTCTATTAACTGTAAATTTAAGTAAATTTTTGCTTTTTTTTTCGTCTTCTCCTATAAAAATATAATTAATTAATGGCTCCCCCTGCATATAACTATTTCCGTAACCTGACAAAGCTATCCAAGTCAAGTTTATAAAAGATTGTGGTTTAATTTTATATATAATAACGGTAAAACTTGCTTTTGTATAATCAATATTTTGATTAATGAATTCAACTATGGGTGGGGCTACTCTATACCCATCTTTCATATTTAACTTAGTTATAGGTTTAATTACATATCCACGTGCACCTTCTCTAATAAGATTGTTTTTGTTGAAGTACATAAAAATTGCAGTCACTAAAACCACAATAATACATATGATAATTGATACTACTAATATATATTTCATTTATAATATCGAAATATATTTTACTGAAAAATTGAATTTAAAATATGTAGTTATACATTAGATAAAACAATGATTATTCCCGTTAAATGTTTTAGTTGCGGAACTGTCCTAGCCGACAAATACAGATTTTATCAGGCAGAGGTGCGTCGCATTAAGATTTCGCGTGGACTGAATGTAGATAAGGTCGTTTATCTTACCAAGGAAAATATTGAAAAAACACCAGAGGGCCATGTGCTCGATGATTTAGGCCTAAAAAATGTTTGTTGTCGTCGGCACATGTTGACACATGTTGATGTTGAATAAGCCCTTTAATTAAAAACTGATAATATCTTTTTTTGTCCTTAATCTATATATGAGAAAAACCCAACATAAAAAGCGACATTTAAAAAAAAGAAAAACCATTCGTAAAAAGCGTGGAGGAGATTGTGGTTGTGCAAAAAAACAATATCCCATACCTGAAATATTTGGTGGCTATGGTCCGGCAAGTTATCAAGGTGGCATCAATGATAAAATAATACCATTAAATGGCGCAATAACTTCTGCAAATGACCCGTCTGATTCGTCTAACATTGCCCAGGAGAGATTTTCACCAAATCTTTTTGGTGGAAAACGTAAATCAAAAAAGAGGAAAGGAGGTATGTCTTACGACGTACTTTTAGGAGATTCTTTAAATAAAAATGCTTTTTTGGGAATGGGTACATCGACTGGCTCAATAAATATGGCTAATGGTATTATGGGTAAAAAATAAAAATATATATTTTCTCTGCGTAAAATATATATCATGTCAATTGTTGGTCTAAAAAATTTATGTACCCCCGCATACGTATATTTAGTGGTTTCGGTGTTAGCAATGACCATTATGATAGTTCAGAATTTTGGTAATGTAAACACGTATTGTGTTGGTTCTTATAGTTGTAGTGTAACAAGTACTGTTTTGATTTTTTTAATTAAAGCGCTTTACGTTCTCTTCTGGACATGGATTTTGAACTTGATATGCCGTGCAGGTTCTCCAAATATTGCTTGGTTTTTGGTTCTCCTTCCTTTTATTTTATTTTTTGTCTTTATAGCACTATTTTTTATATATTGAGTTATACGTAGGAACAATGATGTTTTTTTATTTTATATTATAATGGAAACATATAATACAAAATATGGTTTAATTACACTCTATAGAAATGAAATTTACATAGGAACCACTTTCAAAAACGGAACATACTGGGATATTGATACATTATTGATGTTACGCAAATACATAGACCCAAATCGGGATATTTTAGAAATAGGAGGACATTGTGGAACTTCATCTATTGTATATTCTTCTTTTTTAAATGAAGGAAAAAAGGTACGTGTTTATGAACCCCAACGTAATATGTACAATTTGTTGGTAAAAAATATAAATCAAAATAATCTTCAAAACAAAATAATACCTAATAATTTGGGCGTATTTTGTTTTGAGGGAAACGGAAACATGAACAATATTGATTTAGATGGTGGAGGTGGTATAGTAGAAAAACGCTATAATGAAGAAAGTAATTTTTATTGTAATTTTGGCGGAATCGGATTAGGAAATGATGGTGAAAATATTAATTTGACAACTATAGATAATATGAATATAGATGACATAGGTTTCATTCATTGTGACGCACAAGGCTCTGAAAACTTTATATTTTCAAAAGGAATAGAAACTATAAAAAAATATAGACCGGTTATATTTTACGAAAACAATGAAATAGACGGTAGATTTTTATATGATAATGTATGCAAATCATACCCAAATTATAAAGAAGAAAGCGTGTTTGATATAAAAAAATATTGTATGGAGCAATTAAATTATTCCGCGTTCATCAATAATTTTAATGGTGGAATTGATACTCTTTTGATTCCATAATACGCTCAACACTATCTAATGCTCCCTCTACCCAACCTTGATTATTACTAATCATTTCACCTACAATAAATAAATTTTTATAAGGGTTTTGCGCTTTCTTAATAAAATCTTTTCTATTTTTAAAATCGGGACCAAGTGGCTCATAATAATGTGTTCCAATTGGCCAATAATATCCTTTCACAGATAATAATCGCAATGAATTTTCCGGTGCGCCCAATGATTTTTCCAATAATCGTGCAAAAAAGTCGCGGTTTTCTTTTTTATCTGATGAGAAGTTATTCAAAAGTGTTGCAGATTTGTTATCGCTATAGCATATCATATAAATACCATTCTCTACATCCATAGGAATTATTTTTTGAATAGGTCCAGGAACGATAGTGAGAGCAGGGACGAACTTTTTTAACACTTCTTGAGAACCTTTACTAAATTGTCCATATGTTCTTAAAAATGGTTGTCCGTGTATTTGTTTATATAATCCCTTTTCTAATTGTCTAGGTAGAATTTTTAAAACGGTATCAATTGTGCTGGCTAAAATAACTTTACTAGCATTAAATACCTCTGTTTTTGTTATAACTTCGAATCCGTCTTTGACTATTTTTATTTTTTCAACACCATGACCAAAAAGTATATTTGAGAACCCTATTTTATGCATCAAAGACCTAATCAATTTATCCCAAGGAATATATAAGCCAGTCCATTCCGCATAATTATCATCGAATCCATATTGATAAATTGTGCTGTATGCATCCTCGTTCTCATAATCCGAATATCCTGAACATGTTATAAAATTTTTATACTTTTGTTCACCTAATACCGATAACGCGAATTCTTTGAATGTTCTATGGTTTGTTTCACTGCCATACGCTTTCTTTAATTCAAGAAATGTATCCTTCACAGAACATTTTTTCTGAATAGTATCGGCGTAATGATGAGATGCCTTGAATTCGCCAACGTCAATATCTAATTCTTTTAATAATCTTCTTAATAATATATCTTTTTTTTTTCTACCTACTCCTGCTCCGGTTACGATATTTGTTCCACGGAATAAATCGTTTCCGGTTCTTCCACCAGCGTACTTCCTTGATTGTTTTTCTAAAACTAATACCTTTTCGCTTGGATTTTTTTCTTTTAATTTGTAAGCTGCATATAAACCTGATATTCCTCCTCCTACTATAATGGTATTTGGTTCATTATTCATTTTAATATATATAATAATATATAAAAATGTCTTTGGTCAAATTAATGAACAAACTACCTGAGGATGTAATAATTAATAATATTTTGCCTTTTACATATAAGCCACAGAATCCGGTTTTGTTAGAAGATGTACGGGGGTTTTATATCGACAAACAATTTTTGGAAAACTTATACTATACTGAATTTAATGATACGATTTTGCTTTATGACCTAGTTAGGTTTTGTAATAGTGGATTAACTTCAAATAGTATAAATCCTAGTTTTGAAACAATACTAAGAAGGAACCCTATTTTATCAAATAAATCGACTACATTTATTGTAAGTTATATATTATCTAGTTTTGTAACATCAGTAACACATAATGTCATGACAAAAATAAAAATTCTATGGGGTATATTGACACCAAGAGAACGTACTAGTTTTATTAATCGTATTTTGTTTAATTTAGAGCGATAAAAATTGATTTGCAAAATTATATAAACGTTAATTTATATAATATTGAACCATTATGAATCCAGAAATATCACAGATTTCGGAAGAGAACAATCAGTATCGTTTCACTTTAAAGGGACTCAACGTAAGTTTAGCTAACGCATTGCGTCGTACTATTTTGTCGGACATCAGAACGACCGTTATTTATACAGAGACGAATAAAGATAATCAGTGTAATATTTTGATAAATACATCTAGACTACATAATGAGATTTTAAAACAACGCCTAAGTTGTATTCCGATTCATGAAGCGGATATTACAGTTTTACCTGGAAATTATATTTTAGAAGTAGACGTAAAGAATGAAACAGATAGTATTATGTTTGTAACTACCGAGCATTTTAAGATTAAGAATAAGACGAACGGAAAATACGTTACCGAAAACGAGCAGCGCAGAATCTTTCCTCCAAATGTCAGAACAAATTATTACATTGATTTTGCTAGGCTTCGACCAAAGGTTGGTGATTCTATTCCTGGTGAACATTTGAAGCTTACCGCCGATTTTACTACACGTACAGCCAAGGATAATGGAATGTATAACGTTGTTTCGAAATGCTCGTACGGTAACACACTAGATGCAGTAAAGATTTCTGAATTTTGGGAACAATACGAGGCCAAGTTGCGTTCCGACCCAGTAAACACAGATAAAGACATTGAATTTGAGAAGAAAAATTATTATTTGTTAGACGCACAAAGAACATTTGTTCCTGATTGTTTTGATTTTGTTATAGAAACTCTGGGTATTTATGAGAATAAAGACTTGGTCATGAAGGCGTGTAAGGTTTTGATTACAAAGCTAATTGAATTTATGAATGGTCTAGATTCTGATACTGTTCCGATTCATCCTAGTGAAACCACAATGGATAATTGTTTTGACGTAGTTCTGGAAAATGAAGATTATACTATTGGTAAGGTTTTGGAATACATACTTTATGAAAAGTATTTTATTGGTGACAAAACACTTACCTTTTGCGGTTTTAAGAAATTTCATCCTCATAATTTAGATAGTATTATTCGTCTAGCATATTTGACAAAAGGAGACAAACACGTGGTTCAACAAAATCTAAGAAATGCTGCGCAGGAAGCATCAAGGGTATTTTCACAGATACATAAGATGTTTGCTTAATAGATTATAAAATTGATTTGTTTTTTATTGCTTAAAACAAATCAATATGTGCCTAGGGTTTGTGAACTTTTGGTTTTCTAATAAAGATGACTATTTGGCAAACATTGAATACAAAGATACTGAGAAATTTGTACTTCCGATTCAATCGGGAAAAGTAGTAAAGGTATATGATGGGGACACAATCACCATAGCTTCTAAATTTCCTGGTATAAATGGTCGTATTTATCGATTTAGTGTGCGTATGAATGGTATTGATAGTCCCGAGCTCAAGGGTGGAACTGAAAACGAAAAAGAACTGGCAAAAAGGTCAAGAGATGCTTTATCTAATATAATTATGGGAAAAATTGTTGATTTAAAGAATGTTTCTACGGAAAAATATGGTCGCATTCTGGCAGATGTATATTTGGGCGATTTAAACATATGTGACTGGATGTTAATTAATAAATATGCAGTAAAATATGATGGTGGCACAAAACACAGACCCGAAGATTGGTCACTTTGATTTATGTTAATTAAAAAATTGATTTAAATATTTTTTTATGATTATGATTTAAAGACGAAGGATGGAAAAGCGGTTGAATAAAAAGATTGAGACGTATATCACGTCGTTTAAGGACGAACTCCGTAAAAAGATTACGGATTTGAATTTCGAAGATAAGACTCGAGTCAACGAACTTATTGAATATGTATATGATTATGAGCGTTTTGCTCTTATAAAAGACGACTTAAATAAAAGAAAGCGTGTTAAGAATTCTATTCCTTGCTCTAATCGTTGCGCAGCTAAACGCGCTAATGGTGAACAGTGCACACGGCGGCGTAAGGATAATTGTGAGTTTTGTGGCACACACGCAAAAGGAACTCCAAATGGTCTTATTAATTCATCTGAATCTGGTGGGAGTATTTTACAAAAGGTTCAGGTAATTGCAGAGGAGATTGGAGGTATTGTTTATTATATTGATAATATGAATAATGTCTATAAGACGGAGGATGTTTTAGATGAGAAACCGGACCCTTTAATTATAGCTAAATATGTTTTAGATAACGGACGCTATACTATACCGGCTTTTGGTTTAGTATGATTCATTTCTCTAATTTCCTTTCTATGGTTTCTTTTATTACTTCTTGTCGGTTTTCTAAAATAAACTCATTCAACGTTTCTGCTTTTACTAAATCACCTTTATAAAAGGTTGAAAGTATTTCAAAAAGTACTTTTTTTGTTATAGGCTTTTTTATATTACGCTTTGTGTAACAAAGTTGCCCACCATTTATATCAAATACGTCTATTGAGTTTTTTTTCATTATCTCCATAAGTGCGGATGATACTCTTTTCTTTTCGTTTTTACGTTTTGTTTGCTCTGCTTGTAAAGTTCTCATTTCATTATCTATTTTAACCCATTCACGAACTATTGTTAACAACTGCTCCTTTGAATCCATTATACTATTCTCTGTTAAATTATTTATGTTAATCGTTTTAATATTATTTAGCAGTTAATTATATATTAAATAAAATTATGATGCAATTTACATTAAGAAATCAATCAAATCAAATTCCACAGCAATATTATAATTATTCAGGTAAAACTCAGCGACAAGGATTAAATCAAATGACAAAACAAATACAGTCTGTTCCTAGGTTAATTACGCCTGAAGAACCTAAACCGGAAAATAAAATGACATGGGGAGAGCCTATATGGTTTTTGTTTCATACATTGGCACAAAAAGTAAAAGAGGATAGTTTTCCTTTGATAAAAGATGATTTGTTGAATAATATTTATTCTATCTGTTCTTATTTACCGTGTCCAGCTTGTGCGAATCACGCAATAGAGTACTTAAATAAAATCAATTTCAATACAATCCGAACAAAAGATGATTTAATCTCTATGTTATACCTCTTTCATAATGAAGTAAATAAACGAAAAAACGTCGCCTTATTTGATTTTTCTTATTTAAAAAAAAAATATTCTTCTGCTATAACCATAAATATATTGAAAAATTTTATGCAGACATTCGAGAAGCGTAGTAAAAGTAATCGAATGATATCAACTGAATTTCATAAAAAGAATTATATTATACAACTAAAACAATGGTTAAATATAAATATTAATTGTTTCGAAAATTAAGAAAATGAGGATATATTTTCTTAATTAATGCGTAGTGCTTCCGATTAATGCTCCGTTTTTGTAAACATTACATTGGAAAGTTTGTTTGGCTGGAATACTACATGTTTCACTACTTGCGTCTCCCATATAAAAATATTGAAAGCTTGTTACTCCTGTTTGATATATGATATAAGAACAAAATGTTCCTAGTCCAGCACCGATAATTAATGACGTCAATAATTGAAGAATACTGTAACAACTATTGGATACATTCCAAATTAAATCGAACGCTATTAATAGAGGAAAAAATACTAGAGTAATTATATTCGCTTTTTCTAATGAATTTTTGATTATGGTAAAAAGTAAATAAAAAAACGTAAATCCTAAGATGTTTTGACCAATAGGCAAAAACCTACTATTTGGTTGTTTGCTAAACGATGTTAAACTACAAATTTCATTTTTTTCTCCACTCTCAGTCCACGGTATTGCTGTGTAAATCAAACTACTTACTACACAACTGGCAATTAATCCGTGTATATAGACAATACCTCTAAAATCCTGATTAAATAAGGAATTAAGTACAAAGAAACATACTATTATAAATGGCGATAACCTTAAAAATAAATATAATAGTGCAAAAAGGTTTAATTCAATCATATACCATATGTTAAGAATTAATTTACTATATAAAAACAAAATCGAGAACTTCGCTTATTTTTTCTACCTCTTTAAATATAATTTTATCTGAGTCTTCATAATTTTCGTAAAATTCAGAGAACTCTCTATGGTTCTCTTTTGGATATAGGAAAGTTTTTACACCGTTTTTAATAGCTCCCGTAATTTTTTCTTTCAATCCTCCTATTGCGGTTATTTTACCCTGAAGTGTTATTTCCCCTGTAATAGCCAAGTCATTTTTTATCTTTTTGTCGTTTAATAAACTATAAATCACAGTAGTTATTGCGGCGCCAGCTGATGGTCCGTCTTTTGATATTGCCCCTTCAGGGCAATGTATATGTAACCCTTTACATTTCGTTTCTTCAAAAACTTTTATCCAATTCTTTTTAGTTTCATTATTTGTTAAATTCCATGCTAATGATTTTGCTACATTCATGCTTTCTTTCATGACGTCACCTTGCATTCCGGTAAGTTTTAAATCCAAAAACGTTTCACATGGAAAAAACATTACTTCTATTGGTAATATTCCTCCCATTCCCATATTGTTTGCCCATAGTCCGTTTATTAAGCCAGTAAGCGGTTCATCGTGTATTTTCACCTTTTGAATTTCTTTGTATTTTTTCAAATATTTTTTTCTTATTTGCTCTATAGATACTTGCAGCGGCGTTTCTGTATTCGTTACTTGACCTTTTAATAATTCAATATTTATTTCGCCATATAAATCAAAAATTATTTCTTTCAGTTTACGAACTCCGGGCTCTAATGTATAGGTTTCAATTATATGTACTATTAATTCATCAGAAATATCAACTATATTCTCAAATCCCATTTTGCTGTTTATTTCCGGAATAATGTATTTTTTAGCAATAATCACTTTATCTTTTATGGTTAGGTTCTCGAATTTTATTCTATGAATTCTGTCTAATAATATTTTATCTATTTGTTCAGGGTCATTGTATGAAAAAATGAATAGAGCCTTTGATAAGTCTATATTAATGCCACTAAAATATTTATCTTGAAATAAATCATTTTGAGTTTGGTCTATCAAATGTATTAATATTCCAATTATTTCTTTACCTTCTTCTGTTTTACTTACTTTGTCTAATTCGTCAATATATATAATAGGATTCATACATTTTGATTCCATCAATATGTCTGCGATTTTTCCCCATGTAGAGTTTACATATGTATAACCGTGTCCTTCTAACGTTTTTCCGCTTGATGAACCACCCAGCGCTATAAATGAATAAGGTCGAGTAACGCCCTTGTCGTCCTTTAAACAATTTGCTAATCCCTTTTTAGCTAATGAAGTTTTTCCTATTCCCGGAGAACCCTCGAAGCCAAAACTATAACCTGTTTGTTCTCCGTTTATCCATTGTGCTATTATTTTAAATATCTGGTTTTTTGCATGACTATGTCCATGAACCGATTCCTCTATGGTTTCTTCTATTTTCTTCATTTCTAATTCTAAATTTTGCGATTTTTCGTAAATGATTTCCATTTCTTCGTGTGTTTTTTTTACTGATACCGAATCGTTGGTCTTCAAAAGTTCGTATATTTTTATTTGGTCTTCATATTTTGCTGCTTCTATAAAATTAATTACAATATCTCGCTTCTTATCTCTTGGTTCAGCCTTTATCCTTTCTTTTTTCTCAGATTTTAGAACATTATTCATATAATTTAAAATAATGTTTAAGGTCTTTATATTTGAGGTTTTAACTATATCTATAATTTGTGAAAGTACTTTTTCTGGAAATTCCAATTTGTAGTTTTTAATAAGTTTACGCATCTCAAAGTTCGTGTAGTTTGTCTTTTTAATTATTATATCGTTTGTTAGTTTTCCATAATTAGTTATTAATTTTGAGAACATAAAGTTCATATCTTTGATTTGTTTCAATATTGGTTCTTCTTTGTATACACCAAATGGTATTTTTATTAGACCCTCAAGGTACTGTTTTGCTTTCATACCCATCTCATCTGATTTTGTTTTCACTTCTTTAAGTTTAATCATTGCTCGTTCTTTTATACTATCGTCTGCCTTTAACAAATATATCTGTTGTTCTATCGATATTTTATTTATATCATATTTTTGTATCATATCGTTTGTGTTTTTGATGGTAAAATTTATTACGTCTTTAAAATAACTCTTTATCTTCCACGGAAGACTATCATATATCATTATTTGCTCTTTCGTGTCACCATTATCTATTGAATGTATTGAAATTAAATCATATAGTAAATAACATATATATTGAATTTCAAAATCATTATTGTTTAATAATAGATTCACTAATAGATTTCTTTGATTAAATATGTCCATTTCTAAAAACCTTTTTATTGACACATCTAATTTGTTGTTTTTTATTATAGTAGTTTCCGTAAATACAGTGGTCATTTTTTTATAAATATCGTCGTCTCCCATCGTCAAAATCTCTTTAAATGACATTGTTTCTACTATTTTTTTATAAACTTCATGCTCCGGTCCTGTCAAACTGTTACAACGAATCATTATGTTTTCCATTCTTTTTTTAATATATAAATTATTCAAGCAGTCTATTTGAATATCATCTAACATTCCATTAATTATAAGCGTTTTTTTGGCTTTTTCGTTTTGAACTATAACTCGAACACCATAAATTTTTTGTGTGAACGACCTTGTGGTTTTTTCCGCATCAAAACATTCAAACATATTGGCGTTTTCAATAAATAGGGTTTCGTCGGTTATTTTGTTACTACAAAGACATTCATTTGATTTTATAGAACGATTTGCTCGCCAGTGTATAATTTTATAACCCAGTGGGTGAAGATATTTTCTTAAAAGATTATATTTATCTTTTTTTATCTCGTTCTTTATGTTTAATGTTGAAAAATCTGAACCAAACGTAATAAATAACAAATCATCGATGCTCTTTGTTCCAAACCCGCTTATAATCATTGACAATTTATCTATTATTTTTTGCAAATATTCTATGTTTTTTTCATTTTCGCTTTCGGTTGTTCCCTCAATTTTAATGGTATTTGTTTTTTCGTATAGCTCGTTTAATACGGTTATACTCAGTGATACATCATTATTGCTAAATATGTCGTTTTTCTTTTTTTGTAGTATAGATATAATCGTTTCTCGAATTATTTCCTGAATATAAATAGTTTTATCCTTAACGAAATCCGCCAAATTTTGTGGTTTTTTTTCTAATAATATGTTTTTTAATATTAATATATCTGACCTTATTTGTTTTTTCATATATATAGTCCCCTTATTTTGTTTCATTATTCATAATATGGTAGTATAATAATTCGTTTTTGTGATTACAGTATTTGCATAATTGATGTGAGTAAACGATTTAAAATAATATTGACAAATAAATACAATGGGCATACCGAGTTATTTCTCACATATAATACGTAATTATAGTAAGATAGTCAAGAGTATTTCTTTCTTTATAAATGGTACATTATTAAATAATTTGTTCTTAGATTGTAACTCTCTAATTTATGATGCGGTCTATGATTTACAAAAAACCGATGACAATAACCGTAAATCAGATTATGAATTTGAAACACTTGTTATAGATAGAGTAATAACAAGTTTACAAAGGTTAATTACACTTATTCGTCCAAATAATGTTATTTATATTGCATTTGATGGTGTAGCGCCATTCGCAAAAATGGAACAACAACGCACTCGAAGATATAAGTCTAATTTTATGAACAAATTTGATTCGTCTAAAACTGTAGATAAAAAATGGAATACGTCTTCTATTACACCAGGAACACAATTTATGGATAATTTGACAAAAAGAATCGAAAGAGCGTTTGTTTACCAGGAGTTGAAATATGGTGTTAAACAAATTATAGTATCTGGTTCTAATTTACCAGGCGAAGGCGAGCATAAAATAATGGAATTTATGCGTTCTTTTGGTAAAAAGGAGGAAACGGTTGCGCTTTATGGACTAGACGCAGACTTGATTATGCTTTCTATGTTCCACTTAAAATATTATAAAAACATTTACGTATTTCGTGAAGCGCCCGAGTTTATTAAAAATTCTATTCAAATTGACTCTGGTACATCAGTTGACAGTCTTTATTTCTTGGATATAGATATGTTTTCTAATTGTCTTCTTGGACAGATGGACTGCGTTTGTTATGATAAGCAACGGATTTACGATTACGTTTTTATGTGTTTTATTTTAGGGAACGATTTCTTGCCTCATTTTCCAGCTGTTAATATACGCACACAAGGTATTCAAGTATTAATGGACATTTATAGAATTAATATTGGTAATATAAAAGACCGCTTCTTAATATCCAGGGACGGTGTTATACAATGGAAAACGGTGGGGATTTTGTTTAAAGAAATCGCAAAACGAGAACACGAATTAATAAAAAATGAATATTTTGTACGTGAAAAATTTGACAAGTATCATTATAATGAAGCCAAATCGTCAAAAGAACGCGAAGAACGACTACAAAATTGCCCAGTTATATACCGTTCAGAAGAAAAATACATATGTCCCAATGAACCTGGTTGGGAAGCTCGTTATTATAAATCGTTATTTCACAGTCTTGATAAAGGGGTTCTCTGTAATAACTATTTAGAAGGGCTTGAGTGGACATTTAAATATTATTCTGCTGGTTGTCCTGACTGGAAATGGAAATTTAATTACCATTATCCTCCATTATTTAAAGATTTAGCAGCGTCTGTGCCACATTTTGATACTGAATTTATAGCTTTTAAAGAATCAAATCATCTATCTCCGTTTGCGCAATTGTCTTATGTTTTACCAAAAGACAAACTCGACCTTCTTCCTGAAAAATTTTCGACGTTTTTGAGAACAAATTACTCGGAACTTTATCCTGATAATTATGAATTTCAGTGGGCGTTTTGTCGGTATTTTTGGGAGGCACATCCTATTTTGCCCGAAGTTCCTATTTCGTTAATAGAACAATGGGATACTCAATTTAAAATGTTCGCTGCTAAAAACTGATTTTTATTTGGTCTTTATAATTAAAGAAAAACTTCCTATCATGTCTACTAATTGCCCAACTTCGCGTAATTGCATAATATGCGACAATTTAATGAACAATAGTTCAAGGCTTCCAGTTCCTTGTCCATATTGTGATTTTACTGCATGTCGTACTTGCTGCGAGACCTACGTCTTGGGTGAAACATCTAGTAAGTGTATGAACCCACCATGTAATAAAGAATGGACACGCCAGTTTATTAATTCTAAATTTACTAATGTTTTTGTAACGAAAAAATTAAAAAAGCGCCGTGAAGAGATTCTCTTTGATATTGAGCGTTCGTTGTTGCCTGCAACCCAACCTTTGGTTGAGAGAATTTTAAAAAGAGAGAATATAACGAATCAAATGAGAGATGTTCGCGAAAAGATTTGCGTTCTTAATCGACAAAAGTGGGAACTACAAAATCAACTATATCGTCTTAATAGTACAAATGCTTCTACAGAGAGAGCTGAATTCGTCCGAGCTTGTCCTGACGAAGATTGTCGAGGGTTTTTAAGTACACAGTGGAAGTGTGGTCTTTGTGAGAAGTGGTCTTGTCCTGAATGTCATGAAGTCAAAGGACATCATCGTGATGAGCCACATGAATGTAATCCAGATACTTTGGCCACCGCACGACTCTTATCTAACGATACGAAGCCTTGTCCTAATTGTAGAACGGGCATATTTAAGATTGATGGTTGTGACCAAATGTGGTGTACACAATGTCATACCGCTTTTAATTGGCGCACAGGTCGTGTTGAAACTGCTGTTCATAATCCTCATTATTTTGAGTGGCTACGTAGAAATGGTAACGTGGTTCCTCGTAATCCATTAGATAATCCGTGCCAGAATGAAATTACTCATCAAAACTATATACGTATTAATAATTTACTTAAGAATAATTATCAGAACGATTTTCTATCAAGGCCGTGTAATTTATATATGGAGAAGCTTATTCGTAATATTGTTCATTTGCGCTATGTTATTCTCCCTAGATATGAGATATTGAATCGTGAAAGGAGAAACGAAAATCTAAGAATTTCATATATGCGCAACATGATAGACGCAAATAAGTTTAAAATAACCCTTCAGAGAAATGAAAAGAAATATGAGAAAAATCGCGAAATTCGTAATATTTTGGACATTTTAAAGAGTACCGTTACTGATATTGTATACCGATTTATTGCATACTTAGAGAATGATATTCGTTGCCTATCTGGCCGTTTTGACGTAACTATACTTGAAGAAATTGACCCAATCGTTGATTATGCGAATGGTTGTCTAAATGATATTAGTAAGGTTTACTCATCAAAACGATTGGAGTTCTCAAATGAACTTAGAGAAAAGTAAAAATTGATTCTTTGTGTGTTAAAATACTTTTTTTACCGCCTTTCATGATTTCTCGAGTTAAAGATTTGTTCAATATGTTATGTAAATATATTGAACCTTTTATTAGTTTGCTTGGTATTTATTTCCTTTGGCTTACTGTGTTTTACATGTCGTCACATCTTCATGCGTATTTTTGTGTACCCGCAACATTATTCGGTTTTCTAATGACACCGTTTCTTGTTCCTGCCCCTCATTGTCAGGCATTGCGATGGGTGATTTATAATGGGGGAAATAGTATTATGTCTGCTTGGTTCGTTTTGGGCGCATGGTTAATTTCACATCTACGTCCTATAAATCGTCCGTAGTATTATTAATCAATATATTTCGCACATCGCTACCAAACAATGTTTTTTTTATTAATAATTCATCTACTAATTTATCTATAATATGTTTATTATCAGTTAAAATATCTTCATTCGATATTTATTATTATAATATTTATATTGTTTTTGTCATTGAAAGAAAAAACTATTTTCATAGTTAATTCATTTTTTTATTAGTTTTTGTGGAATTTAGGAGAGATTATTAGAAGGGTTAGTGAGGTTAGAGAGTTCGTTGATGAGGTCATTATCGGAGTTTTTCTTGGTGCGAGGTTTGCGTTCCTTTTTGGGAGCATGAGGGTCAATGTCCTTCTTAGTACGAGGTTTGCGTTCCTTAGGCGTAGCAGAAGCTTTGCGATGAGCAGAGAGAGTTTTTCTCATAGCCTTATTAGAGTCCTTAGCACTAGCGAACCAACCCTCATAATAAGTCTTCTGTTCGTCAACAGAAGCAAAGATACAAAGACGCTCAAAAAGGTCAGCCGATACAGTTTCATCCAACAGTCCTGCATCCTTCATAGATGTAACAAAGAAATATCCAAATTGCATAAACTTGGCAAATTTTGCAGGAAGATTAGGCTTCTTCTCCTTAGGAGGAGCATTAGGGTCAATCTCCTTCTTGACCCTTGCCGCCTTAGGCTTAGGCTTAGGCTCTTCAACAACTGGCTCTTCAACAATCGGCTGCTGCGTCGTGGGGTCGGGCTCAGTGACAACAACCGGCTTAACACCCTTCTTGACGCGAGCAACCTTGGGCTTGGTTTCAATAACAGCAGAAATAGCAGACATTTTAGTAATCGACAGAAGTCGGGGTGATTTAATCTTTATGAAAGATGAAAAAAAGAATCAATTTTTAGGATTATTTTTGAGAAAAAGGTTTCGAAACCGTCAAAAAGAAGTTCTCAGATTTTATATTAGATATTGAAATATTTATAATAACCGATATTTCAATATCCCACTCATTTCTCATTATTCTTAGACAAAAACGAGAACATTGTATTATTGTCAAAATGTTCTCGGTTTTGTCTAAGAATAAATGTTCTCAAAAGGTGTGAAGGAAGGGTCTCCGTTAGATTCGATAATATATTTTTATTAGTTTCGAGAACATTTATTTATGAACAATAAAAAAGGTTGATTACTTATTTTACAGAATTATTAATCTAGAGTACGTAGTTTTTCAATGAGGTCATCCCTGCGCCATCGCTTACCGTTGTCACGTAACTGTATCTTGCGCTTGTGGGCTATTTCATAAAGCTCGCACCATTTGAGCGTGTCATAATTGATTATGCCTGTCCAATCAGGAACTTGTACAGTTGGAACAGAGCCAGTAGCGTCTTGTTCGCGAAGCTTATCAATGAAGTCCTTCTTATTGGATTGGGTATAACTAAGACCGCGGCGCAAAGAGAGATTTGCCAACTCCCATACTGCCATCTTTGTATATTGTGGGGCTGTGGCAGTAACTGGTTCCTCCTCTTCCTCCTCAGGAATCATAAGACTCACATGCCAATAGCCGTTTGCCCTGAAACATCCAACGATTTCTCCATTTTGGAGCCCAGAAAGAATGGTTGCAGGAATAGTAGACATTTTGGTAAAGTTTTACGCAAAGTGTTATGCTAAAAAGTGATTCAGTTTTTTCTGATAAAGTTCTCGTTTTTGAGAACTTGTTGAACCTGGTCGATTTGATAAAGTTCTCGAATTTTGTCATTTCTTAATATCCTACTCAATTATTAATATGTCACTCATTTCTCTACATGTAGTATATATAGAGTTATATTGATACCTTGTTGTTCATAGCCTTAATGGCTGACCTGGATGTACCCTCCCATATGGGAGGGTACAGAGCTTCGCGGGGAGATGACGGCCAATCCCCAGGCAATGTTCTCTAATACTATTCTCGGCAATATACTCAAATACTATTCTCGGCAATGTTCTCTAATACTATTCTCGGCAATGTTCTCTAATACTATTCTCGGCAATATTCTCTAATACTATTCTCGGCAATATTCTCTAATACTATTCTCGGCAATATTCTCTAATACTATTCTCGGCAATATTCTCTAATATTAATCTCGGCAATGTTCTCTAATACTATTCTCGGCAATATTCTCTAATATTAATCTCGGCAATGTTCTCTAATATTAATCTCGGCAATGTTCTCAAAAATTGATATAATAATAGCAACAGTAATTACTGTAAAAAAATGAGAGGAACAACTTTGCTTCAATGTATATCCTTCCGTGACGGACTATCTCTTAGAAGTATCGTCGGGTCGAGAGCAATAATATCTACAGTGATAAATCAGGTCAATAATGAAATAATAAACGAGAACACAATCATAAGCGAATTAACAAAAGAACATAATCATTTGGAATACGATATCTTCTATATATCAGCATTTATAGCATCTATTTATTTACAATACACATATTTCACTTATTTTGATAGAAAATTAAAGGGTACAGAAATGTTCTCAAATATAAAAGAAAAAACAAAAACAATCTTATTCATCTTCATGATTGTTTTCACAAAAAATATTGAGAACGCAATATAAAAAATACAAATGTACAAAAGCCTTTATTTTTATCATTCTTCATCAGAATCATCAGCCCAATTACGCTTCAACTTAGAGCGAATAGTAACATTGGCAGGACATTCATCATCAGATTCTGCAGACCAATCCATTTTACTAGCGAGCTTAATACTAGACAACTTAATATTAGCAACAGGCTTAAGTTTGATAGGCGTTTCAACTAAAGAATCTTCTTCATTTTTCTCTCCTTTACAACGTGAAGACAAATGACCACGCTGATTACACTTATTACAAACGTTGTTTAATATCTTAGGACAACAGACACGTCCCTTCGCGTCTAATGTATTATGACTACTCCATACCTGTAAATTCTCACCTATATTACGGCAATGATTACAACACGTGGCTCGACGCGACATGTTATTATTTAACCTTTTTATCAAAAAAGAAAAAGGTTTTCAATTTTCAATTTTTGCATCAATAAATTAAACCGAGAACTTCATTGAAAAAATTGATTGATATCCAAATGTTAAAAAAATAAAATAACTAGATAGCATGACGTATAGACTAACAGAAGATTGGGAAACAATTATGAAGAGTGTTCGTGAGGAGAACCATACAAGTCCGACAACCGCATCTTGGTCAAATGGTCTTAAGCATGGTCTTCATGAAGGCTCAGTATCGAGAGATATTATCTCTTTTATGAGTCGGCAGATTCAACAAACCAGTACTAGAGAAAGAATAGTTGAGTGTCTTCCGAATGCATTTCAACAAACAGATGTAAAGACAAAAGATGGAAGTGCACAGGAATATTTACGAGAGCTTGTAAAGATGGGAATTCTAGATAAGACCAACTAAAACAAAAATTGATTAATATAATTTTTTTATTGAATGAAAGAAAGCACCAACCAACACATGAATGCATTATGTATACCACGTGTTGCAAATACAACAACAAGAGAATATATGATAAATACGTTTAATAAATTAAAAATAGGAATTATAGAGCAAATCAATGAAATACCGTTACACAATGACAAAAACCATAAAAAAGTCATCATAAAGGTACGTTGGTCGGAGGAAAGTGAAAACGCAAAAAATATGGTAACTCGTCTTGCCAATAAAGAGACTGTTAAAATAGTACATGATTTTCCTTGGTATTGGAGAGTGATGGTTAAGTATCCTTAAAAACAAAGGTAAAATATTGCTGTAATATAGGTTTAATATCATCTTTTTTTGTTTTGACTGACCCACAACAATAAATAGACCACATACTATTGTTTTCACCAAAATTCTTTATTTCTTTAGTAAAGGCTTCGTCTACGTATTGATAAATATTTACAAATTCTAACAATTCGTTTTTAAGGCGTTCTTTTATGTCATATAAAAAAAAAAGTCGTTCTTTTTCTTTAGCTTGGTCAAAATCCGAAAGTTCTCCTTTATCATTCTTCCACTTATGTAATATATATCCAATTTCGTTTTTAATATCCTTGAATTTGTAAATCAAGACTCGACGATAAGACTCCAATTTTTTAATTAAACTAAAAATATTTATATTACAAAGAATAGGAAAAACACGAGACATTTCTTCGGGTAATAACACATTATATATTTCTTTTAAATCACTCATATTAGTCTCAATTTCATTTAATTTTTGTAACACAAGAGCATTTTTCTGATGGCTTCCTTCAATATAAGATATTTTATTCGACGCCATTTCTAATGATGTTTCTAATCGGTCGTACTGACTGGCGAGCTGTAAATACTTTTCAGCGCGGGATTCATATTTCATATAGTTAATGAGTGAAACAAAAAAAGTAACAATAACATTAAGTGCAGAAATAAATGCACCAGACCAACTATATTCCTGAATAACAGGAGCAAAAATAGCCATAGCTGCCGACAAAAATATTACCGGAACCATCAATAAATACATCTTCTTTTGGGTTAAAAAGGTTGATTGCATAAAAAGGGTTTTTTGTCCCTTCATAAAGGTGATAAGTACATCTAATTTTCCGTAATATTTATTATCACATTCATAATATTTAGCAAGAGACTGCTCTATTTGAGTAAAGCTTTTTTTAACAAATTGTTCTTGTATTTGACTACGAAAGCGGTCTTTACGAATAATTCGTAATTCTTCATTTTCACTATCAGATGAACTATTTTCAGACATAGTCAATGGACTATTACTGTGCATAGAGCGGAATGAATTTAGTTGAACTATAGGCAATTCATCATCATGTAATGAAATAGGACTGAATTCATCAGAAAGGTTCTCAATTTTAATAGAAACTTCATCCATTCTTTATTAATATATTGATATATTTTATAGAATGAAACACACAAGTCGTATTTTAAAACAACGAAAGAATAAAACGGTAAAAAAAGGAGGTTTCGAAAAATGCCCAACTTTTGATTTAACAAAATGGTCAGAGGATTTTAAAAAACAGGGTGCGTTAAAAAATAAATATTCTACCGCCTTTGATATTAATTATACAAAAACAAAACAGTTAATAAGAATAGATTTTGCAAACAAAAATTCTTGGGATAAATTACCAACCCCACTAGAATTACATTCCTTTTTTAATTTATTAATCAAAGAGTGTGTTCCTATAAACTCCAATAATCAAATAGGTAAAAATGAAAAAAATGTGATAAAAAATTTTATCTATAATTCAATAGAATCAAGTATGATTAATAAAAAAGTTATAAAATCTGTTATAATACAATATAATGGAAATAATTTAATAATAAGCCTAAGTTTTATAAACAATGAAAATATAAAAGAGAAAAGTATAGCTATTGTTAATAAAAAAATATGGAATAATTTGAGACAAAATTTAAATGGATTTTTATCTGAATCTTTTGACAATGATGATGATTCTGTTTTAAAAATATCAATTCCTAGTACTATATCAACAATATCACCGAGTATTGTAAAATCACCAAGTAGAAAATCACCAAGTAGAAAATCACCAAGTAGGAAATCAACAGGATATAGTAAAGACAAATTTGAAACAGAATCACCAACAACTTCATATAGTAAAGATAAATTTGAATCAGAATCACCGTCATATAGCAAAGAAACATTCTATAATTATTCAGCATCAAAGAGTAAAAAAACTTCCAAACATAGAAGTACATTAAAAAATTGATTCATAAACTACTTTAAAGTCTCAAATAACAAAATGAATGACCAACAAAAACCAGTACCAAGACGATTCATAGAAGAATTCCGTAGCCGATTAAATAAGTTTATTATTACATCGCGCTTTACTACAGCAACACTTCAAGAAAATGAAAGATATCGTAACAAACACGTTAACATAGGATGTATTTATTGCAGTCCGGAACTAATAGCAACAAACATACCTTTAGACACAATATTATTTGTAATTGAAATGAATAATGATATTAATAAAGTTGCAGCAATAGGATTAGTAAGAAACCGTGCAACAAGTGGCTTACACCATGTATATAATGACGGAAACTATAATAGATACGTATATTCTGGAAAAACACGTATTGAGAGAAAAGAGTTTACAGAACATGAGGAGAAAGTATTTCAAATTATAGATAAAATGTTATTTACTGGCACAAGACATATGAAACGAGGACATGGCCTAAAGGCGTTTCCGATAAAGACTCTTTATGAATGTTCTGAAAAACAAATTGATTTAGTAAATTACATTAGTACAATGTTTAAAACTCGCCTTCAAGAAAAACAAAAGAGCTATTTAACGGAAAATAGTAAAGTTGAAGAATGAATATTTGAAGGAGGGGTCAAAGGGGAACCATGGTTCCCTTTAAAATACCCACTAATAATATTTGAAGGAGGGGTCAAAGGGGAACCATGGTTCCCTTTAAAATACCGATTAATAATATTTGAAGGAGGGGTCAAAGGGGAACCATGGTTCCCTTTAAAATACCCACTAATAATATTTGAAGGAGGGGTCAAAGGGGAACCATGGTTCCCCTTAAAATGAATATTAACGAGGAAAAAATATAAACGATTTTAGTATATTCCAATAGTAATGAATCAAAAAATAAGAACAAAAACATTAGAGATGTACGACGTAAATAGTTATACAGAGGAAGAATTAATCAACAATATTTTAGATTTAAATAATCCAACCGACCGTGAACTCGAACACAAGATTATGTCAATGTATAATCGTTATAGAATCATAGATTCAAAAGAAGGGAAACAACTAGCTAAATTTTTCTTAGATATATATAATCGTCTTTTTGATGACCCATCAGAAAATAGCTCAGATGATGACACAGATAACAGTATTGATATAGAAGAAGTTACTGAAGAAGAAGAAGAAAAAATCGTTGAAGGTATGAATAATTCAACGAGTCAATTACCCTCAACTTCTAAAAATGAAACCAGTGGAGCGATAGATTTTGTGAAGCCTACTGAATATGCACAGGATAGATTAAACCCAACAATAAAAGAAACAATCAAACGTATTGTTAGCATCGATAGCCAATACAGAGATGATAAAAGAACATTGTCAACTAATTTTACGTTTAGTTTATCAGAACAATTAAAAGACGTGGTATCTCTAAAATTATATTCAATACAAATACCACAAACATGGTATACAGTACCAACAAGTTATGGTAGTAATTTTTTTTATTTAAAAGGTAACAAATCTGGTATTGATAATGGATATCATGATTATACGATTGATATTTCTGCTGGTAACTATACGGCACCTAATATAATCACAGCGCTTAATAATAAAATCCAGCAGCTAAAAACTACATATACAGACGTTAGTTTCGGAGCAACCAACATAGGATATAATCCAAACGCAGCATTAGCAACTTTATCTATTAGTATTAATAATACATATAATGAATCAAGCTATTATTTATATTTTCCAACGTGGACAACATCTACATTAACTAATGCACTGACTGGCCCAAGATATAAATCCATACCCGGATTCTTAGGTTTTAATTATAAGGAATATTACTTAAACCGAATCTATTCTGCGGCAACACTTCCATTAAGTACGAGCAGTACAGTTAGTGATAATTTAAACTCAGTTTATTACTTAGATAGTACAAATAATTATTTCACAATTTATAAATACATAGGACCGGATGAATATTCGAGCAATTCTCAAATCGACGTTTCATTTCAAATAACATTATCCGTATCTACTGGAAATAAATATACTAGGACACAATTAGTTAATGATTTAAATAAACAATTAATGTCAAATAATTATTTAAAAGGTTCATACATAAAACGCATTGATATAACAGACCAATCATTAAATAACAACGGAAATTCCTTTTTTGAAATTCAAATTACATATAATCGCCTCACAACTAATAATATATTAAATTCAAAAACTTATATAGTATTTCCAACCGAAATAGAAAATGTACAATACTCTAAAATATGGACAGGAAATACGTCATGTTTTAGATTTCAAAATAATTCATATGAAGCTAATAATATAACATCAGAATCTTCACCAATATCACAACAGGCAGGAAAATACACAATTTTAAATAGTCCGTATATTTATTTAACATGTGTAAAAGGGAATTATAATGTCATACAAAATAATTACCAAATTAACATACCTAATTCGTCAACTGCTGGATATACACTTCAGCAATATATAACTGCTATTAATACCGGAATAATCAACACAAACAATAATACAGTCACTTCAAAAAATACACTAGGTGATTTTGGCACATCTTTTAATGCATATCTAGATAAAAATTCATATTTTAATATAGGTATTGATATTACGCGAACATTTACACAAGATATGTATTACATAGACCTCACAGATACATTTTTAAATAGTTTTATAGGTCTTGAAGGCGAATATTTAAATGGAGACCTAGACCTTTCGGGAAGCACATATCAGTTCAGAGCATCATTTCCTGAAAATTCATATTATGAAGTAGGTAATAGTATTATGTTAAAAGCATATCCAAGTAACAAAAATTACGGAAACCAAAACGCGCCGCCGTTTGTGGTACCAACCGCTACCACAGAATCAGGTAAAACAAACGGCGGAGAAGGAACAATCTATTATACATATCAAGAAGTAGAATCAGCAATTAATACAAAATTTAATAGTTTTGTAGACACTTACGGTTCAAATATATTTTCAGGAACAAATATTGTTATGACACCTAATGCATTAACAGGTTACATAGACTGCGTTTTCACAATAGTAATGAAGAAAACATTAAACCAAAAAGATTATACAATTTCATTTATAGATACTGCAGCAAGACGCGACAATAACGGTAACATATTATCGACAACCTCATCGTGGAGTAACAATTTAAACATTGGTATATCATTTTTAGGAACCAAAGTGACAAACGGCCAAACAGACTCAAGTTATAACCTAAATCTTATTAATACAGAAACGTTACAGTATAGCACAATCACGGCAATCACTCCAATCGTAGTAAATACAATAAAATTTATTGACGGATCAAATAATTTTTTTTACTTAGTGCCATGGGAGGAAGGTGTAGCAACTGGCCGCCCTTATTATTTAAATGACAATCATGCAAATGATATTAAATTTACCATTCCTGCCACAGATGTATCCGGTGTAATAGCATATACTCGTGATAATTTAATCATCGCCATTAATGAAATATTTAAATCTCAGGAAATTACGCAGGGGTCATCCATTCAAATTATTAATGTAAACAATAACGAATATGTAAAGTTACGATTTAATTCAAACAAAGTATATACAGCAGCAGATTATAAAATCGTTTTTTATGACCAACTAAGTTTTAATAAGTGTAATCCTGGAGCGCAATATATTCAAAATACAACTTGGGATATAACAATTGGCTGGCTCATTGGATTTCATAGTACAACCGAATTTAGTCTTGGAGATTATGGAAAAGCCGGAACTCTTATTCAAATTGTCGGAGATACAACTGTATCCGTAAATTTATTCGATTACTTTTTATTATGCGTAGATGATTTTAATCAAAACCATTTAAATGATGGCATGATAACAGTAGCATCAGCTGCACGTTCCTTTGCTCTACCGTCTTATGCAAATAAAGCAGATTATGTATGTGACCCAATAAGTGGCCTCTTGACATATAATGCAACAGCAGATAATACGGTTGATTATAACCGCTTAACACAAAAACAACTCTATTCACTAACTAGTTTGGCAAATAGTAAACAGGAAAGTTCTATTATTACGTCAACACCAAATGTAAACGGAAAAAGCTATGGCGCAGGACCATATGCTGAAGACGTGTTTGGGTTTATTCCAATGAAAACAGCGGGCTTAGCACCGGGCGCAGTATATGTGGATTATGGCGGCACCTTACAAAATCAAGAGCGTAGTTACTTTGGTCCGGTAAATATTTATAAATTAGGTATTAAATTAATTAGTAATCGTGGAGATGTAATAGATTTAAATGGCTCAGATTGGTCGTTCTCTTTTTTAGTGGAGCAACTTTATCAACAAAAGCCGACTATTAATAATAAGAAAAAATAAGTCCATATATTAATAAATGAATATTGAACAAATAATTGATGGAATCGGAAACCAAGGACCAATAATAACGTTTCTACTAACAAGTTTTTATCTATTATCACAAAAAAAATATTTGATAGCATATTTAGTATTTTCATTTATAAATCATTTTTCTAATCCAGTGCTTAAGATGTTATTTAAAGAACCGAGACCAAATGTACGCATTGAAAAAGACCCGGATTTAAACCGACGAATTAAGGACCTAGGAGACGATAAATATGGAATGCCCTCTTATCATGCTCAAACTACGTTTTTTTCAACAGTGTTTTTATATTTAGTACAAAAAAATCCGTATGTATTATTAGTAGAATTAACAATCTGTTGTTTAACGTTATATCAAAGATTTAAATATAGCAGACATACGGTGGCACAATTAATAGCTGGCTCAACGATAGGTTCTTTTGTAGCATACATAAGTTATTATTTGACAAATCATTATTTATTAAGACAATAAAATATGATGATTGTATATATGTCAGTAAGTGATTATATAAAATACAAACGTGTTGGTACGCAATTAAGAGATATTTTACCCAATAGTAAAAAACAAGCACCGGCCGTTTTCGATGACCAAATGTATATTGATTTCAAACAGTATACTGTTGAGAACACAATTGTTGATTCAAAATTAGTGGAGAATTCTTTAATACCAACTGGCTACAACCTTATATTTAATACACTAAAAAATGTAAACGATTGCCCACAGTTTCCAATATGTACAAAAACCGACAAAAGAACAAACCGCGTTCCATTATCTACAGTTTATTATTATCAACAGCCTTCTCCAACTTACTGGAAACAGAAACAGAATAATGGTCAAGTCTATCATAATCAGCGACCATTTGGTCAACAATTTCATACAAACAAGTCAGGCTGCAAATGTACCGTTGACGATACAAAAGCATTGTGCAGTTGTATTAACAATAAAAAAATATCAAACAGTTTTTATTATATGAGTCCTCGCATTCAATATTTGAAATATGCGAATGGTTAAATTTTTGCTTTATTTACCCTTGGCGCGTCTTGTTCCACGAATCGATGAATAAGGAACAAAGTTTTTATTATTTTCTATAGCGCGTAATAAACGAAGCTGGCGTTTCGCTTTTGCTTTACTAGTGCATCTTGCGAATACTTTTTTGCTACGTTTATTAAGGACACGATAACATTTTTTTCCACTGACTTTATGAAGTCGATAAGGCATTTTATATATAACATATATATAAAATAATATTGATGGCAAGAATTAGATAGGTTCTAATAACAATGCCTAGGTTTCCCCCAGCTTAAAAACATAAGCGCTGTTTCGAATAATACCTATTGATTTTTTGTATATAAAAAATGAGTAGATGTAGGATATACTGATATGTACAGTATTTTCATCTCTGGTAGATTTGAAGCGGTTTCGAAACAAGATAATTATCTAATAGTCTTTAAATTGTTTATAAAATTAATTTTTATTTACAGATAGTAAATTTATAATCACAACACAAAATATGCCGTAGCATAAATGTAGGCAAATTATTTTGTTCTTAAAATAATTTATGACGATATAGTTTATAAATGCCAAGATTTGATTCCGATTACAAACATGGTCATAGAAGTAAATCGCGAAATAACTGTGGATGTAACCATTGTTTATCATGCTGTAAAGATGGAAAAGATGGACCTGCTGGACCAGTTGGACCCATTGGACCAGTTGGACCTATTGGACCCACAGGCTTAACTGGACCTGCTGGTCCTTCTGGTGGACCCATAGGACCAACTGGACCATCGGGACCAATAGGACCTGAAGGACCAACCGGACCACAGGGACAACAGGGACTAATAGGTCCAATTGGTCTAACAGGCTTAACAGGTCCAACAGGCTTAACAGGTCCAACAGGCTTAACAGGTACAATCGGCTTAACGGGTCCAGCAGGTCCAGTCGGTCCAGTCGGTCCAGTCGGTCCAGTTGGTCCGGTCGGTTTAACAGGTCCAGTCGGTGCAGTAGGTGCAGTAGGTCCAATCGGCTTAACCGGTCCAGCAGGTGCAGTAGGTCCGGTCGGTTTAACAGGTCCGACCGGCTTAACAGGTCCAGCAGGTGCAGTAGGTCCAGTAGGTCCTTCAGGTGCAGTGGGTCCAACAGGCTTAACAGGCTTAACAGGCCCCACTGGCGCAACAGGTCCAGTAGGTCCAGTCGGCCCAACCAGCATAGTAGGTTATGCAGAATATGTACATACAACACAAACACCTAATAATTCAATCCCTCCGGGAACAGCTTTCACAATAGATGCCGAAATTTATAATAATATTCCAGCGTCTATAGTAGCCAGCTCCGGAGCAGGAGGAACAGTTTTCACATTGGGACCAGGCGTTTATGTTTTAGATTATGAAACCAGTTTAGAAGCATCAGGTTCGTTGGCATTTTACACCGGCCCTAACTCTGGAACACTAGCAATTGATGTTGATACTATTTCTGGTTCTTCGACGGGAACAACATGGATACACGGACGAGCAATCAAACTTGTTTCCACTTCATTAGTACTAGCAGTTTCATCAGTAGTGGGAACAGCCTCAGTATCAACATCAGGTAATTCAACATCATATATAATCAGATTAACAATATTAAAAATCGCATAGGTTTAAATTAAAAATAAAATATATTCAAAGAATGAAAAGATGGACGAAAATGAAGATTTAGATATATCCTGGATAGAAGAACAAGAAAAATTACAATCAGTCGATAAAAACTATTTTCGCGAATCCATGGATACAATTTCCGTCACCATTATCTATATAAATATAAATTTATATATCGAAAATATTGTTAGCGAAAAACACCCTCTTTCTAATGGACTCTTAGAAAAAGAACGTCTAATACAAATTATCCAAAGTAAAAAAAACGAC
>Ga0304728_1000047_pt1 | contig 90790 bp, 112 predicted proteins | sample C_130625_MF_Meta_FD_190476 | JGI IMG/M metagenome (GOLD analysis project Ga0304728, IMG submission 190476) | Freshwater microbial communities from Lake Croche, Canada to study carbon cycling - C_130625_MF_MetaG (v2) (version 2) | ecosystem: Environmental > Aquatic > Freshwater > Lake | place... | reverse complement strand
ATAGTGAAGGTACATCAGGTGGGATTGAAGAGAAACGTACGCCTATATCAATGGAAACACAATTGTCTCTTTTAGCCAATTTGTTACATATGATACCCGAAAATGCTGGAGGCATACCTAGATTACAAGAAGAAACAACTGAATATAACATTCGCATACAACATGTTGAAGAAGAAGTAGTAGACTCAACACCACCGGCACTTCCACCATCTCCAGGGCCAGCAGCCGCGGAAGAAAAAAAGGATGAAGTACAGCCAGAAGGAGCAGAATCATTAAAGGCAAAGAAAATAAGTGTTTCAGTAGATCTCGATGGGGGGGGGGTGGTCAAAGGTACAATTTCAGATTTTGATAGTGATACACAAACATATAAGTTTACATTAGATAATCCTGAGGATAAAGAAGTGTATGACATTCCAGAACGTGTACATAAATCTGAATTTTTAAGATTACCAAGTGGAGGGTCTAAAAATAAAAAACAACATAAAATGAAAGGAGGTGACCCCAAATTATATTTATTAATAGATGAATTATTTGAAACGAAAGACAATGATAAGTTATTTAAAATTTATATGGAACATTTTGAAACCTCAACTGATAAAGAATTTAAAAGCAAAATGGCTAAAATTTATAATCATTTGACTCAATTAGGTGTTTATGTTCCTTTTTGTAGGTCGGAACAAGATTTATCTATTAATGAAATACTACATAATGTTAGTAAATTACGTAAAGATTCAGATATTAAATTCGAATTTGATACGTATTATGGTCATGCAACCTGTTATCGGATATTTGGGGTGTCACTATTTAAATTGACAAATGAATTAATAAATGGTAAATTAATATTACCAACTATATATCCATATATTTCTGATGATATGTTTGAAACTCATACGTTTGTAATCATTTATAATCTTATTAAATGTTTGTGTTTAGAATTTAATCAATGTATGCTTTTACAAAATTATTTTATGACATTAAATTTATTCATTGGTGAACCGTATTCAAATTTATTAAAAGATTTTGATACATTAAATGACCATATTATTAATAGAATTGAGACAGACAACACGTTTTTTTCAAAATTTTATAATGCTCAAAATTTATTTAACACATCATCCGAAACAGCATCATTATTACCAGCAGCACCACTACCAGAAGCAGCATCACTACCAGAAGCAGCATCACTACCAGAAGCAGCAGCACTACCAGAAGCAGCATCACTACCAGAAGCAGCATCACTACCAGAAGCAGCATCACTACCAGAAGCAGCATCACTACCAGAAGCAGCATCACTACCAGAAGCAGCAACACTACCAGAAGCACAACCTGTATCTTCTGAAGTAGTTTCGGGTCTACCTGGAATATTTAATTTTTTTTCACCTAAAAAAATACCTGAAAAGGTACGCACCAGTGGCGGTTCTCGTACCCAGCATCGAGAATATTCTATCAAGCGTTTTACATCGGGTAAAACCAAACGACGTAAATCTATCAAACGTAAAATTATTATTGAAGTAAAAGAATAATGTCCCTCAACATTTCTTCGTTCATTTTTGTTTCATCCGGCTGAGATTCGTTGTACATGTCTACCAATTCAGACACATCGTACTGGTCCTCTAAATACGGATTTTTGTCTAAAAACAATTTTACATTATGTATGTATACTTGTTTCGACGTTAGCGGAATCACATCATCTTGAATCAACTGTAAATTCGTAAGAATTGTTTTGAAATTGGCATCTGATATCACCAACGGCAACTCCTTTTGTTTGAGGTACGACCGCCACAAAAAGTAGAAATTTTTATATGATGTCGTTCCCTTCTTATGCATCGTTTCATCTACAAACATCGTAATGATATTTTCCGGGGTGTGTTGGTTCAAATATAAGGTTTTCTGTATGAACTCATCCTCTTTACATTGTGTCAAAAATCCTTCTGCGTTCGTGTACTTGGTCGATAAATAGGTAGCCACGCTAATCACATTGAGAATCTTGGTAGGGAACAAATAGAGCTCAGGACATTTTCCAGTAATCATACGACACTGTTCATATTTATGGTCCCAGAATTTATATTTAAAAATGTCAGATACGCTTTTATTGGTCATGGCATAGATTTGCTCGACACATTTGCGTATCATTTTTTTGTAAGATGCATCGATGAAATAAATGAACGATTCTTTTTTACCCAAAAGAGTGTCCCCCAAAATGGTTAAAAAGTATTTGATATGGTTCTTGGAGCTGAACATTGTAAGAGATTGAAGTACAGATTTAATTGTAGAGGAATCAGGAATACTTGTGGTAAACAGATTTTCCTTGATTCGTTTAATGATATGTTTTTTAATTTTATATTTCCATATTTTCAGGTCATTATCGTACAATTCCGACAAGACGTAATGGGCAATATCGTCGTCGGAAACAATGGCATAATTCTGGTCTTTGTACTCGATAAATAGTTCAGTTTGTGGAATGTAAAAAATAGAGTGAGTAGACAAAAAATTCTGAACGTATTTTTCCTTTTTGTCGGACAATTCAAGTAATTGTTGCGTTTTTTGAATATGGTGGTTTTCAACAGATTGCATCAACATTGGTAAATTATTCAAATATTGCGTTAGTTTATCATGCATGTATGGGTTCAATTTATACTTTTCATGTAAATTGGAAACAATTTCCATTCTTATTATGTAGATAAATAATCTTTAAATACTCTATGTTTAGTTTTAAACTAAACCCAACAATATACAAAAAATATAAATTAAATGCAAATGGAGAATATAACCCTGCTATAGGATTTATTATATTAAGGCATGTAAACAGTCTACTTACCAATTTGTATTGGATAAAATGTTACGACTCTATACGTACATTTTATCCTGAAAATAAAATAGTTATCATTGATGATAATAGCAATTATCATTTTATTACAAAAAAAGAATTGTACAATACCATAATTATACAAAGTAAATTTCCTGGTCGTGGTGAATTATTACCTTATTATTATTATGTAAGAAATAAATGGTTTGATAATGCTTTCATAATGCATGATTCGGTATTCATGCAATCTTATATAAATGTAAACATAGATAAATATACTATTCTTTGGTGGTTTAATCATCTATCCGATGATGTAGTGAATGAAACTAGAATAATTGATTTATTTCATAATCCAGAATTAACTGCATTTTATAAAAGTAAAAATTGGGTAGGATGTTTTGGAGGAATGACAATTATTTCACATGATTTTGTAACACACATCAATACTAAATACAATTTGAATTTGTTACTGCCTGTAATTACAAATTGATATAACAGATGTCGATTTGAACGAATTATTTCTTGTTTGTTGCAAAAAGAATATAAACCGACTATATTGTTGGATAATATTCATAAATATTGTCCGTGGGGTATTCGATTGCAAGATATAAAAAAATATCCTTATTTACCGTTATTAAAGATATGGTCAGGTAGATAATTAAGAAATACGTTTTGTAGGAATGTCAGAACTGACAATGTACAATGAATTCTCGGTTTCTACGATATATTGTTCGCCAACCTTGTAGACTTTAGAAATGGGACTTGTGTATTCATCTTCGTTCTTAACCAACAATTTTTCACTACTTGCACGAACCCCGATGACCACGGACTTTTCACATGATAACGTCCAGTAATCCAACATGATAGGCTTGTCTTTCTCTAACGATAGTTTACTAACATGTTTCAATACTAGTTCGCATGGTAACTTTTGCTCCGACATGATACTAAAAGTATAGTTGCTTTAAATCGTTATTTTATTAAAATAGTTTTCTTCACTTTTTTTTTAAATAATTCTGGTTTAACATGTGTGCATTTATGGTCTACGATACTTTGAAACGATTCTTTTAAAAGACAAACAATATAATCATATATTTTATGAATGATGAGCAACGAACATTTGCCAACGATTAAAATACTGCCGGTTCTAAAAATCATGAACGATACTACATTTCCAGGAATGGGAGTGCTGACAATTTCATTTTCTGGTGTATAATAAATTTTGCATTGAATGCCTGGATAAGAACACGGGTCGTAGACGGCAGAAATGTTTTTTTCATATCGCAATTTATGGTATAAACTGTCGCGGTTGATGAAATACCCGCAATTAAAGTTGGAGTTGATGAGTACGACTTCTTCATTTTCTTTATTGTAAGCAATATCAGGATAGTACAAACGAAATTGGTCTATCAAAATGCGAATGACATGTGGCAAATGTTCTTTGTTTTGAATTCCGGGTATTTCAATCTTACCAGTGTTGAATATTTTTACGTGAAATTCTTTAAATTGTTCCAATTGAACCCTAATGATGAGAACGAAACAGTTGTAAAACGCCCCTTTTTGTTTGAGACGATAGGAGATAATATCTTTTTTGGAGATACCAATTGTTATTTTACTTACGTTTTTATATTTAATGTTGCCACGTTCGTTTTCAATATGTTTGATGGTGTTTCTGTAACCGTAACGAGGTGACGATGAAATTTTGGTATCAATATCACTTAATTCACTAGGAGTAGTGCAATTTAATTTGATTTGTTTTTTGATGATTCCTTCGCGCGGTTCATGATAAGGGATAACTTCTAGTTTCCAAAATAAATCAATCAAATCAATCGGTTGATTCAGATAGGAGATAATTGTGTTGGTCGAAATATATAATGATGACGATTCAGGGACAGAACCATCTTTGTCAACATTATACGTAGGAGGGGCTAGAACCGATTCGTCGTTCAGAAAATCGTTCCATTCCATATCAAGTTCCATTTTTACTTAACTTATACTAGTTCTTTAAATTCAATTATTAAATATATAATGAACAACATAATCAATATTAATGTCAGGTGTGTGAATGGCTAATTCAATCGTGTTTAGAGAAGATAAATCGTAGCTATCAATATGATGTAAAATGATATAATATAAATATTCTTTGATGATGTGTTTTTTGTCCATGTTGTAGTCGCAACTAATTTCATCTACTTTTTCAATGGGTGTAGCAGATTGATAGAGTTCTTCCCATACGTCAGAATGAATAATTTTAAAATGGGCTAGGTTGTCTTGGTTGGTTTGCATGTAATTAATCATGCTTCGGATGTCGGACCCGAATAATTCTTGAATGTAGTGTAATTGTATATCGGTAAGTAATATTTTTTCACATTCGGAAACGTGTTTTAAAAATGTTAAAATGTCTTGTTTGGGTAAATGATTGAATTTTATTTTGATGAATAAAGATTGCAACGATTCATCAATTTTGCTTATATAATTGCAAATCAAAAAAAATCGGGTATTTTCATAGGTATCATTCATTAAATAAATGAGAGCTTGTTGTGCATTTTTGGTCATGGAATCGACTTCATCTAAGATAACAATTTTTAAACCATTGTTAAAAAATGTTTTTGAATTAACAAATGAATGAATTTGGTTGCGTATAATATCAATGCCTCGGTCATCGGATGCATTCAAATGAATTGTCAACCCTTTATTGGTTTCTTGTTTTTTTTCTTGGTAAAGTCGTATTAAATTAATAATGGTAGTCGTTTTACCAGTTCCAGGAGGACCAAAAAAAAGCATGTTAGGAATGTATTCTTGTTCAATCATACTTTTAAACAATAATTCATTGTATGGGTTGAGAACAATCGATGAAAATGTGGTTGGTCGATATTTTTCAGCCCATGGAATTTCCATATAGAATGTTCAATGACATGTATTTATTATTTATTTATTTTGTATAAATACTCGATTAGATACAACATTTGAAAATGTATTGCAATTTCTTACAAAATACAACAAATAAGGACTTATCATTATTCTATATTTTTTTGCTCTACACTTATCTAAATAACCAAAATCTTCATATTCTGAAGGTTCAAAAACAATATCATCAAATACGAGTTTTTTAACTGCAAACGATATACCAACTTGACCTATATGAAAATTATTACAGTTTATAGGTGGTAAAATACGACTGTTAACATTCATTCTAAAAATAATAATGTCACTATTATATTTTATTTCCCTATAAAAAGTTTCTACATATGTATTTTTAAGTACATCATCATCATCGACAAAAGCAACCCATTCTGTAGTTGCATAGGATATTCCATAATTTCTGACAGCGCCTGCATAATTGACAACCCCTAATTTTGTATGTTTAAATATCGTAATTCTATTATCTGAACTATGAATAGTGGGTTCTATACCATCAAAAATAATAATAGCTTTCCAGTATGGTTTTGTTTGTTGCAGTAAACATTCTACTGTTTGCCGTAACGACGACCTTCCTATAGTAGGAATAATAAAAGTAATTTTTGTTTCCATAATTTGTATAACATATTTAAATTAATTATTTACCTAGCGTTCATCATTGCTGCATTACCTGATAAGAAGGTGAGAACGTTATAACGTTCTTCCAAAACATATAAATTAAACCCGTATTCATATAATTTATAGATGGATTTGTTGACACCAATTTGCTGATTTAACACGGGGTCGCAAATAACTAAATAAGTAGAATTGGGGTCGATTGGAGGTGTAATAGTAGTAAATTCAAATTCTATTTTTGAAAATTTACTTAAATTAATGGCTCCCGAAGGTTGTAATTGAAAAGGAGACGTATCTAAACAAAAATTATAAGCATACAACCCTTCTAGCGAAGTTGACCCGTACCCTTCACTCGTTAAATATTGTTGGTCCTGTAAATAAATATTGCCGGTTCTTATTTCTTCTCTTACGGTTCCATCAAATGTAATTCCAAATAAAAGTAAAATACTTTTTTGATTTTCAGGATGAAAATTACCAGTACCATACAACATCGTAAATGATGTATCTGGGTTTCTCCCGTATCCAAAGTTTCCAAACGGTCCTATTTCCATGATTTCTGGCAATAGTTCAATCTGTTTAGGAAGATAATCGTACGCCCAATTGGTAAAATTGCTCCATTCATTACGTAAAGGAACGTCTGCCCTTTGAAATAAAAACATCCAATCTAACACAAGAGCGGTCGAATTTTGCAACCATACTTTATCCGTTACTCCTACATTGGTAAATAAAGTTTGGTGATATTCTTTTATCAAATATTTTTGAGGTTGTAGTGCAAACATTTTGGCTTCCTCTTCCGACAAAAAACAATATTGGCACGATAAATGTGAATTTTCTTTCCAATTGGTTACTGTAGTAGTATAAATTAATTCTGGGTTCGGAGGAGGTTGAAGAAATCGAAAAAATTGATGTTCTGGCACCGTCATATTAGGAGCAATCACAGGATAATTCAATTGAGGATTAATAACATCTCTAATTTGAAATAATTCTCGTAAAGGACGTAGTGTAATGTCAATTTGAAGAATATTGTACTGCAATGCTACTAATGGAAATGCTTGTTGGGATGTAAACCCCCACCAAATAGGTAATGGAATTCGCAATTGTTTACCACGAATGGATGGTTCTGGTAAATTCCCATCATTGTAGCCAACATTAGGATATCGGTTGTTGCGACCGAATGCGTTGGCAGGGTCATACATGTCTGGAGTATTTCCAATCATTTCGTCCCATTTTTTTTTATATGTTGCTGATAAATCTCTATTCGCTAATATAACCATGTCTGTACCCGTGATTTGTTGTATCAAACTACCTCCTATGGTAAATTTTATATTTTTAATCATCATCGCTCCTAAATTTTTAATCCATTTAAATTCATAAGGAATCCATTTATTTGAATTTGAATCAGGATAAATTGGACTATAAATATCAGGTATTTGTATTACAAAATAGGTATCCATTAACAATTCTGCATACCGTTTCACTTTGAACGTATAAGTAGTTTCAGAGGATACTGATAACTGTCGCAATCCTTCATAATCTAACCTAAAATTTTGCATTCCAAAATTAGTAATTCGTTTATAGGTACTTGACCAAAATGTTTTTTGCGGATTTCCGTGTAAAATAATGTTTTGATTTCCTACTGCGACTAAATTTAATAATCCGCCTACCATACTTAATACGTAATATAATTTGTATTTAATATATTGTTGGGTTTGAATTTTAAAATATCTAGTGTTTTATTTGTGGTTTTGAACATATCTGAGCCATAAATATCTTGTAACAATAACCATTCAAATAAACCGCCTACATAAATATAAACTAATCCTCCTAATTTATTAATTTGGTTGTATTTTATATAAATGGATTCATCATTGCTATTTTTACCGTAAATAATAATATTATTTTTTAATTTTATTGCATTTTCAACTTGACTTATTTCATTTGAAATAGGTACAGTTTTATAAATTAAAATAGCTTGTTCTTGCTCCGACAAAGTGTTGATAATAATAGTACGTTCGTTAGTTTGCGCATGTTGTATATCTTGAAAACTAACCTTTTTACTTACTTGGTTACCCATGATTAATGATACAGTATACTATTTAATTAAAATTGAAACAAAATAAAATATGTAATGAATGTAAAATGGCGCTAGTTCAGCTTCCTCCTGTAATTGTTAAATCGGCGCAAATTCAGCATGTCAAAGATGCTTTCAAACAATTATTTGGTGTTGAGTGTGTAAAAGAATGCAGTTTTGAAGAACAAAACATTGCGTATATCAAGTTTTTACCAATGCAATCCTACAGATGTTTGGATTTCTTCAACCAGTTAACTCAGTCGCTTGTATTTATGTATCATGGAACACCATATGTCGTCGATTCACAATATATTAATGTTTAAATATAATTATTTTTTCTTTTTGATAGTGTATGAACAAAAAAGAAAAAATAGAAGCATTAAAAGAATTAGCCAAAAAATATCCGCATACAGAACATGTGGGAAAAATGTGGAAAAATCCATTAAATCTGCAAAGCAAAGGAATACGCTGGACTAATTCAGATTTAATTCTGTTTAGAATGTTTCAGAGGGATTATGCTTAATTTCATTTTCCATTTGATTGATTAACATAATGGTTTGTAATACCGCACTTATTTTATCTTCGCCTAATTCCATTACATCTCCAACTGTTATTTTTCTAGGAGGCTTAACAGATGTATCAAATATATCATGTTGTTTTGATTCAATTGTTTGTATATAATAAGAATAATTAGGTACATTTACACCCATTTCAAATATGGGTAAATATCTGTAAGCAATTGTATATAGAACATGATTGAACTCTTGTGTAATAATTTTATATGCCATTTATATTTATATACAATTTAATTATTTTATCAATTTTTAAAAAAAGCAAAACCCACAACCCTCACACCCTACCGTTTACATTAATTGGAAGAAATACTCGCCATAATTTTTGATGCTTGATTATACGCTTTTGATAATATTGCTTGAACTCGCTCCGTTTCTTCGACCGTAGATTCTTCGTACAGTGTCCATTTGTTGAGAATTCGCGGAATCATGGACCGTGAATGCGGAATGTTGAAGAACACCCAGTCGCCGTGACCAAGTACGTGAATAATAACCGCGATTGGCGTATTGGTATCTTCAATTGCGAGACAACGTACGGGAATTCCACCCAACCGATAGATAATTACATTGTAATTTTCGTCTTTGTCCACAATGAAATCGCCGACACACCAAGTAGTTGAAATTGAGATAGCCATTTCTGTTGCAAAAAGGTTGACGCCTGAATACTATCTCCTATTCAGTAAAAACATTTCAATTTTTATTCAACATAAAAAAGAAAAAGAAAAAGAAAAAGAAAAAGAAAAAACAAAACCCAAAAACCCTCACACTACCCCAATTACATACTTACATTTCGCAGTATTTATCGTTTTTGCATCGAGACGACCCATGGTTGAGTTCCCCGCAAGTGCAGAATTCTTGGTTGTTGATACGGTACATAAGGTCAGATGCTTGAGTTTTTGCGTTGGAGAGCATTTCTTGGAGTTCCGGATTGTAAGTTTTACACTGGTTAAGGATACGAGGAATCGTGGATTTGCTGGCATAGGTGAGTGCGTTATCAAAATAAATCCAATCGCCATGGCCAAAAAGGTGAAGAATCACCCCGATAGGAGAATCGTCGTACATTGTCGTGATAGTTCGCACAGGAAGCCCGTCCAACTTATACAAGGCTACATTATAAATGCCCCCGGTATCATCGATGATGGTTTGGCCAACACGCCAAGTAGTGGATGTAATTTCCATAGTTGAAATGATTTGTACAATTCATAAATTACACAAATCATTTCAATTTTATATTTTAAATAAAAATTGAAAAAAGTTAAACAAATAGATACAAGTACACTATGTACATTTTGGTAGAACGTAACGGAACTCTCAAGGAAATTGAGAATGTGGATGTGTTAGAGTACGGGAAACGCAAAGGTGTATGGAAACTCAACGGAAAAACTATTTACTTGTATGGTCGTACTAAGCAGAAACAGTCGTCCAAGATAGTAAAATATGATTTCCCGCCACCCTACGATGAAAAAATCTTTTACGGGAAATGTTTGTTGGTCAATCCAGTAGAGGCTCTTACTATTCCTGAATGGGAAACGATTTACGAAGAATTAATGGGCGGATTTGAAGATATTGAATCTGAATCTGAACTATCTGCAGATGAAAACGAAGGTACAGTGATGGCAATGACAAAAGAAGGGTATGTAAAAGATGGTTTTGTGGTAAGTGATGATGAAGTTTAAAGAAAATTGATTTAGAAATATATTTTTTAAAGTAAGATATAACCATGCGTATTGTAGAAAATCCTACTTTATTTCGTGAAACTATCCGAACTACATTGAATACTAAATTTAATAATGATTCAACTACATTAATTATCGAAAACGGAATTTATAATTATACGATACAAGAATGTACAACTCGTAAAATTATAAAAAAATGGAACAATCCCTTTTTTGTAGAACTCTATATTTCTAAATTTAAATCACTGATGGCTAATATACATACAGAACACGTTCAAGCACTTATTAAACAAGACCCATATAAAATAGCCTATTTGTCCCATCAAGAAATGAATCCAACTATATGGAAATCGTTGATTGAAAAACAGAAAAAAATAGCAGAGTCAATGTTAACCAACAAATTAACAGCTAATACTACTTCGTTTAAGTGTCGTCGGTGCGACAGTAAGAATTGTTCCTATTACCAAATGCAAATTCGGTCGGCAGATGAACCTATGACATCGTTTGTAACCTGTATTGATTGTGATAACAATTGGCGTGTAAATTAATTAATAATCAATCCTCGAAATGCTTTTACCATGGCAGCATCACGTATCACCACACCGCCACCTCCACGTTTCATTTGTGATTCCATACGGTTCAAATCTCCTATCCATACATGATGTTTAGAGACGGCCCATTTTGAATGGTCTTGTGATTCTTTGTAATTCACTGCAAACCATCCTAATGTTTTTACATCATGCAGATTTGGCGTGACCGTTTTAATGGTAGACCCTCTACGCCATGTTTCTACATACCATGTAGATTTGTCTAATTCGCATAAATGTTCTCCATAAATATCCATAATATGATGGGATGGTTTAGAATAATGCGTAATTGTAGATGAAATTATCATTTTTTTTATTTCTGTAACACTGAAATAAGAGGGAGGAATAGGCATATTGGTCTGCAAAAAGAGGTTTGCATCCATCCATTCAATTTGTTTTAAGATAGTTTCCAACCGTTCTTTCGAATATGGCATTTCTAGGTAGACAAACGATTGTCCGTAAATAAGTTCGGAAGGAAGAATGGGTGAAATAGATGTTGATGTTATTTCTGTAGGAAAATGCGGAACGGAATGAATTAACCATCCTATTTTGGATGTATTCCAGGTAACAACTCCTTTACAGTGCCCTTTTGTTTTTTTATTGGTTACGGTAGTTTCATCATTGTAAGCTGCCCAACCTGTCCACCCTGATGAATACAAAGATTGTACCCAATTTTGTACAGATTCCATAGGTTCAAATGCACCATTATGATAGATGAGACCTTTTTGTCCATGTGGTAATTTAAGAACCACATGGATAGTGATAAGATTGCAACATGAAAAGCAAGAACCCATTATTTATTTGCTTAAACTTACAGTAACAATATCAATTTTTATCAAAAAATATATACATTGATGTTTAGACAATATTATAGTATGAATTTTTCTCATTTATATAGTCCTTCTTTTTATGATTTATGTAGTCCTGCGTTTTTATATTGTATAATAAGTATTTTTTATTTAATCATAAATAATTCAACCAAATTTGATATAAAATATATTATTATAAAATTATTCTTTATCTTATTATGGTCTGTATTTTTAAATATTTTATGTAGTATAGGTTATGAAATGATTGCATGGGTATTAATTATATTTCCTTTTTTTATACAAAAAGTAACGAATATAGATATGTATTGAATTACTGTTTTAATTTATATCTTTATGATAAAAAAGATATAAGTTTATGATTTACCGCGGGAAACCGACTAAATTGGCACCAATACCGAATCCGGCACCAGTACGAGCAGTTACACCCATGCTGGGAATATAAGTGTCTAAAATAGAGAATGTTGCAGCGGCAGTAAGAGAAATAAGGGCAACTTCGTCTAAAGAAAGACCCTTGCCCTTTGGAATAACATAGGCGGCAATAGCTACCATCAAACCTTCCACTAAATATTTAATAGCGCGTTTTACTAATTCTCCTAAATCAAACATTATAATAATTGCATAGAAAAAAATATAATGTAATTAAAACTTAAATAGACAACTTTTAGGATGGTATGTCTAAAATAGTTGATTTATTGGAGGAAGACAAACCGATTGCTCAACAAAAGTTTGTTTGCGTATCTTTTGTTTCTCCCGAAAATATAATTAAATCTAAAGAACAATTTCAATTTGACCAATTTGTAAAAACATGGGATATGAATAAATCCGTTGAAAAATTTGCTAAGTTTACCGCTTTTTTGGCTTATAAATACAATTTGGATACAGAGCAAGTTACATCAGACCTTACTGAATTCTGTAAAGAGGAAAGTGAAACATTGAATTCCATGTCTGTATCCGACGATTACAAAACATTCCTAGATAAGAATTTGGATGCATTGGAATTGGAATACAGCAAACAACACAATTTCCAAACAAACACACGTGGATTAAAAATTCGCGGCGTATATCCTTCTCAAGAAGAGGCCGAAGTACGTGCCAAGATGTTACGTGAAAACGACCCTTATTTTGATGTCTATGTGGGCCCTGTAGGAGTCTGGATGCCATGGGAGCCAGATGCATATCGTACGGGTAAGGTTGATTTCTTAGAAAAGGAATTGAACGAACTCATGTCGAATAAAAAGGCGAACGAAGACAATGCTAAAGAGTTTTTCAACAACCGTGTCAAGGAAACGAAGAAAAAGGCAATGGAAGAAAACATTTCAAAGGCTACCAACACGGGTAACAAACTTACCCAGACGTTGGACAAAAATGGAGACTTGATTGGTGTTAAAAACATTGTAGATGTTTCAGAGGTAAATGCAGAATTGTTTGAATCAGACAATATTGCATTATCGGTAGATTAAAATTCAAATGATTTTATACACATATGGAGTGTACAAAGCATTTCAATATGAAACGAAAAGTAATCCTTACACCTATTGCGAAAAAAAAGCATCGCGTAGGAAGTGAGAAACCAGATTCGCGTCGAGATTATGAAGAACAAGAACGGCTAACAAATGAAGGTGAACCATGGATGTGGGACGATGCATCATCGAACCTAGCACAAGTTGGTGATGTCAACGTGTTTGTGCACAATAATTCATATGTGAATGTACATCGTGTAACAGCAGTGCAATCTGTTGATAATCGGGTTCTTTCTTGGGCAAACCGGCCTTCACGAAATATTGGGCACTACAATCGACAAATACTTTATTTGTCTCCTGAAATAGGACGTCTCTCATGGAACGAATGGCAAAAATGTGGTGGCTACAAAGTTCAAGGTACGATGTACGTGAAAAACAAAGAATTAAAAGATTGTTTGCTTTATTTATTTTAAATTTCATTTCAAATAAAATTGAAATGAAATTTTCACATAGTTATCCTTACATAGTGTTCAATCATGGACATCCTTCTCAAATCAGTTTGCGTTAACTTATTCCCGGGACACCTCGTCACTGTCGGCGCTGTAGCTGACCAGATTGCTCGACTTACTGGTCGAAATATTACTCGTGTTGATGATGTTCACGGACCTAACGGACAACACAACTGCTTCGTGCATTTTGACAAGGACATGCCCGAGTTTCTGTGGGACGCGCTCGGCTACAATCCAGAAATATTCGACACATCAGAAGGCCCAATTCGTGTTGGTCTAAATCAGTCTACTGGTCTAGACCCTAATACAGAAGATGAGATTACACAGTTCACTCTTACTGAGGATGGGTTGTACTCGCGCGATTTCAAATCCGGCGTAGTCCACAAATGGAATGTTGAATTAATGTATTGGGACAATACTACCGACAACCCATTCGTTGTTTCACCAAATTAATAATGAAATAACCACAATCTAGTAAAACCATAAAAAAGCTCTGCAGTCTGGTTATTCAAAAGTACCTATGTCTAATTCTCTTTGTCTGTTTACAGGTTTTTTTTAGATTTGAAAATCCTCACTGTCAATATTATTTTTTTTTGCAATGTGAATTATAAATCTATCATTTTCTACTATGTTAGAAGGTAAAAAATAGTGTTTCTTTATTCTTGATTTCGCTATTGAAAGAAGTGTAGAAATATTAATATCTTCCCAGTTACATATTTCATTTCCATATGTTGGACCTTTTCCAAATAATCGAACATCATCTATTATAATTATTGCTTCATTTGTATGATTTAAAATTATACTATTTATTTCTTAGTATAAAGGACAATCTTTCATACCTTTACCTGTATCACCAGCACTCCAATGACCATCTAAAAATATGATTGATTTAGTATGAATAGTAGGTAATAGTTCATTCAATACAATTGAACTATCACCTAAATAAAAATTTATTTTATTTCCTTTATATTTATGTTTTGTATTTTCATAAAATTCTTTTTTTATTTTTATGGTGTATAATTTAGAAAAATAAGATTCTAACTGAAAAATTGTATCTCCATAATATGTTCCTGTTTCTATAAAATTTTCATATGTAGTGTAATTATCTTGTAATTGGTTCAAAAAATTCAAATCAATACTTGGCATTATATTTAATACTATTTAATCCGTTTTAGATTTTACGTATTGTAAAATATCTTCAGATTTACGAGGACCGTCATAGTCCTCTTGAATTACTGCATTATTAAAAAAGGCCATACGAGGGAAACTAGTTATATTGTATTTTTTCATGACAGCTTTAACTCCAGGGTCTTCTGTATTTGTACAATCTACCGAAGTCATTACGTCCGGTAATTGTTCTTGTGCTTTTTCCCACTCTGGGCTTAAATCTTTGCAATAACCGCAATTCATGGTAAAGAACAGTACAAGTACTTTGGATTTTTTAGCTATATCTCTATCCAAATCGTTGGCATTTGTTGTAAAACCTTCATTTGTTGTTAACATCATTGCAGCACATAACAATACAATCAACAATAAAGTAAATGCAGGAAGAGTTTTTTTGAACATACTGTATATCTCTAAAATAATTTTAGATGTACTAAATATGGATTATAGTAAAATTATATTAATTATTGTATTTTCCTTAATATCCAAATATATTTATTCTTCGTATCAAAGTTCAGAAGAAGTGTTTGAATCTCATGAACATTACAAATTTGTGTCGGATTATTTTATTGGTGATAAAATGTCTAAACATAAACCTATTTTATGGATTTTTAGTCCTCCTGAAATAAATGCACGCAACTGGGAATCCTTTTATTCTAGAAACACTTTGAAAGTAAACCAACCTTATCTTCAAATTACCATGAAAAGTATTTATGACAAATGCAAAGATTCATTCAACGTATGTTTGATTAATGATGACACGTTCGATTCTTTATTAAATTGGAACGTGAATATTCATGATTTACCTCAACCGAACAAAGACCATTACCGCCAATTAGGTTTGAGTATGATATTGTACCATTACGGCGGATTTATTGTTCCTCCTTCTTTTTTATGTATTCACGATTTACACGATTTATATAAATCTAGTTTAGAGGATAAAGGAATGTTTGTAGTTGAAGGAGTGAATCGCGGTAGTACGCATGACCAACTTGTGTATTTTCCCAATGTTCGAATGATGGGAGCTAAAAAGAAAAATACAACTATACACCAACTCGTAGAATACCAAGAATATTTATTTTTAGATAAAACGGCACAATCTGATTTTATTGACAATGTAAATTTATGGTGCAATCGTAACGCAACTATTGTAGATGGTAAGTATATTGGTATTAAAAAAGTATCAGGTGAACCGGTAACTGTAGATGAATTATTAGGAACAACTCCTATTGAATACCCAAATTCGTCTTTGTACGGTATTTATATACCGCAAGATGAAGTATTGAAACGGTCTAAATATAATTGGTTCGCTAGAATGTCGATTGAACAAATTTTGAAAAGTCAACTTATGGTTGCACAATATATGCTTGCTTCTTATTAAAAATAAAGTTAAGGCGATAACAACAATTTATTCTTTGTTTTAGTAATATCAATGGATATCAAACGGTCTCTAAAGTTTTGTGAATGTATTTCGGAAGATTCAAACAGTCCTGTATATTCATTTGTAATTTCGGTTAAAAAGAGTTGGCCGTTAGGTTCAGACCTATGTTCGCGTTTCAATTTAAGACAATTGTTTATTTTTACGCTTAATAAATAATAATCACGGTAGGATAACAATTCATTCTCTATTTTTTTCTGCAACCCCAAATATAATTCAATGCTGCTTATAATACCACATATCAGTGATATTAAACAATTGATGCTGGATACCAATCCTTGGCTTAAATAAGCGCTTAATCCTACTGAAAAAATAGAATTTACACTGGATAATATGATAATAGGTAATTTGAAATATTTAATATATTCGTGTAACGCAAGATAATTTGATTTGTGGATTTGCGATAAGATGCCAGAGTTGTATTCCATGTCTTTTAGTAACGCTTCAATATCATCAGACCATCCATTTTGAGATTCAGTAGATGAAACCTCTGACTTGTGTTCAGCAAGTTCTAACGTATCGGAAGAATCAAAATTAATATTCATAGTATAGTTATTTATTTTATACTATGAATAAATTATTTACGTTTGGTGTTTCTACGTGTTCTGCAGTGCCTCTTCTTGACCTTTGTTTTTTCACCTTTAATAGAGCCATAAACCCATTCACAATCGGGATTCGACTTTTTTCTGCATTCTTGGTAAGCAACTTTCGTACAACTAGATGATGCTCTTTTCGTTTTATTAGGTGAAGGAGATTTTTTAGAACCAAACAAATTTCCTAAACTAAATGCCATAATATAGAACAATATTATTTTTTGGAACGTGTTCGATTTTTACGCGTTCTACAATGATATTTTTTTACTTTTGTTTTATTTTTTTTGATAGAACCGTATACCCATCTGCATTCTTCATTCGATTTTTTTCTGCAAAGTTGGTAAGGAACAGTTATACAACCCGATGGTGATTTAGACATATATTGTAATTATAAAAAAAGTTAAACGATTTAGAATAATCTATGTATAATTATGTTTATATGTGCTAAATGTAATTTTGCAGGAAAAAAGAAAGGAGATTGGTCACGTCATATTACAACTAAAAAACATCTTAAACTTGATTTAATTCAAGATAAAGATACAACCGATTTAAAAAAAATCATCTTGAAACAACAGGAGCAAATTGATACACAACAACAACAAATTAATGATTTGATTCCTAAAATAGGCAATATCACCAACCAGAGGTTCAATTTGAATATTTTTCTAAATGATACATGTAAAGATGCTCTGAATTGGAGTGATTTTATAAACACTTTAAATATTCATGATACTCAAAATATAGATGATATTGCGCAACTTATTTGCAATGAATTGTATAATATTGGTATTTATAAACGACCCATTCATTGTTTAGATGTAAAACGTAAAAAAATATGCATCAAAAATCAAAACGTATGGGAACATAATTTAATCAAAGTGTGCGACACCATTAACGATACAGCAACAACGTTACAGCAAGCTTATTTGAAACAATGGCAACATAATCACCCTACATGGTTTGAAAATGAACTGGAAACAGATACATATACACAATTAGTAAGTAAATTAAATGTAGACAAGGAAGTATACACAAGTTCCATCACCAAACACATATGTATACCTAAATTAGAATTCAAGATGGATGCTTAAAATATTGTATAAATATATGAAACACATAAAAAAAATGTTAATTTTGAATATATTAATGTTGATTGTATTTACAACCATATATTGGTATTTGTCCAAAAAACATTTTTCTAATTCAATAGATACAGATAATGGTATACCAACACTATTAGATTATTTCAACCTTAGTGTAACTATACAATCCACTGTAGGATTGCCTTCTATGACATCAAAAACGCAACTGTCTAAATTTTTTATTACGTTACAACAATTATTAACTATATTTTCATATTTTATTTTATTGATATGGTTTTACGAAAAAGATAGATAATTTTAACGTTTTCCTCCACGGACGTGTAAATAGATTGTCATGACCATAAAATAAAGAAGGTATTGTACGAGTTGAACACGAAAAAAAAATAAAAGTTGAACCCAAATTTTAAATATAAAGAGTATATAAAACATGAACATTATTGTGTTCGACGTGGATGAAACATTGGGAGCTTTTTATGAATTTTCACAATTTTGTGATAAGGCAGTTAATACAAAATTAACTTATCCTTTGTTCAGGTATTTACTAGATTCAAACCCTAAATTTTTACAACCCAATATTCTATCTGTATTACAATACATTCGCAGACATAAAAATAAGAATTGCAAAGTAGTCATGTTTACAAACAATCAAGGACATCCTATATGGATTCAGTTTATCAAACTGTATTTACATGAAAAATTAAACTATGAACTGTTTGATAAAGTAGTCTATGCAAAAAAATATGAACCAAAACGAAAGGAAGAATCAAAATGTTTGAATGATTTTTGGAGTTGTACACAGTACCCTCCCAATTCAAAGGTATTATTTTTCGATGACCAAAAACATCCTTATATGTTAGCTCCTAATGTTACCTATATTAATGTACCCGCTTACATGACCAAAACACATAGAGATATTTCACACCATTTACTTGAATTCATTGCCGATTTTTTAGGAATTTAACGGTTTTTTCGTGTACCAGTGTTGATTATCTTTTTTTTAACAAGCATATTGAATACAAAAATTGTTTTTGACCGTATTTGTTCAAATGAAAAATCGTCATATGTATTTTGTTTAAATCGATAAATATTTTCTTCTTCTTCTGTATCATAGAAATTAGCACGGTCAAAATCAACAATGTATACTTTGTTATTGGATATCATAACATTTCCTTCATGTAAATCATGGTGAATGATTCCAGCTTTATTCATGGTGTGAATATGTTCTTTTAATTGGGCAAGTGCATGGTTTAATTCTTTGTTGGATTTAAAATTACCCCATTCTTTACCTTCTATATATTCGTATACTTTGACTAAACTAAAAAAGTTGGGTCCTTTTAAAATAAACACGTCGTACAATGCGGGTCCAATCCCAATTTCATGTGCTTTGCGACTAATATCCACTACAGTTTTCAAGTGGTTCGGTTTATAAAATTTGGAATAATCAATCCTTTCTAATTTTACGGCAACTTCTTTAACACCAGGGGGAATATTTTTCATGCAGGGTTTCACGGGAACTTTGTAGACCGTTCCAAATGCACCTTTTCCTACGGCGGTCATGGTTAATTGTTTTTCGCATTTGTAGTAATCTTTGGTTTCAATCCGTATCCAGGAAGGTGCCCAATAGTTAGCATCTTCCATACTAATTTCTTTAATCATGGAATGAATCATATTTTCCATTTTTGAAAATAATGGTTCATTGACAGGTTCTTGATTGGATGGTTTGTATTTTTTTAAAAAAAGAGAAACATATTTTTTCATTTTTGGTAAATCCATATACTATATATATAATTTAATAGTGTACGTGGGCTTCCCATAAATAGGTACAATAGGACCATACCAAAATTGGTTCTTTTGCTTTTATTTTCTCTTTTTCTTTGTTGTCCGTAAATGTTGGCGTATCCAAATAATACATTAATGCAGGTGGCAACACAAATGCCAACAATTCATCGGATGTAACTACGGTTCTATCTTCAGCAAGTGTTTGTGTTTCAGGAATATGTTTGGCTAAATCTTCCAATAAAGGAGGGTAAGCATAATGGTAATACAATGTCCAATTGGAACATCCCGTAGTATAATAACGAATGTTCCATTCCAACATTTGCACGTAATTAGTACATACATCTTCAACATTTACACCTGGTAATAATTGTGCATAATACCGTGATTGCCATTCAGGTTTGGTAGGACAAATGATATACTCTTTTTCACGTTTTAACATGGGTAAATTGTTTACCCGTTTTTCAAGTGTAGTATTATCTACATTACGATTATTTCTGGTTGCTTGTTCTTTCATAAATAAACCGTGTTCTTTGGCACTTAACGCTGTTATAAAGTAGCGTACGTTATCCCATTGTATGCTTCCAATCAACATCATTGGTTTATCTTGCATGCATTCAACGTATGTGTTCAATAACGTATCCATTCCAGTCGTTCTTAAATTCAACGCTGGAAAATGAGGCATGAAATCATTGCCTAACAACAACGTCATGAAAATGTAATCATGTAACCTATCTTTACCCATAATTTCAGTAATACAATCTGATAATTTGTTGATATCCAGTGTGTGTAATTCTTTTTCCTTTTCTTTGTCTCTATCTTTCATATTGAATGCGGGTGCCTCACGTAACAGAGTAATTCGTTGACACGTATACAAATGGTTCAGCGAAAGAATAATCAAATCAGAATCTAAACCATAAATCATAGTATGTTGCTGTTGGTGTTTATCGGGGTGGTCTCGAATGAACGAAAACAATTTGTGTTCTCCTTCACCAAATTCGCTGCTGGTAGATAAATGAAATTCTTCATATTGCGAACGGTAAGGTTCAAAGAATTTCACCAATTCTTGGTCTAATCGTTTCATAAAAGCAGTACCAGGTGTAATTTGAACGGTATCCCATTGCTTTTTTTCGTTCAACCATTGACTAGTCAACCATCCCTTGTACCTACGTTCCCTTTGTTGCTTCATTTTAGCTTTGGGAGGAACACCGTCAAAGGCAATAAATACACGTGAAGGTTGAATCCGTTGCAAATAGGAAAGGAGTTTCAAACAAACACGTGAAATTACTTCATTTTCAAATTCATGTTTAGACAGTGGGTCAGTTATAGAATGAACAACGTCATATATAATCGAATTACTGTCTAAATATAAATTGTCTACTTTTTTAGAAAGGTTCAATGATGAAACTACTTGTTTGTGACGTTTCATCAATTGAAAAAAATAACTTGGGATGCCCATTAGTTAACATAGTAAGATTACTTTAATTCATTATATAATGTAACATTCCTAATGGAAAATCTTTATTTTGAACACATGTTTTTTTTGCACAACTGGCTGCAACTTGCCTACGAGTTGCAATCCAATTGGATTGGGTAACGGCTCCTATACGTGTTGAATAAAGGGAATATTTTTGGTGGCATTATGGTTGGATATTATTTCTCCACCTGGATTCATTTTGGTTCTTTTGCTAATACTTTATTATATTTTAAATATATTACAATAATCGGCTATAAATGTTTTAAATTCTTGTTTATATAAAGTGGTTTGATTGTGTATGATTTCAATCAAATAACCATCCTCGATTTCTATAAAATAAAATGTAATCCAACATTTGTTGACTAACCGAAAATGAATTTCGTTGGATGTTTTTTCAATAATACTAGACTCATACACTTCAAGCATTGCATCACTCAATATTTGTATGTCATCTAGTGGTTTAATGGTATAAATAACGGTAGATGTAAGTGAAATACGAACAGATGGGTCAAATTGGTAAAGTTGGTTTAATTTATAGAATGAAACCACCCCTATCGTGTTGCGTAATTGCACAATATCATGGAAATCAACATAGACGGTATCAGTATGAACAGTTGCATCTAATTCAGTGACTCCATAGAATAACTTGGCATTTTTATATTCAAACAGAATGGTATGAATTTGAATATAATCTGAACCATCTTCAGAATATAGTTTAGTGTTTGCAATAACGGTCTCCATTTTTTAAAATACAAAAAGAAAAGTATAGTTTCAATTTATTTTTTTCCTACATAATTTATAGTTTTGTTCTGGTTTTGTATTTTTGATAGACGTAATCATAAATTCGTTGTTGGATTGTATCAATTCAGGGTATACGGCACATAATGGTTTGTTCACTACCATTATTACTTTATCGGTTCGTAAACTAGCTCTAAAATCTTGAATGGTCAAAGTTCCACCAAATTTAGACAACAGATAATGGGGGGGAGGAGCAGGAATAAAATTTTTAGTGTAATTGTAGACAGAGCCATACAAATAATTGAGTAAATGGTATCGTTCAAACACGGTAGAATCGTCTAATTGTTCTTTGAATAAATAAGCAGATGCACATTCCGGACAACAAAAAGAGCCGTATACATGATATGTATCATTAATTTTACATTTTGGAATATGAACAGGAGGTGTATCATAACTGTAGGTGCACCAAAAACAATCGGTTTTGGTAATGTTCATATCGTTGGAATGTAATTTAATGGCTAAATTTTTAAGTTTTTGACTAATAGGTATATTTTCATCTTCTACTACAATTTCTTCGTGACAATTTGAATATATATACGGTTCGATGCCGATTTGAATATTACAGGATAAAATATCTTGCATTGAACATTTCAAATGTAAAATAATATTTTGGGAAATACAAATAGGTTCGTCGATATGTATTTTATTTTCTATAATTTTACCACCTTTGGGTTTTCGTCCACGTTTTTTGATTTCTTTTTTCTCTTCCATGCTATTGGATAGTTTCAATTATCTAAATATATTTAATAATTGATTTTTTGACTGGTAGAGTTGTAAAAAATTTGTTTATCTTTTAAAGTGGAAGGTTTGTCAACAGACACGGCATGGGCAAACAATTCTGGAAAAGGTTGAATAGTGTGTGTACTCGGGATGTTGGGTTTTACGTACATGGAACTTTTACTAGAAGGTATATATTCTTTTTCGTATCGTAATTTAGTTTCTACATCCACATTATTGGAAAACCCACACCAAGGAGCAGAAGTGCCTGGTAAATAATCATCAGACGTATTATATGGTTGTCGGTAATTAATCTCTACCGCAGATGCACAAAATTGGTCTACAATCGGCATGGTAGTGTATTTAGTAGGAACAGGACGTGGTGAAAAATAGAAAGAAGGAGTAGAAGAAGTTGCATTTCGTTCTGTCAATCGTTTATTGAGTTGTTCAACACGTTCCATAATATATTTAATATATTATTTTATCATAATTGAACAACGTGAAATCCAATTGATTTTGTATTTGAAAAATTTTTGGTGAACTATTTGTGCCAGAATAAATCATTAACAATTGTTATTAAAAAAAATACTAGATGAAACATCCAATACAATTTGGAAAAAAATATTGTTCGAGTATATTGTTTTTAAATGAATTTATACATTTAAATTTTCCAAATCATGCAAACGCCAATATTCCATTTTACCGCCAGGTAATGGTCTGCGAATAATAAACGGTAACTTTTTAGACTCTAATTCCATGCGAGCAATTACATAACTATCAATAATAGATTCGTTTACTGCGATAAACAAAGGAGAACCATTTTCAATTTGAGTAGCTCGAAGTCCTAAAATACGTGTGTATTCAAATTTAGTTAGAATAGGAACTGTTGTATGAAGAGGGTCATCTATCAACCCATCTTTGTTTCGGTGGACGGCACACATTGATTTTACTTGGTCGTAATTAATTGCTTTTTCACGTGGATGTAATGTACTAATTAAATCATGGTCTAAATTACTTGCAAATTTCTTAAAATTCTCTTCAAAATAATGTTCGCATGGTTTATCTATTTTTGTAGGTGCAAGTTCATCAGTTTCTTCCTCTTCTTCTTCTATTTCATCTTCGCTATTTAATTCAGTTTCATCTTCTTCTTCTATTTCATCTTCGCTTATAGCAGGAGACTCTACAATATCGTCTATATCTTCGTCGTCACTCATTATATAATAGGTACTGTTATTATTTTTTTATATCAATTTTTATCCCTGATTCCCAAACCGTATCACATTTTGGGCAAATATAAATATATTTGAGTTGCACATTATCATAACGTACATATATGATTTCGCGGTCTTCTCTATCTTCATGGTTTACACATGAAGAATTCGGACATTTCAAAAAGTTGATTCTAGGTAAAGTAGGGTCTAATTTGGTATATTGATTTACACTATTTTGAACATTTTGGCGTGTTTGATTGCAAAACATAGTGGATATTGTACAATCCTCATCAATATCTTCGATAGTTCCGCATTTTTTACACGTATATTGTACTGTTTCATCATCAATCGTCAAATAAAATAAGTTTTCACAAGTAGGGCAAAATTTCATAGTAGTATCCATTCTATGTATGGATACTATTTAAATAATTAAATCAATTTTCCTAAATTAATTGGTTTGTAAATAATTATGCAATAATAATTCTGAATTTTTATTTTCAATATCCCCTGTAGTATAAGATTCTTCATATATTTTACGTAACACATCATCTGGTGCCGAAGACCCTATTTTATAGAGTCCGCGTTTTAATAAATAATTGCGAATCGTTTCCATGGAATGGGTTTGTAACGTTTTTATTTCTTTTTCTATTTTTAATTGTGTATTTGTATTTTTAATCAACACACGAACTGTTTTACGTTGGGATGATTTACCGAAAGAAGAAAATTTTTTAACCGATTTGGTAGTAGTTTGAGTTGTCGGAACAGACTTCCATTGTTTAAAAGTAGGTTTTTTACCTTTTTTTAAACAACCGTAGGGTATATCTTGTTTGATTTCTGTTTTTACTAATACATCACCTTCCATGTGTTCTGTAACTGGTTCTTCTTCTTTTTTTTTGTCATTGTCTGTTATTTCTTTATTCGGGTCCTTAATCATTTCCAAATCTTGAATTGCATTCATGATTGGGTCATCTGTATTTTTGCTTTGAATTGTTTCTAACAACGCTTTTTTAATTTCTGTACCTGTCAAGGTCTTTTTTTTCAAGGTTTTGGGTTTTGTCATTTTGAATAAATCTGGATTAATTTTAATTTCTTTACTCATACCGTATTCTAAGAAATTCATTATAAAGATTGTTCGCACATGGAATAAAATAACCTATACATATAATAAGTAACAAGCGGACCTATCGAACTTAATAAAACTACCTTTAATTTACTTTTGGAATCAAAAATGCCTACGATAATAGTTAACACAAACAATACAAGTGAAATAATGGACAATGCATAAAAAAACAAACAATTTTCTCTCGGTAAAACACCAAACAAATTCATACTTTATAATAATATTAAAAATTGATGTAAAATAATCGTTGTAAGAATAGTATATACAATGCAAGTGAAATTGCTCGATTTTCAAACAAGCACGCGCGATGACGCTTTTATTATTCACATGTTTGGCCTAAATGAAGAAGGGAAATCATTTTCCATTGAAATTCCAGATTTCAAACCATCTTTTTATTGTCGAGTACCTGATTGGTATACGAAAATACACAAAAACGATTTTTTAACTCATGTAAAAACAAGTATTGGACCCTATATGGCGGATGGAATTGTAGATTGTGCATTAGTCCATCGTAAAAAAATGGATGGTTTTGATGGCCAACGAGACCATAAATTCATTTGTTTTAAATTCAAAGGGTTACCCTGTTTTCATCGTGTCAAAAATTTATGGTACCACGAAATCACTTCTTCTAAACCTTCTAAATTTAACAAAAAACAAGGATTTGCATGGGTACTCAAAGAAAAGGGATACTTATTTAAAAATCATTACATACAATTATACGAATCGTTCATACCTCCTTTACTGCGCTATTTTCATATTAAAAATTTGAGTCCATCTGGATGGGTTCAATTGAATAACTACACCGAAACAGAAGAACCCGTGACTACATGTGATTATGAATTTATCGTATCTGCGAAAGATGTTGACCCGTTGCCGACCAAAGAAACAATTGTTCCTTACAAAATATGTAGTTTTGATATTGAAGCAAGTAGTAGTCATGGCGATTTTCCACTTCCTGTTAAAGATTATAAAAAACTGGCGCAAAATATAGTAGAACAATGCGAACATTCAGATACTACCCATATAAAAGAATTACTCTTTAACTGTATACAATCTGCATTTGGATTTACACAAATGGAATATATCGACATCGTTTATCCCAAAAAACAACTCTCTGAATCTCAACTTGCTACTTTATTTGACCGGTGGATTCAGCAACCTTTGAAAAACTATGTTCCCACGGAATCAGTGCAATTACATTCCATTGTACAAGAAGATTCCGATGATGAAAACCCACACTCTGGACCAACCAGCGAATATAACCAAGAATCTACTGTTTTGGATATGATGCGTGATGTAGATTTTGACAAAGAATCTAAAATCAACGAATTACAGAAAAGTTTGAATCATATGTTTCCGAAACTAGAAGGTGACAAAATAACGTTTATTGGGTCCACGTTTGTCAACTACGGCATCAACAAACCCTATTTGAACCATTGTATTGTTCTTGGAGGGTGTTCTCCAATCGAAAATACAGAAATTGAATGCTACGATACAGAAGAAAAAGTATTGCTTGCTTGGAAAGACCTTATTCAACGAGAAAATCCTGACATTTTGATTGGGTACAATACATTTGGTTTCGATTGTAAATTCATGTTTCATCGTGCCGTAGAAAATAATTGTATTGATGAATTTTTGCAATTGTCTCGCACTAAAAACCTTGCTGGAAAATATGAAAATGGTGAATGGTCGATTGAAGAATCAACTATCTTTTTGGCTAGCGGTGAATACAATTTGAGTTACTTCAAAATGCAGGGACGGTTGCAAATTGATTTGTACACTATGTTTCGCCGTGATTACCAATTAGAATCCTACAAATTAGATAACGTATCTGCTTATTTCATTGGGGATAAAGTAACCAAATTAGAACACAAAGAAGATGTAAACGAGACCTATGTATATAGTAAAAACTTGCAAGGGTTGGAACCAATGAATTACGTAGTGTTTGAAGAAGTGTCCCATTCGAGCGATTATTATAAAAATGGTAAAAAGTTTCAAGCAATGCGTGTCTACAAAGAATATTTTGTAGTGGAAGGAATTATCAATCCCAATTTGAAAAAACAAGTAAAATGGTGTTTAGCAAAGGATGACGTAGACCATCATGAAATCTTTCGATTGGCGAAAGGGTCAGATGATGACCGTGCTATTATTGCACGCTACTGTATTCAGGATTGCAACCTAGTGCATCATTTATTCCAAAAAATAGATTTGTTGCCGGAATTGGGTGAAATGGCAAACATTTGCAGTGTTCCAATTGAATTTATTGTCATGAGAGGTCAGGGTATTAAACTAGCCAGCTTACTAGCAAAACAATGCCGAGAACAAGGTATTTTAATGCCTGTGGTACAAAAATCAGATAATGAAGAAGGGTATGAAGGTGCCATTGTACTTGACCCTAAATGTGGGTTTTACTTTGAAACACCTGTCATTGTAACTGATTTCAATTCACTATATCCATCCGTCATTTGTGCGGATAACATGTCACATGATAGTTTGGTAAGTGTAAAAGTATATGATTTGGAACATAATTTGATACAAGAATACGGTATGAAACAAAATGGCGTTTACATTTACGATAATTTGCCTGAATATACTTATGTAGATATACAATCGGATACGTTCAGATATGTTCGCAAGACTCCCAAAGCAGCTGCTGTAAAACAAGTTTCGGGGTATCAAGTCTGTCGGTTTGCACAATTTCCAGATGACAAAAAAGCAATCATACCTTCAGTGCTAGAAAAACTGTTGAAAGCACGTAAAGATACTCGTAAAATGATAGAAACCGAACCAGACCCGTTCATGAAAAAAATATTGAACAAACGCCAAAATGCATTTAAAGTTGCTGCAAATTCAGTGTATGGTCAATGTGGTGCATCCACCAGTATGTTTTATAATAAGTACGTAGCTTCATCATGTACTGCAGGTGGTCGAAACATGCTGTTGTTTGCAAAAGAAGTGGTTGAAAATGTATACAAAAATCGTGAATGTGAAACTATTTATGGTAAGGTGATTGCAACGTCTGAATACATTTATGGTGATACAGATTCTGTATTCTTCCGTTTCAACTTGATACAAGATGGTAAACAATTGTTAGGGAAAGATGCATTGGGTATTTCCATGGAATTGGGAAAAGAAGCAGGAGATTTAGTAACCGCGATGTTGAAACCTCCTCATAAACTTGCATTTGAAAAGGCCATTTTACCGTTTGCACTCTTTTCCAAGAAAAGATATATTGGTGATTATTATGAAGATGACACAGAACATTGTTATCGTAAAAGTATGGGTATTGTATTGAAACGCCGTGACAATTCGCCCTTTTTAAAAGATGGATACGGCGGAGTCATTGACATTTTAATGAAAGACCAAGATGTCAGTAAAGCAGTATCCTTTGTGAAAACAACGATGGTCAAACTCGTAGAGGGTCAAATATCATTAGAAAAATTGTGTATTACCAAATCGTTGCGTTCAGGGTATAAAAAACCTGAATCGATTGCCCATAAGGTATTGGCAGACCGTATTGGTAAACGAGACCCCGGCAACAAACCAAAACCAGGTGACCGTGTAAAATTTGCATTCATTGAAGTGCCAAAAGAAAAAGGGGTAAAACAATTACAAGGCAATAAAGTGGAAACACCTGAATTTATTCGAGAACAAAAGTGTACGATTGATTACAAACATTACATTACGAACCAATTGATGAAACCGTTACAACAAGTTTTTGGTCTAGTGTTGGAACATTTGCCTGGTTTTGATAAACAAAAGTATGAAGCTGACTTGGACAAGTTTCGAGAGTTGGACAAAGAGGCGTTTGAAAAGAAAGAAACGCTGGTACGCAACAAGGAAATCAAGAGATTGATATTTGATGAATTTATTTAATATTTAGGAACTTTTTTTATGTTAAAATAATATAAAAATTTTTATATAACATAATATATGTTAAACCAAAAAACGTATTCATGTGGAATTTGTAATACTACGCCAGATCAATTATCACATCATAAATCACACATTCAAACCCAAAAACATAAAGATAAACGAGAATTATTTGAATTTAAATTATCTAAATTATCAAATACAGAATTAGAACAAACGTATAATACAGTTAATATAAATGATATTATAACAGAAACCGAAACTATTTTATATTCAAATAAAAAATTGAATACCATAAATAATACTATACCTATTCACTATATGGCTTCATTATCTGACCATTCATTAAGTGTGACAAACAAAGAAGCACTTCGCGATAAAGTACATGAAATTCATAATTATCTTAGAAATCATGGTGCAGGATATGGAATGAATGCACTAAAAGTATTTAATATACTCTATGGATTAAAAAAAATAGAAGAAAATGGATTACTTGATACGGTTGGATTGAAAAAACCAGATTGCGAGTTTTCTTATTTATTATCATTAGCAAAAGAAGATGAAGATGAAAAGTTAGCGTCATTAATTTTTACACATGTTTTAGATTCTATTTCTGATAGTAAAATAAAAGAATTATTATTTTACGAAATACCAAAAAATATTAGAGGGTCTGTATTATCCTATCTTATAAAAGAAATTGATAAAATTACTAGCATTGAAACAACCTGTAATGTATTATTATCTGGTAAAATTTATGAATATTTCATTGGTAGAGATGAAACTGCAATTAGCGAATTAGGTGCTTATTTTACAGACAGACATATTGTAGATTACACATTACATAAATTAAACCCAATGATAGAAACAGATGGAACAATACCATCTATGATTGATATGTTTGGTGGTTCAGGTGGGTTTACTACGGGATATATTAATCATTTAATTGAAAAATATCCACAAATGATTAATTGGAATACAGAAATAAACAAAATTTCACATTTTGATATGAATGAAGATGTAATAAAATCAGCAGGACTAGAATTCTTCTGTTTAACTGGTGTGTTACCAAATATGGATACCTTAAAATATAAAAATTCGTTTACAGATGAATTCAACGACCAAAAATATAAATTTGTCCTTACAAATCCACCTTATGGTGGAGATAAATCGAATAAATCTGATGCTCAACTAAAAAGAGATAAATTAAAAGAATATATAAAAGTAGAACTTGCTACTTCAGATGAAGTTGTAAGAATAAGAAGACAAAAACAACTCAAAACTATAGAAATGCAAGAAAAACAAGAGAAAAAAGAACAAGATAAAACAAAAGTTTCACTTTCTACATGTAGTGCACGAATTCAAAAATTTGCAAAAGATAATAAATTAAAAGGCAACGACAAAGAAAGCTGTTCGTTGATGTTGTTGATGGATATTGTTGATGTGGATGGTACTGTTATTGGTGTATTAAAAGAGGGAGTATTTTTCAATAAAACATATAAAGATTTAAGAAAATGCTTAGTTGAAAATTATAATGTAAGAGAAATTATAAGTGTTCCACAAGATCAATTTGAAAATACATCTACAAAAACATCTATTGTAATATTTGATAATAGAGAACAAAAAACAACTGAAGTTAAATTTAGTGATTTAGTGGTGGAACGATATACAGAAGATAAATTTGTAGAAATAAATGGCGATATTGTTTTACTTGAAAATAAAGATGATATTATTAAATGCACTGATATGTTAGTGTCAACCGCCAATAAAGACGAAATACTTAGTAATCCTATTTGTTCATTGAATGGTAAAGATTACCATAAAAAAGAATTAGTCGTGGGTGATGGGTATAAATTGGTAAAATTAGGTGATATATGTGAATTTATGCCAAAAAGTAAAAGAAATGCATCTGATGGAAATGTATCAGGAAAATTTAACTTTTATACATCAAGCGAAAAAGTTCAAAAATGCGATGAAGCTGATTATAAAGAAGAATGTTTAATTATTGGTGATGGTGGTGTAGCAAATATTAAAATAGACAGTAATTTTAGTTGCTCGGACCACAATCATATATTAAAAACAAAACATAATGCATATATTTATTATTTATTAACAGGAAAAATAGAATTATTATCAGATGGATTTTCAGGATCTGTATTAAAAAATTTATCAAAAGATTATCTAAAAAATTTAAGAATTCCATTACCTATATCTGATAAGAAATTACAAGAATGGGTAAATAAAATTTCCGTGCCATATAATGAAAAAAATGAAAAACAAATAAAAATTAAAGAGATGGAATTATTTGTTCAAAAACGAATTAAAGAGATTGAAGAACATGAAGATTGTGATGAGGTTAATTTAGGAAGTTTATGTGAATTTAATTCAGGAAAATTTAATACATGTGATATGGATAATAACGGACCATATTTATTTTATAATGCAACTATAAACTCAATTGGATGTCATAGTAATTATTGTTTTGATGGTGAAAAATATTTATTATTAATTAAATCTGGAAATGTAAAAGCAGATGGATTAGGTAGTGTAACTAAATTATACGGAAAAACTGCATGTGTTATAGATACAGTTCAAATAATTTCAAGTATAAATATTAATTATATGTATGGTATGCTAACATTATTAAAAAATAAAATTAGAAAAACATCAAATGCTAGTGTTGGGTTAGGACATTTAAAAATGTCTGAAATTAAATTAATGAAAATTAAAATACCTAAGAATAAACAGATTATACAAGATATGGAACCTATGTTTCAACATATAGAAACACTCTATCAAGATATTAAAAAATCAGAAATTTTATACACACAATATATTCATGAATTAAGTCAAGAAGCTATGCCATCAAGTAAATAATTTAACGTCTCCTAGTATTGATACCTAATTCATTTTGAATATTTGTAAATTCTCTATAAAAATCTGAAGGTTCTTTGGGCAATATAGAATATTGATTGGTCTGCATATAATACTCTTCTAGTGATTTTATATTTTTTTCTTTGCAAAAATTTATCCACTCTTGTTTAGTTTGAATAAATTTTGCTGTATCCATACCCATAAAATCATACCAATTATTCCATACACCTTTTAATTTAAAATATTCTTCAGGTGATTCTATAAAATTTCCATGTCTAAATTTAGATTCCACATACTGTTTTTTTGATTGAATACCTAACAAACGATTGATGGTTTGCACATAGTTATATTCATCTTGTTCTTCTGAACATTTAGAACCTAATGCCTTGCTATATCTTAATCTTAATTTAATTTTATGTAATTCATCACTATTTTCTTCCATATCATAATCTTCATATACATCATTTGGTTTCATCTTTTTTTCTTTTTTTGATTTGGGTTGGATACAAACACTTATTTTTTGTTCTATATTTGCATCTACATTTCTCAAATGATAAATTATTTTTTTAACTTTAGTATATGATTTATTTTCAATTTCCCAATTATCACTGTCTGTATAGGGGGTAATAACATATGATTTTTTATTGGGATTTTCAAAATCTAATCGGTTAGGTCGTAACAAAGACTGTACTATTCTAGTTTCACTTTGCATGTTCGATGCAATACATACACCATTTAGTTTTGGTAAATCAAACCCTTCACCAAATATATAAACACATGGAATAATTCCATACGGTGATTTTTTAAATTTATCAACTTCTTTTTGTATATTTTTACAATTTTTACTATGAATAGCATTATTATATATATGTTGTTTTGGTATAATTGATAACTCTAGAATATCATCTATATATTGTTTAGCTAGTTCTGCATCTTCTGTTGTGTTTGTATACAATAACATATGAGTTAAATCATGATATTTTTCAAGTGATTTTAATGCCATATAACATGACATAAATAATTCTTTATTGGTTACATTTATCTTTAAACTACGTATAATCTTATCAATTTCATCTTCTGTGTTTTTCAAAACTAGAATATGGTAATCTGTTATTTTTTTATTTTCTATAGCCCATTGGACCGTTTTGATATCAATATATGGACCAAATACAGTTTCATCCTTCATCGAAAATTTTTCTTGTTGGCTTTCAATATGTTTTTCTGTTGCAGTCATAAATAATGTTTTTTTTGAAAATATACTGTGAAATAACAAAAATCCTTTATGTTCACTCTCAACCCCTACTAAATGATGTGCTTCATCACCAATTTTAAAATCAAATGTAATATATTTATTTACTAACAAATGACATGAGTGATAAGTTGAAATTACAAATTTAGTTTCATCATCTTGTAAAAAGGATATAATCTCTTGTTGGTTGGTAGTTGATTTAATGCCATCTTCTTCATATCCTCCAACAAATATTATATTTTTTTTATTTGGAAATATTTTTAATATTTCATTTTTAATTTGTTTTTGCAAATAATTATTTGGAACTCCAATGATAATTTTTTTGAATTTTAATAATTTTACAATTAAAATACTTAATAATGCTTTACCAAGGCCACATGCCCAAATTATTTTTCCAATATCATTACACTTATAAAATTGTGTAATCATTTTTAATATAGATAATTGATGATTTGATGGCTTAAGTGTTTTTTTGTATTTATGAATAATATTTTTTAGTTGTTGAATAATAGTATAGATTTTTTTGGTTTGATTTTTTTCTAATGCTTGAATTCGTGGAGAACGTACCAACTCATCTATTTCTTCTTTGGTAAGAACTTGAAAAGGTATATTTGTTTTTTCTAAAAAGGGAACAATCAATGGTATACATTTCACATTGTAAAATTCTGTTCCACCATCTATATAAATATGATATCCCATACTAGTAAAATACCGTTGCAACATTTTTTCAGTTTGTGCTACATATTTTTCAGGTACAGAAATAACAAATGTAAATCCACCCCTTTCAATTTCTCCAGTAGCATAGGTTGAATCCCGTTCAACAATATTACTAGCTTTACCTATTTTACACGCATCAAATTTAAGATATGATGCATGGGTTCTTACATAAATATAATCCATTTATACTTCATTTCTATAAATTATTTAAACTCAATTTTTAAAATTGAATACGAATTATAATCCTGATATCTGTACAAAATGGATCAATCTAAGCTCACGAAATCTGAATGGTGCTCTATCGAAGTTCCTCTTCCACCAGCTGAACAGCGTATTATTGAATTTTTGGGAAAAGCATCTCATACACCGGATAAAATAGAACACAGTGTTATTACATTGTTGGATTACTTGAAACTTCCACAGAGTCCAGCAGTAGATTTATTCTTGTGCCACAAGTATTTTGCCAAGTCTATCAAAGACTTAATCTATAAATTTAAATTACCCGCCAAAGAACAAATTAAATTAAAAAAAGCAGACCAAATACGATTGAATACTAGTACGGAGCAGATACCACCTACACTTTACGAATGTATTCTGTTGGATATTTGCAAACAATTACCGAGCAATCCTCACCATTTTTATACACTTCATGTAATGTTTTCCTATAATCTCCCTAATGTAAATATATATATTCAACAAATGATTCGTGAAATGCTCGATGTGTATACGTTTCCGCTCAAAGAATTGGTTTTGGATTCCGTATCTATTTTGGAAAACAATCCGTACATTTATAAATACAAACCTCTTGAGCTGTATCCTCACCAAAAACAACTTTTTGAAATTTGCAAACATTCACATCCGAAACTCATTCTGTATACGGCCCAAACGGGTCAGGGCAAAACATTGTCTCCGATTGGTGCTTCCAACTTTTATGATGCAGTTATTTTCATGTGCGCACATCGCCACATTGCGCTTGCATTGGCCCGTGCTGCCATCGCAGTGAAAAAGAAGATTGCGACTGCGTTCGGGGCAAAGTCGAAAGAAGATGTCAAACTACACTATTACGCCGTAACCAAATGTGTTCGCGACAAACGCAACGGTAAAATAAAACAAGTAGACAACAGCGATGGTAACAAAGTAGAAATATTGATTTGTGATATTGAATCGTTCGTACACGCAAAAGAATACATGTTGCAATTCAAAGCGGGCAACCGAATGATGGTTTGGCTAGATGAACCAACGATTACACTCGATTATGATTCACATCCATTGCACGAATTGTACCAAAAAAACTGGAAAAGTAACACGGAAATTACAACCGTTGTACTTTCATCTGCAACATTGCCATCCGATATGATTACAACGATTCAAAGTTTTACAACTACTTTTCCAGATGCACATATATACAACGTTTCCAGTTACGATACAACCAAAACCGTTCAATTGTTGAATGCAGAGAATCAGATTGAAATGCCGCATTACCATTGCCCCACGTTTCAATCATTGCAAGAGTGTATTGTATTCTTGGAATCCAAACGACTTATCATGAAATATGTAGATTTACACGCCATTCTTGAATTTTTAAAAACACATTCCCCTGATTTCAGCTATTTCAAAACAGTAGCTGATGTAACGATTGACAATATCAAACGATTTTACATTCATGTTCTCAAAACATTTACACCCGAAAGTTGGCCTACTGTGTACAAAGCAGAACAAGAACGCAGGATAGTACAACCTGCTACGATTGAATTTTGCACGAAAGATGCGCATACGTTGGAACATGGACCATCTATTTATATTACAGACGATGTAGATAATGTAGCTAAATATTGTATCAAAACATCTTCTATTCCGGAAGAAGTGTTGACGACCATTCTAAAAAATCTTGGACATAACGCTGTTATTTCTGAAAAAATTACACAATTGGAAAAAGATTTGGAAGATGCCAACAGCAAAGATGAAGACAAAGAAAAGAAAATGGTGAAAAATCAAATGTCACCCGAAGTACGTGTTATACAAAATAAACTGACGGAATTATATGACCATATTTTGCCGATGGTATTGCCTGATGAATACATTCCAAACAAAAAATCACATTTGGCCAAATATGGACATGTAGATAAATTGAACACTGCATTTTCATCCAATATTGATTCTACTATTGCCAAAGAAATATTATCATTGGATATTGATAACAAATGGAAATTGTTGCTTCTTATGGGAATTGGTGTATTTGCAAAACACACCAACAGTAAATATATGGAAATCATGAAACAGTTGGCAACACAACAATACTTGTTTATGATTATTGCTGATTCAGATTATATTTATGGAACGAATTATCTCTTGTGTCAAGGGTACATTGGCAATGGAATGAAACTTACACCTGAAAAAATAATTCAAGCGATTGGACGTGTAGGCAGAGGCCAACAAGGACAGAAAAATTCAATTCGGTTCCGCAATATTCAAGATGTGCAATTGTTGTTTTTCCCTCAAACGCATAATCCTGAAATAGAAAATATGAAGAAAATATACTTTTAAATGAAAAGTGTAATTTATGTTTGGAAAAATAATTCAATTCACCGTTCTAAACTTTGCGATGATTTTTTTCAATTGATTCAAACTACTTGTTATTTGCATTATTTATCTGTTATTATGTCATTTATATTATATGTAGATACACAACACCATTCTATTTCAAAAGTATTAACTGTTTTAAATCATCCGCATATGAAATTAATTTCCGATAATAAAATACCGGTTGTACATGATTTGGATTATTATATACAATCAATTGACTCCGATATACTTTATTTTTGTTCTACTACTTCTTTACCTTTTAAATTAAACAAACCATCTATAGAATTTATTCAACGTATACTTATGCCATCGCCTACACTAATATTGCGAATTCTACCTATACAAGTGTAGAATGTAGTTCATGTACATATTAATAATCCTATTATTTCCAAATTTAAATATCCGTATTTACTTTATACCGTATACGACCGAATCAAACATTATTTAACTCCTACCACAATTGTATTAAGTGATACATACGAAATTAAAACTTATATAAAATCAAAACATGATTGCATAGTATTTGATACCAAAATCGGAAATATCGGTTATCCTCCGCACGATAATACAGTAGAAGATACGTTATTTGATTTATATCTTATGAGTAAAGCAACCAAAATTTATTCTTTTTCTTGGTATAATAGTATACCTGGGTTTGTAAAAATTGAAAACGTATATAATGTTCCTATTGTATAAATAAAATTGATTAATTAACACTATATCAGGTTGATTATATAATATGGACCCAACTGCAAAACAGATAATTGGATTGTACATTTCGTGGTATATGTTGCATATTGCAGCTAGTCATTTGTATGCTCACTATTGTGTACCATTAACATGGTATGGAATGTTAATTGCACCATTTATAACCACAGCAAGTCATTGTGTCATCCTACGATGGACTATTATTAATGGTGGGAATGTCCCTATGGTAGCATGGGGAATGGTGATTGTATGGTTGGGTAAATTTGTAGTGTATAAAATATAAATTATTAATTTTTTTTATTTGTTCAACCAAGAAATGTCAACAAATAAGTTGAGAAAATCTAAATAATAGTCGAGAGATGCGGATATAAAATCACCTTTATAATCTCGTTGTAAAATTTTATTTGTATCATAAACAACATACATGGAAAATAAAAGTATACCTACCATTGCTAATAACTTATTGGCTATTTGTCCGGAAAGTATATTAAAAATAAGAAACAATAAAAATAGTAACAATGCCAAAAATAAACCTAATCCAACACGAGGACCAAGTTTAATGCCTAACATAGTGATTACACTGCTGATACCAATCATACTACAAAAAATGCTTAACGTTCCATAAAAGGCAAATTGTACAATAGTATCATTTGTAAACATAGATGCTAACGTATATCCTTCTATTACTGAAAATAAACAAAATACTAAAAATTTTATCCACATTTGTATTGGCAAAGACATGATAACAATAAGTGCTAACATAACTAAAAATGCAGCAAATGAATACCATCTATTTTTTTGTTTGGGCGATTGAAGCATGCTATACCGTGTAATGATGGTCTGAATCACTAAATTTGCAAATACCAGGATTAAAAATGTTTGTTTTGAGCTAAACAAATTTATATTTTTCATACTTATAACGGACATAATAAATCTGTCTCGTACATAGTGACTGTATATTCTTCACCGTCAACAGTTACTTTATCTTTGGTAGATACAGAATCACAACCAGGAGAAACAGTGCATTTTCGTTTGTTAATTTCAATGGGCAATTTGATATCGTTGATAATGGTATAATAATACCATTTATCTCTTCCATAATGGGCTGGTTTACCGAACAAAATATGTTTTGTAATACCTCTAGATAAATACCCTAGTTGAGCATAGGTAGGTTCATTATATCGTAATGGAGGTGCATATGGATTTCGAAGAGTATCGGTAGAATCTTGCACCATTTTAACATTGACATCCGCATAAGTTGGGTCTAACCGTGGAGATATAGAATCCGTTACAGTAACGATTTCGGTACGAGGCCATACTAACCCTATAATACAAGATACTAAAATAATAATAATGACCCACAGTACATTTGTATATGACTTTTTCATTATATTACCATAATAAAATAAATTGAAACATATTTATTTTATTCATTTATCCTAAAAAATGGACAAACGAATTGAGCGTATTGACCGGTCCTACACGCAATTTTTAAATGTAGTGAACAACCGACCTATAACAAGACATTACAGTATATCAGATGATTATATTGTTACTATTTCTCGAATAGCAGAAGATGTATTTATGGTTGACGTCACCTATAAAATAAAACCACCGTTGATTGAACAGTTACAATTACCATCCGACATTCACTATTATATTAAATCCTTTTTACATACAAAATATAAAATTAATTCATTCATGGGTTATACACATCAATATCCATTTCGTCCACCAAGATGGGCAATTGTTCACGCTACAAAAGAATTAAATAAAGAAATTATACAATATAATAAATCACTTGATGAATCATGGTTGCCTTGTTTGAATTTTGAAAATGATATCCTTTGTTACTTAGTATGGGCGATTCAACAACTTTAATTTCTTACTTTTTTTGTACACTAAATGAAACTGTAAAATCGGCTACACCATCCTACAAAACTTAATCGATATAATTTGTTAATTATATTTCAATAGGAATTATAGTTTTTATTCCTATAGGGTTGACATACTATATAGATTTATATATGTTATTCGTTCAAAATATATAAATATATAATTTATAATTATATATGTTATCAAACATTATACATAAAAGTAAAGCAAATATTCCAATCTATATTAACAACACAAACACCATACCAATACCTCGCCCAAAAGTACAACCAAAAAGACAACCAATACCAGAAATTTCACAACCAATACCAGAAATTTCACAACCAATACCTCGCCCAAAAGTACAACCAATACCAGAAATTTCACAACCAATACCAGAAATTTCACAACCAATACCAGAAATTTCACAACCAATACCAGAAATTTCACAAGAAAATAAGGTAGAGAATAAAATAATTTACATTATTTCTAATATTCAAGGAGGAGGAAGTAAAAAATATTTAGATGATATAACGAACCATTATACAAATATACCAATTATTTATATTAAATGTAGAGAGATATTATTAACCACAGTATTTTTACCTACTGATATTTTATTTGTACAACATTTATTGTTTACTAATATTTTTCCGGAAGATATAAATGTAGTAACCCAAAGATATAACATAAAAACAATTATTAGTATTCATGATTTTTATTGGATTATACCTAATGTTCCAAATATTGATAATTTATTACATATAATACCACCTATTCCATATTATGAAAATATTTATTTAAATCCTCCATCATCTATTCATCCAAGTATAATGACACTTTTTAATAATGCATCTATTGTTATACATCCATCTTCTTTTACAAAAAAACATTTTGATACCTTGTTTAGAACGGATAATACTATAGTACAATATCATAATGATATAAAAATAGATTACACCGTCAAACAAATTCCAAAAATTATAAACAACCAAATTAATATAGGTAATTTTCAACCGTTTAGTAAATACAAAGGTTCTGAATTTATACCTTTATTGCAAAATAAATATACGACATATAACAACTATAAAATTAATTTTTTAATTTTAGGTATAAATATACCTTTATATGATGAAATGAGCTGGTATAATGATATGAAAAAACATCATTTTCATTGTCTATTACATTTAAATAAATATGGAGAAACATATTCCTATTCGTTAACAAAAAGTATTAATTCTGGATTACCTATTTTATACAATAATATAGGAGCATATAAAGAACGAATACCTGAAAATGAACATTACAAAAAAGTATATAATTCTGAATATGAAATGAATAACTATGATATATTATACACACAATTTGAAAAAATGTTAGATTATATTATTGATAATCAAGGAAAATTCGATACATACAATCCAACGACAACTATAGAATACAAAGATATATATAATTATATATTTGATGATACTATTACAGATTCTATTAATTCTATTTTGCATAATAAAATAAAACCTTTTGCTATCTATTTTCCCCAATTTCATGTTATTCCTGAAAATAATAAAAAATATGTTGGGATGACGGATATTGTAAATTTGAAACACTATATTAAACAATATAAAAAAACGGATGAAATAATAGACACGCCATCTCTTGTTGATTTATCTTTATCAGATATGCTTGATTATAAATTAACCAATAAAGAAATTATAAAAAAACAAATAAAAATCGCAAAATCATTTTCTATATATGGATTTGCTTGCTATTATTATTGGTTTTCAGAAAATTCAATTACAAATAATAATACTATTTTTGAAAATTGTTATAATTTATTTTTTCAAGAAGTAACTGATTTTAAAATTTATTTTATATGGGCAAATGAAGATTGGCCAAATAATTCATGTAATGATATACCAGACAAAATTATAAATGTCTATAATTATGATAATTATATGAAAAATATTAATAATCTTATGAAATATTTCAAACATTCAAATTATTATAAATTAGATAATAAACCTGTATTTTTTATACATCAAGCAAATTACATATCACCAGAAAAACTTTCTATGTTCAGTTATATGTTGGAAAAAGAATGTGTAAAAAATGGATTTGATGGATTAAACTTGTATTTAAATAATATTAATATAAATCCAAAATATAATATGTATAATTGGTCACCTACATTTAACGGATGTGGATCAATCGATTATCATACCTATACAAACACTATTGTTAAATCACAAATAAAAAATAAAAATATACAGACAATATTTTTTGATTTCAACAATTCTTCCAAGTTTTGTATTCCATATAAACCAACTAATGCAACCAAATATACAAATACTAGTATTTATAATCAAAATTATTTGATAGATACTATATTAACAACCTATAAACAAAATAAAATAAATAAAATTTTATTAATTAATTCATGGAATAATTGGGGTGAAAATACATCTATAGAACCAGGACAAATAAATAAAAAAAAATATTTATCATTACTCAAATCTAATTTATTGTCTTTTATACCTTAACATAAAAATCGTTCACAGCGAAATTCAAACACATAATCAGGTTGGATTGTTTTTATTTTATCAATATCAAAAATAGATTTGATTAAATAAATTTCGTTAAATAATGGTATATATAATTGTAAAGTAGAAATTAAAAAACTATCATAAAAAATAACAACTTTGTATTTTTTATCTTTATTTTTCACATACAAAATATAATTAGATATCATCGACCATTCTAATAGTTTATTTAAATGCGTCATTGTTTCATCTATACATTGATTATTCAATATACGTATATGTGATTCTGGTGTAAATCTATATTTACAATAGAGTTGGTCTGCATCGTTTATTTTGTAAAATACATCATGTGTAGATTCTAATGTTTGGTTCCCTAAATTATATATCCATGTTAAATCGCCTATTCCTAATCCTAAATTACATAATGATTTGCATTCAATTGCAGTTAATGTATATTCTTGTTTTACAATTGTTAAATCAAATAATTTATTTATTTTATCGATGAAAATATTATATATAATTAATGCTCCTTTATTATTAATATGCGTATCTGTTTTATAATAGGTATCATAATTTTTTAAATGTGGAAATCCATCTAATAACTGATTTTTAAAATAGTTAGAATATAAATCAAATCCTGGTCTGTAATGTAAATGATATGTATCTGGCAAATGTTCTGCATAAATCAACGATTTATTTGGAAATACAATAAATAACAATTTATCTAGAACAGATTCATATCTTTTATAAAATAATGGGTCAACTAAACAAAGGTTATCATTATGCACTTCTAGTTCTTTACATGAATCATTTTGTAAAAATAAATAACCATTTTTTCCGATTAACGTTTTATTCATACTATATGTCGTAGAATAGAATTGTCTATATTATTCGTATTCTTTTTTCCTCTATCTGGTTTATTTAAATAAACATAATGATTAAAAAATATATGGTTTTCATCTAATAAAAACATTGGTTTACCATCTGTAATCATATGAACTGAAAATGTTTTTACATTTTGGGGAACAACAAAATTTTTTTCTCTTCCGCGCATGGTAATTTCATCGCAATTCGTAATGTTTAAAAAATTTATTCCATCTGTTGGTAAATTATCTGGATTGTAAAAAAATTTATTTTTTAATGTAAAACTACCTATCTGTTTTAAATTCAATTGATATAATTCAACCATTTCATTTAAAAAATCATGAATGTTGGTATGGTGTTGCATATTAATATATTCATCTATATCGAACAACCCAATATATTTAGCTTCAGAAAAAACATAAATGGAATGGTTTTGTTGTGTCGTTTGACCACTGATACCGCTAATAGGCAATGTATACGGTACGTTCCATGAAATCAGAACAACCTGTTTTTTTTTTATATAATCTTTCAATACACTAGATAATGTGTTACTATCACTATTATCATAGATAATAAAACGGGTAATACCTATACCTAGATGAAAATCTATCCATGGTTTTATATAAGCATCTTCATTTTTTACTAATGTAGATAAAATAATTTCATCTTTGAATTCCGGATATATATTTACTTGAGTTTCAATAACTTTATTTTGAATAGTTAATGTTATTGTAGGGGAATATGTTGTTTTTAATGTATAAATATAGGTATGATTGTGTGGACATTTATACATATTCATTTTTTTATTATTATAAAATATATCTAAAGGAGCTTCTGCAGGTCGAATAATAATTAATTTACCCTGATGAAAGATATCATAAATTTGATAAGTATCTATATGAATATTCTTAATCATATAGATTATATATAGAATTATTGAAATACATAAACAGAATTAAATTTACAAAAAAGATATCCATTGGTCAAATTTTGTCTTGATTCATAATGAACATATTTTTTAGGTAATTCAGTATATAATAAAGGATTTCTTGATTTTAAATTGGCATATATAGTTTGGTCTTTTAATTTTTTTATTCGATTTGATGATCCTTGTTGTGAAAATGAATAATTTAATTTTATAATATTTAGACAATTAATCATATAACCATACCCATTTGTAATTAATGGACTAGTAAACAATGTATAAGGTATAGGTTTCAGACTAATAAAAGTTACATTATATTTTGATTTACTTGTATATTTGTGATAACTATGACTACTTGGGTCAGTAATAATTTGAGGTGGACTATTATCGCCCCACTCAATTTTGGTAAAATATTTATTATTCACAATAAATACAAATTCTTTATCAAATTGATACAATAATGTAGTTTCTACCATTAGTATATTATTATATTTTAATATAGTATGAAAACAAGAAAATCTATGAAAACAAGAAAATCTATGAAAACAAGAAAATATAAAGGAGGCTTATTCAAAAAAGGTATCCGTATTATGGGAATACCTTTTGAAAAAAGTACGCCAGGGTTGTTAGATGGTCGAACATGTTATACAGTAGGACCAATTAAGTGGTGTACTCGTAAAAAAAATAAATAAGTATAGTATATGATACTTGGTGGTGGAATTGCAGGATTATATGCAGCATATCAACTTTTAAAACGTAATCCAGACCGTAAATTAATTATTGTAGAAAAAGAAAAAAAATTAGGAGGTCGTGTTCATACATATAGAGATAAACAAATGACGGTAGAAGCAGGGGCAGGACGATTTAGTAACACGCATGAACATTTAATAGAATTACTTAAAGAACTTCATTTACATGATAAAATAACACCGATTCCATCTTCTTTTGAAGTGGCTGAACCTTCACCTTATAATTTAAAATTTATCCTTGGAAAAATTATTGCTTTTAGTAAAATTGACCCGTTGCACGATTTAGTTAACTTATCGTTTATCGATTATGCTCGGTTAATTGTTTCTAAAGAAGAAGTACAATATATTGAAGATTCATTTGGATATTACACAGAATTAGTTGTTATGAATGCACGCGATACAATTCAATTATTATTACAATTAAATGGTGATTTTTTTATATTAAAAGATGGATTATCTCAGATGATTGACCGGTTAGTAGACATCATGAAACTATATCCTAATGTAGAAATTCGGAATGAAACAGTTGTTAGTATTCAACAGTATCAACATCATTATTGTATTCGAACCAATAAAAATACGTATACAACACCTTATTGTATATGTACGCTTCCTTCTAATATCGTGAAAAAAATAGATTTTTTTAGACCGTTGGCTCCATTATTAAGGTACATTACAACGGCCCCATTGTGTCGTATTTATTCTGTATTGGATAACAAAAAGTTTAAAAATTTACCTAAAATGACAACTAAAACACCGTTACGTATGATAATACCTTCTGGTCACGTAGTCATGTTTTATTCCGATAACAAATATGCTATGTATTGGCAAGATATTTACGAAAAACAAGGCACCTATGGTGTGAACAAAGCATTAACCTATTATGTAAAAGAATTGTTGAACATAGATATTAAACCTAAACATACCAAAGTATTTTACTGGCAGGATGGCGTAGGGTATTGGACAGTCGGTGCTCGCAAAGAAATTATTTCTCCAAAATTGCAAAACCCGTTTCCAAATTTTTACATGTGCGGCGAACATTACTCTAGCAACTTTCAACAATGGATGGAAGGTGCATTGGAAACCAGTAAAAAGGTAGTGGACAATATTCAATAATTTTTTTATCTTTAGTAATTTTTTATATTTAGTAATTTTTTATCTTTAGTAATAGTATGTCAGGAGAAAGTTCGCGTATGACGGCAGAAGAAGTCTATCCGTATGTTAGACCATCCTTAAGAAATCAATCTTTAACACATGAAGATGTTATTTCGTTAATAAATGAATTAGAACAAAAAAATGCATCTGAAGGAAAACCAAGATTACTGGAACTGACAACACGCGGTTTTATGGCCTTTGGTATACCAGAAGTAGTAAGATATATCAATAGCAAATCAGGTGGTAGAAAGTCGCGTAGAAATAGACGTCGCAGAAATAAATCGAGAAAAAATAGACGTTAATAATTTTTGTACATGACATATCCTGCCAACATCGGAAAACTAACTGGATACGAAACACCTGTCATCATACCTATACTCGTATATCCTATCCAGTTGGAAAACATATCGATGGGTGTATTTGATTTAATACCTGAATACATTCCTGTAATAAACCCTACACATGTAGAGGGTACTGCCATAATAGGTAATAGTTCGATATAGTGTTTCATCATATAACTATATCAAACATAACTCTTTAACTTTATTCGTCTAATAACATTAACGCCATAGCTGCATAATTATGCAAATCGATTAACGTATCACGAATACGTTCATCTTGTACTAAATTCACACCATTTTTTGTAATGGATACAGACCGTTTTAATTTATCTTCAATTCGCATCAAGACCCCAATAACACCATAGGTTGCAAACGCATCGCCATAATCAATGTTTTTTTTAGTGAACAACTCTAAAGCTTCTTGCTGAATTTGTTTCATTTGTTCTACGCGGTTCATAATTATAGTTAGTATCCTATCTTTAACTTGGCCAACGAATACGTTTAGTGGAAACAATTCCAGGCGATTTAGGTTTTAATGGTATATTTACTTCTTTTTTACAACAATTTGGATTGTATGGGTTAGTCAACATATTATTTGCGTTTCTGCGGGCATTGACGCGAGCATAACTACCATGTTTAATACCTTCGTTTTTTAGATTCACCTTGTTGTTGATTGCATCGTTCACTACTAACCGTATTTCATGTGGTGTGATAAACGTCTTTGTGCAAAAAAGCATAGAAGGACAGGGGGAGTTTTGTAAACAAGAATATTTGGATGGAGCATTTACACGAGAAACAAACATACTATACATTATTATAATATTTTATTGGTATAAAAGATTGAATTTTACCAATGATTGTTTTTTTATTTTCACGTTTTATCATGAGTGGATATAAAATAGAATTAATAGGTAATTGAAAATAATAAGACAATTTACGCATCATTGAATTATATAGAGTTAATGAACATACATCATTTTTTTCATTTCTTATTCCTTGTAAATGAGAAAGTTTATGAATATCTTGTTGATGACATAATTTATATTGTATAACATGGCGTTCTTTGCAATAATTTGTACATCCTGCATGTAACAAATCACAATCAAATAAAAAACATGTTCCAGCCTTTCCTTCTACATTCACAATACGAGACCCTACAAATGGATGAGTTGCATTGCTATTTGGACATACAGATAACAAATCTCCTTCATATTTATATAATATAAGAGTATAAACTGGGTAATCTGTTTTGTATATTGTTTTGCTCGAAGTTACATCTCTATGAAACGTAGATAAGGCACCATCATTTATTTTATAAATATAATCCATAAAAACATAACCATCTGGAAGATGTGATAATACATCTTCTTGTAATTTTATACATGGTTCTGAAATTGTTTTTATATATTGTGGATTGTACAATACACAAAATCCATCTTTTTCTAATGTTCTTAAATTTATAGAAGTAGTATAATTTTCACTTTCTTCAAAAAAATAATAAACAACGTATAAAATTACAATAAGTATGTAAATATATTTATTTTGTTTATGTTTCATATATGTTATAAATATTTTAAACCAACTTTATATTCATCCTGGTACATTGAGTTCCACAAAAATAGTCTAACCAATATTTTTCAATAATGTGAAAATTCACCAACACCTATTAATTTATAATTTAATATTTTATCCATTAATATATTATGATATAATAATATAATTATTTCGAATTTTTATAATTAAATTTTAATGTGTTAAACTATTTACACCTTCGCACATTTAAAACGCCGAAATTAAATTTAATAAAAAATTGATATTATTTAATATAAACATATTAAAGTAAATATTAATAAAATGCCAACTATAAGTAAAATAAGTTCTGCTATTATTAGCAAAATAACAAAGGCAACCAGTGGTATTAAGAATACAGATTTTACTGGTGCAATGACAGAATTTATTGCAAATATATCTAATATTCAATTAGATACAATTTCTGATTTTATCCCTTGTGATAAAAAATTACATCTTACAAGACCTAAAATGCGTGAAGAAATGCGTAATAATTTAAAACCACGATTGCCTCACTTTTTCAAAAAAAGAGGTTATGAAAATTATGATGAAATCAATGGTTGTAGTATTGATAAGTTTGAAGAAACCATTGAAGAAGCAGTTAATATATTGGTTAAAAAACAACAAGGAAGTGAAAAAATTGCTATTGGTGTAGATGTAATTACAACACCTAATCAGAACCCCAATAATAATGCCTAAAAATTATGTATTTAACTCGGCGTTTTAAATGTGCAAAGGTGTAAAAATAAAATATATAGTAATATTTATGATTTAGTAAAAAATTTATCTTAATTGAAAATATATTATATCTTAATTATATATTATATGAATAATATTTTATTTATAATGTTTCAAGGAAGTGGAACAAATTTAAAATCTTGGAATGAATATACTGAATCAAAATTTTTAGATAAATTAAAATTAATAGGTGATGTGTATATTTATCAAGATAAAATACATAATATATGGCATTATGATAATACAAATCCAGAAAAAAAAGATTTTGATTCTGATATTGATATTAATTTGTCATATGTAAATCCAGATAATCATATTAAAATGGTTCTCTCTGATATTAAAAAAAATATAATTTAAAAAAGTATAAATTAATACCAATTGGTTGGTCTGCTGGTTGTTATTTAGCATTATATTTTGCACAATTATATAATAAGTTATGTAAATATGTTATTTTATTGGATTCAGCATTATTGACTTCTAATAATATGAAATTTAGATTAAAAATGCTTTATAATAGTATAAAAAATATATATCCAATAACAGATAAAAATTACAAAAAATTATTGGATAATTGGAAAATAAATAATAAAAATATTGAAGATGCCTATAAAATAAATGATATAAATAATTATATTAGATATTATTTTATCCATAATAATTTAAATCTTAAATTTGCTGTTCCAACAATTGCATTTATAAATATTCAAGAACCAGAAAAAGACGAATGGTCTGAAGATTTTAATAATAAAAGAAGATTACAAGAAATTAATATATTAAAAATAATTAATCCAACTAATTATATTCCTCATATCGTAAAAAATAAGACACATTATATTTTTAATAAAAAATCAGGTTCAGATAATATTATAAAAATAATAAAAAATATTTATAATTAATTTGCGTCTATAATAAAAATTGAATTATAAATAATATAATTCATATAATTAAAATGAATCCAACTCCATATGAAGAACTTATTCCTGGAAAAATATATTACATATATCAACCAAGTACACAACATTTAACTCATGGTTTTTATAGAGGAACATTTGTTAAAAAAATTAAGTTTAGTAATTTTGATTATTTATTAAGTTTATTTGAAGATGTATCCGGACTCAAACCTTTAGAATATTTGGGTGAAGGAAATTTTGGTAAAACAGAACAATATTATGAATTAGAAAAAATAAAAGAAAATTCTATAAACGCAAAAGAAAAAATGGAGTCAAGAACATTAGATATAATATTAAAAAGTATTTTGAATGAAGATTTTATATACTAAATATGAATCTATAAATCATCAAAAAAAATGTTGAAAATCAGTTTCTATACATTTACATAAAGATTCAAAAGATGTAATACATAAATCAAACGGACATGTTTTATACCCATTTTGTTTAGTTAAATTTAATTTATTTTTTATATACATGCGTGAATCACAATTATACCCTAAACTTATATAGATTGTCATATAATCTATATTTATAGTATGGTAAAATTGTATACATCATTGGTTGCATCTATTGTAGTACAACTAGTTACAGGTGTAATAGAAATATTTTCGTTATTCATTAACGTCCCGCCAAAATTATTGTTATTGAAACAAATGATGTTGTTAGAAGTAGTTGTTCAAATGATAGAAGGGTCTTTTTATCTATATTGGTTTTTTCATTTCACCAAAATCGTTAATATCACACCTTCAAGATATGCAGATTGGGTAATTACTACTCCAACCATGTTAATTAATTTAATTTGTTACCTTATTTTTTTACAAAATACAAATACAACTTTTTTAGAAATATGGAACCAGGAATGGAAAACAATTGTACCTATTTTGTGTTTGAATTGGCTAATGCTTTTGTTTGGATATTTAGGTGAAATTGCACTTTTACCCATAAAACTAAGTGTATCGTTAGGATTCATTCCTTTTTTGATATATTTTTATATGATTTATATTTACTATGCACAAAATGTGGATACACAATTATTTTATTACTTTTTTATTTTTTGGTCCTTGTATGGCATAGCTGCAATGTTACCCTATAAAATTAAAAACAATGGTTACAATATTCTTGATTTGTTTGCAAAGAACTTTTTTGGTATCTATTTGAGTTATTTATTAATTACAAACGGTAATTTTTTCTAAATCATTCACCAAAAACAACAATTCAATATTATCTTCATGAATTGTATTAAAAATAGTAATATATTTACACAAAATTTGTATCATTTTATATTTGATATGGTCATCATACAAAGGTGATATTTTTAAATATAAAAAGTAAAATTCCAAAATATCAATAACAGAATAACCATCTTGTTGAATCATAGTAATGGTTTTGATAGCATTGATTTTATCTTTTTTCAAGATATAAGAAGTAAACGTATCAAACAATTCATGTTTGATATCTGTGCATAATTGATACACGCATTCCACTGTAATAGGGGTTCGAATCAATTTGAATTTTTCAATATAATTCAGTAATACACGGGAAGATTGTCTTGATATTAATAAAATATGGGGAATAGCATCGGGCATAATATCAATGGATTCTTCTTTTACTACTTTGTGCAACAACGTTTCTAGATAAATAGAGGTAATCATAGATAATTTAATATTAATGAGCCGTGAATGAATATTATCTATAATTTTTTGAGGATTACTGCAAGTTGTAATAAAATGAACGTTGTTGTTGTATTTGTCCATGTAATTTAAAAAAATTTGTTGACCTTGATTGTTAATCAAATCTAAATCATCCAATATAATAATTTTCTTCTTATTTGGAATGGTTGACGTAGTTTGACAAAAACATTTTACATCTGACCTATAGTATTGTATACCTTGTTCTCTCAAACTGTTGATAATCAAAATATTATCCGATATGGCTGTAGTAGATTCATTTTTGTAATATTCATGAATAATAATGTTACTTAAAATAGTTTTTCCGGTACAATGTCCCCCAATAATAATAATATTCAATAAATTGGCAGAAATTAGTTCATACACCATTTGTTTCATTTTATGTTCCATATCAAAATCTTGCAATGATTTTGGCATATATTTATATACAAAAGGACAATTCATATGTAACTAATGAAATGGTTTTTATATTTGTGCGTTAATTAATATAGAATTATAGGTTCATCCATACTATGGAACTGATATTCCAAAAAATATTAAATAGAGATGTAATAAAACAACAAGTTGTTGATTTTTTAAAATATTTTGATGCCAACAAAAGAAATATACTTACAAAACGGTGCATTTACATACACGGACCTACAGGTGCTGGAAAAACTAAATTTATTATGGATATTTTGAAAGAATTGTTGTATGACGTCATCAATTACGATGCATGTGATACAAGAACCAAAGATATTATCGATAATATAAGTACGTATCATTCTTCTGATTCCAATGTGATTAGTTTGTTTACTAAGAAAAAGACAAAAATAGCCATTGTTATGGATGACATCGAATGTATGAACAATGGAGATAAAGGTGGCATTAATACTCTTATTAAATTGATTCGACCCAAAAAAACAAAACGACAAAAATTGGAAGGTACCACACATATACCTGTCATATGTATTGGAAATAATTACGTAGACAAAAAAGTAAAAGAACTTATGAAATGTTGTACGGTAATTGAATTAAAAGCCCCAACAACCATACAAGTAAAACAATTGTTGCAACATTTGATTCCTGGTAAACCAGAATATAGTGTATATGTAGACCGTGACTTAAAGAAAATTATGCAATTGTATACCATTGTACAAAATAATAAAATAAATCAACAATACTTACCTTATTTATTTGAACCTAAACCCATCAACGAAGATTCCAAACAAATTACCAAACGTATTATCAATAATCCTATGAAGTTAAAAGACCATTCTATCATGAACGACACAGACAGAACGATTGTTAGTTTGTTGTGGCATGAAAACATTATTGATTTATTTGAAAAAATGAACATACAAGATGTAATACCATTGTATGTTTCTATTTTAGATTTGATTTGTTTTTCCGATTATATTGACAGAATTACATTTCAGAAACAAATATGGATGTTCAATGAAATGAGCTCTATCTTGAAAACATTTTACACGAATTATTTGTTTCAACAGCAAAATACACACAAAATTTCAGACATTCGTTTTACCAAAGTACTTACCAAATATTCAACCGAATACAATAATATTGGATTTATTCAACGTATCTGCAAAGAATTAAACATGGATAAAAAAGACATGTTTTCTTATATACAACAGTTAAGAAAAATAGACAATATCAATATTATTATGCAACAAATTGACCATACCGATATTACATTATTGGATATTCAACGTATATTTAGATTTATGGATAAAAATAGTTAACTATAGTATGAGTGAACAATATAATGGGTTGTATGTAATTGTCGGAATCGGACTCGCTATGATGATAAATAGTGTATATATTAGACGAACTGAAAAAAAAAGGACAGATGAACTTTTGTCTGGTGTTACAGAACGTCCAGTTTATAATAAAAATATGGAAAATAGACATAGTATAGGAGGTTCAAAGAAAACAAAAAAACAAATAAAAAGATAATTTATGATGTTGCTATCATACCAGAACTGTCTATGGTTTAGGATATTTTTTTAATCTAAAAAAAGAATGAAAAAATGTTAGTTTTAGAAATACATTATTATATAAGGATGCACCTTTAAGTGAAATAAGACCTACTGAATTTGTTAGTTATTCAAGTGGTGGAAAAAATAAAAAGATAGTGTATGATTGTTCCATTAATAGAAGGATTATATGTAGTAGGTATTAGTTTATTAATAATTGGTGTGTTTGTTTCAAACCAAAAAGAAAAATTACCGGCAGATTTATCAAATCATGGTCGTGTAAAAGATTTAGGATATCGTTGATTCACTTCGTTCTGGTTCCTATAGTGAAAATACCAATAAATTTTGTGGTAAAAAAATAAAAAGCTATAATATGGATGGAGGAGTAGTCTACGGAGAAGGTATGAAAGGGAAAGTAATGGATTATGGAACAATAACAGACGATTTAGATTCGTTGGAACACATTCAATTACACAATGTAAAAGAAGTAAAAATTTATATACTTGAACATGATGACATTATCGAATACAATAAAGGTCCTGAAATATTAGATGAATTGATTCATTTAGACACATCTCAAAACTATGTAGTCAAAGAATTCACTATCCCCAATATGGCAATACGAACATTTGGACATTCCAAAAAAACCTATATGATGCGTGAAATTAATGGTTTTCGTTACATATTACCCGTTGTCAAAAAACATAAAGTAGTAGGTATGCCGTATAAAAAAGACATTTTAATCGGATTTGAAATTATCATGAAAAATAAAGGGCTCGTCTATGATGGAACCACGTCGAGATGTTTTGTTGTTAATCGTAAATGCTCACAAACCATGTCCGAATCTATTGTAAACCAATTTACTGAAAAACAATTTGTTCAATTTGTAGAAGATATATTAAAAACGTTGATTGATATACAAAAATTAGATGTTGCTCATGGTGATATTAAACTAGACAATATTATGAAATGTGGGTCTAAATTTGAACTGATTGATTGGGAAAATAATAGATTATTAGAATATTCTTTTGTGAAAAAACATAAATATTTAGGACTATCACCTCTGTATTTTAAAATTAATTATGGAGTGGCTTGGTATCCTGCCTTCAAAGTTGCGCTAATAAAATATTTTCAAGAAACAGGTGGGTATGATAATTACACCCATAGTCAATATGCAACTATGATGATAGAAGAGTATACAAAATGGTTTGATAAATATTCAGATGAAGAATTAGTAGAACAAGTAAAATATTCGTTAGACTTGTGTGCATTTGGAATGATTTTGTATGGAATTATGAGACGCAATCCAAACATTAAAAAATCACATCATACCTTTATTATGAATCTTTATAGAATGAAAGATGCAGCTACTGCTTTAAAATTGTTTCGAAACCATAAAACACGAAAAATATAGTTTCTAAATATTTATTTAGAAACTAATATGAAAAACTTTAAAAAAAAGCAAGAATAGTTTCTAAACCACTCTGCAAACATACGCTAATTAAGTTTTTCTAGATTTTAATCGATAATTACGTACTCCTCCAATTCCACCCGGAGCTAAAGTGTGTGGTTTGTAAAATACTTGTGCATTGTTAGAGTACAAACTTCCCATAGATATACGAGGTGTTTTAGTAATGGTTGGATTTGTAATTATTATTCTTCCTTGCATACTTGAATGGAATCGACAAGCATAATATAATGTATCTGGTGTATTATTTGAAACTACAAATGTAATAGTACCGTTTTGTGTACCATTATTTGTAATACCTGAACTATATATATTATTACTACTATATCCACCTGAAACAGTTTGAATCCAGAAAGGATGTCCAGATGCATTTATTACTAGACTATATGTATTTCCACGAATCAATGTTATATTACCATTATTTACACCATTTATTGTGTATGCTCCTGAACCAGAATTTAAAATATTAAATATTGTTGACATATACTATTCAATTAAAAAACAAATAATCTATGTTTTTATGTAAAACGAAATATTATCTTCGGCGTGATTTATTTTTGACTTGACGATTTCTTCGCGACCTACCTCCGCTTATATTATGATCGTCATTGATTGATTCATCTTTTTCAACTGGTTTTCTCCCTGATGCTAATGTTTTTCCTACTACTAGTGCAACTATTCCTACTGCAAGTATACTACCAATCATTGCTCCTTGAGATAGTTTCATACTTATAAAATATTGCTAAATAGTTACGATTTAAGAAAAGATAGAGCTTGTTCGCATGCAAGTTGTTCACTTTTCTTTTTAATTTTATGAGACCCTTCACCCAGCAAAACAAATACTTTCCCATGTTGTTTCATGTGCTCGTGAATTTTTTCAAATGAACCAAATTGTGAAAATGGAATAGAGTTACTTGGTTTCATATTCCATTTTTCTTGTCCCATATACAAATATACCCCCATGTGATAACTGTCTGAATAATCTTCAATTTCAAGATAAATGGGCGTAGTTTTAAATTCTTGCTGTATTTTGATTTGCAAAATATTTTTATAATTGTCATTGTTTAATATAATATTGGACCAATCTACATGTTTTTCAAACACGGATTCTATAAAAATCTGTGCCATTTGGAACCCTGGACCAGTAACAAACATATTGGCAAACCATTCATCTTCATCATGAATGTTTATTTTATTCACATCTAAAAAAAGTGCACCAATAAAAGCTTCAAACAAACATCCCAATTTTTTAAAATTAGTGCGAATATTCTTTTCTTCCGCATGTTTTGAAATAATATACCAAGAATGTAATCCCATTTCGTACGCAAATTTACCAATTGCTTCATTTTTTACTAAAGCAATCTTTTTTTCCGTCATGAAACCTTCACTTTCGTTAGGGAAGCGACGATACAAATAATATTTAGTGATGCATTCTAGAACACCATCTCCTAAAAATTCAAGGCGTTCGTTGGATTTGGAATGAAGTTCAATACAATTGTCAGGTTTGTCTATGATTCTAATTTTTGTATCAAAATTTCGTTTACAATAAGAGCTGTGTACAAATGCACGTTTATATAATTCAACCCGTTGAATAGGGTAAGAAACACCATATTTAAGTAGAATAGTTTGAATGTCGTTCAAACTAATCTCTTTATTTTTAGAATTATAAGGTGTAAAAATTATTTCATTTCCGATGGTAACAACATCATCTTCCATTTCTATTACTATACGGATAAGTTTAAGTATATTTATATGTAATATTCATCATCCCATTTATTATTTCTGTGTAATTTATAACCTTTTGAAATAAGAAAATTGTAAATTTGTTGTTGATATTCTTTTATACACCCATGTTCTATAGTAATAAATAAAATTTTATATTTTTCAAAATCAAAATTAAGTAATGCATTTAATTCGCCACCTTCAATATCAATTGACATGTAATCTACAATTGTTAAATTGTATAATTTGAAAATATTATTTAATGTTATCGTCTCAACATTTATAATTTCAGATGTAGAATATGCATTTGAAAAATACACCAAAGATTCTTTTTTTAAACTAGTTTTTATACCACACAATTGCTCTTTTCCACCTACCATTTCGTCCCCTTTTGGTATTAAAAATTCTACTGTTCCTTCTGTATTAAAAATAGCTTTATTGCATATTGGGTTAGTTCGATTCATACGACATGTATTAATTACATTTGGATTACATTCTACTAATACTCCTGACCAATTCAAATATTTTTCTAAAAAATATGTATTACTTCCTGTAATTCCATCATATGCCCCAATATCTAAAAACACACCATTACATTTAAATTTTATTATATTTTCAATATAATATTTATCTTGTTCTATTTGTGAAAAATAGGTAATAGGATAACTTTGTTTATCATTATCATGATTAGAGTTATGTATAACTATATTATTAATATTCAATAATTTTTCACATGGCATGGTTAAAATAGTATTAATTATTTCAGATACATTAAAACAATTATGATGTATAGTATCATATTTTGTATATGTATTATAATAATTTTTAAATAAATTTATAGTTATCATGTATGGTTTGAATATAGTTATATCATATTCAGGTTGTAACAATATTCCATTATGATTTATAGAACCATGTGGTGCAGAAAAAATTTTTTCTATTATTTCTGAATATTTATTACATATACGTATAATTCTTAAATTATTAGATTGTAATGGAGTAATAGTATCCCATGAAACACAAAGTAAATAAGTAGTGTTTATTAATCGATTTAAAAATGTATTTACAGTTGTTCCAGAACCATATAAATCAACAAGTATTTTTTTATCATTATTTTCATTTATCAAATTTATAAATTTATTTAGTTGTAGAGGATTTGATGTCAATAAACGACTAACATATACATATTTACATTTTATAGTTGGAAAAAATAATTTGAAAATTGTATATATCCAATACCCATCACGACTTAAAAATATAACTTCTTTTATATCTTGTTCTTCGACTTGTTTTTTGATATGAAGAGATATTAGATAGGATAAAGGTATTAATGACAATGTACATGATTCATACATAAAATCATTTTCATGTTGTAATGTTAATCTTGTAGCTCGAATTAAACATGCAACTTCATAATTATTTTTTGATATTTCAAATTCAATAGTATTAAAATCTACATTTGAAACCCATTCTGATGGTATATTTCTAGACATTGGGTTGATATAATCGCTTATTTTGTTATCACCTGTATGTAATATAATATTGTCCACTATTGTTTTATTATCCCATAAATGACCAGATGATTTTCCACCTGATGTTACAAATAAATTATTTTCAATGGATTTATGTTTTTGTATAAGTTTATAAATATCTTCTTTTGATAAATACATATCTGAAATTAAAATATCATTTGAATTTATTTTATTAAGATATTTCCAAATAGGAAATGAAAAATCATATTCTAGTTGAAGTTCTAATTTTTTTAAAGATTCAATATCTATGTTTGGATATATAGTATGAATTTGTGAATATATATTATCTATTCCTTCTCTTTCACATTTTTGTCTTATAATTGAAAATTTTTGAATACCAGTTATTTTTTCAATTATATCAAATATTTTTGTTCCTTTATAACATAATCTACCGATAATTGTATCAAATACATCAAAACTATTCATATATCTTAAACATTTATTTTAATCCATTCTGGTGGACATAAATCTTTAGTATCATGTTTTATTTGTGGTCCAAACCATAACGATGGATAACAAACAATTTTAGTTGGATTTGAATTAAAATAGGCTCCCCACCAACTAAATGTGCTATTGACGATAATATTATGTTTACATAGACTCATGAACAACATTTGTTCCCAATCTTGTAATTGGTTGTCTCCTCTAGTAAATGTAAACTGTGGAAAGGGTTGCTTTAATTTGTTAATCATACCTACTACATAATCAACATCTTCCTCTTCACAAAAATAAATAATCGTAAATTGCATAGGATATAGTTCTTGAATATGAAGTAACGCTTTTTCATAATAAGCATAAGGGGCAATAGGATGATAGTCTTGTTTATATTTATAATCACCTAATCTAAAATGCATACTAATCGAGTTGGTTAAATCAACGTTTATTTTCTGAAGCAACGTATTTTTCATACCATCTATATCAATTAATGTATAAAGTTGTGGATAATACTCTTTAAAATATTGTTCACTTTGAAAATAACCGTGTAATATTACGTTTTTCTGAACAAAGTTAGAAGTTTGAATATCATTGTAATGGAACCCATTTTCAGATACTATAGATAATGGTGGTAATTGTTGTATTAAATACGGTTTTAATTTAGAAAAAAAAGTGTTCCAAAATGTAAATCTGTCTCCTAGTCTTTCTACATTTAAAAAATTAAAAGTATTGTTACTTTTGTATGCATAAGATATAGAAGCAAAAATTTGAAATAGTTGATTTCCTAAACCTCCCATTAAATGACAAGTAATCATAATCAGTTATGGATAAATAGGTTTAAATATATTCATACAATATGAATTGTCCTCATTGCGGTATTACAATTGAAATTGAAAAAATAAATTGTGCTATTTTTAGATGTGGTATTTATAAACATAACGGACAACAAATACCACCTCATTTATCAAAAATAGAATGCGACCAGCTCAAAGATAAAATATGGGGTTGTTCTAAACCATTCAAATACGAAAATGGGACGTTGGTTATCTGCGACTACGTCTAGATTTACGTCTGTTACGTCTTGTTTTACGTCTATTTCGTCTAGTTTTACGTCTTCCACCTTGAATTGGAACATCTGTTATCGGACTTTCTTCTAAAACAGGTTCGGATTGTGGTTCTATTGGTCCATCTTCACTTGTATTTTCAAATGCATCATCTATCATTTGATATTCATCAAAAGTAATTGTTCTCCAATTTATAATATCACCGAGTATAATGCGTTGTTTAAATCTCCATTTATCATACACTACAGATCCGTTTTCCATAAAATATTGACGAATTGTTAATTCGAATAGTAAATCATACTCATCTTCATCCACTATAACTTGTCCTACAGTACCCTTATTTATTTTACTAACTTTACCATAGGCAAATTCCTTAACAGCACCATCATCAGATGGCTTCATTTTCATTTTTACATAATCGCCATCATTTGGTAATTGTTGGCGAATATCGATTCCATCATAATTGTCTTCTTCTGTAATAATAGCCATACTATTATACTATATTTTAATTTGGTTTGAGTAAATCTTCATTGTAAATAATACCAGATGGTTTATATGTTGAAACGGATTTGAACATTGCCTTTTTATCCAGCTTAATTTCTTTGTTGTTTGGGTTTTTGTCTTTGTCCTTTTCTTTTTCTTTTTCTTTATTCAATTCTTTGCCAAACCCATCGACCACAATACCTGTCATTTTTTTATATTCTACACGCACATAATCAGGTACCCAATGATTCCATGCAATCAGTAACAAATTAGGATGAGTATATTTGGTACGAAACCCATTTTCTTCTAAAGATTGAATAATATAGACAATACATGCTTTTATGTCATATCGAGGAATACCAAATACAAATTCAGGTACAACATACCAACAGCATTGGTTGTTTATTTTTTGACGTGAAGCTACTTTAATTTGATGGTGAATTTTTTCTAATATTTTATTGTACGAATTCACTGTATTGATATCTTCTTGTTTTTTCTTTTCATACAAATCATCTAAATTTATTTTTGGAGATTCCATACTTTACTGAATTAAAGAAAAAACATGTATTGTACTAAAATGATTGAACATTTAGTCATGTCGGGAGCAGGAACAAACGGATTGGTGCAAATTGGGGTGTTGCATTATTTGTTAGCCCATGATTATTTTGTGTTATCTAACATTAAAAGTATGTACGCTACATCGGCAGGTGCTATTGTATGTATTCTTCTTTTAATAGGTGTACCGATTTGTGAAATCAAAGACTATATTATTCAACGTCCATGGGAAAAATTCTTTGATATTCAGTTTCAAGAAAAGGGGATATTTCAATCTTGTCATTTATCCGACATGGTGAAACCGTTCATGTTAGCTTATGATATTTCCGATACATATACATTGCTCGATTTGTACCAAAAATCAGGTGTTGATTTACATATTTTTACTACAAAAATAAATGGTATGCAATGTGTGGATTTAAACCATACTACATTCCCCACTTTAACTTTATCAGAAGCTATTCAAATGACTTCCTCGTTGCCTATCGTGTTTACACCTGTTCGATACAATAATGAATATTATATAGATGGTGGATTTCTTAATAATTGTCCTTTGCAATCTATACAAAAACAAAATTATTCGTCAGATACAATGTTAATTATTGATATTGCACAACAATGTCCTCTTTATACAGAAGAATCAACCATGTTTGAATATATCCATATTTTATTTTTAAATACCCTTGATATTGTTTCTTCCAATACGTATAATAAATCTTGCATGCATGAATATAAGAACTATTTTTTGTTGGATGTTGAATCCATGTTTAAAAGCGAAGTATGGTTGCAATTCATCCAAAATATAGAATACCGTCAACAATTGTATGATTATGGTTATACCTATGTATCAAGAAAGTAACCTTATTCAAAATTTTTTATTTACTATTAGTATGAATACGCGTAAAAAATTAAAAATAAAGAATAAAACACGAGTTTTTAAAAAAAGTGAATTAAGCAGTGGCGATGGAATGTTAACTACTGTATGGGGACCGAGTATGTGGCACAGTCTGCATACCATGAGTTTTAATTATCCGGTAAATCCAACTCCTGAAGATAAGAGAAATTACAAATTCCACATTTTAAATTTACAAAACGTACTTCCTTGCAAATACTGTCGTATGAATATTAAAAAAAACTTTAAAAAACTACCACTTACAAATTCTGACATGGCAAATCGAGATACATTTTCTCGGTATGTCTATAATTTACACGAAGTAGTGAATAAAATGTTGGGTAAAAAATCTAATTTAACCTATTGCGACGTGCGCGAACGATATGAACATTTTAGAGCAAGATGTACTACCGATACGATTAAACTAAAACCATCGATAGAAAAAGGATGTACTGAACCACTTTATAGTGGTCACAAAGCAAAAGAAGTGATTAATATTGTACCCAATGAAACCAACTGTCCAACATTAACTATTGATTCCAAATGTTTTAAACAACACGTTTAGGATAAACATGCCCGGCATACAGGTATATAGGTATCATGTGGTTTATATTGGGTTAAATCGTTGGAAAGACGTTTAGAGAAACTGGCTTTAGCACCACATGCACATGTTGCGTATAATTTTTTGTAGGTGTCTGCCATCGGTAGCAACTCAATTAGTTCTCCAAATTTTTCTTGTTTGAAATCACCATCGAGTCCAAACAAGTAAATTGTTTTATTTTGTTTAAGTGCTTCTACTACAAAATCTTTTAATCCTGTGAAAAATTGTGCTTCATTAATGAGAATAATATCATAGGGTTTATAATCAAGACAGTAAAGTTGTTGTATTTTTCTACACTTTATCGATTTACCATCATGTGTAACTAATATATCATAATCTATTGTTTCCGTATAATAATCTAACACTATCACCTGATACTTAGTCTGGTCTATAGTGTCGTATACACAAGTAAGTTCTGTAGTTTTTCCTGCAAACATACAGCCAGTAACAATATGTAACATAGTATAATTTATGTTACCTATTTTTTTACATTCAATTTTATTACATTCCAAATTGAGAAAAGTCGCTTAATACAGGCATGGGTAAATATTCGGAATTGGTACTGGCATAATTGGGTACTTTTTTGCAATCAAACGATGGTTCAGGACATCTTCCACATGGTGGGCATGGGGATGGTTCGGGACATTTTGAATTATAGTTTTCCGATTTAGACTCGACTGATTCATAGGTAGAATTTGTATTATAACTGTTATTTTCTACGGTAAGAAGTCCTTTAGGTGGTGGAATAAATACTGTACTGGTTTGTACAGGAGGTGGAGGATAAGAAGAACAGTTACTACCGTCTAAATTTTTAGAAGTTATATTATCTGGACAGCATCCATATTGTGTTCCGGCACATCCATTTGTTTGTAGAGCAGGTACAGGTTCAGGCGAAGTACAATTGCTGCCATCTGCGTATTTAGCAGTGACGTTATCGGGACAGCATCCATATTGCGTTCCAGTACATCCACCGACTTGGGCAGGTACAGGGGTTGGTACTGGAGAAGTACAATTGCTTCCATCTGCATATTTCGCAGTAACGTTATCAGGACAACACCCATATTGAGTTACTGAACATCCAGTTTGATTTGTTGGAGATGGTGCAGGAGCTGGCACTGGTGGTACAGGATAATTACAATTGCTTCCATTTGCATTTTTAGAAGTTACCATATCTGGACAACAACCGTATTGACTAATGACACATTTGGATGCTGTTCCAGCATATACATTACCATTCGGACCTTTGATAATATATCCTGAATTATTTGGCCCTGAAGCAGCTATACCTGATATATTAGGTCCATTGTAAATCCATGAATTAAAAGTAGAACAATTACTTCCATCCGTATTTTTAGCAGTTGTACCATCTAAACAACACCCATATTGACTGGATGAACAGGATGGAGGGGTAGGAGGTGGATAGGATGCGCAATTGCTACCATCAGCATTTTTAGCTGTCACGTTATCAAGACAGCAACCATATTGCGTTCCAGCACATCCACCAACAGGTGTAGATGGTACAGGAGATGCGCAATTGCTACCATCAGCATTTTTAGCTGTCACGTTATCAAGACAGCAACCAAATTCTGTCCCAGCACATCCACCAACAGGTGTAGATGGTACAGGAGATGATGCACAATTACTACCATCTGCACTTTTAGCAGTTACATTATCAGGACAGCAACCATACTGTGAATTTTCGCATGTTTTATTTACATTTAATGGCATGTTAAATATTTTTCCATTTTTACCTTTAAAAGTAAAACCCTTATTATTTTCCCCTTTTACATCGTACGCAGACCCTTTAGGTCCTTTATATCTATCCCAATTATCCGTGTTTGCAGAAGGTAACAATTTATTTTTTCCAGAAACCATTGGTTCTAAAATATGATTATTTAAGTTTACTGTATTTGAAAATACACCTTGTGTAGCATTTGCATCTAAATAATAATCGTCAACCTGATTGTATTTACTTTGTTCCATAGGTGTAGATGTATAAATAGGTGTTTTCATATTGATTACTGTTTGAGTAAATATATTGCTATAGTTAATTCCTAAACCAACTACTAAAAAAATACATAACAATAGTAAAAATAGAATCGTCATGTTCATTATACATATAACAATAAAATAAAAATTGATATAAGTTTTTCTTAAATAGAAAAAGAAATAGAATGTTGTGGTTAATTTTCGATACTGAAACTTCCGGATTGCCTCCTAAAAAATCATTAAATGAAGAAACGCTGAAAGAATGGCCTTATATTGTTCAATTTAGTTTTATATTGTTTGACACGGAAACATTAAAATTAACGGAATATGATTATATTATTAAAGCTCCTTATATTTCAGAAGAATCTACCAAAATTCACGGTATCACTCTTTCCATGAATAAAGAACAAGGATTTTCATTCCCATGTATCTATGACATTTTTAAACTATGTTTAGACCAATGTAATGTATTGATTGGGCATAATATACAATTTGATATTCAAATGATTCAAGCAGAATGTATGCGATACCATATTCCTTTTACTTTAAATAAACCAACGGTATGTACCATGAAATCTAGTACCCAAATGTGCAATTTGCCACGAATGAAATGGCCAACTTTGAATGAACTCCACCGAACTCTGTTCAATACTTCAGTAATTGATTTACACAATTCTATTATTGATGTTATTGTTTGTTTGCGTTGTTATTATTGGATTATCTACAAACAAGATTTATTTGAACTGGTAAAAAAGTACAAAATTCGAGTGCATGCCTATTAAGGAATAACTTGAAAGTTTTTTAAAGTATTATAGTATGGATTCATTAGATGCAAAATTAAAAAAGATAGTTGAAAATAATCAAATAGAAATGAATAAAACACCAAGTGAACGCCGTGAAGATAAATTAAAAGAATTAAACAATAAATTACTAGATGCTAGAAGTAAGTATGAATCTGGACCGTTAAGAATAGAAAATGCAGAAAAACAATATTATACATTAAAAGATGGTGCTGTCGGGTATGAAAAAAGAAAATTTGAAAAATATAAAGTCGAAGCAGAAAATCTAAAAAAAGAAATGTTGGTAAATCATCAAGAAGATATAAAAAATACATTTCATTCGTTGTCTTATTATAATTCCCAACGAACCTATAGCACAAATATAGATACTGTAAAATTAACAATGTTAAAAAACATTATGAAACAATTAAAACAACTACAAAAAGAAAATGCAAATAAATCTACAAATAATCGTAAAACATATTATGTAATAGAAGAACAAGAATCGGTTATTTTTTGGTTGAAATTTTTGAATTATTGTATAATATCCTTTATCATTGTATTTATAGCATATAGTGTAAAAGAACAACATATAGATATCTATACTTATTTATTTGTAATTTTTGGTGCAATTATTGTTTTTTATTTAGAGCCGTTGATTAAATTAATTCAATCAATACCGTTATCATTTAATGTATATACAGCATGGGGTGAAGATACAGAACAACCTACATCTACATTTTATGTTGTGTTAATCATTTCATTCATATTAATGTTTGTAATTTATAAAAAAAATGCAGTAATCGATAATTATTTTAAATAACTATAGTATGAAGTCACATCATTTACTTGATCTTTTCAATTGGATTTGGTTATTATTTATTATTGCGGTTATAGCAGGTATTATATCTAAACCTGCCATCTATGATTATGTTAGTTTTCTAATCAAAGTAATTATTTCCTCCTTTTTAATGTATAAATTTAATGACTTTAGAACATTAGGAATATTCACAGAATTAGATAAACGTATTTGTTTTATGGCAGGTACAAATTTATTTTTAATTACATGTGGAGATTACATCAATAAAGTATTTGAATTTGCAGAAACCGAAACAAAAAAATTGATTTAATTACATAATTGTATATAAAATTACATTATGTCATCTACAAACATCTGCTGGGAACAATTTAAAGAATCGGTTCGATACACCAATACAGAGACAGGTTATTCAGAAGTGTTTAAAATAGGTGATACAATTACATTCGAAGGACGGCCTGAAAATGACCCTCGAGTAATTATTACGGAATTTACTGGAGAAGACCTGAATGGTCCTATGGGAATGGTTTATTTACCGTGGAGAATAAAAAAACAATGCTGGGCAACTCCTCTATTATCCTTACGAGGTAATCCTCGACATATTATTTGTTATCCTGTAGGGAACATACATTATGGTTTACATATTGATTGGACTACGGTAAAACATTTATCTCCACTCGACCATCGTAACTATGTTTTCCCACATAAGTTTGAATAAATTTATATTTTTTTATTTAAACAAAAAATATAAATAGTTATATGCGGGTTGAAACAGTGGAATTAATTACTATCACATTTTTAAATATTGCCCTCATTATTTATAAAAAATATGGTATGAAACAAAGTTAATTTATATGTTTATAGTATGTATCCATCTATTAGACCGTATCAAAAAAAACAGTTAGAAGTAGATACATTATCTTCCGGTGAAAAAGTTATAGTTTACATAGAATGTTCAGGGAATCCAAAAGGTTACCCTGTGGTTTATTTGCACGGCGGTCCAGGCGATAGTATTAATCCACGCGTAAGACGTTTGTATAACCCAAAAAAATACAACATTATCATGTTTGACCAACGCGGGTGCGGAAAATCCAAACCCCATTGTCATACTGAAAAAAATACTACCCAGTTGTTAATTTCCGATATGGAAAAAATAAGAGAATGCGTTGGCTGTGATAAATGGTTAGTATCCGGTGGAAGTTGGGGAAGCTCTTTAGCATTATTATACGCACAATCTCATCCAGACCGTACAACAGGTCTTATATTAAGAGGAGTGTATGACTTGAGCGAAAATAATTGTGTATTGGATACGGTGTTCAAAGACAAAAAAGAAGAGTTGAAACATCTTTTGCAGTTGAAAACCAATAAAGATTCAGAAGAATCGCGTAAAATAACAAAACTGTTGAAAAAACCTAAAACCAATAAAACACGTAAAAAAATGGTTCAACTGTTAAGCGAAGATAATGGTGTTTCTATCTTTAGTAAAAAACAACACATGTCTCCACCCCATCAAGAATCTCTTGCCATGGTAGGAAACCATTATGAAGGACATCATTATTTCGTACCTAAAAATACCATTTATAAACACATGGATAAAATAAAACACATACCTTGTTACATTGTCAATGGACGGTATGATTTAATTACTCCTTTCGACATGGCGTATAAATTAAAAGATAAATTTACAACGTGTGATTTCAAAATTGTGCCGGGTGGACATACCGTGATGGAACCAGAAATATCTATTGCATTGGTTGAAGCATCCGACCATTTTATTAAAAAAATATAAGTTTATTCGTGACATTCACATGTATAACTTAATTGTGCAGTTCTTTTGTATAAAATGATGTTGGGAGAATAAGGCCCTTTTGTTCTCCAGGGCCACGGTTCTATGTAAAACCGTTGTGTCTTTTCAGCAAAACACGTTGTGTAGCATCCGCATGGTAAAACGATACGAGCATCGTCAATCTTCAAATTATAATACAAAGAGGATAACAATGGAGTAACAGAATTAAATACAACAATATAGACGCCTGGAAAAATGGCAATTATTTCACGAATACAAATGATTGTGGTATCCAACAAATAATTTAATTGTGTTTGTAGAATAGATAGGTCAACAGCTTGACCAACAAGAAGTAACGAGTGCCCCATATTTTATATACAGTTTAAATAACAATTCATTTCAATATTATAGGTTACTATACTATATGGCTGCATTAGTAGGAAGTCAGTTACCTAAAACTGAACAAACCGCTATATTTGAAGAAGTAATGGATAACGTAATAAGTGCATTTGTTATTAATTCAGACTTAAAAAATGGTATATTAGCAGAAAAAGGAATACCACCTAAAGAATTTCAGTATTGTTGCGACCCTAATATGAAAGCTACAATACAACATTTAACACAACAATTATTAGAACACAATTGTATTAACAAATTGTTTGGTAATATTGAAGGAATAGCTGATATATTATCTTATAGAAATTTATATATAGTATTGATTGTATTTTATTATGCAGTTGGGGAAATTTCGGGATATCATACTTTTGATGTAAAACCAATATTTGAAAATATTATTGTTGGTGAAAATGCAGAAGCCGCCCGTAGTAGAACTATTGTAAATAAGTTAATAAAATTACTATCAACATTAGATAAAACTAATGTAGGATATGATTCCGAATGTTTTCAACTATTACTTACTATACGTACAGAATTAATGAAATCAAGAGAATTATCAGAAGAAGAATTAAGACAATGGGAATCTGGAGAAGCTGATTCTGATTTCAGTTCTAAAAAAGGACTTAGTATGGCTAGGCAAGATGCAATTGCACAAGGTTGGATAGCTAGAGGTCGCAGAAGAGCACATGGTGGAAAAAAAACAAAAAACAAAAGAAAAAAGTTACGAAAATCAAGAAAATATAAAAATTGAAACCCCATGTCTACAATAGAATCTGTATAATGTTTCCAGTACGTTTTTGCGGGTTTTGGTCGCTGATTGCGTCGACAGATACCCAATATATTGGGTCAGAACTAATGATTGATTATAACACCATACGGTTTACACCCATCAAAAAATATGGTTTTATAAAAGTGAAGAAAAATATGTACGGGTCTGTCTTTTTGAAAGATGAAAATAAAAGTAAAATTGCATGGTTGCCCAGTGTTCAATACGATGTGGAAAGCCAAGTATTTCCAACAATCAGTATTCCTACAAAACATAAGTGTTCCAAAATAACTGTTTCTTACGATATTGACGAAACGTATAATTGGATTACCATACAAAATCAGAATGACCAATATGTGTTCCGACGAAATTTAGTAGTTCCTTCTCCAAGTGATTCTTTGTTTAAAATATTCTTAACCCAGCTCTTTTTTGATATCATTATACGCAGTATTCATCCTAATTAATGTTTTGCCTTTCTTGTATACTTTCTTTTCTTTTTTCGTGTTTTCTTATTTTTACCTCCAAATGAACCACGTTCTTGTGAATATTCGCGAGATTCTCTCATATCACCTGGTTCTGATGATTCAACAGGCATACGAACATAAGGAAGTATAAGTTCAACTATGTTATCAATTGAAACTATTTGATGTTCATGTTCTATGTAAAAATCTACATCAGATTGAATTGCTTCTTCAATACTTTCATACACAACATCATCCTCATCTGGTTTATTCAATTTAACATCATAGCCTAATGGTAAAAAATATTTGTGTAATAGTTTTATCATTTGTTTAGAATTTTTTTTAACTTCTTTATCTGGGTTAGTAAAAACACGTACAAAATATTCCCAATCTTTAATTTTTAGTTCAACTTCTTTTTGTGGAATACAAAATGAACTTCCGTAAGATGAAATTAAAAAAAAATTACCTTCTCTTTGAACGATGACAAAATAATGGGATATATTGCCAATACCGCCTCTATCAAAAGATTTTCCTGTTTCTGATACATTCAATAATACCATAAAAAATAATTGTTTACTGTCTAAATATTCTGTAGAAATATCATATACTAATCGTAATTCACGAGGGTTAATTTTATTATCATTTATTAATTTACCTATTATAGAATCACCTCGAATTGCATCTAATGTGTGTCTGGTTATATCAGTATCTTCAATGTATAATTCACTATTAGGTGGTTTTATTTTACCTTGACCAATTAATATACATATGATAACATATATAATAGCTGATGTTTTACATGCAATTGGCGAAGTAATACTTCTAGTCATTACACGCATTGTGCCTGTTTCACGAAATTGGGTTGCCATTACTTGTGTTGCAAACAAATGATAGGCGTCATCTAATGGAGGAACAATAGATATATCTCTAACTTCTGCCATATACTATAGTTAGATTTAATCACATTTACATTCTATTTTTTCATATTCTTGTGAATTATAGGTTGCGTAATTTCCGCATTTAGAGCAAAAATGCGGTTGATATTGACGACAGTTTACATCTTCTTCTATCCAAAATAAAAATCCGGTATGATGAGGTTTGTTTCTATGTCTATATTGACCAGACCATCGGGTACATTGAATAAGAGTATGTATCGTTTTTTTCCTAGTTTTTGCCGCGTACCGAGTCCTATCATCAAAAGCATAACTTTTAATGATATCATGAAGTTCTTCAGGAAGCCCCAGTTGGTTGACACAGAGTTGCTTTGACACGTCCATTATCATATACTATAAAATAGTGTGTGTTTTCATTTCAATTTTTAATCAAAAGTAACTGAAATTTGGATAAATTCCTTTTGAATATTTTTGATGGCGGATGGTGACAACTCGTGACGTGTTTTACGAGTTTTATGGTCCAGAGGCTTTTTTTTTGACGTACTGTTGCGCAAATTCATGTCTTGCTCAATTTTTGCATATTCGGATTCAATGTATTCAATAATTTCGTTTTCCAACACCCATTTGAAGAAATTCAATTGACCAATCGTTGTTTGAATCAGCGTATTGTTCTTATAAGGAATGGTAATCTTTTCCCATCGGCAAAACGGGTCGAATCTCTTCTTCGAATAAGCTTTTAATTTTAATTTATAATCGTTGTACACTTTGAATCGCGTTCCATTGGTCAATGTGTATACAATATAATTTTTTTTAGCATAATTGGTAACAAACCAATCTAAAATTCGTAAAGAAATGACCGAATCACCATTTAAAATTTTGAGAATTCGGTCTAATTCTTTGTATTGATTGGATTCATAAAATGTTTTTAATTTGTCTAATAATAAATCATTTTGTTTTGTATAATTCATAGTTTGCCACTGTTATATTATTTAAATAAGTTTAGTTGAAGGATTTAAATAATTTTATTTATAAGTTACTATGTTACAAGATATATTAAGTACGAGTACTGCCATATTCATGTTATGTATATCCTATCAACCTGAACTACATCGTTCTGTTTATCTATTACCTCTGTCCTATTTTGCCTATGATTTAATATGTAATAAATTAACAATTGATTTTAAACTACATCATATCATAACATCTTCTTTTAGTGTTATAGATTTGGTATATCCTTATACACCAGAAATAAGGATAACGTTGACACGACTTGAATGGTCTACGTTAGTTTTAAATGTAATACCTTATTTACCTAAAAACTATCAATCTGGGTTACAATTGTTGTTTTTTATTTTATTTTTTAAATTTCGTATTTTTGATTGGTATTTTGTATTTCAAGAATATACATTTTCAACTGTGCAAATTATTCCCATAGTAGCTTTATACAGTTTGAATTTATATTGGTTTGTATTTCTGTGCAAAAAAATGGCAAAACCATTAAAAACTATGCACTTGAATGTATTAACCCAACATATTGTTTCCTATACAATGATTGTGAATAGTGTAATAATGAATATATGGTATCCTACATTAACATTTACAAATTTAATGTCGGTGTTACTTGCAATATCTAGTTATTTGTACCACAAAGAACTTGCCAATCATTATTATGGTATACCTACGATTCAATCCAACTGGATATTATTAGATGTAACTGTTTTTCATGTATATCAATCAGGTTACCTATATATGCTTCAAACGGGGTGGAGTGTAGTTGCCTTATATACACACTTTATGAATTTAATGTACATTTATCAATTTTTACCATCTGATATTTCAAATGCATCTATGCCGTCTTTTGGGTTAGATGTTCTTTATTTGTTGTACTCGAATCCAAGTATTGAATTATTTACTATTTCATTGTTGTTACTGTACATACATATACTCAATCCTTTTTATGACGTATCCTATGTAAGCACCCATGTAGTACTATGTTGGTATATACATACAAGAGCCAACCATTTGTTGCAAAATTAAAATAGTAGTATAATACTATGGTAAGTTGGTATTTAATTCATATTATTGAAGATAATATAACAATATTTGAAGGTTATTTTGTTGTAAATTCAAATATAATTGTTGGATTTTATGAAACTATAAATGGTAGTACCAATTATAACAATAATTTATTAGTTACTTCTAATATAAAATCAACTCCTCCTTACCCACCTGAATATTTAGGGTTTCAACTATATAGGTATAACAACTTAAATAATAATAAATATTTTACATTTGATAATGCATATTTATCTTCATGGAAACAGTTTGATTTATATGGTGTTGTAATAAAATCAATGTCTAACAAACCTCAAGTTACTTCTTATTTTAATATATCTGCATCATATAACGCTGATGAATCTATCACAAATATAGGTCAAATAGTTTGGTTTAATGAAAACACATTTGCAGGGTTTATTTGTTCTTTTACTATAACTCCTGTCCCCGACCCAACTCATCGTAGAATGACCATGGGAAGTTTGTATACGAACAATACACAAGTGTATTACAAATCGCACACATTGGCACCTGGTGGTATAGGAGGTGTACGCAATTATCGTTTAAAATCTAGAAAAACTTAATTGTCGTTTAATTCATAGTTATTTTTTTACATGATTTAACTATGAATCATATTCATTATATGTGGAATTTTAAACCTAACGAAAGACACCCGTTTCCAAAGGATGCCATTGATACCAATTCAAAATATATTTCTAATTATTTGATTCACACTCCAGATAATATCAATATACTTATAAAAAATAATATCTTCCCTGAATTAGAAGAACTTTATTATCAAATACCTCATTGGGTGATTCATGTTGATTTATTACGATTGTTAATCATTTATTTTAATGGTGGGTTTTATTGTGATGCAGATTGTTTCATTCAAAAAAAATGGAAAACAACATCTATGGTGGTATTTACAGAATACATTTGTAAATCAGTAAATGAATTGGGTCTAAGAGAATGTAAAAATCCTGAAAACGTAGTACGTATTGCCAATTATTGTTTTGGAACCAATACGTTACACCATCCTTTTTTAAAAGAAGTCATTGAAGAATGTATTGTACGGTTAAAATATATAATATCTGAAAAAAATATCAAAATATCTAGAAAAGATATATTATGGATATGTGGTCCTGATGTCATTACTACAGTTTACCATAGAAGTAAACATAAATATGATATATCGTTGTATGATAAAACTTATTTACAACATATGCAATATGCAAGTTGGCGTTAAATTATAATTGTTTTTTCAATTCTTCCAGTTCGTTCAACCACATTTGTCTTTCAGTGGTAGACGACAACAATGCTTTTTCTTTAGTTAATTTGGCCAATTCCGCTTCCAATTGTTTTACATTTTCATCGGATACGCTGTCCATTGGCATTTTAATCAAATAATGATAACTTCCGTCATGCTGTACTAAATCATATGCTTTCAACAGTTGCGTAATTTCATCTTGTTTTTTATTTCTCAAATCAATCTTTCCTTGCAATACCGCATGAATGTATTTTACTTTGTGCGTTATTTCAACCAATAGTTTATCCAACTTATCCAATAAATATTGTTTGCGAACCGTATACATTTGCAACCTAACTTCTGCATATTCGTCTATAATTTCATAAACGGTCTTATACTTACGAAGTTGATTCTTTGCATTAATCAAATGCATGTTGGTCGTGCTAATACTCGTTGTCAATTTCAAATCAGATTCTACATTACTACTTGGTGCAAGCAACGTAACTACAATATGAATATCGACATCTGTACTTTTATCTGTGTAATCTTTAATAAGAGTTCCCAGCGAATCTTCTAAGAATTGTTTGTAGGTATCCGTCCACATACCAATAGGAAGTTCTGTAATCGTAACTTGTAGTTCTTTTATCGAGTATACACCTTTAATAATATATTTTCCGCTGTTTTCTTTTTCTTCTTCAATCGTCCCTTTGAATCCGCGGTAATAAGGTTTTATCGTGATGGATGCTGTTTCAAACAACAACATGTTTTTAAGATAGTCAATTAAATCTTTTGGATTGTAGCACGGAATTTTGGTACTAAACCCAGTACCAATACCGTTACAACCATTGGCTAAAATCATAGGAATGATAGGTCCGTAAAAGTCAGGTTCAATACTAGTTCCGTCGTCGGATAAATAGTTTAGAATATCGTCATCTTCTTTGCGAAAAATGTATCTTGTGCATTTATTCAACTGCGTAAAAATATACCTTTCACTAGCACTATCTTTTCCACCTTGCAACCGTGTTCCGAATTGTCCGTTGGGGTTCAATAAATGGATATTGTTGGACCCTACAAAATTCTGGGCCATGTTAACAATAGCGCCATTCAAACTGGCTTCACCGTGATGGTAAGAGGATTTTTCTGAAACGTACCCACTAAACTGAGCCACTTTAATTTCATGGGTAAGCGGTTTCAAAAGAGCACAGTAAAATATTTTTCGTTGACTGATTTTGAACCCGTCCATCATGTTTGGAATCGACCGGTCGCAATCATATTTGGAAAATTTGATTAATTCTTTGTTAATTAATTCAGTATAGGAAATATTGTGCACATCGGTGTTCAAGTTTTGAGGTGTGTACTGTTCCAACCATGTTTTACGGTCGTTAGCTCGTTTTTTATTGAATACCATATCCAATTGTCCACAACATTCGGGTGTTCTGGTAAAATGTACGATTTTCTTGTTCAAGAAATAATCTTTGAATTCTTTTGCAGTACTCGTACCTAATCCTTTGTAAAACTTTTCAGACCATCCTTTTGGATTGGTTTCTTTCCATTTGGTATGTTGCTCTTCGTTGTAAAAACATTTTTCTTCTTTTCCTTTGGTAGCTTTAATGATAGGCGTGTTCATGAACCCGATAAAATCATGGCACGGTAGCAGAGACGGCCACAAACAAGCGAACAAATTGATAATCAGAGCTTTAATATGACTTCCATCTAAATCTTGGTCGGTCATAAATAACACATGCGCATACCTCAATTCACTAATATTTTCAGGAGTATATTCTTTTCCGTATTTCAATCCCATAATGGTCATCAATTCTTTGATTTCTTTGTTGTTGCTAATGGTCGTAATCGATTCGTCGCGAACGTTCAGCAATTTACCGCGCAATGGATATACACCATATGTATTTCTGTCATCCGATGTAAATCCTGATAGAATGGCAGACCGAGCAGAATCTCCTTCGCACAAAATCAACGTGCATTTGGTAGATTTCACTGTTCCTGCGAAATTGGCATCAATCAATTTTGGAATACCCACAATTTTACGTGTTTTGCTTCCATCGCTTGTTTTTTTGGCGGCAACCATTTCTTTGGATTTAGTAATCGTCAACGCTAATTCCATGATACCTTTTTTCGCAATTTCTTCAATAAATTTATCGGACAATTCACAATTAGACCCGAACGAGGAACTGGGCGTATTGAGATAGTCTTTGGTTTGACTGTCAAAACTTGGGTTTTCAATGGAACACTGAATAAACAGCATCAAATGTTCTTTCAGCGTAGTGGATTTTACATCTACTTTCTTTTTTTGTTTGATGTAGAAAATGAGTTTTCGAAGAAGTTGGTTTAAAATATAATTGACATGAGTACCACCTTTACCTGTATGAATTCCGTTCACGTAGGAAATAGATACAAATTCTTCGTTCGGAGATTTGCATACGACTACTTCCCATCGGTCGCATGAAAACTGAGACCGAGGCATTTCCGTTTTAGCTCCTACAAATAAATCAACATAGTTTGTCAATGATTTTACAGGAACAACCGAACCGTTATACGACACCTTAACGGATTTATCGGTAAGAGAGGCAATATCGTAAATACGCCGTTCAATTAAAGATAACATGGTAGGTTCTAATCCAGGTAATTTCAGCCTAGCATAATCGGGTTTAAAAGTAATACTCGTATATGATTTCTTTTTACATGGTTTAATCACAGGTGGATTGATTGTTTTTAGATTATCAGAAAAGGTTTGGGTATATTTAAGTTGTCTTGTTGAATCGACACATTCAATGCTAGCAAAGGTCGACCAAATAAACACTAGTTTTACACCAAATCCATTTTTTCCACCAACAATTCGTTTTTCTTCTGTATTGAAATTACGCGAAGTGCGCAAAGTAGCAAAAATGAGTTGCGGAATATACATGTCGTGTTCAGGATGTTTTGCGATATCAATTCCTTCTCCATCATTGATAATGGTTATACTGCCGTTATCAATAATGACTTGAATATGAGTGACTGGATTTTCACTTGTTTTGGTACGAATGTGATGGTCGTTGGCGTTTACAATCAATTCATCGAACAATTTGAGTAGAGCGGGGTTGTAGTGGATAGATTCCATTTGAATTTTACCGTCTTTCAAAATCCAATTATCGGTTTCTACATTTTCAACTGAACCAACATAGGTATCAGGATTCAACAATACGTGGTCGTGCTCGTTACGCATAACATATTGGGAAAGGTCAGCCATTGTATACTTCTATTCATTGAATATTGCTATATCAATTTTTTTTCATTGTTTTATTTTTTCTTGGTTTATTCTTTTTTGTTTTATTAGGTGTATAATTTAAAAACCATTCTTCATATTCTTTACTTTTTGGGTCCAATTCATTACGTTTTTTTGTTTTTTCATCACGTATATCGGACAACGTAGGTTGATTTCCGTAACAAGTAGTACTAAATCGTTTTAATAATCCAGATTGTTTTAATCTATTGCGCTGTTGAACGGTAAACAACATGGTAGATAAACATAATAACCGGTTTATATCATAATAGGGTCGGTCAGCATACATAAATGCCATGTAAAAACTCAACAATGTATCAATGGTACCTACTTTAACTTTTGAATTACCTATTTTAATTTCGTTGTAACTATGGCATGCAGTAGGTTTATACACAAATGCAATATACTCCTCGCCAATTTGCAATGAATGATGTTCCGCTACCAATTCACCAATAGGTGGATATGTATTTATAGTAACTTCTATATTTTCTTTGGCAAGTTCTTTTTTTACATGGTTGCATGTTTTGAGAGGGTCATTGGATAAAACATCAAAATCAGGCAATGATTTTACTTTATAATCTGGTAAATAAGATGAATAAAGTGCATTTGCATATCCTCCAATAAAAATAAGTTTTTCATCTATAAAACAATTTTTAACAATATTGAATATTTTTTTTTCGGTAATTATATATTTTGTTGTCATTTCACGTTGAATATTATTTTTACACTTTTTTATTTTTAATGGATAATATTTATTTAATAAAATAAGCCTCTTTAATACTTTTTCCCATCTATCTATTTCTCCATTGGGTCTTGATAATTCTAAATACATACTTTGTCGTAAAAAATTAGCAGGGGCATACAATAAACCTTCTTTGGTAATAATATCTTTCATAAGACTGTTGAAAATTTCAGGATGTAAATAAGTAATATCAGCAACACCAATATTGTTGACAAATACTTTATAGGTTCCATGATGTACACCAGATTTTGCTTCTACATTGGTAAACCCATTTTTTAAATATATATCGGCTAATTCTTTTGCATCTTCTAATGAATTTTTGCTAAAAAAATCATAGTCAGGTAATTCGTAATTATAATTATAAAAACGGTCAGATTTAGGTAATATATTATTGATTGCTGTTCCCCCATAAATAATTAATTGTTTACGTTTAATAAAACCTTCCACTATTTTAATTGTTTTTTTAGTTTCTGGTGATTCTACTAATATTTTTCCTTGTTCTTTTTCCACTTTATCTACATTTAAACGTAAAATAGCTAATTCGCAATCTTGAAATTCCATACTTGGAGAACATACTACCATAGGATATACATAGATTATTTTAAATGAATCATATAAGAATTTCCCGATTTAGTACATGAACCTATAATTTCAGGATTTACTTTATTTTTCTTAATATCTTCTGTATTATATACATGGTCTTCATCAATATAATACATAATACCACGATATTCTTCTGCCCAAATGGTCTTTTCTTTGAACGCCGGTTCTTGCTTTACCATAATTCCATGAGGAAGTCCTTTTGTATGAGTTCCACAATATAAACAACCATCTTTTTTACGACGCGTGCATTGTTCTCCTTCATGACCGCTTCCTTTGGCACACCGCGCTTCACATCTTGAATCATGTGGAACACAATTTTTAGCTCGTTTACGTTTGCTGAAATCTGATTTAGTAATATCAACAGGTTTAGTAGAATGTACCCATTGCAAAAGTGGTTGAGACAACTCATTCGGCAATTTATTTAATTCATGTATAAGATGTTTAGTATAGGTCTCATTTTGAGAATTGATTTTTTCTAAAATACGGCGTTCCATTTTGTACAATCTATAATGATTCTAAATGTATATCAATTTTTAAAAAGAGTTAAAAAATAAAGGAATGAATGATGTATGAATATTCAAGATATGAAAGAACGGATTGAAAACATGCCTAAACATTACCAAATTGAAATTGGAAAAATATTAATTGGGCAACATCAAATTACACATAATGAAAATCAAAACGGTATTTTTGTTAATTTATCCAACATATCCTATGAAATATTAGAACAATTGCAAAAATACATTGATTATGTTAACCTACAAGAATCGCAAATTAACCAAACAGAACTACAAAAAGATGAGCTTAAAGATTTATTTTTTAAATAAGTATATGAAAGTACCAAAATTTGTTTTGAATAAATCAAATTTTGATAATTATTTGTTTTGTGACCCGTATACTAACTCTTTTTTACAAGTTACCGGTTTGCGAAAAATACACATTTTAAATAGTGCACCTACTTCTATTGTACATTCAATTGAGACCAACGCAACAACACTAAAAACATTGATAGACCTATGTAAATGGAAAAAATGCAACGTTTGGATTATCAAACAACATATATGTTATCCTATTGGTAATCATCCACCTACACATATCATTGAAAACAATACAGTTATACCATGGGATGGTCAACCGTACTCTACTCATTATCATGTTACAAAACCGTTGTATGCATTATCCCATTATAAATTAGATGAACTCAAAACGATTGCCACCCAGTTACACATTCCAGTGTCTAAAACAAAAAAACAAATATATAGTGATATTCAAACCATTATTCATGTAACTTGAAATATTTACGTGTTTTAGATTTACGTTTGTATTTTTTTCCACCACCTCTAGATACATCTATACTACCTTTAGTTGATACAATTTCAATTTCATAATTTCTACGAATACGTTTATCTGCTGGAATTACAGTAACATCGCCAAAATCAATAATTTTGAATTCATAGGTATCATCTATTTTTTTATATAAAAAATTATGACTATGTAAATCATTATATTGTAAATTGTGGTCGTATAATATATCTAGTAATTGTTTTATTTTTGATTTTATACCTTTTTCATCTATTGTCATATCATAACCACTTTCTGTTAAATCATGTAATAATTCGTCTAATGTACCTGAATTTTTTAAATCTTTGCCGCCATAATGTTCCATTAATAATATTCCATACAAACCATCATTATAATTAATAAATTTTAATCCATAAAATTTAGGGGCTATACCCAATGAATTTATGTAATACATATGTGCTGTTTCTGTTTCTAATACTTTTTCGGTAATCCAACCCTTTTCAGTTATTTTATACACTTTTGCTAACAAATCATCGCAATCGGTTATATCAGAAGGAGAACAAACTTTATAAACGTAAAAATTGCCACTATATGCGCATTCTCCAATATAGTATTTACCTATTTGCATACCAGTTATTTTCATAGGATCGCCAGAACATTTACCACCACCTTTCATATATTATATACTTAAAAATCATATATTAAAATTGATTAAATAAAAAGTATAGGTATATAGCATAGAATGGATAAATTAATAGAAACCTATCTGAAACATAAAAATTCAGATTCCGTAAAATACGAATTTGAATTACGGTTTAAACATTATTTAGAACCGCTTACCAGAAGCGATTACAATAATGTGATTGAATGGTTGCTCATGTGCGGGTTTAAAATAAAACAACGTGTATCTTTATTTCGAATATCCTTAGGCAAAAATATTCGTGCTGAAATAGATGGAATTGACGCCATTAAACAGTATTGTGCAAACCAAACCAGTGAACATATGAAATATGTAGAAAAACAGCAAATAGCTGAACCTTTTACACATCAAGGGTACAACGTACAATTTTCTTTAAACTCTGAAACGGTTAAACCTGGGGTTGAAACTATGCCAGATTCAAATACGTTTCGATTTATGAAACGTATTCAATTATACCACCCAGACCATCCCTCCTTTGTCATTGATTGCAGTATTGTAAAAATGTTACGTAATAGTCCTAACAAAACAATGACTAAAGTATTTGACATTACACCTGTATATGAAATTGAAGCAGAATGTCTTGAAACACTTCCTATGAAAGAATTAAAAGGTGAAATAGCATTTATGATTACCCATGTATTGAAAGGATTGCAGAGAACCAATTTCCCTATTTCGTACAAGGAAATAACAGCTGTTCAAGAAGAATACAAAGAACTATTTCCTGTAGGCGACCGATTGAAAGATTTGAATTTTATTGGGCCCAATACAGTTACATTGCAACATGAAAATCTTCCAATGTTAACGGAAGATGATTTTATGGTAACAGATAAAGCCGATGGTGAACGTAAACTATTATTTATTTCTAAAAAAATGAAAATGTATTTGATTCCAACATCAGGTCGTGTTGAAAATATGAATTGTACATTGGAACCTCAAAAAGGGTTACCGATTGGACCTATGGTATTAGACGGTGAACATGTAGTGAAAGATTCACATAATAACATGCATAATACATTTTATGCTTTTGATATGTATTATTTGAATATTGACCCGTTGACTGAACAAAATAGGAATAATCTTAGTATCAATACCAATGATGTTCGTGCTTATACTCTACCTGTTCGTCGCGAAGTCTTAATGCGCGTCATCAATTCTGTATTTACATCGATTACCAATTTATCTGAAAGTAAATATGCTATTCAATATAAACAATTTTTAACGTTCTCACCTGCCAATTGCAAAATGTTGTATGAAATGCCCAAGCCATATCATAAAGACGGTCTCATTTTTACCCCTATACAATATGGTGTTGGTGTATCAAGTGTAGATTCTCCCATTTCCAACAAACGAACCACATGGGATTTAAATTTTAAATGGAAACCTGCAGAAGAAAACACAATTGATTTTTATGTAGACATTGACCCTACCCCAAAAAAAACAATCACCGGAAAAGAATATAAAGTCATTACATTAAAATCTTCGTACAACGCGTATCCCACTCGAGAACAGACGGATTATACAGTATGTCCATCCGTTTCTGTCTATCAAAATTTTGACATCATTTCCAATGGCAAACAACGAATTCCTTTTATTGGCGGTAGACCTTATGATGTGTCGGCCTACATGTGTAACATGTATACGAACGAAGAAGGAAATGTTTGTACAGAAAGTGACGGACGACCAGTGGAAGTTCTTGAACATGGTTCTATTGTTGAATTTAAATATGACGCTACAAGAGAAAAGGGCTGGAGATGGACTCCAATTCGCGTTCGTTGGGATAAAACGGACCCGAATGCATACAGTACTGCTGTGAAAAATTGGATAAGTATACATAATCCAGTTACGTATCAAATGTTGGTAGCTCCAATGAAAGAAAGTGTAGTAAGCAAATCATTACGTCCTATCGAATTAGATACAGAATATTATACGTTGAAAACAGAAAAAGGTAACTTGAAAGAAGGTAAATTGATGAGCGATTTCCACAACGATATCAAACGAATGTTGATTGACAAAATTTCTGATAAAGTACGTTCGAGTACTAGAAGAAAACCATTGTTGATTGATTTTGCATGTGGTAAAGGTGGTGACCTCCAAAAATGGGAAGATGCACAAGCTGGGTTTGTACTTGGTATTGATATCAACAATGACAATTTACATAATACGATAGATGGTGCCTTTTTACGTGTTGTACAAAAGAAAAATCGTAAATCTAAACGTAAAGAAAAAGAGTTGTTACCCATTATATTTGTAGAAGGAAGCAGTAGTTTGCTTATCAAAGAGGGGGAAGCGTTAAAACATGATTATGAAAATCGAATTCTACAGTATTTATTTGGTATGGAATCTACGTATCCGCCCATGTTATCTGAAAAAACACAAATACCTTACGGATTTTGTAAACAAGGATTTGATATTGGAAGTATACAATTTGCGCTGCATTATATGTTTGATTCAGAAGAATCGATTATGAAATTTATTTACAATTTAATTGATTGTATTCAAGTAGGAGGTTATTTCTGTGCTACCTGTTTTGATGGAAAAAGTATGATGGAATTATTAAAAAATATCAAAAAAGGACAAATTATGTCTACCGCTCACGATGATACTGGTACGTTCAAATTGTCTACCGATGTAAAACAAGGTTATGTTCCTTTTTCCAATATTCGAAAACAATACGATGATTCAGATATGAAAGAGAAGGGTCATTATGTTCCATTATCTATTGGAGTGAAACAACAATCGTTGAATAAAGATAAATTTCTTGAAGAATACCTAGTATTTGCAGAATATTTCATTCCTCTTATGGCAAAATATGGGTTTGAATTAGCTACAAACTTTCAAGATTTTCCTAATGGAACTGGTTTATTTAAAACAGTACAAAGTAAATTTAAAGACATGTCGTCCGAGCCAAACCAAGAAGCTATCTCGTATTTAAACCGATATTACATATTTCAAAAACAAAAACATATAGCTTTTCGTGGTACAAAAGTATATGAAACAGAAACAAACCACTATTTAAAAATTAAAATTAGTTAAATAGGTAAAGGGTATATACAATTATGAATTATATATTACCCCATGTAAATATTTCCTATAAAGAAAATGAAACACATTGCTCTATTCTTTCTAATTCGTTGCAACATTATTTAACTACATTTGAACCTACGAACGAAATAGAAAATAAAATAATCATGTTAAGTAAATACAAACCTAAATCAAATTCTTTTTTTGTAATGCTGGAATTATTACATTCAAACCGTATTCCAGATACTACAGAAATTACGTATGTAGGAAGTGATGCATGTTTAGAAGCTTTTGATTGGATTAAAAAAAATATTTCTTTTAAATTAAGAACAAAATCAACCCAATTGATTATAGGTGATATCGATGATTTTAAAGAACAAGTGTTGTATATATTGAATCATCAAATTGCAGGAGGTATGTGTTTTCTTCGAATTGCAGATACCACACAACAAGATACCATTCAGCTTATTTATGTATTGTGTGCTTGTTATGAAAATGTACATATTTGTAAACCACGAGCGATTAGTAATAGTAGTTTAGTAAAATATATTGTTTGCACTAATTTCAAAAAAATTGTACAAATCGATAATTATCAAAATTTGATAATACCTTATTATTTCATGACCAAAATAAATGAACTCAATGCCATGTATGGTCAAATACAATTTGAATATTTACAATATACGGACGATTCTAAAGAAAAATGGATTCATTGGTGTTCTGAATTTTCTATTCCAATTTAGGAAAAATATAATCTATAAGTATGGATTATAAAGTCGTTGGCAGTTTATTCAATATGATTGTTTTCATTATTTTTGCATCGTCCTATACATTTCGTTATGTAAAACGAATGGGTGTTCGTGATGAAGACACTTCTTTAATTATTCGGTCATTGTTAGTTGGTTTAGTTAGTTATTTAAGCATGAATATGAATTATTGAAAAGGCACTTAAATAAATGGTACATATTACCATATGTCCAATATGGTAAAACCACAATAAGGCGATAAAGTGGTTGGGAGGTTCAATTCCTTCCTTGGACGTATCTCGTGATAGCTCAGTTGGTAGAGCGACGGACTGTAAATCCGCAGGTCAAGGGTTCAACTCCCTTTCATGAGATTAATGTTAGAGTTTCATAATATAAATAAGTAATATGGACCCAACTATTACTTATTTATTCAATCCAAAACGTAAAACAACTGTTGTTACTGCACAAGAGTATGATGTTGATTATAAAGAACGTATTTTAGAATTAACTTCTTCCATGTTTGATAATACCCATAGTGGTTTACAACATTCCTTTCGAAACTATGTGCATGATTGTATTCAATATTTGAAACAGCAAGATTCGGAAAAAGAATTAGAAAAAACTATAGAAATTGCACCAATCAATGGCGACCAGTTCATTTTTGCTCCTAAAAAAATAGACGTTCTTGTAAAAAAGAATAAAAAAAATATGTTTTTAATACATGGTAAAACCTGAAATATGTTCTCCGCTTTATAAAAAGAATAAAAAATATACTTGTTACAATAATAATCATTTGTATCAATTAAAACATAAATACAATCGGACACATAAAAAAAAAATAAATACAAACAATCCAGTTGATATTTGGAAAGAATTAGAATCTAAACTTACCAAATGCAAAAAAGAATCTTGTTGGGCGAAAGAACTCGACGTTCCTGTAGATGAAGTGTTTGCCCCTAAAAGTCCTTCTTCCTGGAAAAAAAATAAGAATGAATGGTTGTCCAGTTTAGAAATTACAGATGTGTTGGAACAATATGAAAAAACGTACCCTCATTTCAAATACATAGGACCATCTCCATCCGATTATGATTTTAAAGAAGAAGATGGACAATGCGTTTGGCCTGAATTATGCGAGTTTGATGTCAATAACACTAAATATACCGATATTGGAATTGTATTCAACATAGACGAACACGAAGGAGAAGGAATACACTGGGTGTCGATGTTCATAGACAGACGAAAAAAAATAATTTACTATTTTGATTCAGCCGGTGACAAAATTATTAAAAATATTAAAAAGTTTGTCACCCAAGTTCAAGGACAAGATTCTAGTTACAAATTTGTTGAAAATCATCCCAAAGAACACCAATTTAAAGATTCCGAATGTGGAATGTACGCGTTATTTTTTATCATTACCATGTTAAAAACCCATAATTATGATTATTTTAAAGGTAAAACTACTTTTCCAGATGAAAAAATAGAAAAATTACGGAAAAAATATTTTAATTCCTAATAAAGAGAATAACAATAGGGTAATATATGAATACAACCGATAATAAACGAATGTTGTGGGACCTTGTATGCGAAATGGATTTATTTCGACCTGGATTACAAAAAGAAGAAATTATGAAATTGTTTGAACAAAATATTTTAATTGCTGACAAATTAGATACAACGTTAACGGATAAAAATAAACTATTTTTATCGTTGTTTGTTCCTGCTATCAATAAACTGAAAGTAGAAGATAAAGAAACGTCTACCCGCGAAACGTTTTTTGAAGAACGTGTACAAACCATTCAACAAAGTACCGATGTTCCTCTCTATAACATATTTGACCCAGTGGATGTCCAACACGAATTGGTTGCTATCAAACAATTGCTTCACAGAATTTTAGAGAAATTAGGTGAATAAAATTGAAACATAATTTTACTTGTGAGAAAGGTATAAACAACATGGAGCTTCTCAACTGGGTACCTTCCAACAAATTGGCGTTCACCATGCTTCAGATGAACCCTAATGCTATCGACCATATTGAAAAATACCATATTCCAAAAATGTGGACTCTTTTATCAGAAAATCCTGGCGCACTATGTTATATGTACAACGACCCTACTATGTTGGATAATGCAGGTTACGCTGGCTGGCTTAAAAATCCAAATCCAGCCATTATTCCATTGTTAGAAAAATATGTATGTATTAAAGTACCCTATGTACAAGAACGATTATTGGAAAACCCCAACGCACTTCATTTAGTAGATGCACGTTATATTGAAGGTAATTTACATTTATTGGCTAAAAATACAAGTCCTCTTGCCATGCAACTAATTGAAGATTATATCGATGTATTATCCAATGTTGCATGGGAAAGATTATCAGCTAATCCATCTGCAATACATATCCTTGAAAAAAATCTACATAAAGTGGATTGGAACATTTTATGTTCTAATCCAGCGGCTATTCATTTATTGTTAAAACTTCCATACCGTATTTATTGGTTTCAATTTTCAAAAAACACACATCCACTTGCAATTGAACACATGAGAAAAAATCTGGAAAAAGTCAATTGGGAAAATTTATCTGCCAATCCAGCTGCTATTGAACTGTTAAAAGAAAATCAAGATAAAATTGCTTGGTATTGGTTGTCTCAAAATCCTGCTATATTTGAATACAACTATTCAAACATGGCTAAAGCAAAAACAAATATAATCCGAGAAGAGTTGGTTTCGGTTGCATTGCACCCTGACCGTGTTTGCAAATGGTTGCGTGAAGGATTGACATTGGCTGATTTGTAATATTTGCTTTATTTTTTTATACTACTACTACTATGACAACATGGACAGATGATGTAATTGAAATGTTAAAAAAAATAAGAATTAATTCTTATTTTATGAGTGTTAAACATAAAAATAGATACATTGAATTTAAAGAATGTTCTAGATATTTTGATTTACCCGTTATTGTACTTTCAATATTCAGCAGCACATTTATATCCTTTCAAAGTGTCCCAGAATATGATAAAATTATGGTCAATACAGCTATAAGCATGTTTATAGCCATCTTAACATCCATTAAACTATACCTCAATTTATCCGACTCTATTAATCAGAGTGAATCCCTTTCTCAAAAATTCTATTTATTAAGCATAAACATTTATAAAATATTGGAATTGGACGAAGAAAACAGGAAATGCGACGGTCACGTATTTTTAAATGACACCTATAGCGAATATGTAAAATTATTAGACAGTTCCAATATTTTTAAAACAGACATTAAAAAAGACATGCTAATTGAGGATATTAAACCATTGATAAAACCATGTAAACGTACAAAAAATAACCAAACACAAACCCAACAAGAACTTTCAACGAATTCAATCAACACTTCCACTGCTCTTACTATTAAAAATGAACCTGATATGATACCGGAATTTTGTTCAGATTATCCTAATTCAGTTATTTAACCAAAATTTACATTTTTTTAATTTTTTCAAGTTGCTTTGATATTTTATTTGGAGCCATGATAGTATTGCTATCCATTTTAAAAATTATTTTGTTTGTACATAATTGTATACCGTTATCAATACATTCATCCCCTTCCCGATTTTTATTTTTAACATATTTGATGGTACAAAATCGTGTAGTAGTGTTAAATTTATCCAATAACAATTCTAGTTGTTTAGTTGTTTCTTTAGTGGACCCATCATTTATCCAGACAATTTCAATTGCAAAATGTCCTTCTTGGTTTGCTATTGCCTCTAGACATTCTTTCAGGTGTGAAACCTTTGTATTATAACTACAAATGACAATAGAAACGGATTCTTTGGGTGGTTTCAAACTATCTGGTAACTTAATTAAATTCATTTTTCCATAATTTTCTTTGGTTGACCCCCATTCATGATAAGCATATACTTTTCCATGGCCAGTATATTTAACTCCTGTATAATGTATGGGTATAAAATAATAACTTGGAAATATAGTAACATCTTTGTATTTTGAATTGTCTAACATTTTGGTTAATAATTGTGGACCAACTGTAGTCCATGCAGGATTGTTTATAATTGATTGTAAATTACGTCTATCTAGTATCCAATGAATTGCGGCAAGACATAAAGGATGTTTGGGTGGAAATGCCATAGTTCCGTTTGCAACTAAGTTGGGTCGACAATCTTCATTTTCATAGGCACAAAATGCCTTTTGTTCCATTAAATGGTTGTCGAATGGTTCTATACAAATAGAATCAGCATCTAAATATACACCGCCGTAATGATATAACAGTTCCCATCGCATTATATCTACTTTACCACATATTTCTTTTATCATTTCTATTTGTTCACTGCATTGAAATTTAATATTTTGTTTTATAAACTCTTCTTCTGACCATGAAATATATTCAAAATCAGGATTCTTATTTTTCCATGTATCCATCATTTTAGATGGTCTAGGTTTATTACCTATCCATATTTGATGAATAATTTTTGGTATACTCATATATATAAGAAAATATTAAAAAATTGTTCAAGATAAATTAGTTGTATCAAAATCTGAGTAAAATTGTATTATTTTTTTGAAGAATCGAATAATGTTAGTTGTCTAACATTTTCAACTGTATCTTCTGATTGAATCATTTTATCAATATATTCATTTTGTAAATTAATATATGTATTTTTATCTGAATGGTCATATGTAACTTGGGTTGGATGTAGTCTGTAGAATAACAAATTATCTCCTATATTATATATTATTCCATATACTTTCAATACTTTTAGTACTAACTCAAAATCTTCACATTTTGAACGTGTTTTATTGTAGTTTCCTACATTTATTATAGCAGATTTTTTGAAACACCATGTTGGATGATTAATAAACCAATGTGATTTTGTATCTTTGTATTGGTTCCATGTTAACGTTAGTGGATGGTGTGTATCGTATACATGAATTTTACTATTGTTTTCTGTTTTAAATAATGAAATATTTGAACCACACAATACACAATCAGATGTTTTTTTCATAAATTCGAGTTGGGTTAATATTCTAGTAGGTAGCATAATATCATCACTGTCCATCCGAATGACTATTTCATGGCTGCATAATAATAGTCCATTATGGAGACATGCTCCAACACCTTCATTCTGTGGATTTTTAATATAGTTAACACTGCAAAATCGTGTAAGAGATTGAAAAGATTGTAATAATAATTCTAATTGAATAGATGATTCACTGCTTGAACCATCATTTATCCATACAAGTTCAATTTCAAAATCACCTTGTTGGTTTGCAATTGATTCTATACATTCTTTTACATATGAAACATCTGTATTATAACTACAAATTAATATAGAAATAGATTCGATGGGTGTTTGTAAAATATCAGGCAATGTAATTGAATTCATGACATCGTAATTTTGTTTTGTTGACCCCCATTCTTGGTATGCATATACCTTTCCGTGCCCATTATATCTAATTCCAGAATAATGAATAGGTATAAAATAAAAGCTAGGAAATACGGTAACGTCTTCAAAATGAGGTAATAAATTAGTTAATAATTGTGGACCAACTGTAGTCCATGCAGGATTGTTTATAATCGATTGTAAATTATTTTTATCTAGTATCCATTTAATTGCGGCAAGACACAAAGGATGTTTGGGTGGAAATGCCATAGTTCCAGTTGCAACTAAGTTGGGTCGACAATGTTCATTTTCATAGGCACAAAATGCTTTTTTTTCCATTAAATGGTTGTCGAATGGTTCTATACAAATAGAATCAGCATCTAAATATACACCGCCGTAATGGTATAATATTTCCCAACGAATTATATCTGCTTTACCATTAATTTCTTTAATCAAAACGATTTGTTCACTACATTGCAACTTAAAATTTCGTTTATAAATCTCTTCTTCAGACCATGAAATATATTCAAAATCAGGATGTTTGGTTTTCCATGTATCCATCATTTTAGATGGTCGTGGTTTATTACCTATCCATAATTGATGAATAATTTTGGGTATAGTCATTATAGTTATTATAACATTTATTTATATTCATTTATACTAAAATTATAGAACATTAACTTGTATACCATTTTAGGTGCTTAATATATTCCATGCTATATTCATTGTTATTTAATACAATCGAATCCTTTTTTACTGTTAGGATAGAAGGATTGTTTAATATGACTAATTCTGAATAACGAAGTAAATTCATAGTTGTATCAAAAATAGCAAAAAAATATTTATTGCATTTATACAATAAAAACCATATAGTATCTTCAAAAATAAAACCAGAAATGTGAGTCGTATTTTTAAAATAAGGTGGTATTGGTTTTACTTGTATTGTATTTTCCTTTTTAAATTGTAGTGGAAACCAATTTAATATTATAAAAGGAAGCAGTATTTCTTGATGGGTATCTACACTACGAATTGGAGTTAATACAGGATAATTGTATATATCTTTTTCAATCCATAATTGACTATAATGTTTTATAGGTGATATAGATTGTTCTATTCTATATGTATTGTATATAGATAATATGGGAGTATTGTGTAAAAAAATAGAATCTCCATTAAATGATAACGGGAATGATTTAATTTCTTCTATCGTAAAAAACTTGCTCATTAAATGTGGACCTGTTATATACAAACTACTATAACCCGTTATATTATATTTTACATAGTTTACAATTGTTTGGATACATTTATATAATATACTATTGTTTGGTTTAGAAATTAATAATGCATTGTATATTCCAGTCATACCAACATAGGGTCTATCTCTTACATAATATTCGTTGTCTGTTAAGTATATTAATTTAAAATGTGGATTGACATTGTATTTTATATCTAAATAAATTCCTCCTTTTTTGTATAATATGCAATACCTCCATAAATCAGCTTTATATGCACCTGGTTTTAATTTATCAAACGCGTATAAAATATCTGCATCAAAATTTTCTTTAATGAAATTTCTACACATGTCATCATCATACAACGAATATGTGAATTCCGGATTTTGTAATTTTAATAATTCTACATTTTCTTTCATTTTTGGTGGCAAATCTAACGTATACCATGTTTGATATAAGTTGAAGGGTATCACATACTGCGTATTTATTTTTTTATCCAGATAGATTGGTAAAGATGCTTTTTGTTTATTTGTTTTCATGAGAAACATATATTATTTGATTTAAAAAATATTTGGTTAATTTACATAATATTTTTCAATTACATTTAAAATAGATGGTATTTCTTCTTCTTTGCATTCCATCCATTTTTCATGAATTTTATCTAGAATATCCATATCATATTTATTTCGCATATACTTTAACATCGATGACCCCTTTTCTAGTAGTTCTTTACTGTTATAAGATAGGGATAGATAATCACTACGGGAAGAGGATGCATGAAACATTCCGCCACGCAGTCGCAAGATTAAATGGATACGCGAATTGGCTTGAATTCCATAACTGTGTAGACACACATTATTTTCTAAATGTTTACCGTTGAATACCATACGCTGTTGGTCTATCATTAGGCCATCTTGTTTGTAGATTTCTTGTTTGATACGTAGCACGGTATCTGACGCTCGAATTTGGATGATTAATACCCGTCCGGTAAGTGTAACTGCTGTAATGTCGAAAGGTTCATTTTG
>Ga0304728_1000046_pt1 | contig 91155 bp, 69 predicted proteins | sample C_130625_MF_Meta_FD_190476 | JGI IMG/M metagenome (GOLD analysis project Ga0304728, IMG submission 190476) | Freshwater microbial communities from Lake Croche, Canada to study carbon cycling - C_130625_MF_MetaG (v2) (version 2) | ecosystem: Environmental > Aquatic > Freshwater > Lake | place... | reverse complement strand
TTTTTTCAACTTACTTGAAAGTAAGAATAGTATTAAAGAAGCAACTCCCGCCATTCCTACAAAGAGCATAAAGAAATCGTAGAGATTAGAAATTTGATAACCTAAAAACGAAGTGGTTTTTCCATCGGGGTAATACCCACTCAATACGCCCGCTAATTTATTGGCAAATGCATTCGCTGTAAACCATACAGCCATTAATAATGATCCAAATTTTAAAGGTGCTAATTTATTAACCAACGATAATCCTATTGGCGACAAACAGAGTTCACCCATGCTATGCATCATATACATTCCTGTAAGCCAAATCATACTCACTTTAACATTTGCTTGAACGTCTTTTACACCAAATGCAATCCATAAATAACCAATGGCTAATAAAAATAAACCAATGGCCATTTTAAAAGGAGAAGCTGGTTCACGCTTACCCATTTTAAGCCAAAGCCAAGCAAACACTGGTGCTAAGCCAACTACAAAAATGGAATTTAGTGATTGAAAAAAACTAGAAGGCACTTTAAAAAAACCTAGGTCTCTTTGGGTTTGTTCTTCGGCAAAAAAAGTAAGAGAGGCACCTGCTTGTTCAAATGCACTCCAAAAAAAGATCACAAAAAACGAAACCGAAAAAATAACGGAGACCCTGGTTTTTTCAATGGATGATAAAGATTTATCGGAATAAATAATTCCAGCAATCAAAATAATTGAAGCAATTAATAAGTAAAAAAGATAGTTCACAACTTTGGCGTCGATATATAATAAACCAATAGTAGTAACAGAAATTAGTGCGAGTATCAATAATATATTTAATGGCTTTAATAGCTTTTTAGGAGCGCCCTCAGGTGTTAATCCAATGATGGATTTATCCGGTGCTAGTACATATTTGTTATTCAAGACATATAAGGTAATTACACTAATAAGCATCCCAATTCCACCTGCTAAAAATGCCCATCTAAAATCGGCAGGATTGCCTGTGTCTCCAAAGAACCCGCAAACAAAGGGCCCTAACGCGCCACCCGTATTAATTCCCATATAAAAAATGGTATACGCAGAATCAATTCGTTTATCGGCTTTTGGATAAAGCTGCCCTACCATTGAAGAAATATTGGGTTTAAAAAATCCATTACCTGCAATCATTAAACCTAATCCTGTAAAGAACAGAATCATAGCCATATCTGGCGAACTAGCATAAAATGTACCACAGAAAAACAAAACAAATTCTCCAATAGCCATTACAATTCCACCTGCTATAATGGAACGTCTGTTACCCCAATATCTATCTGCAATATATCCACCCAATAAAGGTGTGAGGTATATTAAACTTGTATAACTTCCATATAAATTAGACGCAAAAACTTTGTCGAACAACAAGGCTTTTGTCATAAACAATACCAAAATGGCGCGCATGCCATAGTAGTTAAATCGCTCCCACATTTCAGTTGCGAATAAAACATACAGCCCTTTTGGATGGCCTTTTTGCAAATTTTCTTGATTCATAGCGTTTGTTTTGATGCTTTTTCTAAGCTAGTTGGGTTACCAAAATACTGATAAAATCAATAACTGGGCATGAAAGCTTAAATTGACACACTAAATTTCTACTTTCGCGCAATAATTTAATCTTGATTCATGAATATACTTCTATTGGGTTCTGGTGGTAGAGAACATGCTTTGGCCTGGAAAATGAGCCAAAGCCATCATTGTAATAAATTGTTTATTGCACCAGGAAACACTGGTACCAAGCAGTTTGGAAGCAATTTACCTATTGGCGTGAATGATTTTGAAGCCATTAAATCTGCTTGTATTGCAGAAAAAATAGGCATGCTAGTCGTAGGACCCGAAGAACCACTAGTTAAAGGGATTTATGATTTTTTTCAAGCAGATGAAAGCTTGCAACACATTACCGTAGTGGCACCGTCTGCAGCAGCAGCCCAACTAGAAGGCAGCAAGGCCTTCAGTAAAAAATTCATGCAACGCCAAGGAATTCCTACAGCGGCTTATGCAGAATTTACTTTAGATAATTTTGAAGCAGGAAAAACATATATCGCAAATCATACATTACCGGTGGTTTTAAAAGCAGATGGATTAGCTGCGGGAAAAGGCGTAGTGATTGCACAAACAATTGCCGAAGCACAACAATGTTTCGAAGACATGTTGGTACACCAACAATTTGGACAAGCGAGTAGTAAAGTAGTAATAGAAGAATTCTTACAAGGAATTGAAGTAAGTGTTTTTGTTTTAACGGATGCAATTGACTACCAAATTATTGGTCATGCAAAAGACTACAAACGAATAGGAGAAGGCGATACAGGCCTTAATACCGGAGGCATGGGCTGTGTAAGTCCTGTGCCATTTATGGATGAAATTTTCATGGAAAAAGTAACGCGTAAAATTATTGCGCCAACCGTTGCCGGGTTAGCCAAAGAAAATTTAACCTATCATGGATTTATCTTTTTTGGATTAATGAATGTTGGAGGAGAGCCTTGGGTGATTGAATACAATTGCCGTATGGGTGATCCTGAAACAGAAGTGGTAATGCCCTTGTTACAAACCGATTTAGTAAGCTTATTTGCAGCAATGGACAATGGCACTTTAGCCGATGCCAATATTAATTTTGACGATCGTTTTTGTGCCACTATTATGGCGGTAAGTGGCGGGTATCCTGGCGATTATCAAAAGGGTATTTTAATTGAAGGCCTTAGTACAATTGCCGCAGTAAAGGACCAAGAAACCATTGTTTTTCATGCAGGAACCCAAGAGTCTGGCGAGCATATTGTTACAAATGGCGGTAGGGTTTTGGCAGTAAGTTCTTATGGAAAAACCATGTCTGAAGCTGTTGAAACTTCTAAAAAAGCGCTTTCATCCATCCATTTCAATGGCATGTATTTTAGACAAGATATTGGATTTGAGTTTGAATAAGCGGGTCAAAATACCAAATTACCCCTAAAACCCTTTAAAATTGACCAATTCAGCCTTTGTTAATTTCATTTATTTAAGACACCTTTGCATATATTCAAATCCACCAATTTTTACATCCGAACTTTTTATATATCATGGGATTGTTTAGCTTTTTTACACAAGAGATTGCCATTGACCTCGGTACCGCAAATACCTTGATCATTCATAACGATGAAGTAGTGGTGAACGAGCCATCCATTATTGCCTTAAACCGAAACAACCCTAAAGAGGTATTGGCTGTAGGAAAAAGGGCATTAATGATGCACGAAAAAACACACGAAAGTATTCGTACAGTTCGTCCATTAAAAGATGGTGTAATTGCCGACTTTAATGCGGCAGAATTAATGATTCGCGAACTAATAAAAATGATCTATACAAAAAAACCACTTTTCCCACCAAGTTGGAGAATGGTAATTTGTATTCCCTCGTCTATTACCGAAGTTGAAAAACGTGCCGTTCGCGATAGTGCCGAACAAGCAGGCGCAAAAGAAGTATACATGATACACGAACCAATGGCAGCAGCACTTGGTATTGGTATTGATGTTGAAGAACCCGTGGGTAATATGATTATTGATATTGGAGGGGGTACAACAGGTATTACTGTAATTGCACTTGCAGGTATTGTGTGCGATCAAAGTATTCGTATAGCGGGAGATGAATTTACTGCAGATATTATGGAAGCATTGCGTCGTTACCATAGTTTATTAATTGGTGAGCGTACTGCTGAACAAATTAAAATTCATGTTGGTGCAGCTATGAAAGATTTAGAAAATCCACCAGATGATATGCCTGTAAATGGACGCGATTTGGTAACAGGTATTCCAAAACAAATTATGGTGAGCTACCAAGAAATTGCAGAAGCACTTGATAAAAGTATTTTTAAAATTGAAGAAGCCATTTTAAAAGCATTAGAAACAACTCCTCCAGAATTGGCTGCTGATATATATCGTAGAGGATTGTACTTAACAGGTGGTGGTGCCTTACTCCGTGGATTAGACAAACGTTTAAGTGCAAAAATAAAATTGCCTGTTCATATTGCCGATGATCCATTAAAAAGTGTGGTACGCGGAACTGGATTGGCATTAAAAAATTACCAGCGTTTTCCTTTTATCATGAGATAATTATAGGTTACCGAATCTTCTTCCTTGAAAAACATTTTCATTTTCATAAGACAAAATTTCACCTTTATCAGTTTCTTACTGTTAGAGGTGTTTTGTATTGTTTTATTGAGTAATAGTAGCAAATCGCACCAAGTATTTTTTTCTGCAGCTGCCGAAGATGTTACTGGAAAATTTAATAAGCAATACAATAATTGGCGTTACTATTTTAGTTTAAAAGAAACCAACCAACAGTTGGCAGAAGAAAACGCTCGCTTGCGTAATTTGCTACCACTTAATTTTCAGTCGCCCGATACTATTAGAAAAATCTATGTAGATTCTTTATTTAGAGATAGCCTTGGTAAACGTAGAAAATACACTTTACTTCCTGCAAAAGTAATTGGCAACACCGTTACACTTCAAACAAATTTTATCACTTTAGAAAGGGGTAGTTTACAAGGTGTAAAAAAAGGTATGGCGGTGGTAGGATCTGAAGGAATTGTTGGTGTAGTTGTAAGTGTTAGCGAAAACAATGCAAGGGTAATGAGTTTATTACACCGCAATAGTAAAGTGAGTGCCATGCTTAAGAAAGACAGTAATGCGGGCAGTATTGAGTGGGATGGCGCAGACCCTTCTTTTTTGATTTTAAAAAATATTCCTAAAAGTTCAAGGGTACTTAGAGGCGATAGTGTAGTTACTAGTAATTATTCGGCCAATTTTCCATCTCATTTATTAATTGGTACAGTAAATAATATTGTAGTAGATCCAAGTAGTAATTTTTATACACTACGTGTTAAAACTGCTACCAATTTTTTTGGAATTCAGTATGCTTATTTAATTGATAATTTTCGTTATACAGAACAGACGAATATAGAAACCATTATTGAAAAAAATTAATGAGTGAAATTTTAAAAAATATTATACGATTTATTTTATTTGTGTTTGTACAGGTATTTATTCTGAACGAAGTACCCCCATTGCACCAATTCATTATTCCCTACCTATACTTTTTATTTATTCTTTGGCTTCCTTTTAGTATTAATAGATTTTTGTTACTAATTATTGCCTTTGTATTAGGTCTGTCGATCGATTATTTTTCAGGAACCATAGGATTGCATGCAGCACCTTGTGTGTTGATTGCCTATTTAAGACCTTTTTTATTGAACTTACTTATTCCCCAAGATACTACCGAACAAAGTTATAATGAGCCAAGCATTAAGAGCATGGGATGGGCCCCTTATGGATTGTATATAGGCCTTTTAACCTTTATCCACCATGTTTTACTCGTATTAATTGAATGGATGCAATTTGGCGATTTTGGCTATTTTTTTGGCAAGGTGGTGGCAACTACTTTGGTAAGTTTCTTATTGATTTTTATTACTGAAATGTTATTTTTTAGAAAGTCAAGGCTTCGAGCTTATGTTACATAGTACAATAAATAGCTATCAACATTTATGCATAACTTTTTTATCCTCAATTGACGCAGCATCAACATTGAAACTGCAACTTTGCATCTTAAGATTATCTTTTAGAAAATATTTTCTTACAAAATAGTTATGTCTGTATTTAATCAAAGTAGGGGTCGGGTTATTCAAATTATTTTTTTCGTGATCTTTATTGTGATACTGGGGCAATTAATTAACCTACAAATATTTTCTTCTAAATACAGGTTAGCAGCAGAAAATAATGCCATTTTTAGAAAAATCGTTTATCCAGATAGAGGTATCATTTTCGATAGAAAAAAAAGGGCCATGTTAGAAAATACCATCAGTTATGATTTGGTGGTTACGCCTGTAGAATCAAAGGGAACCGATACTTTGGCGCTTTGTACTATTTTAAATATTGATACTACTGAATACAAAAAGCGCATGCGCGAAATTATCTTCAAAAATACCAGCGTAAAGCCGAGTATTTTTGAACCCCTGTTAACGCAGGAATTATATGCCAAGCTGTATGAGAATATGTATAAATTTCCTGGATTTATACTTACAGATCGATCAGTTCGTACCTATCCATACAATACAGGCGCACAAGTTTTAGGATATATTGCCGAAGTAGATACCGGATTTTTGCGTAGGCATAAAGAAGATGGATATGAAATGGGCGATTATGCAGGCATGAATGGATTAGAAAGAACCTATGAAAAAGTGTTAATGGGCGAGCGAGGTATAAAACGATATATCAGAGACAATAAAAGCAGAATTCAAGGTGCTTACGAAAATGGCTTGTTCGATACCAGTGCAGTTGCTGGAAGAAATTTGTACACCAGTGTAGATGTAGAAGTACAGCAATTAGCCGAAAAATTACTACAAAATAAAATTGGAAGTGCAGTTGCCATCAATCCAAAAACAGGTGGCATTATTGCCATGGTATCGAGCCCTAATTATAATCCTAATACACTTACTGGTAGTGCTAGAAAAAAGAATTTGGGTAGGATGCTATTAGATACTGCACGCCCCATGTTTAACCGCGCCATTAAAGGACAATACCCACCTGGTTCAACCTTTAAACCATTGGGTGCTGTAATTGCTTTAGACGAACGTGTCATTACGCCAGGATATGGATTTCCATGCTATGGCGCATATAGTAGTTGTGGTGTTGTTGTAAAATGCGAACACAAAAATGGAGGTCATGCAGGCTCTTTGCGTTTGGCATTAGCCAATTCTTGTAATTCTTATTTTTCGCAGATTTTTAGAATGGCTATTGACAATCCAGCATACAAAAGTCCACAAGAAGGCTATTTAAAATGGAAGAAATACATGAATTCATTTGGAATGGGCAGAACCCTAGATGTTGATTTACCAAGCGAAAACAGAGCAAGTGTTCCAGATACCGCTGTTTACAACAAAGCTTATGGAAAAAACAGGTGGAATAGTTGCACGATTTTAACCCTAGGAATTGGGCAAGATAAAATGACTGCTACACCAATGCAATTAGCAAATATGATGTGTATTATTGCCAATAAAGGCTACTATTATACACCCCATTTTGTTGATAGTATTGAACATGAATCAACTACCGATACCAGTATGTTGGGTAAGTACCGACACAAGCATGTTGTTACAAGTACTGCCGATACAGTGTTTAGAGCAGTACACGATGGCATGCACGATGTAACAATTTATGGTACTGCTGCTGGCATTAAAGTACCTGGGGTAGAATATTGCGCAAAAACAGGAACTGCCCAAAATCCACACGGAAAAAACCATTCCTTATTTGTTTGTTTTGCCCCAAAAGACAATCCAACCATTGCAGTGGCTGTTATAGTTGAAAATGCAGGATTCGGCGCAACTTGGGCCGGGCCTATTGGCGCATTTATGATGGAAAAATATTTGAATGATACCATTGCAACAGATCGTTTGTCAGAAGTAGAAAGAATTTCAAATGCCAATTTAATTCCAGACGCCATCAAACAATGGTATGCTAGAAAAGATGTACAACGTCAAGCAAAACTTGCCATGGAAGCTGCATCAAAAGCAGAAATGAATGCAGATCTAAAGAATATTAATGCAGATGATGATGAAGATTCAAGTAGCACACCTGCATTAGACAAAAAAATAAATACAGAAAAAAAGGTTCCAACTAAAGATGGAAAAAACAATAAAGCAAACCAACGTGTAGGCGCGCTTTTTATCCATCAATCAAAAAGGTTAAAAGTTGTATCTACAAAGGCTTAAAAAAAATGAATACAAGAAATAGCTCTGTTTCACATGGTGTAGACTGGACCATTGTTACGCTGTATGCAGTATTAGTAAGTATTGGCGTACTCTGTATTTTTATGGTAGAGTATAGAACAGGCAGCAATTGGTTCCAATTATTTTTAGGTGGCAAAACCAATTACAGCAAACAGTTAATGTTTGCAGGTGTTTGCACTTTAATAGCCACTTTTATTTTATTGGCCGACAGTAAACTTTTTACTGCATTTGCCAACCTTACTTATGCATTTGGTATATTATTAATGCTTGCCACTTTTGTAATTGGAAAAGATATTAAAGGATCAAAAAGTTGGATTGCTTTGGGAGGAGGATTCAATTTACAACCCGCTGAATTGTGTAAAATATTTGTGGCATTGGCATTGGCAAAATATTTGTCTATGCAGAATACCGATTTTACAAAAGCAAAATCTCAATTAATTGCTTGTGCAATAGTTTTAGTTCCAGCTGTACTTGCACGGCTGCAACACGAAACAGGATTGGCATTGGTTTACTTGAGTTTTTTTATTGCCATGTATAGAGAAGGCTTACCCGCTAGCATTTTGGTAATAGGCATATCCTTTGGCGCATTAGTGGTTGCCACACTAATAGTAGAACCCAATACGCTAGCCATTGCGCTTACTATTATTGCTGCAATGATTATTTATATTTTTTGGCGTCAAATAAAAAGAAATATTAGGCTTTTAGCCATCATTATTGTAACCTGGGCTATTTGCGTAGGAGTTCAGCGATTTGCCGTGCCTTATATTTTTAATAATGTATTTGAGTGTTATCAAAGTCAACGTATTTATAGTGCAGTTGGTAAAGACTACGACTGTAGCCAAAACAAAAACAACAAATCAATAGAACAGCCTGGTTCAAAAGCATCCTTTAAACCAGATGACTATAATGTACGCCAAAGTAAAATAGCTATTGGGTCGGGTAGATTTTGGGGAAGAGGGTTTTTAAAAGGCACACAAACCAGGGGTAAATATGTGCCAGAGCAACACACCGATTTTATTTTTACATCACTTGGAGAGGCTTTTGGTTTTGTAGGATGCGTTGGTTTTTTAGGACTCTATTTATTTTTACTTTTAAGAATTATAAAAATTGCAGAGCGGCAGCGAAGTGCCTTTAGTAGGGTTTACGCATATAGTGTAGCCAGCATCCTTTTCTTCCATATTACTGTGAATGTATGTATGACCATTGGATTGTTTCCAATCATTGGTATTGCCTTACCGCTAATTAGTTACGGCGGATCGTCTTTATTAACGTTTACTATTTTATTATTTATTTTATTAAGGCTTGATGCCGACAGACAAATGGTGCTTCGTTAGTACTATTTTAAATATCCAAGCATGCAAATTATTCCATTATCTGAAGGTTGTTTTAGCATTGATCAAACAAAAGTATTTGTACCCTTCAATAAAGAAAATAATGCTGCCGCAAATAAGCCAGCAGGAAGTATTTTAGTAGAAATTCAGCCCTTTGTAATTATCACAAGCAAAGACATCATTTTAATTGATACCGGACTAGGTTACTTAAATGAAAATGGAGAACCGCAACTATTAGCCAATTTACACAAAGCAGGCATTAATCCATCGCAAATAACTAAGGTGTTAATTAGTCATTTACACAAAGACCATGCAGGTGGTATTACCATTAAAAATCCATTAACCGACGAGCGATTTATTAGTTTTCCATACGCTAATTATTATGTGCAAAAAAGAGAGTTCAACAAGTATATTGCGGCAGCAACTGAGAATTTTCAAATACTAGAAGATTTCAGCAAACTTATTTGGTTAAATGATAACGAAGGTTTGATTGATGGATATATTAAATACCAAGTTACAGGTGGACATAGTATTTTTCACCAAGTGTTTTGGATAGAAGAAAATAACCAAACCATATTTTTTGGCGGAGATGTAGCACCACAATTACAACAAATGAAAAGCCGTTTTGTAGCTAAGTACGATGTAGATGGAAAAAAATGTATGGAATTACGCCAGCAGTGGTGGGAAGAAGGCAGCGCTGAAGCATGGACCTTTTTATTTTACCACGATATTGCTACACCTTTTATTTGTAGAACAGCGTAATACAAAAAAAAGCTGCCACCAAAAGGCAGCAGCGAATAACAATAAAAAGATCCCCCCTTCTATTGGTTATTATTATTTTGATTGTCTTTTTGATTATTATTTCTACGATTCATTCCGTTCCTATTTCCATTGTTCTTGCGATCTTTCAATTCGTTTCTAAGCACTTCATTAAAATCACGATCAATAGTCATAGCAATATTTGAACGTTCTTCGGATACCAAAATTTTCTTCATTTCTGCTTTGAGTTTTTTACGCTCAACCAATACTTTTTCTTCAAAGCCAATTATATCTTGCTTTTGTTCAACTCTAATTTTTTTTACGGCATCAGAATAAGAATTATAAACTGGCCAAAATTTTTGCGCTTCATCAGCAGTTAAATTTAGCTGACGTGTAATAAAAGCAACTTTAAGTGCTTGGATATTTTTAGGAGGCGGCGGACCTTGCGGTGGTGGCCCTTGTTGACCTTGTACATTTGACGCTAAATGCATCAAACAAAGTAAAAAAATAATAAGTAGATTTTTTTTCATGGTATTTTTTTTAATATTATTTAGTAGGATATTCAAAATTAGTTTGCTCTAATAATTTATTTTCTTGTAAGTAAGCATCCAAATTTTCATTGCTTAATTGGTTAATGTTCTCAGATAAATTTGGAAGCGCCTGGTTTTCTGAAATAACCAATTCTTCCATTCCATTTGTATGGCTATTGTTTTGAATGTAATTAGTCAAATCGGCATCACTCACTAAATTGAGTGTACTTGGAATATCGAGGGTGCTGTATTTTTCGTAATCACTATAATTAGGTTTATCAGTGAATAAAAATGCATTGGTAATTAAAATTCCAGCCAAAATTGCAGCAGCAGCATAACTCATCCACCTTTTTACTTGGTTAAAGCCAACAATTTTTGCAGGTGATTTTTGAATTGGCGCTTCAACAATTGTTTCAGCAGCAATTCTATGTAATAATTGTGTAGGTAAACCATCAAAATAGTTAGGGGGAACCTGATAAGGTGAATTAGTAATAACATGATTCTCTACAAATTGCGCCTGTTCAAGTAGTATTTCTGGTAAGCTCTCGAAATATTGGGCATCAAACGTATAGGGCATTGTTATTCCAATAGCCGCAATGGAAGGGGCTATTGATTGCATTTCGGTTAATATAATATCTGTATTTTTCATTTCCTTAACATTTAAGACTAACAAAGGACGCTTACGTTTAATTTTCCTTTAAAAAAGCTTCAATCTTTTTTGCCGCATGGTGGTAGCTAGCTTTAAGGGCTCCTTCACTGGTATCTAAAATCTTACTCATTTCTTCGTATGGAAGCGCATCGTAATATCGAAGGTTAAAAACCAGTCTTTGTTTTTCGGGTAAAGACTGAATAGCCACCTGCAGTTTCCATTCAAGCCTATTTCCGTCGAAATTAGCATCAGCTTTAATTTTATTTTCGAGAGTGGAACCTACTACATCCATACTAACGGTAGCCCTTTTTTGTTGCTGGGCTAAAAAACTCAGGCTTTCATTAGTAGCAATTCGGTACAACCAGGTGTATAATTGGCTGTCTTCTCTAAAATTTTCCAGCCCTTTCCATACTTTAATAAAAGTATTTTGCAGAACATCATCTGCATCGGAATGGTCAACAACCATACGTCTGATATGCCAATAAAGCTTTTCTTGGTATTTTTTAATCACTGCTGTATACCCTTTTTCTTTGGTGGCAAGATTTGCAAACTGTGCTAAAAGCTCCTGATCACTTAAATGCATGTAAAAATTTGTAGGTTTTTAGGATAAAACTAGTGCACATTTTTTTCAAATGTATTTAATAAAACCAGTCTATTTTTTAAATTTTTCAACCTTGCATTTAAAAATATCATAAATTAATTAATTATTATATTTAAAATAATTCTAGAAAATTTAAAAAGATGCAATAATATACAGATAGCAACATCATATATACTTAATTTATATAACTAACAATCATTAGCCCGAAAATCAAGCCAGTTAAGGCTCCTAAGATATTTTAATCTGATTTTTTTAGTGAAATGAATTACCTTAGGGGCTATAAATAGATTATGCCCTCTTCAGAATATATCACGAATTTTAAAAGAAACGTTACAGATAAGTATACCATCTATAATAGTTTGTTTTCTGCACTACCTTTTTCTGGTATTGCCAATGTAGGAGCTTTACTACCTATTCTTTTACAATCCTGTTTAGATGGCTATGCAGATAGTAAAACCCCCATTGAAATCATTGACCATTTCTTTACACAACATACCAATGCCTCAAGTGAAGCCGATAAAGTAGCCCGCTTATTTAAATTTGTACAATACATAGAAAGGCAAATTGTATTGTTTGATGCCATTGAAGACGCTGCATTTCAGTCGGTAAATAATATAGAAGGTCCTGGAAGTTTAAAATCGCTTATTAACGAATCGAATTTTACAGGAAAATCAGCTGCTTTAAAACATAAATTAAAAACGTTTAAAGTTCGAATAGTATTAACAGCGCATCCTACACAATTTTATCCGGGAAGTGTTTTGGGTATTATTCACGACATGAATGAAGCCATTGGTAAAAATGATTTTCATACCATCAATGCCTATATTCAACAATTGGGTATCACGCCATTTTTTAATAAAAAACAACCCAGCCCATTAGACGAAGCAGTGAACCTAATGTGGTATCTAGAAAATATTTTATACCCTTCTATTGGCAATATTTATAACTACATAAATACAGAAGTTTTTGATAGCGCTTATGACGGATCAAATCCTTTTATTGAATTAGGTTTTTGGCCTGGTGGAGATAGAGATGGCAATCCATTTGTGAACGGACCAACCACTTTAAAAGTAGCAGAAGCTTTGCGCAGCGCTATTGTAGTGTGTTATTACAGAGATATTAGAAAATTAAAAAGACGATTAACTTTTACAGGCGTTGATGTAATTATTCAACAACTAGAGCAACAATTATACGAAAATGTATTTCGTCCTGAAGCTAGCAAACGAATTCAATCAGCAGAGTTAATGCGTGAATTGTATGCTGCGCGCGAGTTGCTTATTAAAAATCACCATTCACTTTTTTTAAATAGACTCGATAGTTTAATTCATAAAGTAAAAATATTTGGAACCCATTTTGCATCATTAGATATTAGACAAGATAGTCGCATTCATACCGCTGTTTTATTAGAGATAGCAAAAGTACTGAAAGAAAAAAATGGTATTGAAATTTTACCTGAAAATTATACCACCCTTTCTGTAGCCGAAAAGATACAAGCACTTGCTGCAATTGATACGGTAGTTGATCCTGCCATATTAGTAGATTCTATTTCAAGAGATACACTTGAAAGTATGTATGCTATTAGAACAATTCAAATAGAAAATGGCGAAGCGGGATGCCACCGATATATTATTAGTAATTGCCAAGGTCCGGTTAATATGATAGAAGTAGTGGCCTTATTAGGTATTTGCGGATTTAAAAAATCTGAAATGCCAATTGATATTATTCCATTGTTTGAAACCATTGATGATTTAGCACAAGCAGAAGTAACCATGCAATTCTTATACGAATTGCCAGCGTACAAACAACACTTATCATTACGCAATAATCACCAAACAATTATGCTTGGCTTTAGCGATGGAACCAAGGATGGTGGCTATTTACAAGCCAACTGGAGTATTTATACTGCCAAAGAAAACTTAACTTCAATTTCTAGACAAAACGATATTAAAGTAAAATTTTTTGACGGACGTGGTGGACCTCCCTCTCGAGGTGGCGGAAAGACCAATAAGTTTTATTCGTCGATGGGATCTAATATTGAAAACGAAGAAATACAGTTAACCATTCAAGGGCAAACCATTACTTCAAATTTTGGTACTACTCAATCATCACAATATAATTTAGAACAATTATTAAGTGCCGGACTTAGTAATGAATTATTTGCAGATACACGTGTGCAATTATCTGTTCAAGATCGGTTGCTAATGGAAGATTTAGGCAAAATTAGCCACGAATTTTACCAAGCATTTAAAACACATCCTTTGTTCTTAGCGTATATGCAACAGTTTAGTCCGCTGAACTACTATAGCAAAAGCAATATTGCTAGCCGACCTGCTAAACGCGGCAGTAGTGGTGGCTTAAAATTCGAAGATCTTCGTGCCATTCCTTTTGTAGGAAGTTGGAGTCAATTAAAACAAAATGTACCCGGATTTTTTGGTGTAGGAACTGCTCTAAAAAGCATGAAAGAAAAAGGTTTGTGGGATGATACAAGAGCGCTTTTCAAAAACTCCTTATTCTTCCGCACACTCATTGACAATAGTATGATGAGTATGTTAAAATCATTCTTTCCTCTAACACAACACGTAAAAAAAGATCCCCAGTTTGGACCAGTTTGGGAATTAATAAAAGCAGAGTTTGATTTAACTTCAAAATTAGTATTAGAATTGGCGGATGCTAGTTCATTAATGGAAGACGATAAAGCAGGACGTGCATCAATTCAAATGCGTGATAAAATTGTATTGCCATTATTAACCATACAGCAATATGCATTGAATCAATTGCATAGCAACAATGTTAACCCAGAAATGAAAGCAGTGTATGAAAAACTAGTTACCAGATCTATGTTTGGTGTGATTAATGCCGCAAGAAATTCTGCTTAATTATTAGTTATTATATTTCATCTTTCCATTGCCACAAATGCAAACAAGCATAAGTGCGATAAGGGCTCCATTTTGTTGAAATTACTAACATCTTTTCTTTCAAGATTTTCTTTTCAAGATTTTCTAGCCGATATAATTTTATCATGGCTTGTTGAATGCCAAAATCATCAACAGCAAAAACATCTTCGCGCCCTAAACTAAACATCAATAACATTTCAACAGTCCATTTGCCAACACCTTTAATTTGTGTGAGCAAGTCAACAATTTCTTGGTTGCTTAATTGTTGTAATTTCTTATCGGTAATTTTTTGTTCTATGCAAAAACTAGCCACGTTTAAAATATAACCCACTTTTGCATTGCTCAAACCAATTTCACGCAAACTAGTACTAGGCGTTGCAAGCACTTCTGCCGGTTTAGGATTTTTTCCATTGTACAAATCAAGGAAACGCTGGTAAATCACTTTAGCTACTTTAGTACTTAACTGTTGGCTCATAATACTAGCCATTAAACGCAGTGGCAAATTGCTGTGCAATTCCAACTCGGGTAGGGCTTCTACAATTGTTTTAGCGAGTTTACGGTCTTTTTCTAAATGTGCAACGTATTTCATTGAGGTAAGATAACAATAATGCCCATTTATCCATAAAAATATCCAAAAAATTGCGCCGTATTTCCCACTAAATAAAACCGTGTTATTAGTGTGCTCTTTTGTGTAGCTTACATGAAATTACTATCATGAAACGCTTACCAAAAGGAATACCTACTATCCTTTTTCTTTTTTTTCTTATCCTTTTCAGCTTAAATAGCTTTGCCCAAAATAAAAACGAACAAGCTATTAGAAAAATATTACAGTCTCAAACCGAAGAATGGAATAAAGGAAATATTGTTTCTTTTATGAGTGGTTATTGGCAGAACGATAGTCTGTTATTTGTAGGATCTTCAGGGGCTAATTATGGATTTGCAAACACCTTAAAAAATTACCAAAAAGGTTATCCAGATACTGCTGCAATGGGCAAATTGAGTTTTGATATTTTGCAAGTAAGACCACTGTCTGATACTTATTATTTTGTGTTAGGCAAATGGCATTTAACCAGAAGTATTGGCAACTTAAACGGCTTATATACCCTACTTTTTAAAAAAATAAATGGCCAATGGAAAATAGTAGTAGATCATAGCAGCTAATCGAAAACAATTAATTTAAAAATAAAAAATCAGTATATGGCACTCATCATTTTAGGAATTTTAATTTTTGTTCTTTCATTCTCATTGAAAAACTTAGCACACCCTTTACCACAATATGCAAAACTGGCTAGAACCATTGGTATGGGAGTAGTTTTATTAGGTTTTTTAACTTCTTGCATAAAGCAAATTGATGCCGGACAAATTGGTGTAAAATCAATGTTTGGTAAAGTACAAGACGAAGTAATTACTAGTGGATTAAGTTTGGTTAATCCATTGGTAGACGTAAGTAAAATTGATATTAAAACGCAGAACTATACCATGAGTGGTGTGCACAACGAGGGCGATGTTGCTGGAGACGATGCCATCCGTGTGTTAACTGCCGATGGATTAGAAGTGGTAATTGATTTAACCGTTTTGTATCGTGTTTTATCTACCGAAGCCCCAAAAATTATTAAAGAAACAGGATTAGATTTTAAAGACAAAATTGTTCGTCCTATTACGCGCACAAAAATTAGAGACAATGCTGTTTATTATACGGCAGTTGATTTATACTCTACCAAAAGAGATGAATTTCAAACACGTATTTTTAAAACCATTGAAGATAATTTTAAAATTCGTGGATTAGTGTTAGAGCAATTATTGGTTCGTAATATTACACTTCCTGCAACTGTTAAAACCTCTATTGAAGACAAAATAAAAGCAGAACAAGAAGCACAGAAAATGGAATTCGTTTTGCAAAAAGAAAAACAAGAAGCCGAAAGAAAGCGCGTGGAAGCACAAGGTATTGCCGACTATCAGCGTATTATGAGTTCTGGCCTAACCGACAAGCAATTGCAATACGAGCAAATTCAAATGATGAAAGGATTGGTTACTTCGCCTAATGCAAAAGTGATTATTATGGGCAAAGGAAGCTCTCCTGTTATTCTTGACACGAAAGAAAAATAATTAAAAAGCCCTTATTCTTCGAAGTGTAAGGGCTTTTTCCATAGCCGAATTAAATAATAAAGCAGCGCTATAAAACTTAGTATTAGCCACAAGTAGAAAATAATATTTTCAACTTGTATACCAGCACCTTCTTGCAAATATGCAAATTGATACATGATGCCTGCTGTAGAATTAATAGCCATCCACAATACAGTAAAAGAAATTGTATTAAGTATTCGTTTAAGGTATTCGCTAACTACTGGATCCATTGGGTGTAAATTAAATTAGTCGAAACTTTGGTTACCCGCTGCAGCAATTTTTAATATTCGGTCGAATTGCGCTGGCGTAAGATCGTTATAAAAATAATAGATTGGATCTACCGGTCTTCCACCACGGTGTACTTCGTAGTGGCAGTGTGGGCCGGTACTTTTTCCGGTATTGCCTACATAGCCTATTACTTCGCCACGTTTAACTTTTTGTCCTACCCTGGCTTTAAAGCGGTACATGTGTCCATAAAGGGTTTCGTATCCATAGCCGTGATTGATTACCACCCTATTTCCAAATCCACTAGTAGTAAATCCTACATCTTTCACAGTGCCATCGGCAGTTGCATATATTGGCGTTCCTTGCGGAGCCGTAAAGTCTAACCCTTGGTGTGGTCTTCTATCTTTATACACTGGATCAATTCTATAACCAAATCCTGAACCAATTCTGTTTAAATTTTTATTACTCACAGGTTGAATAGATGGAATGGCATTAATTAACTTGGCTTTGTTTTTTACCATGTCGGCAATTTCAACATACGATTGATCTTGGTAAGCCAAACGAAGCGAAAGGTTATTAAGCTGGCTTGTCATACTTTTTACCAATTCCGTTTCGCCCATACGTTGCACCAACTTCACTTCATTTTTGGCTTCCATATCTTTCACACGTGCACTATCCGGAATAGGTTCAGCTTCAAAAATGGATCTATACACCGAGTTGTCTCGATTTTCTAATTCATCCATTTGCATTTCTAGTTGATTCACTCGCTCACGCAATAAACTATAGCTTTCGTGCATGTCGTTGTTCTCTTGACGCAATAATTTTTCCTTCGGGCTATCTATATATTTGAATGCAATAAAAATGATAATTAAGCCAGTTACAATGGAGGCTGCAATGAATCCAAATACCTGTAATAACCTAACCCTAAGCGGCGTTTCGAGCTTCTCGAAGCGAAGGGTATGTGTGTTATAGTAGTATTTAATTTTCTTCATGCTTTTTATGCAATGCGTAATTGGTTGATAAATGACCCATTCTCAGGTGGTAAGCCGCTAATTTCAGCCGACTAATCCTTACCTTAGCAGCCGCCAATAAGCTATCAAAGATAGTTTCAAAGGCTTAATCAATTGATTTAAATTTCGATTAACAATGATGACCAGTGCTCAGATACGCAAACAATTTTTAGATTTCTTTGCCTCAAAAGGGCATCAAATAGTGGCATCTGCCCCAATTGTAGTTAAAAACGACCCAACACTTTTATTTACTAACGCAGGCATGAACCAGTTTAAAGACTATTTTTTAGGTAATAAACAAGCACCCAATCAACGGGTAGCTGATACCCAAAAATGCTTAAGGGTTAGTGGCAAACACAATGATTTAGAAGAAGTTGGGGTAGACACCTATCATCATACCATGTTTGAAATGTTGGGTAATTGGAGCTTTGGAAATTATTTTAAAGCAGAAGCCATTGCTTGGAGCTGGGAGCTTTTAACCAATATTTATAAAATAGATAAAGACCGATTATACGTAACCATTTTTGAAGGCGATGCAAAAGAAAAATTAGAAAGAGACACAGAAGCTTTTGAAGAATGGAAAAAATTTGTACCCGAAGAAAGAATTTTACTAGGCAATAAAAAAGATAATTTTTGGGAGATGGGCGATACTGGCCCCTGCGGTCCATGCAGTGAAATTCATGTAGACTGTAGAACAAATGAAGAAAGGGCATTGGTAGATGGAAAAATATTGGTAAATAACGACCATCCGCAAGTAATAGAAATTTGGAACAATGTGTTCATGCAGTTTAATCGTTTAAAAGACCAAAGCCTAGAACCATTGCCTGCCAAGCATGTAGATACCGGAATGGGATTTGAAAGATTGGTGCGCGTTATTCAACAAAAAACAAGTAATTACGATACCGATGTTTTTACCGGAACTATTTCTTTAGTAGAAACACTTACACAAAAAAAATACGATTATAGCGATAGCAAAGAAGCCGTTGCATTTAGGGTAATTGCCGATCATATCCGTGCTATTTCATTTACTATTGCCGACGGACAATTGCCTTCAAACACAGGCGCAGGCTACGTAATACGACGCATCTTACGAAGAGCAGTACGCTATTATTATTCTTATTTAGATTATAAGCAACCCATACTGCACCAATTATTGCCAGCACTAGCCAAACAATTTGAAACCGTTTTCCCCGAATTACAACAACAATTAGATTTTGTAAGTAAAGTAGTAAAAGAAGAAGAAGATGCATTTTTAAGAACCCTCGACAAAGGCTTAAAACGCATAGACGATATGGTGGTAGCGAGCTTGCAAACCACTCAAAAACAAATTGAAGGGAAAGCAGTTTTTGAATTGTTCGACACCTTTGGTTTTCCATTAGACCTAACCAAATTAATTGCCTCAGAAAATAATTTATCGGTAGATGAAAAAGGATTTGACGCACAAATGCAAGAACAAAAAAACAGAAGCCGCGCCGCATCTGTATTAGATACCGAAGACTTGATTGTTTTATCGGAAGAAAAAGGTAACGGATTTGTAGGTTACCAATTAACCGAAGCAGCAAGCAAAGTAACCAAGTATAGAAAAATAAAATCAAAAGGAAAAGAGCAGTATCAATTGGTATTAGCTACTACCCCATTTTATGCTGAAAGCGGCGGACAAGTTGGCGATACCGGTTGGTTGTTGTTTGAAAACGAAACAATATCAGTTACAGATACCAAAAAAGAAAACGATTTAACAGTACATTTTGTAGACCAATTACCTAGCAATATTAGCGCAGCAGTTACAGCACGTATAGATACCGAAAAAAGATTATTTACTTGTTATAACCATACCGCTACGCACCTTTTGCACGCAGCACTACGTCAAGTATTGGGCACGCATGTAGCACAAAAAGGCTCCTTGGTAAACGAAGCAAGTTTGCGTTTCGATTTCTCGCATTTTGCACGCGTAACAGACCAAGAAATTGCAGAGATTGAAAAAATAGTAAACAAAAAAATTCGCGAAAACGTACCAGTAGTTATTACAGAAATGCCCAAAGAAGAAGCCCTGAAACTCGGCGCCATGGCCCTTTTTGGAGAAAAGTATGGCAACACAGTAAGAGTAGTTGTAGCAGATGCCAATTACTCTGTAGAGCTTTGTGGTGGTACGCATGTGTTAAGTACCGGCATGATAGGACTAGTAAAAATTACCGCCGAAGCAGCAGTAGCAGCAGGTGTTCGACGCATAGAAGCTTTAACCGGAAGCAATGCCTTTAATTATTTGCAAGACCAATACAATAATTTACAAGAGATAGGCAATTTATTAAAAACAAAAGAGCCACTTAAAGCAGTAGAAAAAATCATTCAAGAAAAACAAGAACTCGATAAAAAAATAGAAAGTTTAGAAACCAAGCAATTGGTGGTTATAAAAGATACACTGGTTAAAGAACGCGAATCATTTACACTACCAAACCAAGCAACAGCTTATTTTATTGGTAAAGAAATAACTGTTTCTAATGCCGATCATTTAAAGAAAATTTGTTTTGATTTAAAAGCAGATTTGGGCGAAAATTATTTGGTAGTACTATGCGCAAATATTGCAGGGAAGGCAGCTGTATGTATTTTATTGTCAGACAGCATCGTAACAGAAAAAGGTTTAGAAGCACCTAAAATGATTAAAGAAATTGCTACCCCATTAATTAAAGGTGGCGGCGGTGGACAAAAAACACTTGCCACAGCCGGCGGACAAGACGCTAGTAATTTAGGGGAGTTGATTAAGCAGGTGAAGGGGTTATTAGGGTGATTTGGCAAAGGTTTTATGTGAATGTAGCTTTACATTTTTAAAGGAAACCCAACTTCATAGGAAAATCAAAATCTTGAACCATTCGTTTTAGTAATTTTTTAGGTATTTATACAAGATTATTACCCTTTTTGGTATTAAATATTGTATATTTACCTAATTGAAAGTTCACCAGTCATATCGAAAACTAGAACAATGCATTGATGATATTCAAGGTAGAGGGAAGTTCTATTTCACTTTAGAGGATATTAAACTGCGTCTAAATCTAGAACTATCTGCAGTTCAGAAGCAATTGCAACCCCTCCTTAAATTAAAAAAAATTGCTTTGATACGAAAGGGATTTTATGCAATTGTTCCAACAGAATATCGCAAAATTGGAGCACCTCCAGTAACTTTTTATATTGAAGGAATGATGAAGACATTGAAACGTCCTTATTATATTGGCCTTTTAAATGCTGCAGCTAGGTATGGAGCAGCACATCAGCAACCTCAGAAATATGCAGTGATTATTCCACCGCCGGTATTGCCTGCAATAAAAAAAACGTATGCAAGTATTGCATTTTTATATAAAAAAAACTGGGAGGAAAAAGATATTGTCCAACAAACAACAGATGCGGGCTACTTAAATGTTTCTTCGCCAGAGCTAACTGCATTAGACTTGTGTTATTATAGCAAGCATGCTGCTGGAATTAGTCATGTGGCAACTGTATTACAAGAACTTTCTGAAGAAATAGATGACATTAAATTAGTAGAAGTTGCAAAGCGATATTCCAGCTTAATGGCTGTTCAACGCTTAGGCTACTTATTAGAGTTTTTAGGCTTTCCAGAAAAAGTATTACCACTAAAAGAATGGCTTAAATCACAAAAATATCATGCAACATTATTACAGTCTAATAATAAAACTTACAAATCAAAGGTTACTGGGAATGATTGGCGTATTATAGTAAACACAGAAATTGAATCTGATATATGATTCCAAAAGCATACATAGACGAATGGAGAGATTGTGCCCCTTGGCAGGACGCCTACCAGGTGGAACAGGATCTTATTATAAGTAGATCACTAAATGCAATATTTTCTGATCCAATCCTAAAAGAGAAATTAGCCTTTAGAGGTGGTACTGCTTTGCATAAATTGTTTATTCAACCTGCTGCTCGATATTCAGAAGATATTGACTTAGTTCAAATTCAATCTGAACCATTTGGGCCAGTTATGGATCAATTAAGGAAATGTCTATCATTTTTAGGAACCCCAACTCGAAAGCACTCGATTGCAAGCCTGAAAATATTGTAGAAAGCTGGGGAAAGTATATGAAGGAAGAAAAACATTCCATTAGCCGAAGGGAGTTTGAATTAAACCTAGAAGCAAAAATGGAATCTGCGCAATTTATTGGTGATATTAATATGTTAATCAGAGAAGGAATAGGTTACAATGTTCTAGATGCAATGGAAATTGTAAGAAGGGAACTTATCGAATTAATATAGCACGATAGTAAAACCCTTACGATACCAAAGGTGAGGTTTTTTCAGAACAAGACTAATCAAATCCATCATTAAACACCCTGAATATGCTGTATCTGCCTTAGGAAACCTATTTTTGCAAACTATGTCATGGACTGATACATACGAAGTAGTAATTGGATTAGAGGTGCACGCGCAATTAGCCACCGCTAGCAAATTGTTTTGTGGTGACAGTACCGCTTTTGGAGCTGAGCCAAATACGCATATTAGCCCCATCACTATGGGTCACCCTGGCACACTGCCTAAAACCAATAAAAAAGCAGTTGACTATGCCATTAAAATGGGCTTGGCCTGTGCTTGTGAAATAGAAAAAGACAACTATTTTGCTCGGAAAAACTATTTCTACCCCGATTTGCCAAAAGGCTATCAAATATCGCAACATACTACCCCAATTTGTAAAGGCGGAAAGGTTCGTATTAAAACCGCCGACGGATCTTATAGAAATGTGCAACTCAATCGGATTCATTTAGAAGAAGATGCAGGTAAAAGCATTCACGACCTAGATCCAACATTTACTTGTATCGATTTAAATAGAGCAGGTACACCATTAATTGAAATAGTAACAGAACCAGCTATTTTTTCGGCCGATGAAGCTTGGCAATACGTTACTGAAATTAGAAAGCTCGTAAGATGGTTAGGTATCTGTGATGGAAATATGGAGGAAGGAAGCTTAAGATGCGATGCAAACATTTCACTCAAACTAAAAGGTGCAACTAAATTAGGAACCCGTGTTGAAGTGAAAAACTTAAACAGTATTCGCAATGTAAAAAAAGCCATTGAGTTTGAAATTGAACGCTTGGCTGCTATTTTAGATAAGGGCGAAAAAGTACAACAACAAACACGCAGTTTTAATGCATCGAACGATACCACATTTGCTATTCGAGATAAAGAAGAAGCAAACGACTACCGCTATTTTCCTGATCCAGATTTAGCACCTTTTCATTTAACGGATAGTTTTATTCAAAATATTCAAAATCAATTACCCGTATTGCCCAATGCCTTAATAGAAAAATTTATTTCATTAGGACTTAGTGAATACGATGCACACCAACTTTGCGACGAACAAGCAACAGCCCAATATTTTGAATCAGTTATTGCACATACACAGAACTATAAAGCAGTAGCAAACTGGATATTAGGCCCTATTAAACAATACTTACACGAACACCATATAGCATTGCAACAACTAAGCCTTGCTGGTATTAAACTAGCAGAGCTAATTGCACTAGTAGAAGAAGGGATAATTAATTTTTCAATTGCGTCGTCAAAAATTTTACCTGCATTAATTACATCGAATAATTTATCGGCATTGTCTATTGCAGAAAGCATGAACTTATTGCAAGTGAGTGATGGCAATGAAATAAGCAAATGGATTGAAGCCGTTATTGCAAAAATGCCCGATAAAGTTGCAGAATACAAAAAAGGCAAAAAAGGTTTGATAGGATTATTTGTAGGAGAAGTAAAAAAGTTGAGTGGTGGAAAAGCAGATCCAAAATTAGTAACGCAATTATTAGAAGAAGCCTTGCAAAAATAGCATGACTTATTTTTTGATTAATTAGATTTATATATTTAAATTTTACAAGTTAAACCTTCGTATGAAAAATATCATTTTAAGCAGTTTATTGGTTCTTGCTTTATTTTCTTGTCAAGAAAAAAAATATGGTGCCTTTGTAGTAAGTGGAAAAATCAGCAACGCGCCAGAACAATTGATTTCATTACAAGAGATTCCATTTGCTGGTGAACAACCTATTACACTTGATTCTGCTTCCTTAAAAAAAGCTGGAACATTTGAGTTACGCACTTTGGGTAAAGAAGAAAGCTTGTATCGTTTACAACTCGAAAAAGGACCAGCAATATTAGTAGTGAATGACAGTAAAAGCATTCGCTTAAAAATAGATATGTCTCATTTTAGACAATACGAAGTTGAGGGATCACCTGCTACAACTGCATTACATGAGTTAATGGAAGCCTATCATACAAAAGATTCTGTTTTGTACGACACCTTCACCATGATTGATAGTTTACAAAAACAGAATGTATCTGATAGTGTATTAACAGTACTTCGCTTACAAAGAGATGAAAGGGTTAAAAGCCTAAATAAATTTGTAACTGATTTTATCAATCATTCAAATAGTCCAGCCGTGAGGTATTATGCCATAGGATTGGCTTCAAGAACCATGAAAACAGAAGAGTTAAAAGCATTGGCACTTGCCGCAGCCGATACCTTTAAAGAACATAGTGGACTAGCAAAACTAAAAGCCTTGTTAACTACACAAGCTGCAAACGCTGCTACACCTTCTACCTATCCTTTATTAAACCAACAAGCACCAGAAATTAGCATGCCAGATGTAAATGGCAAATTGGTTAGCTTAAGTAGTTTTAAAGGCAGATATGTATTGGTTGATTTTTGGGCAAGCTGGTGTGGTCCATGCCGTCAAGAGAATCCAAATGTATTGGTTGCTTACCAAAAATTTAAAAATAAAAACTTTACTATTCTAGGCGTTTCATTAGATGATGATAAAGCCAATTGGGAAAAAGCAATAAAAGACGATCAACTAAGTTGGACCCAAATTAGTGATTTGAAAAAATGGCAGAGCACCATAGTAGGTATTTATCAATTTGATGGGATACCTTTTAATGTATTAATTGATCCACAAGGAAAAATTATTGCGAGTGGATTAAGAGGCGCAGAACTTGAAAAGAAATTGGCTGAGGTGTTAAAATAAAATAATGTCTACTTGATTTTCCATAACGATTGTTTTATGTATCGTTAATTAATAACGGGACATATACCTAATAAAAAAGGCTATCTCAAAAATGAAATAGCCTTTTTTATTAAGTATTAAAATATATTTATCTATTACCAACCTTTATTTTGAACTAAGCTAGTATTAATATTTATATCGTATGTTGGAATACCCCAAACATATTGGTCAGCATCAGTAGCTACAGATAATGTGTTAAAATTTGCTCCAACATTAATGGCGCCTAAATCTTGAGGTGTTCCTCTTGTAAATCCTTGATGCCATCTTTTTAAATCAAATAAGCGGAATCCTTCGAATGCCAATTCTTTGGTTCTTTCATTCTGAACTTGCAATAGAAGTGGCGCACCAGATAATGCAGCTAGAGCAGGTAAGCCTCTTGATACACGTAAAGTATTTAACATACTCAAACCTAAAAGCTCAGAACTAGCACCTGCACGAACTGCAGCTTCTGCGTAAATTAAGTATAGTTCAGCAACCCTGAAAACTTTTGGTGCATGCTGATAATTAGTAGTAGCTGCCGTAAATAAAAGCGGGTTACCTGGGAACTTATTTACTAATGTCATAGTAGGATAGTTCACTCCTTGGATGATAGTAGGAAGTTGTTTGAAATAAACTTGCTTTCTAAAATCAGTTGCATCATATAAGTTGATAAAAGTTTGTGTCGGAATAAAATCTGGCACATACTTAAGTGTTGCTCCATTATATCCTAAATAAATAGAATTGGTATTAGCTTGTTCAGTAGTTTTAACAACTGAACATTGAAATAAAACTTCTGTTGCTGCATCATTTGTCCACATGCTAGTTAAACCAGCTACTGTATTTAATAAAGGATATTTACCGCCAGTAATTACTGCATTTGCAGCAGTCATCGCACCAGTCCAATCTTGCATATTTAAACGCACCCTAGCTTCTAAAGCATTTGCAACATCAATGGTAAATTTATTAGAACCTTGTACACCAGGCACTGTGGCTAAATTGGTTTTTGCTGCGTTTATATCAAGAATAATTTGGTCGTATACTTGCTTAACCGTTGACCTAGCAGGACGTGCATTAATATCAAATTCCAATACCAATGGAACACCTAAATCTTGTGCTGCAGTTGCAGGCTCAAAAGGCTTAGCAAAACGAATTATTAATTCAGAATAATAATAAGCACGGGCTAAATAAGCATCGCCTTTGTAACGAGCAAGTGCCGCAATATCAGCTGCAGTGGTTGCTGTAATCGTATTAAAGCCAGCAATTGTGGTATTAATATTTTTTAAAGCAGAATAATATCCAGACCATGCACCACTTAATGCACCATCATCAGCCAAGAAACTTGAACCCCAACGGTGTGGGTTACCATTACGATTTCCATAGTCTAAAGAAGCATTTAATTGGTCTGCTTGTACATCTTGAGAGATATTGTATGAACCGTATACCCTTGCTCTTAAGTCTGAATAAAGACCAGTATTCCAAGTACTTGCGTCTTTTACAGTTTTAAAAGACTGAGAAAGCTCAATTGAACTATAAGGAAAAAGGTCTAGCTTTTTTTCACAAGAACCTAATGAAAGGATTGCGGCAAATGCTATGATATTTATTGTAAGTAATTTTTTCATATTCTTTTAATTTTTCTGGTTAATGCTAATTCTTAAAACGAAAGGTTTAAACCAACAGCTATTTGACTTGTGTTTGGATTTGCACCAAGTGACACGTTAGTATCCACCTCAGGATCCGGTCCTGTATATTTAGTTAATGTCCAAATATTACGTAATGTGACAAAGAATTTAAGCGCAGAAAGGACTTTTGATTTGTTTAACAAAGTTTGGGAAAGATCATATCCAAAAGTCAACGCTTTTAATCTAATAAAGGAAGCATCTTCAATTAACCTTGAATCAAATTGCGTAAATTGAATACCATATTTAGGAAAACGCGCAACATCTCCAGGATTTTTCCAATAATCTAAAACAACAGAGGACTGATTATATCCTGCAAACTGATTTGGATTTTCAAAGAAATATCTGTCATTATTAATCATGTATTTTCCTTTTGAGAAAGCGAAGTCTGCACTAACAGAGAATTCTCTATATCTACCAGTAAATCCAAAGCCTCCATTAAACGGTGCATATCTTTTAATGCCAGTGTTTTGTTGTAGGCCTGTACTATTAAATACACTTGTTACACTAGCTGGATTTTTATTGACTTCAATAATTTTTGTAGGATCTGTATTAGGGTTAAACCACTCAGGGCTACCTGTTGTAGGATTAACTTGAGAGAAAATTGGGTAGAAGAAAGAAACAGGTTGTCCAACAGCCCAACATACCCCTGTATTAGGAATAATCCAGTAATTTTTTCCTTGGAAAAGTTCTGTAATTTTTTGCTCAACAAAACCAAGATTTACATACGTATTAAAGTAAGCTTTTTTGGTATTTACGAAATCAAAATTAATATTCGCATTCCAACCAGTGTTTTTTAAACTTCCTACATTACTCGTAATACTAGAGTATCCTGTTGTATAAGGATATGGAACACTAATTAACATATTAGAAGTTTTTCTATCAAAATACTCAACGTCTAAATTTAATTTATTAAATAATGTTGCTTGAAAACCTACATTGATTTGTCTTTGTGTTTCCCAAGATAGGTTTGGATTTCCAGCTGTATTAACAGCCCATCCGGTTCCTGCATTATATAAGTTTGTTCCAACAGTTGCAAGTGCATCATAGTTACCTATTGAAGAGTTTCCACTAGTACCAATGCTAGATTTAACTGTTAAATTAGTTAACCAATTAACATTTTTTAAAAAGTTTTCTTTTTTAGCCTGCCACATTAAACCACTAGAATAAAAAGTAGCGCCACGTAAGTCTCTTCCAAATCTAGAAGATTGGTCATTTCTTATTGACAAATCAAGGAAATATTTTGAGTCGAAATTATAATTTATTCTTCCAAAATAAGACGCATATGCATATTGGGTTTTAGAAGAACTAGCAGTATAACCTGTAGGACCAGAAGATACCATAATTAATCTGTCATCTGTTTGACCAGTAGAACCACCACCAAATGAAGTAGTTGTATTAGCAATAAATTCTTGACCTGCCAATAAAGTTAAAGAATGGCTTTGACGAATTTTAAATGCATATTCTGCTGTATTTGTTATGGTATTGGTTGTTGCTCTAGTGAAGCTTTCAGATGCATTTCCATTATTTAATGAACCTAAATAAGATGGCAAAGTCAAGCTTGAACTTCTGTAATCATAAAACTCCATTCCAAGTTGAGATTTTAATGTCATACCTGCAAATGGATTGATTTGCAAGTAACCACTTGGATTAAGTTGAACGTTGTTAGCGTATCCTTGTACTTTATCAGCTAAATAACTAGGATTGTAAAAATTACCCCCCGGAATAATATCTGGATATTTTACACCACTTGCATCATAAGCTGAATAAAAAGGTTGACGAAGTAGAGAAAGTCCTCTATTCGTTGAGTTTGATCCATAAGGATTGGTTTGTCTTTTATCAAAACCTCCAAATAGATTCATACCTAATTTAAACCAGTTATTTACAGTAGTTGTTAGATTTGATCTTAGCGTATAGCGTTCATAATCTGAACGCCATGTCAAACCTTCTTGTTTGAATGCACTACCAGAGATATAATAAGTAGTTTTACCACCACCTCCAGAAACATTTAAATCAATTTGTTTGGTTGGTATATTTTCTTTGTAATATTGTTGATACCATTTAGTATCTGCAGTGTAGGTATTAAGCAAACTAGTTACTTGCGCTTGTGTTTGATAACCAGTTGCTACCCAAAAGTCTGTTAACTGCTTTGTATTCATAAAACTATTAAACAAATCAACAGTTGGCTTAACTAGATTAGAACTTCCGTATTGGGTATTCAATGTAATTTTTGAACTATTTAGTTTTCCTTTTTTTGAAGTAATAAAGATTACTCCATTTGCAGCTCTTGAACCATATATAGAAGTTGAAGAAGCGTCTTTGAGGACAGTTATTGTTTCAAAATCTTCAGGATTTAAGCTCAATATGGTTCCACCATCAATAGGAACTCCATCCATTACATATAACGGTGTTGAACTTGCACTAAGTGAACCAACCCCATTTAAACGAATAGAAGGAGAAGCTGAAGGCTCCCCAGATGAGTTATAGATTTGTAACCCTGCAACTTTACCTTGTAAGGCATCAAACATATTTGCTGTGGGGATGTTTTGAATTTTTTTTGCAGAAACTTGCACAATTGAACCTGCAACCTCTGTTTTCTTTTTTGCAGCACCATAACCTACCACTACCACTTCATCCAATAAATCAGATGCGCTTGCAATTAGTATTGCATTTGCAGTATTATTTGCAGCAATTGTAACTTCTTTTTGAACAAAATTTAAAGAAGAAATTGTTACAGTTTTAATTGAGTTAGGTAAAGAAAGTTTAAAAAGACCTTCTACATTAGTTGTAGTACCAATTTTAGATGATGCAGCAATTACGCTTGCATTTGCAATTGGCATCCCTTTTTCATCTGTAACTTTCCCTGTTACAGTACGGTTTTGTGCAGCTAGTTGCAAAACCCCTAACGAAATACACAAAATCAATCCAATAAATTTTCTCATAGTTTGGTTTTTAAATTTAAAATTTCTAGAGGTTAAAGTTAATTAACAATAGCATAACACATGTTGCAATAGATAGTTTGATTTGGTTGGATTTTTTTTTAATCCACTACTTTTAGGCATAATTAATTTACATACATTTTATAATAAACCTTTTATGAATTAAATAAATATTTAATACGAAAGATTTAATACATGTTTTTTTTTGCCATGGTAGCGCAAATCAATCAAACTAAGCGCAAAAATGTTAAAACAGGTAACGAATGTATAGAATATTTCATTATTTGAGCTAAAACTTTAGGAATAAAATCTGGTCAAAAGAGTTGAATGCTATTTCTTTTGTTTGGCCGAAGTAGTTATAATTAACACAGGCAATAACACTAAATTGGTTAAGGTACCTACCACCAATGTAAGTGAGGTCAGCCATCCCAAAGCATTGGTTCCGCCAAAATCACTCCAACAAAAAATAATAAAGCCGGCAATTAGTACTAGTGAAGTATAAATAATACTAATCCCTGTATGCCTAATTGTTTGCACTAAAGTTGGTGCTACTTGGTTGTTAAAATGGGGTAATTCTTGCTTATAATTAATCAAAAACCTAATTGTTACATCAATTGCTATACCTAAGGCCACACTAAAAACCAATACGGTAGAAGGCTTCAGTGCAATACCCACCCAGCCCATCACTCCCGCAGTAACAATTAATGGTACAAGGTTTGGAATAAGTGAGCACAGTAGTATTCTGAATGATTTAAATAAATACAGCATGCAAAGTGTTATCAATAGAAATGCCCAAAAAATACTTTCTTTTAGTCCTCTAATAATAAAGGATGTGCCCTCTAAGAAGGTAATAGTGCTTCCTGTAAACAACACATTGTATTTAGTGCTATCAAAAATTTGTGCCGATTTTTTTTGTAGGTCTTCTATAAGTATTGGCAGCTTTACACTACCAATATCTTTCATATTCACACTAATTCGGGTAGACTGTTGGTTAGAATCCAAGAATTGACCAATCAGCTTCATGAAATCTGATTTGCCTTTTTCTTTAGACCGAAGTACAGCAGAAAGTGACGCAGGTATTTCTAAAGGCAATACATAACTAGCGGTATCTCCATTATAAAATCCTTGGTTAGCAAATTTCAATGCCTCTACAATACTTAAAGGACGTGCTGCTTCTGGTTTTGTTGCTATATAATTACTCAGCTCTTCAACATCAAGCATGGTTTCCATTTTAAGAGCAGCCCTAGATTTTTTTGCATCTACTAAAATCTCTAATGGCATTAATCCTTGGAACTGGGTTTCAAACCATTTTAAGTCGGTATATAATTTGTCTTTTTTAGGAAGATCGTCTACAATAAATCCTTCACTTTTAATTCTAAAAATGCCAATAATTGCAATGACGGTAATAATGGCTGTAATTCCATACACCCATTTTGCATGGTGAAAAGTCCAACGCTCAATTTTTACCAACACTTTTTCTAAAAATGGATTATCGAGATACCTGATATGTTTAGGCTTGGGTGCTGGTAAATAACTTAATACCGATGGAATAAATAATAATGAAATTAAAAATAGCGCCATAATATTTATTCCAGCAACTATTCCAAACTCTTGCAACAAAGGACTTTTGGTAAATGCAAATACAGCAAACCCAATGGCAGCAGCTATATTACAGAAAAGTGTAACAATACCCATTCTACCTACCATGTTTACCAATGCCTTTTCTTTATCTGGCATTTCTTTATAAGTAGTATGGTATTTATTTAAAAAGTAAATACAGTTGGGTACACCAATAACCACCACTAAAATAGGAATCAAAGCAGTTAGCAAAGTGATTTTATATCCAAACAAAACGATGGTTCCAAAACTCCAAACCACCCCCATACCCACTACGAGCAAGCTCATAATTGTACCGCTTATTGAACGAAAAAATAAGAATAAAGTAAGGGCAGAAAGGACTAATGATGCCAATAAAAATAAATTCAATTCAGATTTAATTCTATTAGCCATTACCGTTCTAATATATGGCATGCCACTTAAATAAACTGTTGTGTTACTTGACTTTTCAAATGCCAATACAGTAGCAGAAATATCATTAATTAAACGGGTGCGGCTTTTTGAATTAATAGTGTCTTTATTAACGCTTACACCCATTAAATACGCATTGGTTTTGGGGTTGTATAAAATTGTTTGATAAAAACGTAAAGACTCAAAAACAGATTTAGCAGTATCTAATAATAACTGATTGGTATAGGGATAATGAAATACTTTAAGTGGGCCAAATTTTTGAGTAGTGGAATCAATGGCTAGTGTTACAACTTCTGGTATACTTAATATGCCAACTACACCTGGTATTTTCTTTAAATCTTGTCCTAATATTGCTACGCTATTAAAAAAATCTTTTTTAAAATATTGGTCTGTTTGAACACCAATCACCATTGTATTTCCATCGGCCCCAAACTTTTTTAGGAAGGCTTGGTAATCGACCATTTTTGGATTGTCTGTTGGAACGGCTCGAGTAAAATCATAACTTAATTTTACCTGAACTGCATAATAGCCCATGACACATGTTAAAACCAATAAAAGCAATAATGCTCCTACTCTATTTTTCAGTATAAATTGTCCTAAGCGATACCACATAAACGTTTAATTCTGCGCAAAGAAACGGATATTTCTTGGCATATAGTAAAAGCCTACTATAGTGCAAACCAATAAGCCAATAGCTGGCTAAATACGCCAACAAATAACCCTGTATAAATTTCTTTATTGGTATGATCGCTAACCAATAATCGGCTAGTACATACAACACCAGTTAAAATTAATGATATACTGATGGCAGCCCCAATTGAAGCACCATAGAAGATGGCGAAAAGTACAATAGCAGTAGCCGCGCCACCCATGGCCATTGCATGTAAACTAATTTTAAAATAATTATTTATTATGAGTCCAAAAACTGTTGCAACAAAAATTCCCATGAAAAAGAATTTTAAAACAATAGGTTGATCAGTAAAATTTCTACTCAAATAATACATCCACCAATAAAAAAACATGCTTACCACATAGGGTACAATTCTTTCTTTTTGGGTACGTAAAAAAATACTATCGCTAAACTTTAATCGCCACAATAAAAAAACAGCAAATGCAGGAAAGAAAGCAGTAAACCAAAACACACCAAACAAACGCATTTTCAATTGCCAATCCGTAATATTCGCAAACTCATAAGGAAAGGTTTTCATTAAAAACAGAAATACATAGGTTGGAATAAATAGCGGATGAAAAAGATAGGATATAATTTTTGCTGCAAATTTTAATACAAGTGTAAAAAAATTATTGGAAGTTTTTGTATCAATGGAATTCGTGTACATCTTTTTAATTGGTATTTAAAGTTCTTTGCGAAGTCTGGCAACAGGTACATTTAGTTGCTCACGATATTTTGCCACCGTTCTTCGTGCAATATTGTACCCTTTTTCTTGTAACATATCGGTTAATATTTCGTCGCTGAGTGGTTTGCGCTTGTCTTCTGACTCAATCATTTCACTCAATATTTTTTTCACTTCTCTGGTACTCACTTCTTCGCCACTGTCTGTGCTTAGCGACTCACTAAAAAAGAATTTTAATCGATAGGTTCCAAATTCGGTTTGCACAAACTTACTATTCGCAACCCTACTAACTGTTGAAATATCTAAGCCGGTTATTTCTGCAATATCTTTTAAAATCATCGGGCGCATATTGGTTTCGTCGCCCGTTAAAAAAAATGCTTGTTGAATGCTAATAATGGCACTCATGGTATTAATTAAGGTTTCTTGTCTTTGTTTGATCATATCAATAAACCATTTGGCAGAATCAATTTTTTGCTTAATAAAAAGAACTGCTTCTTTTTGTCGCTTGTCTTGCTTACTGCCTTTTTCATAGTCTCTCAGCATATCTCTATAACCTTCACTAACGCGTAAATCAGGGGCATTACGGGCATTGAGTGTTAGTTCTAATCGACCATTATTATTTAGTACAAAAAAATCTGGAATAATATAAGTTTCTGCTTTATTAATTTCGGCGAAATTACCTCCTGGCCTAGGATTCAGCTTAATTATTTGATTGATAACTTCTTTAATTTGCTCATCTGTAAGATTCAGACTTTTTTGAATTTTTTCGTAGTGTTTTTTGGTGAATTCCTCAAAATACTTACCTAAAACTTGCATGGCCAAACCAACGCTTACACCATCACCTATTTTGCGTTTTAATTGTAGTAATAGACACTCTTGTAAATCTCTAGCAGCAACTCCTGGCGGATCAAATTGTTGAATTTGCTCCACCAATAATTTTATTTCTTTCTCTTCTACAATCATGCTCTGCCTAAATGCTAGGTCATCGGCAATAGAAGATAATTCTCTGCGCAAATAACCATCGTCGTCTAAACTGCCAACAATTTGTTCGGCAATTTTATAGCTACGCTCATCGAGCTCCAACATGCCTAATTGGTTAATTACTAATTCATGAAAGGACACTTCAACACGAATAGGAATGGTTTTTTGGTCATCCATTTCTGGATAATTATCGTCGCGGGTTTTGTAGTCGGCAATTTCTCCGTCATCATCTAATAGATATTCTGTAGTATCGGCATTGTCGTATTCTTCCTCACTTCCATCGTGTGCCGCATCGTCGTCGTCTTCGTATGATTCTTGGTCTTCGGAATATTCGTCTTCTGGCACTTTGTCATCCATTTCTAAAGCCGGATTTTCTTCCAACTCCTCTTTTATTCGCTCCTCTAAATTGGCCGTTGGCACCTGCAACAATTTCATTAACTGTATCTGTTGGGGAGACAGCTTTTGTAAAAGCTTTTGTTGAAAGGATTGGCTTAATGACATTATTATCGAAAAAAATTAATTTGAATTAGTGTAAGAATGCTTCAATACTTTTTGAATGGCTGCAACCATTTTTTCGCCTTTTTCTTTTATCTGTTCATCAGTCCATAATAAACTAATGGCAGTTGAAATACATCGACCCATAATAGCATCACTTGCAGGAAACTGGGTTTCTTGTAAGGCCAATAAACTAGCTTTTTGCTGTTCGCCAATTCCATTTAAAGTAGTGGCGTTTTTTAAATGATCCCACTTGCTTATATAGTGCCAATTATTTACAAACCAATAGAAATTACCAGCAAGAATACCTTGCTCTTTAAATTCTACTACAACCGCTTTGGTTATGTTTTCTGTTGGTAAAAACCAACTTAAAAAAGAACAACTATCTCCTGCTTCATCTGGCACTACTCGATAACTAATTTCTGGTATGGTTTCTAAATGTGCGCGTAATGCTTTGTTGTTTTTTCTTTGGATAGTTAAGAAGGTTTCTAGTTTTCTTATTTGCGCCAAGCCAACTGCTGCGTGCAATTCACTGATGCGAAAATTATAGCCAATAAATGGATGTAAATCTGCGCCGCGGTCAACACCTAAATGGTCGTGTCCATGATCGGTATAGCCATCGCTTTTTACAAACACATCTTTGTTATTGGTCATCACTACGCCGCCTTCTGCACAAGTAATTGTTTTTACAAAATCAAACGAAAAAGTGCCTGCATCACCAATAGTTCCAAGTGCTTGTCCTTTATAAGTTCCACCAATGCTTTGGCAAGCATCTTCTATTAATATTAATTTATGCTCTGTGCAAATGGCAACCAAAGCATCCATATCCGCCATACTTCCACACATATGTACCGGCATAATACATTTTGTTTTGGGCGTAATAGCCGCTTTTACTGCTGCAGGGCTTAAAGTAAGTGTTTCGTCTATATCCACTAAAACTGGAATTGCGCCTACGCTTAACACGGCTTCGAAACTAGCCACAAAGGTAAATGCAGGCATAATAACTTCATCGCCAACACCAATGCCCAAAGCACTCATAGCAGTTGTAAGTGCCCCTGTTCCGCTACTAGTTAATTGCGCATATTTACAACCAAAAACCTCGGTGATTGCTTTTTCTAATTCTAGGGCTTTCCAAATTCCTTTGCGAGGACCATCAAAGCCATAACGCATTAAAATACCTGTTTCAAGTACGTCGTTAACTTCTTTTCTTTCTTCGGCACCAAAAAATTCAAAACCTGGCATATGTTGTATTTGGATTGTGAATGATACAATAGTCCTAATTAAGACTATTTAATTTCAAGTGTGTAAAGTTAGAAAAATATTAATTGTAAATACGATTTGATGATTTTTGAAAAGTTAAATCAATCAAATACTATCCACCAAAAAATCAAATAAAAACATGCAAATAACTACCTTCACCAAATGAAGCCAACCCTTTTTTATTGCTACGACGCTTATTGCGGCTGGTGCTATGGTTTTAGCCCTGTAATCAAACAAATTGCAGCAACCTACAAAACGCAATTAAACATTGAAGTGCTATCTGGGGGTATGATTATACCTGAAAATCCAGTACATATTGGTGTTACTGCAGGATATATTCAAAAAGCCTATCCTACAGTAGAATCATATACGGGGGTAAAATTTGGCGCCGACTATTTATGGCATGTAGAAAATCCTGATTTGAGTGATTGGTACCCAAATTCAGAAATGTCGGCCATTGCACTATGCATTTTTAAAGAAATCTATCCTGAAAAACAAGTTGAATTTGCGGCAGATCTTCAATACGCGCTTCATTATGAAGGAAGAGATTTAACTGATAAAGAAGCATATAGACATTTAATTGAGCAATACGGCTTGAATGAAACTGCTTTTTACGAAAAACTAGTTAGCGACACCTATAAAGACCAAGCGCACTATGAATTTCAACTATGTAAGCAATTACAGGTTACAGGATACCCCTGTTTATTGATTCAGGTGGCAGAAACAAAGTTCCATTTATTGGCCAGAGGTTATACTGCTTACGAAGACCTGAAAGCCCGATTAGACTTGGTTTTAAAGGAAATTGAAGGATAAAAATGGGGCAGTTAAAGGCATAAATCAATAATGCATGGTGGTAGATAGGGCAATTTGCCTTTACTTTGCAACTCTTAAATAAATACAAATGGAGTATAGTAAACTGATATCAATAACTGGAATGACTGGTTTGTTTGAACTAGTTGGCAGCAAAACAGACGGTGCAATTGTAAAATCACTAGACGATAAAATCACAAAATTTGTGAGCAGTCGTGTTCATAATTTCTCGCACCTAGAAAGCATTGAGGTATATACCGTTCGTGACAATGTAAACTTAGTAGAAGTGTTTCAAGCCATGAAACAGAGTTCCGAAGCCTTACCTTCAGACAAAGACGCTGCTGCGGTAAAAGCTTATTTTTTGAAAGTGTATGCAGATATTGATTTTGACAGAGTATACGCTAGCGATATGAAGAAAATGATTAAATGGTTTGCCATTTTACAAGCTAATGAAATTGTTCCTGTATTAACCGAAGTAGCTGAAGATGCTCCAGAAGAAAAGGAAACAGAAGCATAACACATAAATACCTTTATCAAACAGCCGGAACATTGCAAGTGTTCCGGCTGTTTTTATTTTGATTATTATTACCTTGAGGTTTCAACTTAAAAAGTTTGTATATGAAAATGCGGTTGATTATTTTTTGTTTAATTATAAGTGTATTACTACAAACAACTAGCAATGCACAAAGCTTCTACAATAAAACACCTGCGGCCGAACGCTGGGTTAAAAAGAAGTTTCGAAAATTATCTAAAGACCAACGTATTGCGCAATTAATGATTATTCGGGCACATAGTAATTTAGGGCCAGAACATATTGCAGAAGTAACAGACCTGATAAAAAAATACAATATAGGAGGCCTCTGTTTTTTTCAAGGAGGTCCTGTGCGCCAAGCTAATCTTACCAATTACTATCAGTCAATTGCAAAAACACCCCTCATGATTTCCATTGATGGAGAGTGGGGATTGGGTATGCGTTTAGATAGTGTGATAAATTTTCCAAGGCAGTTAATGATGGGCGCAGTTCCAGATGCAACAATTATTTATGCTTTTGGAAAAGCTGTTGGAGAACAGTGTAAAAGATTGGGTATACAAGTAAATTTTGCACCCGATGTAGATATCAATAACAACCCAATGAATCCGGTAATTAATGATCGTAGTTTTGGAGAGGATAAATACAAGGTAGCACTATACGGAATCCAATACATGAAAGGAATGGAAGCAGCAAGGGTATTGGCTTCTGCAAAGCATTTTCCAGGTCATGGAGATGTAACGGTAGATTCGCACAAAGACCTTCCTGTAATTAATAAAACCAGAGCGCAATTAGACGATTTAGAGCTCTATCCTTTTCGCGAAATGATTAAAGCAGGAGTAGGTAGTATAATGGTAGCGCATTTAGCTATCCCAGCAATAGATAGCACACCAAATATGCCCACCTCTTTGTCTAGTAAAGCCATCAATGGATTACTAAAAGGCGAGCTCGGTTATACCGGTATTTCTTTTACTGATGCCCTAGAAATGCAGGGCGTTGCCAAATTTTTTCCAAAAGGAGCTGCTTCTGCACAGTCTTTAATTGCCGGCAATGATTTATTGTGTTTACCTGGTGATATCCCTGGAAGTATTGCCGCCATTAAGCAAGCCATAAAAGAAGGAAAATTAAGTTGGGATATTATTAATGAACGCGTAAAAAAAGTATTACTGGTTAAATATCATTTAGGACTTCATACCATTACCCCAATTGATACTAATAATTTGGTAGCAGATTTGAATGCAAAAACAAATGAAATAAAAGAAACACTTTCAAACAACGCACTAACACTACTCAAACAATCTAATAAAAACTTACTGCCACTTCAAGCAAAAAAAATAGCTTATGTAGGAATTGGTATAGATAAAAATAATTTGTTTGCAGATAGGCTTGTTAAAGATTTTCAAGCCACTGTTATTTTTTGGAACAATAAAGATACTGAAGTAAAAAAAGATAGTATCATTAAAGCGTTGGCTGGCTATGATGCAATTGTACTGGGGCTTCACAATTTTAGCAGACGACCTGCTGGAAATTATGGACTATCTGAATCAACGATTGATTTATTGGCAAAAATGCAAAAACTACCAGTCATCAATTTTGTGTTTGGCAATCCTTATGCAATTAAATATTTGTGCGCTGCAAATAATTTAGTAGCCTGTTATGAAGACGATAATACCACCCAACTAGCAGCTGCAGATTTACTACAAGGAAAAATTAGTGCCAAAGGAAAACTGCCCGTAACTGTTTGTGATAATTTTCAATTTGGAGATGGCATTGTTTACAATAATTTCTTTCCAAAAGCAGTTCCTGAAACGATTGGTTTGAGTACTGAGGGCTTAAATAAAATTGAAGCCATTGCCATTAATGCAATTGCCAAAGGAGCCATGCCTGGTTGTGTTGTACTAGTAGCAAAAGATGGAAAAATAGCCTACAATAAAGCATTTGGCTATACCAATTTCGACAGAAAAGAACCGATTAGTATTGATATGGTGTATGACCTTGCATCGGTTACAAAAGTGTCTGCCACAACAGTTTCAATCATGAAATTATTGGAGGAAGGAAAAATAGATTTGCAAAAAACTTTGGGCGATTATTTGCCTTGGGTTAGAGGATCCGATAAAGCACCATTAAAACTAAAAGATATTTTATTACACCAAGCTGGATTAAATCCTTTTATTCCTTTTTACAGAGAAGTAATTGATACTGCTACTGGATTGCCAAAACCCGAATACTTTAGCAAACAAAAAGATGCGACCCATCAATTTAGGGTTGCAGAAGATATTTATGTACGCAACGATTGGCAAGACAGTTTGTATCAACGCATTCTTAAAAGCAAGCTAACCCCAGCAGGGCATTATGTGTATAGTGATAATGATTTTATTTTTCTTGGAAAAATAGTAGAAGCAGTTAGTGGATTGCCTTTGAATGATTATGCGCGCGTTAATTTTTACGAACCACTTCAAATGACTACCACTGGATTTAAGCCAAGAGAAAGAATGGCGTTGGGAAATATTGTTCCAACAGAAGATGAAAAACATTTTAGACAACAATTACTTCGTGGAGACGTACACGACGAAGGTGCCGCTATGTTTGGAGGCGTAGCAGGGCATGCAGGATTATTTAGTAATGCCTACGACCTTGCAAAATTGTATCAAATGTTATTAAACGGCGGAACCTTAAATGGTATTCGTTTGTTAAAGAAATCAACCATTGATCAATTCACCGCTTACAATAGTGATATTAGCAGAAGAGGCTTAGGATTCGACAAACCAGAAAAAGACAATGCAACAAGAAAAGAACCTTATCCTAGTGCGAGTGTGTCGGCAGAAACATTTGGCCATACTGGTTTTACTGGCACCTGTGTTTGGGTAGATCCAAAAGATAAATTGATTTATATTTTTCTATCGAATAGAGTTACGCCCACTAGAAACAATAACAAAATTAGTACCATGAACGTTCGACCAACCATCCAAGAAGCCGTTTATCAGTCTATACAGAAGTAAGTACCATTGTTTCTTGAATCGTTTGTGTATCGGGTATCTTAGAAGCCTTAACCTGTTAAAGTATTTTTATGAAAACCAACTTTAGTCAATTTATTAGCATTGTACTTGTAGCAATTTTATTGAATGCTTGCTCAAATAATAGTGTAAAAAACACAAAATACATTCCTAAAGATATTACTGCTGTAATTGCAGTAGATCCAAAGAATATGGCTGATAAATTGGAGAAAGCAGGTATTAATGTAGATACCCTAATTAACAAACTTTTTAAAACAGATGCCGAAGACCTTGTAAACAAAACAAAATTCTTTTCATTAAGGGATAGTTCTGGAATTAATTGGAATGAAAAAATATACATTTTTGTTCTAAACAGAGTTCTACCAAATACTAGTCAAGCAAATGTGTTTAATGTAATGGGGCGTTTAAAAGATGCTAAAACATTTGAAGCATATTTGGTTAATCAAGCTGATTTTTCTACTAAAAAAATAGAACGCGAATCAAATTATTCGTATTTAATGAATAATGATGGTAGTATGATTTCTTGGGACGAAAAAACGGTAATTGCCACAAGGTATGAACGCAATATTGTACCTGTTTATGATACTATAGCTATGAAATTTATTGTGCCAGAAAAAGCAAGTGTAGCTGCTGAATTAAAAAAAGAAGTTGATCGTTATTATCATTTAAAAGAATCTGAATCCATTGTAAGTGTTACCGCATTTGTTGATTTGATTAATACAAAATCCGATGGTTTTGCCTTTACCACATCAAACAATACTCTGAATTTATTAAGTAGCATGCCTTTGCAATTGCCTAAATTAGAAGAATTATTAAAAGACAATTACCTCGCTGCTTCTTTAAATTTTGATGATGGTAAAATAGTAGCTACTACGCGTACTTATACCAATCCATTATTAAGTTCTATTTTAAAGAAATATGCAGGACCAACGGTAAACCTTTCTTTAATTGACCACTATCCTTCTGAGAATATTAACATGATTATGCTCGCTTCTTTTAATCCACAAATATTTGGCGGTCTATTTAAAGAATTAGAAATAGACAATTTGGTTAACGGTTTTATGGAAAAGACAGGATTTAGTGCACAAGATTTATACAAATGTTTAAAAGGAGATATTGCAGTTGTTATATCTGATTTAGGTAGGCCTGAAAACCTTAAAACAGATTCAAAAAATACTAACCAATTTAATATCAGTTCCTTTGGAAAAATGGTGTTTAACGCCCCAGTTGGAGATGCTGTAAGTTTTACAAAAATTATGAATAAAGCCGCCGATCTTGGTTATGTTACTAAAACTGGTAACAGTTTTAAAGCCGGCAAATTATTATCGTTTTTGGGCATGTATTTAGTGGCAGATGAGAAAAACTTTGTTATTGCTAGTGACTCATTAACTTATATGCAGTATGTATCGAATAAAAATAAGCCTGTTATTAGCAATGACGCACTCAATCAATTTAAAGGAAAATCAACCGTAGCCTATTTTGATATTACTAACACCATTGCTAGTTATATACCTATGTCAAATGGTGGATTTAAAAATTCAATGATTACTGCAAAAAACACTTTCAAAGACATGATGGCTAGCTCCGAAAATTTCGATGGAAAATCTGTTAATGGAAAATTAGAGATCCGATTAAATAATCAACAGCAAAATAGCCTTGTAACACTTGCTGCTTTGTTTTCAGACATCGTTTCAGACATGCGTGAATCAGCAAAAGCAGACCGAGCTCTAGAAGATAAATTTATATCAGGAGCCCCATCTATTATTAGAACAAATTAATACCATACAATTTATAGCCATGCGTATTGAGTTAAAGCAAGTTGTTCCCTTTGTGTTAAAAGACCGTTTGCTGCTCAAAACATCAAACGTGTGGAATACAAATTTAACTTTATTGCCTGTCGAATACATTAAAATTCAAGCTCCAAGCGGAACAGGAAAAACTACTTTACTAAATACACTTTATAGCATTAGAAAAGACTATACTGGTACTATTTTAATGGATGAAAAATCATTACAAAATATTTCTGAAGATGAATTGGCCCAATTACGACAAAATAAATTAAGTGTTGTTTTTCAAAACCTTCGATTATTCCCCAATTTATCGGCCTTTGAAAATATTGAGCTGAAACGTTTGCTATCTCCCAATTACTGTTCGAAAGAGAAAATTGAATGGATGGCAGAAGCACTTGGTATTACCCAATTATTACAACAAAAAGTCGGCACTTGCAGCTTTGGAGAACAGCAAAGAATAGCTATTTTAAGGGCATTAGTACAACCCTTTAAGTGGCTAATGATGGACGAGCCATTTAGCCATTTAGACGATAGCAATATTGCAAAAGCTGCGGCATTAATTGATAGCGAATGTAAAGCTAGAAATGCAGGAATAATCATTGCAGATTTAGAAGCAGACAACCATTTTAATTACACCCATCAATACTTTCTTTAAATGAATCAACTTTACCGATTACTCCATAAGCTCATTCACAATAGTGCAGGTCAAGCGCGCTTTGTAATGGCGTTAGTTGGATTATCGGTAGCCATTGTTTTATTATTGATGGCTGTTCAATTGCAAGTAAATTATTACCAACTATTAAATGGAAAAAACAACCAAGATAGTGTTGCTAATTTTTTGGTATTAAATAAAGAGCTCACCAACCAAACAGTAGGTGCAAGTAGTTTGTCGGAAAAAGAAATTGCCAATATTAAATCACAACCTTTTTTTGAATCTGTTGGAAGTTTAACACCTAGCAGGTTCAAAGCCTCTATTCAAAGTAATAGTGAGCGCTTTCCCTTTTATACAGATATTGCTTTTGAGAGTGTGCCAGCAGAATTCATTGACATTAATAATAAAGACTGGCAATGGGATGAATCAGCAACATTTCTACCCATTATTGTTCCCAATCAATTTTTAGATTTTTATAATTTTCAATTTTCTTTTTCACAAAACTTACCGCAGTTAACACCACAGGTGGTTAAAATGGTGGTATTTAAAGTAACCATTCAGGGCAATGGAACTTCTTATGAAATGAAAGGAAGGGTGGTTGGTTTGAGTAATCGTATTTCATCTATGATGGTACCCCAAAACTTTATGGACTGGGCTAATAAACACTTTGCCCCAAAAGATGGCAATAACAAACCTTCAAGGGTTGTTGTGCGTACAAAAGACCCCGGCAATCCCGAACTAAAAAAATACCTTCAGCTAAACGGATTAATTACAGATGCCGAAAAAACGCGCTTTAGTAGGTACCGACAAATTGTAGGATATGTAGTAAATATTTCTGCTATTACTGGGGTGCTTTTATTAGCATTTGCACTACTTATATTTACCCTATTTATTCAGTTAACCATTGCTTCCTGTAAAGATGAAATTCAATTATTGGTGGTACTAGGTGCTTCGCCAAAACAATTACGTATTTTTTTAATGAAGCGTTTTTTTCCGCCCAATATAATCATCGTTGGTATTGCTTTTATTGCTATAGGAATTGGACAATTTTTTCTAGGAAATTGGTTAGCGCAAAAGCAAATATTTATTGGCTCATTCCCTTCGTTTTATACCTTATTTACAGCCCTATTATTGCTATTGGTTATAGCAATAGTTAACTTTAAAACCATTACTAATTACCTTAATCAACAAGTGTCCTCTAATTAGTAGAAACGGCATAAATATCTCTAATTCGTCATTTTAACGATTTGATTAAATTATTTTTAGTTAAAACTCATTGTAAATCAATTTGATATAAAATTTTTGTCAGTTTATTTTCACAATTAATCAAATTAGATTAATTTAAATATGTAATAAACTAATAACTTAGGATATTAAATGCCATTAACATGCAAAGAATCAACAAAATAATTTTTTATTTAATGCTCAGTGTTTGCTTTTGTTTGGAAATTATTGCTTGCAAAAAACAATCTGTTATTCCTTTAGCTAAACAATCAGGCAATATTTCAGAAAATGCTACTAGTTATACATCAACAATTAAACCATATGGTCTGATCAATCAATCAGACGCAGCTGCGTTGTTCAATGCCTTTCAACAAAATCAACAAAATGAAGTACAAACACAATTTGTAAGTTTTAAGATTAAGGATCTAATGGCATATTTAAATATTCTTTCCAGTAAATACCAGCAAGAAGAAGTCTATGTAAACTTTGGTCAATACTCTGAACTAACTAGTAATGACCCAAATAAAATTGGCAGAAATACCATTTTTTTTAGTGGGGATCTTTCTTTTCAAAATAACCATACAATAGAAATAATTCATTCTAAATCAACATCTGATTGTTCGGAATATTTAAATCATGGCCAACTATACCCTTAATTAAACAATTATGTCATTAGATTTTTATTTTGAATTTTTAAGTTTTGCATTATCCCTACTGTTTTTTAGGCACCTAAAAGATGCTTCCATAGTATTGTTCGTCCCATTCTTATTTCTAACGGTACTAATTGAATTTGTTGGGTGGTGTTACCATTTCTTTCAAATAGCCAATAAAAACTATTGGCTATTTAATCTGTTCACAACCTTTGAACTTGTTTTCTATGCCTACCTATTTTCAATAAATTTTAAACATCCTACTTTAAAAAGGATTGCGGCCTACTTTATTCCTTTATTGCTACTTATTTCAATACTTAATTACAGATACCTTCAAGGAACAGCGCATTTTCATACCTATACCCTTTTGTTCGGTTCCTTTTTTATGGTGATTTTCAGTTGTATTTATCTATTTGAACTAATTATTACAGATGTGCATAATGAAACCCTGTTTAAACAGCCATTTTTTTGGATTTGTATTGGCATTTTTCTTTTCTATTTAGGATCAGTAATCATCAACTCATTATTTGAATATATGCTTAACAATCATTTACTGTCGCCTGGCAATAACCTCTACCTGTTCATTACAAGAGGCTTAAATATGGTGTTATATTCTTCATTTAGTATTTCATTTATTTTATGCAACAGAAACAAGAAGACCTATTACTCACCATTGTAATTGCAACACTTTTCTTTTTATTAATTGGCATTTTTTATTTGCTGCTCGTTTTTATGTTCTATCAAAAGCAAAGAAAAAATAAGTTAGAAAGAGAAGCAATGAAACAACAGTTTAAACAAACAATATTAAAAACACAAATAGAAATTCAAGAAAATACACTCAATTATATCAGTGGAGAAATTCATGATAATATTGGTCAGGTTTTAAGCCTAATTAGAATAAACTTAAACATCCTTGCCGAAGCCAACCCATCTGAAAATTTAAACAAAATAGACAGCTTGCTTGGAAACGCCATTCGTGATTTACGCCATCTAAGTCATAATTTAAATAGTTCGCATCTTTTAGACCTAGGTATTATTGAAGCATTAAATCAACTCTTACTACAAATAGAAAAAACTGGAAAATTTAAAACTGAATTAATTGCCAATCAATCGATACTAAATTTTATTTCTAATGATAATAGTTTAATTCTTTATAGAATGATACAAGAATTATTAAATAATATTATTAAACATGCAAATGCAACACATATTATTATTTCAATAAAAATGATTGACCCTAAAATATGTTTGTTAACAGTTTCGGATGATGGTAAAGGGTTTGATATTTCGGCAGTACTAAACCAAAAAAAAGGCATTGGATTACGTCATATTTTTTCACGGGCTAAAATGATCAATGCTTCTGTAACTATACAATCAAAGGAACCAACTGGTACCAATATTTTTATTGAAATTAAAAAATAACCCAACTATTATGACAACTATTGCAATTGTTGACGACCACGAACTACTCCGAACAGGACTATGCGCTATTATCAATGAATTTGAAGAATACCAAGTAATAGCAGCATTAGATAATGGCAAATCATTAACGAATTTTTTAAAATCAAACCCGCCGCCAGATATTATACTATTAGATATTAATATGCCCATTATGGATGGATATGAAACTGCCGACTGGATTAAGCTGAATTTACTAAATACAAAAGTGCTTGTTTTAAGCATGTTAGAAAATGACGGTGCCATAATTAGGATGCTAAAAAATGGCGCGCGCGGATATATTTTAAAAGATAGTTCCCCTAAAGATTTTAAAAGGGCACTGAATGCCATTAGAGACTCAGGTTACTTTATAAACGAACTAGTAAGCAATAGAATGATTCACTATATAAATAAATCTGATAGTGCTGATATTTCAATTTCTCCCATTCACCAACTCTCAATTAATGAACTCAGTTTTCTACACCATGTGTGTACCGATAAAACGTATAAAGAAATTGCAGAAGAAATGAATTTAAGTCCTAGAACCATTGACACTTATAGAGACAATCTATTTAAAAAACTACTCATTAAAACCAGAACGGGATTAGCCATGTTTGCTATTAGAAACAAATTAATTGAAATTTAAAAGCCCTAGGTTTTGTTATGAATAGAGCGTTTGGATTAGTAAGAATTAATACAATATTAGAATGACTTGAAGTAAAGACATAAAAAATCCTCTCCTAGAAAGGAGAGGATTATATTATTAATGGAGAGCACCCCTAATTGCTTTTCCATTAATTCACTAGTTTCTGACCTAATCAATTTTTTGGTTAGCTTCCTAAAAAAAGACTTTTATTATAGGCCATCTGACTAGTAAGGCGTTAAAATAAAACCCGGGGGGGATATATTTTTATTTATTTAAGTAAAATACTTATCTAATCATACTTTAGAACGCAAAGATAAAAATTTCACAATTGAACTTTGTAACGAATTTCATACATTTTTTGTAGGGATAAGGTTAAAATCCCTACAAGATTTTGTGGCAATCACTAACTTTATTGCATGTACTGTAATAGATTACTGCAATTTACTAAGCATTTTTGTCAATTTCTCAACTATTTAGGCATTAATATAGGCCTATTGTTCTGTTTTTGCATAATTATTTCTGGTGTAGTTGCTCAAAATCCTTTAACACCTATTGGAAATTGGAGAGAACACTTGTCGTATCAACAAACATTTCAAGTAGTTAAGGGTAATAAACTATACTGTGCAAGTTTGAATGCTATTTTTTCGATAGATGCAACAGAAGGCATTACTCGATACAGTAAAATAACTGGATTAAATGATATTGGTATTAAGTCTATTGAATATGACGCTACTACGCAACAATTAGTTATTGGCTACAATAATGCCAATGTTGATGTGTTAAAGGATGGCATAGTAAAGAATATTGGTGATATAAAAAGGTCGGGGATAGTTGGAAATAAAACCATTAACCAAATTTATTGCACCAATGGCTTTGCCTATTTATCTACAGGATTGGGTGTAATTGTAGCAGACCTAAACAGGTATGAAATTAAAGACACTTGGTTTATTGGAAACAATGGCGCACAAATTAATATTTATGGATTTACTAGTGATGGCAGTTTTTTTTATGCTGCAACATCAGAAGGACTAAAAAAAGCAGCTACTAATTCGATAGCTATTACTAACTATAGTAGCTGGCAATTAATGAATGGGAATAGCGGATTAAGTTTGGGTGCAGTTCAGCAGGTATTGGTTTTGAATAAAAATATGGTGATTCAAAAAAACGATTCCTTATTTATTCAAAAAAATGGCCAATGGAATTTATTATACACAGATCCAACATGGCCAATCGTAAATACCAATAGTTCTGGAAATTATTTACAAATTTGCCAGCGAAAATCAAATGGTGCGGCGCGTGTATTAGTCATTGACGAAATGGGTGGTATTATTCAAACACTTTCAAAACCTGGGGTAATTTCTTTTCCAAAAAACGCACTGAAAGATGGTAACAATACCTGGGTAGCCGATTTCTATGGTGGCCTTTCATTATGCAATAATACTGTTGAACAGTTTATACCAAACGGACCACAAGGCATTGCTAGTGGCGATATGGTTTTTAGTCAATCTACTTTGTTTGCTGCAGCTGGCAGTATTAATGATGCATGGAATTATCAATATAATAGGGATGGGCTATTTAATTATATCGATGAAAATTGGACCACTACAAGCTATTATAACACGCCCCAATTAGATTCGGTATTTGATTTTATTACCCTGGCCATCGACCCAAATAATCAAAGTATTTGGGCAGGTAGTTATGGAGGTGGATTAGTTAATAAACTTGGCAACAATATTCGTATTTATAAACAAAAAAATACAACACTTCTACCAGCACTTGGCGACCCAAATAGTTACAGAGTTAGTGGTCTTGCTTTTGACAAAGACAATAATTTATGGATCAGTAATTATGGCGCAGCTAAAAATTTACAGGTTCGTTTAAAAGATAGTACATGGGCTTCCTTTTCCATTCCTTTTACACATACCGAAAATGCGGTAAGCCAAATAGTAATTGATGATGCCAATCAGTTATGGATTGTAAGCCCAAAAGGCAATGGTGTTTTTTGTTATAATCATGGCAATAATTTATTAGCCACATCGGATGATAAATGGAAAAACTATTTAGCTGGTTCTGGCAATGGAAACTTGCCAAGCAATACTGTGTTGTGTTTGGCAAAAGATAAAAATGGATCTATTTGGATAGGTACTAATAATGGAATTGGCATTATTCAGTGTGCCAATGAGGCTTTCTCTGGTAGTAGTTGTGAGGCACTCTTACCAATCGTGCAACAAGACCGTTTTGCAGGGCTATTATTTCATAATGAAATTGTGCAATGCATTGCAGTTGATGGTGCCAATAGAAAATGGGTTGGTACAAAAAATGGGGTTTGGTTAATTTCGCCAGATGGAGATAAAATCATTTACCAGTTTACAGAAAACAATAGCGCCTTACTAGGAAATGATGTAAAAAGAATAGCCATTAATCCAATAAATGGCGAAGTGTTTTTTGCCACCAATTATGGTATTTGTAGTTTTAGAAGCACGGCCACCGAGCCTTCAGAAACCAATAATAATATCTTGGTATTTCCCAATCCTGTATTGCCAAATTACAACGGAACAATTGCCATTCGAGGGCTTAGCAATAATGCACTAGTTAAAATTGCTGAACTAGGTGGGCAACTCGTTTTTCAAACACGTGCACTAGGTGGTCAGGCCATTTGGGATGGCAAAAACTACCTAGGCAATAAAGTTGCTAGTGGTGTTTATTTAGTGCTCGTAAGAGACGAATTAGGCCAAGAAAAAATGATGACCAAATTGGTTATTTTATCGGGTCGATAAACTAATCTTTATCGAGTGTTTTTGTTTGTTTATAAAAAGCAGCTCGTTTTGGACCTGGGAATGGCGTATTATCTCCTTTTAATCCATACCATAAAACACGGTTGAATTCTAAATCTGGCACCGCATCTTCTTTGGCTAAATCGAATTTTTCTGAGCGCCTTTGCCATTCATTCATGGCGGTATTTTTATCGTTTAAATTAACCAAATTATTTTTCGATACATATCCTTTTGGTTGAACTGTATTTGAAAATGAACGCCACATTGGAGTGGCAGCCGCATCATATTGACTCATTGGGGGTATACCCAAAATTAATTCCATAGTACGTAACATTGATGCCGTTGAATACATGGTATGATCAACAAAATTTCTTTTTACAAAACCACCAGCAACATAAGCTGTGCTACGATGAGCATCTACATGATCGGCACCATTTTGTGCGTCATCTTCTAAAATAAAAATAGCCGTCTCATTCCAAATGGGGCTCTTACTTAGGTATTCAACAAAAAGACCAACTGCTAAATCATTATCAGCCACATGCGCATAAGGCGTAGGTCTGCCTTTTCTTAATCCTTCGGTATGGTCATTTCCAAATCTAACAGTATTAAATTGAGGCACCGCTCCTTTTGCTAATAAAGAATCAAAATCTCTTTTCCACTGGCTAAATCGTGTGGTATCTGCAACAAGTCCTGTAAAGCCAGTAAAATAATTACACAAATGATTTTTTAGTACGGGGATATTGGCTTTGTAATTGTCTGCAAACTCGCCATAGGTTCTATAACTCACGCCAGCTTTTTTACAATGATCCCAAATAAATCCACCTTTATTATTGGCTACTAAACGATTTCCTTCTGCATCATAACTACCACCACGACCACCATAACTTGTAACCCAATTCTTTTCTAAAAAGTCGGTAGCATAAGCACCCGTAGACCAATTATGACCATCGGCACTCACTTCTCCGTTTACATAAAAATTATCTAACAATACAAATTCTTTTGAAATGGCGTGTTGGTTGGGTGTAACGTGTTCACCAAATAAAACCAAACTAGGATCTCCGTTTCCTTCTTTCATATCGCCTAACACTTGGTCGTAGGTTCTATTTTCTTTAATAACGTAGAACACATATTTGATAGGGCTTTTATCGCCAATTTTTGAAGGAATGGGATTACCTACTTCACCTTCTGCATTCAATTCTTTTATTTTGCTATAGGGGGTGTTTTGATAAACCATTGTAGAATAAGTAGACAGTTGCGCATCGGTTGGAGCGTCAATGATACTTAGGGTTCCTTTAAATAAACCGCCAATATATTGTACTTCTTTGGGTTTAGTATTATCGCTTAGTTGGTAGTTTACTTCTTGTTTTTTTCCTACCGGATTAGGTCCATAAGGATTTGCCATAGAAGAAAAACCTTTGCCATTTGATACAAATATTTTTTTGCCAATTACTTTTACATTGGTAGGATACCAACCTACAGGTATGAATCCTTTACTTTTACTTGCACCAGGAACATGTACATCAAAAACAGCTAAGCAGTTATTATCGGCATTGGCAATGTATAGTGTTTTTTCGTCGGCACTAAGCGCCAAACCATTGGTAGTAGATCCATTTGGGGCATCAGGAAATAATGCCGCATTTAAAACTTCCACTACTTTATTGGTTTTTAAATCAATAATAGAAACAGAATTATCATTTGAATTGGCCACAAATGCCAAGCTGCCTTTTTTGTTCAAACAAATTTCATTAGGATTATCACCAACCGGAATTTCAACACTTATATTTTTTTTCTCTGTATCAAAAACATATAATTTATCGCATCCCCAACAACTGATATACAATAATTTTTTGTCTGGCGATAAAACGCAGGCAAAGGCTTCTGCACCCAATGCATACTTTGTAAAGTTTTTAGTTGCCATATCTACGATGTACAAAGAATTATTGTCTTTAGTAACTACATACATGATTTTTTGTGCATCATCAATAGCAATACCTGATGGTGAAATTTTGTTAGGCCATTTGTTTCCTAAAACAATAGAGTCTTTTAGTATTAATTTATTTTGCTCAATGGCATAATCATTAATCCAATTGTCATTTCCGGCAGCTGCATATAAATGTTTTTCATCGGCACTAAAAGCTAAGCCATACCAGCTTTTTGGAATCACCACACTATCTAATAATTTTTCTGAAATAGGATCAATCAATTGAATGCTTTGAACCCCTTGTCCATTATTGGTTACAGCCATTAATTTTTTTGAATGACTCACAGCAATATTCAGTGGTAGGTCTCCTAGTGGTAAGCTCCTACCAACTGGCGTTAAACTCCAACCCGTAGGAAGTGTTACTTTATTTGTTTGAGCATAAGATTTTTCAAAACAACACTGAACACTTAATGAAATAGCAAGCACAAATAGCAACTTTTGCATATAATCGATTTTTAAGACTTATATTTTAATTTAATCAAAAACTATTGAGATTTTTTTACCTCGTAACTTCTTACCACTTTAAACTTCATCGATTCCCTTTCACCTGGAACAACACGGTATTGAATTTGTCTAATAGACCCTGAGGGGATTGATTGTGCACTATCAATAGTTTGATATATAGGAAACTTACGCATCAAACTTCCTTCCACTAAATAGAATTCATCGTACCCTTTGTACCCAATTTTTAATTTTGGATCATCCATTATATCTGGAAAAACAACTGGTCGCATATCGGTATTATTATTCGACATTATTCCAAGTACATTTCCAAAAAGATTACCTACACCTGTATATAAATAGATTACCATATCTGGAAACCCATCATTGTTTAAATCGTCAACTTCAGCTTTAGCAACCTTACCCTTCACTTCAAAACTAACCTCTCTAGACCCAGATTCAAAGCCAACAGGTGTTATGGTAATATTATTTTTTTCAACACTTTTATTATTGCAATACAAACGGTAGCCAGATTTGCCCACTTTCATGGTAGTATCAACTTTTTTATATTGGGCAGAAGCTGGCAACAAAAAATAGCTTGATACTAATAGCGTTAAGATTATTTTTTTCAAACCCATTTTACTAGTTTTTATGTACGCGGCAAGTTAGCATATTTTAAAAAGCCAAATCTTATTTGCTTACATATTTCTACGATACTGTCCGCCAACTTCATATAATGCGTGGGTAATTTGGCCTATTGAACAATATTTTACTGTTTCCATTAATTCGGTAAACAGGTTGCCGTTATTAATCGCCTCCTGTTTTAATTTTTCTAATGCAGCGGCGGATTTCAGCTCATGTAGTTTAAAAAAATCTTGTAGGTTATTAATTTGTTGTGTTTTTTCTTGATCAGTTGCACGAATAACTTCTTGTGGCAAAATAGTTGGACTACCGTTTTTATTTAAGAAAGTATTTACGCCAATAATGGGTAATTCGCCTGTATGCTTTTGGGTTTCGTAGTGCATGCTTTCTTCTTGAATTTTATTGCGTTGGTACATTCTTTCCATGGCACCTAAAACACCACCACGTTCTGTAATTCTATCAAATTCAAGCAGTACCGCTTCTTCTACTAAATCGGTTAATTCTTCTATTAAAAAACTACCCTGGTTAGGATTTTCGCTATTGGCAGTTCCTAATTCGCGGTTAATAATTAATTGAATGGCCATTGCCCTGCGTACACTCTCTTCGGTTGGTGTAGTAATTGCTTCGTCGTATGCATTGGTGTGCAAACTATTACAGTTATCATATATAGCATATAATGCTTGCAAACTGGTTCTAATATCATTAAAATCTATTTCTTGCGCGTGCAAACTTCTACCACTGGTTTGAATATGGTATTTTAATTTTTGCGAGCGATCATTCCCCTTGTATTTACCCTTTATAGCTTTGGCCCAAATACGCCTTGCTACTCTACCAATCACACTATATTCTGCATCCATTCCATTGCTAAAAAAGAAAGACAAATTGGGTGCAAAATCATCAATATGCATTCCCCGACTTAAGTAGTATTCAATATAAGTAAAGCCATTAGAAAGCGTAAATGCCAATTGGGTAATTGGATTTGCGCCAGCCTCTGCAATATGGTAGCCACTGATACTTACACTATAAAAGTTTCGTATTTTTTGTTCGATAAAATACGCTTGTACATCACCCATTAATTTGAGTGCAAATTCGGTTGAAAAAATACATGTATTTTGGGCTTGGTCTTCTTTTAAAATATCGGCCTGAACCGTTCCTCGAACTTGTGCTAAAGCAGTTGCTTTTATTTGTTGATAGACATCATTAGGCAATACTTCACTGCCACTTAGTCCTAATAATTCTAAACCCAAACCATTGTTGCCATCGGGTAAAGTTTTGGGCGATGAAGGGTTGTTGTAAATTGGTTTTTTGTGGTGCTGAAATTTTTGTTGAATAATAGCATTTACAGTATCCCATAACCCATTTTCGGTAATATACTTTTCACATGCTTGATCAATGGCAGCATTCATAAAAAAAGCGAGCACAATAGGCGCTGGGCCATTTATAGTCATACTTACCGATGTTTTCGGATGGCACAAATCAAAACCACTATATAATTTTTTTGCATCATCTACTGTTGCCACACTAACACCGCTATTGCCTACTTTTCCATAAATATCAGGGCGTGCATTTGGGTCTTCTCCATATAATGTTACACTATCAAATGCAGTAGACAATCGAATAGCAGGTTGGTCTAATGAAACATAGTGAAAACGTTTATTGGTGCGTTCAGGACTTCCCTCACCTGCAAACATTCTAGTAGGATCTTCTCCCTGTCTTTTTAATTCAAAAACGCCTGCTGTGTATGGAAATTCACCAGGTACATTTTCTTGTAATTGCCATTGTAAAATATCGCCCCAATCCTTGTATTTTGGCAAAGCGATTTTTGGAATTTTACTGCCGCTTAAACTCAATGTTACCATTGGTTGTTTGATAATTTTTTCGCGTACTTGGTATTCAAAAAAATCAGCCGAATATTTTTTTACAAGTGCTGGCCAGTGTTCAATTAGTTGTTTACATTCAATTGCTTGCTTGTTATCAAAATCATTCTGTAATGCTGTTAAGCCATTTATTGAATTTTCATCATTTTTTATGGTGTGATTTTCTTTAAACGAAGCAATGGTGCCCTTAATTTGATAGCGTTTTGATGCAATGGATACTTGTGCTGCTACCCATGCATCGTAGCTTCTATTTTGTTCGGCAATTTCAGACAAATAACGAACTCTTTTTGCTGGGATAATCTTAGACTGTGTGTTAGTAGATTCCGCTGTTTTAGAGGCAGTAAATATCGCATCGATTGGGCCAAAATTTACACCACAAATTTCTTTGATTGATCGTATTATTTGCGTAAACAAATCATTCACACCCTTGTCGTTAAATTGTGCTGCTATCGTACCAATAATTGGCAATTCAGCATCTTTCGCCTGCCATGCATTATGGTTTCTTTTGTATTGTTTGCGTACATCATGTAAAGCATCTAAAGCCCCTGCTTTGTCGAATTTATTAATGCAAATAATATTGGCATAATCCAACATATTTATTTTTTCTAATTGCGATGCTGCACCAAATTCTGGCGTCATGATATATAAACTCAAATTGCAATAATCTAAAATAGAAGCATCGCTTTGTCCTACCCCTGCAGACTCTAAAATGATACAATCAAAATCTGCCGCCTTGCAAATATTTATGGCATCTTGCATATACGCACTTAGTGCTGTGTTATCGTCTCTGGTAGCCATACTCCGCATATAGGCACGCGGGTGCGAAATGGCATTCATACGAATTCGATCTCCTAGCAATGCGCCGCCTGTTTTCTTTTTAGAAGGATCAACAGAAATTACCGCAATTGTTTTATTGGTGTAGGCATGTAAAAATCTGCGAACCAATTCATCGGTTACCGAACTTTTTCCGGCACCACCTGTACCTGTAATACCTAGTACAGGAATTGTTTTTTTATTGAGATTTTCAACAACAGAAAATACTATTCCATTTTCGGCATTGGTAATTTGACGTGCAATTTTTCTAATATCTTTTGCTTCACCAAGTGTCATTGGATTTGGATATTCCGATGTTGTAGGTAAAGCAAAATCGCACTGATGAATCACATCTTCAATCATGCCTTCTAAACCCATCTGCCGACCATCGTCTGGACTATAAATTTTACTGATTCCATAATCTTGTAAAATTTGAATTTCTTCGGGTAAAATGGTTCCACCTCCTCCCCCAAATATTTTTATATGTCCACAGCCATTTTGGTCGAGCAAATCTTTCATGTATTTAAAAAACTCAATATGCCCGCCTTGGTATGATGTAATGGCAATTCCTTGCACATCTTCTTCAATGGCACATTCCACAATTTCTAACACACTTCTATTATGCCCAAGATGAATAATTTCTGCACCCTTCGACTGCAAAATTCTACGCATGATATTAATAGCCGCATCATGTCCATCAAATAAGCTAGTTGCGGTAACAATTCTAATTTTATGCGATAGATTCAAAGCCATATTACAGATGTTATATAGCAAAATTACTATATTGGCTTCAATAGTTAACAGATGTTAGTTTTTTGGGGTTGAAATACTTTCAGAAACTTTTTAGAATGGAATTGGGCGATAATGTAATATGATTATTTTTAAGCCTTAATTACCCGCCATGCCTTTTGAAATACAAGTTGATGCTTCGCAAGAATATCCTATTATTTTATTGAAAGATACCCTTACTAATTGCCAAGCTAGCATCTATAGTTTTGGTGGATTTTTAAATGCTTTCTCCTTGCCTTTAAATGGTATTAGTCAAAATATTATTGCAGGATTTGAATCAGTAGCTGATGCTAAAATGCAAATCACCAATGGTTTTAAAAGCGCCAAACTCGCGCCTTTTGTTTGCAGACTTTGGGAAGGCAAATACAGTTTCAATAACCAATCATATCAAATTGAAAAATTTTATATGGGCAACCACGCTATTCATGGAATCGTTTATGATGCTGTGTATGCTATTAAATCAACAGAAACGAGTGCAGATAAGGCTTCTATGGTTTTAGAATACAACTATATAGGTACCGATCAAGGCTTCCCGTTTTCTTTTACCTTAACACTAGAATGGACATTAACCACCGGCAATAAATTATCAATAACAAGTACGGTAACTAATACAAATGATTGTAGCATTCCTTTTTCGGATGGATGGCATCCGTATTTTAATTTAGGCAACTCCGTAGACAATTATCATTTACAATTTGATAGCAACCAACAATTGGAATTTAATACAGATCTTTTACCCACTGGTCGTTTTATTACTGATAATCGCTTTACAGATGACACGCTACTAAAAGGCATTTACCTCGACAATTGTTTTGAATTAAATAAAACAATTCATCAGCCTCAATGTACACTAAGCAATGAAACCCTACAATTGCGTATTGAGCCAGATGCAAGTTATCCGTATTTACAAATTTATATTCCAGATAATCGCCAAAGTATTGCCATTGAAAACCTAAGTGCTGCTCCGGATGCATTTAATAATAAAATAGGGCTCCTTGAATTGGAACCCTATCAACAATATCAGTTTAGTACAAGCTATACTATTGTACTACAATAAATATTATAATTTTTCTACTGCTATCATACTAATTTCTACGTTTACACCACGCGGCAACCCTTTAACAGCAACGGTTTCACGTGCTGGAAAGTCTCCAGAAAAATAGGTGTTATAAACTGCATTTACGTCGGCAAATAACGACATGTCACTTAAAAAAATAGTCGTTTTTACTACATGGTCGAAACTTATTTTGGCTTCGTCTAACAAGGCTTGAATGTTTTTCATTACCTGATGTGTTTCGGCAGCTAAACTACTCAATTCAAGTTCTCCAGTTGCTGGAATAAAAGCAACTTGTCCACTTAAAAAAACGAGTCCATTGGCACGTACAGCCTGGCTATATGGGCCAATTGGCGCAGGAGCATTATTGGTATTGATGATTTGTTTGGGCATAAGATGTATTTAATATCCAGCAAATTGCTGCATTTCCTTCAACCTGCCAACCTAAATTTGCAGAATATCCTTTTTGCTTAATAGTAATTGGATACAGAAACATTCATACCAATGCCTTTATTACTAAATATTGATACTGCTACTGAACATGCCAGCGTTTGCCTGAGTAACGAATCTGGCGTATTGCTGCTGAAAGAAAGTCAAGACCAAAAAAATCATGGCGCTTTTTTACAACCAGCCATCCAACAAATAGTTTTAGAATCAGGTATTGAATTAGAAGCAATTGACGCTATATCTGTAACCGAAGGACCCGGCAGTTATACTGGATTGCGTGTAGGATTGGCATCGGCAAAAGGATTATGTTATGCTTTGCAAAAGCCATTAATTGCCATTAATACGCTAAAAGTGATGGCATTGGCTGCTATAAACCATCAGACTTATACTTCTAACACCCTTTTTTGCCCAATGATTGATGCAAGACGGATGGAAGTCTTTACTGCGCTTTATGATATTCACTTACATCAAATAGAGGCACCAAATGCCAAAATTCTCGACAGTACTAGTTTTGAGGCAATCATTAATCAACAACCAATGGTATTTAGTGGGAGCGGTTCCATTAAAATGCAAGAAATTTTTAACCATTCAAATTGCCACTTCAGCTCAGTACAACACACAGCAGAACATTTGTCGGTATTGGCCAGCCAAGCATTTCAAGCAGCAAATTTTGTAGACCTTGCCTATTTTGAACCATTTTACCTCAAGGCTTTTTATAGCCCATCAACAAAAAAATAGGTTGTACAAGTTGTTATATTGTTTAATTTTATTATCTTTAACTACCACTATATCCAAACAGGATTCTTGGGAATGGTACTAATTTGTTCACTAAAAATAACTCCCCCCCATGAGTCAAACATTACAATCAGTTGTTCTAAACGTAGCGAAAGCCCCCGTTAAGGTTGATTTTATTCATACCAAAAAAGCGGCACTTATCCTTCGTTCTATCAATCACAAACTACGTCAGCAGATAATGAAACTGTTAGACGAACATGAGAAAATGACCGTTACGGAAATTTATGTAAAACTTCGTTTAGAACAGTCAGTTGCATCGCAACATTTGGCTATTTTACGTAGAGCTGGCATTGTTGCTACTTCTAGAGACGGAAAGTTTATTTATTATTCTGTTAACTATGCTCGATTAGCTGAAGTAGTCTCTTTTGTAGAAACACTGGTGGGATAACCATTGGTTTTTTTCTTTACTAACTTTATGGCCAATTATGCTTTTGGCTTGAACCTTGCTATTAACTTTGCCTAAATTTCTATCTGATGTTTATAGAGCAATTATATACAGGCTGTTTAAGTGAAGCTGCATACTATATTGAAAGTAATGGCGAAGCTGCTGTTATAGATCCATTGCGTGATATTGAAGAATATTTGCATTTGGCCCAATCGCGAAATGCCAAAATCAAATATATTTTTGAAACCCATTTTCATGCAGATTTTGTTAGTGGTCATTTAGACTTAGCAATGGCTACCGGCGCAACAATTATTTACGGACCTAGCACAGAAACCCGTTTACCGGTAAAAGTGGCAACAGATGGCGAACAATTTAAAGTTGGCGGTTTAAGCATTGAAGTTTTACACACACCCGGTCATACCCTAGAAAGCAGTTGCTATTTATTAAAAAATGAGCAAGGAAAAGATCATGCAGTTTTTACTGGAGACACTTTATTTGTAGGCGATGTTGGCAGACCAGACCTAGCGCAAAAAGCGAACCTAATTTCTATGGATGATTTAGCAGGTATGCTGTTTGATAGTTTACAAAATAAAATTATTCCTTTGGCTGATGATGTAATTGTATACCCAGGTCATGGTGCAGGAAGTAGTTGTGGCAAGAATTTAGGATCTGAAACATTTAGTACCATTGGCGAGCAAAAGCAAGGCAATTATGCTTTACAACAAACCAATAAAGCAGATTTTATAAAAGCCGTAACAGAAGGACTCACTGCACCTCCAAGCTATTTTCCTATCAATGTAAAAATTAATAAAGAAGGTTACGAAAATATCAATTCAGTCATTGAAAAGGGAATGCAGGCATTATCAGTAGCTGCATTCAAAGAGATATCTAAAAACGATGCGGTGATTATTTTAGATACCCGTATTTCAAAAGTATTTACCGAAGGATTTATTCCAGGCTCCATCAGTATTGGATTAGAAGGACGATTTGCAGAATGGGCTGGTGTTGTTTTACCCTTCGATAAAACCTTTTTGCTAGTTACTGAAAAAGGAAAAGAGAAAGAATCTATTATTCGTTTAGCTAGGGTTGGTTTTGAAAAGTTTGCTGGTTATTTAGATGGTAGTTATGAAGCTTGGCTAGCAGCAGGCGAAAAAATTGATATGATTATTGATGTAGAAGCCGATGAGTTAGCAATGGATATTCCATTCGATCCTAATATTGTGATTGTAGATGTTAGAAAAGAAACAGAATTTGATGAGAGCCATGTAAAAGACGCTATCAATATACCATTAGCAGATTTAGTTGACCCAGCAAGTATGGTTAATCTAGACGATCACCACAATGTATATGTTCACTGCGCAGGCGGATATAGAAGTGTGATTGCGTTATCGTTATTAAAAATACAAGGAATACATAACCTCAGAAATGTTATTGGTGGCTATGCCATGATTAAAGAATTGGGCGATAAAATTGAAACAGAAAAAACTACGTTAGCCCTAGATTAATTTGGCATTTGTTTTACTACCAGTGATCCAAATTTTTCTTCATTAAAATCGAATTTCCAACGACGATGACTCCATAAATAATTGGCGGGCTCTTTACGTACAGCCTGCTCTACATATTGCGCAAAAATCTGTGTAAGCTGTCCGTTTTCAAATGCATTCGGATCTAGGGTAATTAGCGTTAATTGCGCATGATAAAATCCCCTTTTAATTTTATAAAAATGTGCAAATACCATGGCCGTATTATTCATTTTTGCGCCTTTTTCGGGGCCTACTACAAAAGGTGTCAATCGATTAAAAAAGCTTACCCAGTGTGCTTTTGACGGATTTGGCGGATTTTGATCTGCTGCTAAACCCAGCACGTACCTATCTTTTACATACGTATGAAAATTATTTTTAAAATCAGATGCGGGAATTAAAATAGTGCCATTTTTGGCCCGCATATTATACATAATTTTACTGATGGTTTTATTGGTTAGGGGTTGATACACACCAACAAATGGAAACTGACACATTTTAGCAATTCCCAAATTAACAAACTCCCAATTAAAAAAATGTCCACACACCACTTGCACATTTAAATCGGTTGCATATAAATCATTTAATACCTCAATATTACAAGTAAATCTTTTTGCCAATTCCTCATTAGAAATTGAAATCATTTTAATAGTCTCTAGTAAGGTGTCTATAAAATTGTGGTAAAAGTCTTTGGCAATTCTTACTCTTTCGGCAGGCGTTTTTTCGGGAAAGGCAATGGCTAGATTTTGGAGTACAATATTTTTTCTATACCCAAAAATATAATAAACCAAGCCATATAATCCATCAGCAATCAAATAGATTACACGCCAAGGAATCAGTGATAATAAATAAAAAAAAGCATACGCGATATAGTACATATTTACAGAATAATATTTTGCAAAATATCGGTTTTATTTTGATGGTCGGTATTATAATGTAAGCCCCTGCTCTCTTTTCTAAACTGTGCGCCTTTTACAATTAAATAACCAACAGTAATTAGGTTTCGCAACTCCGATAATTGGGGAGACACTTTAGAAGAACGATATAATTCTTCTGTTTCTGCAAATAGCAAGTCTAATCTTTTCATGGCCCTTTCTAGTCGCTTGTCAGATCGAACAATACCTACATAATCACTCATAATTTGGGTGAGTTCTTTTTGGCTTTGGGTGATTAAAATCATTTCGTGTGGATCACTTGTGCCTGTTGTTTGCCATGCTGGAATACCTTGTTCAAATTTAATACTAGCTAGATGTTTACTGCTATCTAAAAAACTTCGGTGCGCAAAAACCATCGCTTCTAATAAACTATTACTTGCTAATCGATTTGCCCCATGTAAGCCGGTGCTAGCGCATTCGCCACAAGCATATAAATGTTTGATAGAAGTTCTACCCCATTCGTCCGTTTTAATACCTCCACAACTATAATGTGCTGCAGGTGCAACTGGTATCATTTGTTGCATGACATCAATTCCTATACTTAAACACTTCTCATAAATATTTGGAAAATGGTGTACGAATTTTTCTAGATCCATATGCTTGCAATCTAGATACACATGCTCTGTTCCGGTGCGCTTCATTTCATTATCAATGGCACGTGCAACAATATCTCTAGGTGCTAAATCTTTTCGCGCATCATAGCGTTCCATGAAGGCTTCGCCCGATTTATTTCTTAATATGCCACCATCTCCCCTTACTGCTTCTGTAATTAAAAATGAAGGTGAAATACCAGGCTCAAATAATGCGGTTGGATGAAACTGGATAAATTCCATGTTTTCTATTTTTCCTTTTGCGCGATAAACCATAGCAATGCCATCGCCTGTAGCAATGGTAGGATTGGTGGTGGTACGATATGCTTGACCACATCCGCCCGATGCTAAAACAGTTATTTTAGATAAGATGGTTTCAATTTGATTGGTATGTCGATTCAATGCATACACGCCATAGCAAGTAATATCTAAAGTAGATTTTGTAACTAAAAAACCAAGATGGTGTTGGGTAATAATATCAATCACAAAACAATGATTCAATAATTGAATATTGTTTAATGCAGCTATGGCCGAGAGTAATGCCCGCTCCATTTCTTGACCAGTTACATCTTTGTGGTGAAGGATTCTGTTTTCACTATGTCCGCCTTCTTTACCTAAACTATAATCGCCAGATGCGTCTTTGTCAAAACTGGCGCCGTATGCAATAATTTCTTTGATTCTTTCAGGACCTTCTTTTACTACTATTTCAACAATTGATTCATTGCACAATCCATCACCAGCAATTAAAGTGTCTTCTATATGTTTGTTGTAACTGTCTTTGTTTTCATCCCAAACACCTGCAATTCCACCTTGCGCATACTTTGTATTTGTTTCGTCGCTGGCTGTTTTGGTAATAACTGTAATGGTTTTATTAGGATATAACTCGGCCATTTTAAGCGCATAAGTTAATCCAGCAATACCCGAACCTATTACAAGAAAATCTGTTTCCATTTGCAATCCCAATAGGGTTAATTAATTAGATGCGTAAATATTATGCTGGCTCTATCCAAGCCTCACTTTCTTTGAGTAACTGAATTAATTCGGCAACAGCAATATTACTTTCAATATTTTTTTTGACAATTTCTTTTCCTCTATACAATGTAATTTTTCCAACACCAGATCCTACATATCCAAAATCGGCATCCGCCATTTCACCAGGACCATTTACAATGCATCCCATAATAGCAATTTTAACGCCTTTTAAATGATTGGTTACACTTCTAATTTTAGCAGTGGTTTCTTGCAAATCAAATAGTGTACGACCGCAACTTGGGCAAGAAATATATTCTGTTTTAGAAATCCTTGTTCGCGTTGCTTGTAAAATAGTAAATGCAGTATTGTTGATGAATTGCTCAATACTTTGGTTATTTAAATAATTTCTACCCGATGCATTGTTCACTACAGAATTTACATACGAATTGTGGGTCATACCCAAACAAATACCATCGCCAAATCCATCTAATAATAATGCGCCTGTTTCTGTTGCAAAATGTATTAAATGTTCATCTGCTGTTTGCCAATTACTATCTGTTGTAAGAATGACTGGATTTTTAATATCGCGCAAATTCAATTCCATAAACATCCGCCTTACTGCAGGCATGGCATGTTGGTTTTTACTACTCAAACAAAAAACCACATTGGGTTGATTGGCTATTTCTGTAAGGTTTGTGTAATCGTTAATAGGTGTTTCATCTGAATAACAATCTAACATTACAAAGTTTAAAGTAGGATGTTTTTCGGTTGATGCTAAATAACCTGCGGCATCGTAGATAGGAAAATAAAAACGCGGATCATTGGCTAATGCCACAGCAGCAGGATAAGCAATAATTTTTAAAGTACCAGGTAATGCAAAATTGATTAACTGATGTCCTGTAAAAATATAATCAGCCGCTGCATCACTAATATTCCATTTGTCGGTATCTGCATTGTATTGATAACCTACACTTAATAAATCTGCAGGTGTTATAGCAGATAGTTTACTTAAGTCTGCTATGACTACTGGCACTTGTTTTGCGCCAATATTTTCTACAGCAAAACTTTTGCGTCGGCTATAATTAAATGGATCGTAATTTATTTTTTCTATCGATGGAATGGTATTTTTTTGATCCGATGGAATTGAATAGCGTTTTACCAAATCTCTACAAACAGGAATTTCAAATTCTGGATCTTCGGTTAAACTTACGCGCACCGTATCTCCAATACCATCTTCTAATAAAGTTCCAATACCAGCTGCACTTTTAACACGTCCATCTTCTCCATCTCCTGCTTCTGTAACACCCAAATGCAAAGGATAGGCTTCGCCAAATTCTGCATCCATTTGTTGAATGAGTAATCGATAGGCCTGCACCATCACTTGTGGATTGCTTGCTTTCATACTCAAAACAATATTGTGAAAACTTTCGTATCGAGCAATGCGTAAAAACTCCATGGCACTTTCAACCATACCCATTGGTGTATCTCCAAATCTGCTCATGATTCTGTCGCTAAGTGAACCGTGGTTGGTACCTATGCGCATAGCCGTTCCATGTTCTTTGCAAATTTTTACCAAGGGCGAAAACCGTTCGTGAATACGTTCTATTTCTTCTTGGTATTCTAGTTCGGTATAATCAATTTGTTCAAACTTTTTTTTGTCGACATAATTACCCGGATTCACCCTTACTTTCTCTACAATCCTTGCCGCAATTTCTGCAGCATTTGGCGTAAAATGTATATCTGCAATTAGTGGTGTAGTATACCCTCTTTTACGTAACTCATTTTTTATATTTAATAAATTCTCTGCTTCATTTTTACTTGGTGCGGTAATTCTAATGAGTTCGGCCCCAGCTTCAATACAACGAATACTTTGTTCTACGGTAGCCAATGTATTCATGGTATCGGTAGTAGTCATTGTTTGAAGGCGGATAGGATTTAAGTTGCCTAATTTAAGATCGCCAATAGACACTTCTCTTGTGACTAGTCTAGTTATTTGCGTGAGTGAATTACAATACAATTGCATAGTTGATAAATATATTATAAATCTAACAGTAAATTGGCAGAATGGTTCTACACATACTTGTAGCTTGTTATCTTTTCCCTTCTAAAAAACCTTGTTGTTTTAAAATAGCTTTGAGCATACTTAATCTTAAGCTGCTAATATCTTTATCAGGCGCCGATTCAATATTTAAAACAAAAAAGTATGGATGACGGTTTTCTTCAATCCAACCCACCATCCAACCAATATTATTGCCATTTTCTTTATTCCCTAAACCAGATTTATATGCTAGTTTGTAATTGGCATTTTGTTCACGCACCATTATTTTTCTTACAATATCTTGGGTACGTTTTTGAAAAGGCAATTGGTTAAAATAGAGTTTTTTTACTAAGCCCATTTGTTCGTCGGCGGTAATTTTTAATGAATTATCCAGCCAAAATAAATCTACACTCTTTCCCAAATTTTTATTGCCATATTTAATACTATCTACCCAAAACTTCATCGTGTCTTTACCAATTCTACGAGCAACTTCTTGAAAATAGGGCACCGCAGACACATTAAAAGCTTCCTCCATTGTAAGGTCTTTATTCCATGCTATATTACTGCGCACTTGACCATCCCATTTAATAACCATTTTTTCATTCACTATTCTGCCAGTTTCAATACCAATTAAACTATTCACAATTTTAAAAGTAGACGCTGGAGAATATGCAGAATCTCTGTATCGCACAAGGTTATGAATGGTAAACTGACCTGTTCCATTATCGTATAATGCAAAACTACCTGTTACTTTATTCGAGTCAAAAATGGTGGTTATTTGCTTGTCGATGATAACATTATTAGGCGAACAAGATCCTAATAGGGCTATTAAAAAAATACTAGATAAATACTTCAAAGTTGTTTGTTTTTTCAATGGTTTCAGTTTGTAATAAAAAATCAAAAAGATACTTTATAATTATGCTGTTTATTTAATAACGCCCAATTGCTTACCTACTTTTATAAATGCTGCAATGGCTTTGTCTAAATGTTCTTGTGTATGCGCGGCACTTAACTGTACCCGAATTCTTGCCAATCCTTTTGCAACAACTGGAAAGAAAAATCCTATTACATAAATACCTTCGTTTAATAAAGCTGTAGCAAATGCTTGTGCAACCGTTGCTTCGTATAACATGATTGGCACAATTGGATGGTCGCCTGGTTTAATATCAAAACCTGCTTCGGTCATTTTAGTGCGGAAATATTCGGTATTATAGGCAAGCTTATCTCGTAATTCGGTGGTTTCTGTTAGCATGTCTAGTACTGCAATAGAAGCGCCTACAATACTTGGTGCAACTGTGTTTGAGAACAAATATGGTCGGCTTCTTTGACGCAATAATTCAATCACTTCTTTTTTTCCTGAAGTAAATCCACCGCTTGCGCCACCTAATGCTTTTCCTAAAGTACCGGTAATAATATCAATCCTTCCCATCACACCGCGATACTCATGCGTGCCCCTTCCTGTTTTACCTAAAAATCCTGAAGAATGACATTCATCAATCATTACTATCGCGTTGTATTTATCGGCTAAATCACAAATGGTATCTAATTTGGCAATAGTTCCGTCCATACTAAAAGAACCATCTGTAACAATGATACGGCTTCTACAATTTGCGGATGCTTGTAATTGCAATTCTAAATCTTCCATATTGTTGTGCTCATACCTAAAACGCTGCGCCTTACACAAACGAACGCCATCTATGATAGACGCATGATTTAATGCATCGCTAATTATGGCATCTTCTTCGTTAAACAAAGGTTCAAAAACGCCGCCATTCGCATCAAATGCTGCAGCATATAAAATGGTATCTTCTGTTCCTAAAAATTGGGCAATTTTTTCTTCGAGTTCTTTGTGGATGTCTTGGGTACCACAAATAAAACGCACACTACTCATGCCATATCCATGCGTTTCAATGGCTTTATGTGCTGCTTCAATTACTTTTGGATGCGATGAAAGTCCTAAATAATTATTGGCGCAAAAATTTAAAACAGTATTACCATTTACTACTATTTCTGGGCCTTGCTCACTAGTAATAATGCGTTCTTTTTTAAAAAGTCCTGCAGCTTCAATGGCTGATAATTCGGCTTGAATTCGGTCTGAAAATGCTTGGTTCATTAGAATGTTTTTGGAATGTCAAAGTTAAGGGACTTATTATAGCTAGCACATATAAAATAGTCTAACACTATTGGATGTTGAATAATAAATTTTTGAAATTGAAATTACAGGTCGATACCTTTGTTTGATGCGGATGATTTGGGTATATTTTTCTCTTTTATTAATGCTTACAGCTTGTAAGAAAAATGAGTCAGATATCACTGTGTCAGTTGCCCCCATCGTTCAAACGCCGCCAGTTTTAAACCCCAATTTTATAAGGGCCGTTGACCTTTCTTTTACACCCGAAATAGTTGGAGCTGGCACCCAATTTAAAGACAATAACCAGGTAAAAGAACTAACACAAATTTTTAAAGACAAAGGCATTAATACTATTCGTTTACGTATTTGGCATACGCCGGTAGATGCCCATTCTAGCTTATTGGAAGTTGTTGATTTTGCCAAACAGCTTAGTGCCAAAGGTTTTGGCATTTGGCTTGATTTTCATTATTCCGATACCTGGGCCGATCCATCTAAACAAACCAAACCAGCGGCCTGGAAAAACGCAACAGGCACTGTACTAAAAGATAGTATTTACCAATATACGAGTAAAGCATTATTGGCCTTTAAAACTGCTGGGGTATCCATTAAAATAGTACAAGTAGGTAATGAAACCAATGGTGGATTTTTATGGAATGACGGTAGAGTAGGTGGAACTTACGACGTGAATTGGAGTAATTATGCCCTACTGTTAAAAGAAGGACTGCGCGCTGTAAAAGATGCCGACAATGCAACTAAAACAATGATTCACTTTGCAGGTGTAGATGGGGCTGATGCTTATTTTAACACAGTGCTTCAACAAGGTAATAGCTTTGATTATATTGGGCTTTCTTATTATATGATTTGGCACGGAAAAAGTTTAGACAATGTTTCAACACAGTTAAATACCTTAAGTACGCATTTTCAAAAACCCATTCTTATTGCAGAAACAGCCTATCCTTTTTCATTAGCTTGGAACGATTACACCAATAATATTGTAGGACTAAGCAGCCAACTAATTACGGGCTATGATGCAACTACTGAAGGGCAAAATGCTTATACAAAAGCCTTGATTGATTTAATGAAAAAGTTACCACAACAAACTGGTATGGGTATCTGTTGGTGGGCACCTGAATGGGTAAGTTTTAGAGGTCCAGTTGCAAGCAATGGTTCGACCTGGGAGAACCTTACCTTATTTGATTTTACCAATAATGCATTACCTGCACTTGCAAGTTTAGGCAGTTATCAATAATATAATTCAAATATTTTACTGCATTTGATAGTACCAATATTTACCGATTATCCTAAAGATTAACCTAAAATTGCTCGATTTAGATGGTTAGTATCTGCTAAGTGATTAGATTTGGAACACAAAAACCATTATAATGAAGCGATTATTATTTTCCTTGAGTTTATTATCTACTTGTATTGTAGCATTTGCACAACAAAAAGAAGGTACAGTTGTGTTTGAGCGTAAAATCAATATGTATAAGATGATACAGAATGAACAAATGCGTTCTATGATGCCGGAATTCAGAACAAGCAAGCATACGCTAATATTTAGTGATAGTATTTCTGTATTTAAACTAATCCCTGAAGACGAAGCTCCAGACCCATTTGATGGACAAGGCGGCGGTGGTGGTGGTATGATGCGAATGATATCACGCTTTGGCGGAGATGGTGGAGATTTATACAAAAATTTTGGACAAACCAAATCAATACAAACCCAAGAGTTAGGTGGAAAAACTTTTTTAATAGTAGATACCATCAAACCACAACCTTGGAAATTAAGTATGGAAACCAAGCAAATTTTGGGCTTCAATTGTCATAAAGCTACACGCAAAGTACCTGCGCCTGTAAGAATGATGTCGGTATTTGGTAGAGGTGGTGGTGCTCCTCCTACAACAGATTCTAGTAAGTCAGCTGCTCCAAAAGAAATGGAAGTAATTGCTTGGTTTGCAGATGCATTAATTAGCCCAGTAGGACCAGAAAACTATGGTCAATTACCTGGCGTTATTTTAGAGCTAAATGTAGACAATGGTGCTACTGTATTTACGGCAAAAGAAGTAAAGAAAACAGTAGAAGCAAAAGAACTAAAAGAACCTAAAAAAGGCAAAGTAGTTACACAAGAAGAATACAGAAAGTTGATGCAACAGATGATGAGTAATTTTGGTGGACAAGGTGGTCAAGGCATGCAATTTAGAAGAAACGATTAACCAACTAATGTTCAATAAAAAAGCGCCAGGCTACTAAGTAACCTGGCGCTTTTTTATTGCATCTATTAGTGTCCAACAGCATTCACTACCATCACTGTTCCACTAGTGCCTCCAGCTCCTGATTTATTTAGGCGATAGGTAGCCGTTAACAAGAAAAACTTCTGCAACACATTGTACCGTGTATCCTCAATATAATTTTGATTGGCATTGCGAGAAACGCCTTGGTTTTTATTAAGTAAATCAACTACAGAAAACTTGAGTTCACCACGATTGTCTTTTAACAGGCCTTTTGATAAAGACAAATTCCAAATAGGCAAGGAAATATTGTAGCCGTCTGCTCGGCCTGTATTAATAGTATAATTGAAATTATTATTGAATTGTAATCCCCAAAAAAGGTCTTGGTCTGTTTCAATGCCATATACCTGTTGTAAATAATGGCTATTCATTTGAGGCTGTAAACTATATACTGCATTGCTGAAATTTAATCTAGCAGACAAGCGCAAATTGATGATTTTTTCTGCATTAAAAGTCCAGTTAACATTTGGTCCGATACTAGTATTTTCAATTAAATTCTTTGCATTATTTAAGAATGAAATATTGTTGAAATAACTCGTTCCAATACCAAAGTCTAAACGGGAATGTAGTTTTCTAATAGGGAAACCTAAGTTTGCGTTTCCAAATAAATTGTATACTCCATCTGCATTAATTGGCGAACTCATTCTAGCACCATTCGATTTTAACACATCTGAATTAACAATCGAATTATTGGTTTTTGATGCAGAGATAAATGCAAAGAAATTGGTTTGCGTAAAAGTATTTGCACTAAAAAAATTGATACTCAAAGACTGTTGGTACGACCTTTTTAAATTAGGATTTCCAGTGTAAGTATTTAAAGGATCTGTTATGTCTACAATTGGCTGTAATTGAGACGTGCTAGGGTTTTGCGTAGATGTACTATAATTCAACCCAAGACTACGCGTAGTATTTAATTTAAATTGCATATCGAGTTTTGGTAATACATCGGTAAACTTTTGATTGATAATATTCCCCGTTGTTTGATTGGTGCTAATTAAACTAGCACTTTGTAAAGATCCGCCAAATGTATAATTGAATTTCTTTTGGTTACTACGCCAATTAATACTTCCGCCGCTATATTGATAGGTGTTTTTAAAATCATTACTCTGTACTGTATTTAGCAGATCGTAATTACGTGTAGCACTATTGTAATCATAAGACTTTCTATTGCTCAAGCCATTACTTGTATTATAAAACACGCCAAACTCAAGTAATGATTTTTTGCCAAATGGTTCGGTATAAATTAAATTAGCACCAACACTTCCGGTAGTGGCATCCCTACTATTTTTTTGATTGGTGATACTATCTTTTTGCGCAATGCCATTGGTATAAAAAGTATTCCGATTATTTAAAGATCCAGTTTGAGTGCTGTTATTGTAATTCCAATTAATATTAGACGAAATAGTACGGCCTTTCTTTTTTAATTTTTGTCGGAACTGTGCATTTGTAACCAAATTATCGGCACTTGAATGCGTGCTACTAATACTACTACCATCATTTAAACGAACATTTTTTTCGTCAATAGAACTATAGGTACTTGTAGTGCTCGTGTTATTTTCTTGCTTCGTAAATTGGGGTGTGATTTTAAAAGAACTATTACTATCAATTTTTTGATCAATACTAAAACTAACTTTTTGTTGTTTTACTTCATTAACCGAATTACTGTTTGAAACATAGTTGAAATTGTTTCCTGGCAATATATTTAATCGGTTGGTAGAACGGTTTGATTGTAAATTAACATCACTACCAACCAAACTTGCATTAACATCTGTTTTTTTATTCCATATATCGTTAAAATTGGCACCACCTGCCAATGTTTTTGCTATACCTTGTTGGTTTTGTCCCATGCCGGAAATGGGTAATGCATTGTCTTCTGCTGCACTTGAGCGAATTGAAATAGCACCGCCAGAACGCATGCCCCTGGCGAGTTCTCCCGAAAAATTTAATACATCGCCAATTGAAAAACCCTGCTTATTGGTATTGTTAGCCATCCCTAAAAATGAAATCTGTTGGTCTCCATTGAATTTATTGATATTGGTTTGACCATCGTAGTGATTATCATTTCCTGCACCTGCAGCAACTTTTCCAAATAACGATTTATTGCGGTCTTTTTTTAATTTTAAGTTGATGGCTTTTTCTGAGTCTCCGTCGTCAACACCTGTAAATACGGCACGGTCTGATTTTTTATCAAATACTTGTACTTTATCTACCGCATCTGCATCTAAATTTTTGGTGGCTAATTTTGGATCTCCTGTAAAAAATTCTTTTCCATTAACTAATACACGCGTAATTTTTTGACCATTCACCCGAACCGTTCCATCGGCATCAACGGTTACACCTGGTAATTTTTTTAAGAGGTCTTCCACCACCGCATTGGGTTGGGTTTTAAAATTTTCGGTATTAAATTCTAGGGTATCGTTATTCATTACAACAGGCGCGCGTTTGGAATTAACAGTTACCGAACTTGCGTTCACTAAATCGGTCATTTCCAAATTACCTAATTGCAATTGTTCATTTTCTTTTAAAGAAATTGCTTTCCAAATAGGTGCAAAGCCAACATAAGAGGCAGAAATTAAATAGGCTCCTTTAGACAATCCTTTTAATTGAAATTTACCCAAAGAATCGGCCCTTGTAAAACTAATTAAAGTGGAGTCTGCAGCATTTACCAATGAAACAGTGGAATAAGCTAGTCCTTTTTTGCTTGCAGTGTCCAAAACAAGCCCCTGAATGGATGCTGCATTTTTTTGAGCTTCAGAGAAAAAAGAACAACCCAAAAAACATACAATAAGTATCAATCGATTCATTATTATGGCTTTAGGCGTTGAAAGTAGGTTAGTTTTCTCTTAACGGGTTGTTAATGATGATCGAAGACGATTAGTATCCTTTAGGCTGAATTAATATTTGTTCAATATGCAATAATTCTTCTGCACTAAATGGTAGATTTTCTAATGCAGCAATATTGTCTTTTAATTGTGTAACACTACTAGCGCCAATTAATACGGAACTTACTCTTTGGTCTTTTAATAACCATGCAATTGCCATCTGAGCCAAAGATTGATTTCTGTTTGTTGCTAGTATTTGTAGTTGCGAAATTTGATTGAGTATATCAGGCGTAATTGATGCTGCTTGTAAAGCTCCATGTTCTTTCCCTGCACGAGAATCAGCAGGTATTCCATTCAAATATTTATTGGTTAATAAACCTTGTGCCAATGGCGAAAATGCAATACATCCTACCCCATTTTTTTCTAATAAGTCTAATAAACCATCTTCAACCCATCTAACGAACATAGAATATTTTGGCTGATGAATTAAGCAAGGTGTTCCTGATGCTTTTAATAGTTCAATTGCTTTAGCCGCTTGGTCTGCAGGATAATTTGAAATACCCACATACAAGGCTTTTCCTTGTTGAACCGCAGTACTTAATGCACCCATGGTTTCTTCTAGCGGTGTATTTGGGTCGGGTCTATGCGAATAAAAAATATCTACATAATCCAAATCCATTCTTTTTAAACTTTGGTCTACACTTGCTAATAAATATTTTCTTGATCCCCAATCACCATAAGGTCCTTGCCACATGTTATATCCAGCTTTGGTAGAAATAATTAATTCGTCGCGGTGTTGGCTGAAATCTTTTTTTAAAATCTCACCAAAATTTGTTTCTGCAGAGCCTGGTGGTGGCCCATAATTATTAGCTAAATCAAAATGTGTAATGCCTGCATCAAATGCATGCCAAATAATTTGTTGGTAATTAGATTTTTCATCTACTCCTCCAAAATTATGCCATAGCCCTAAAGATATTTCTGGTAGCTGTATTCCACTGATTCCACAGCGGCGATATTGCATATTACTATATCTAGTAGTTGAAGGTTGGTATGACATTGAATTGTTTTTGTGTGTTATTAATTACACCAATAATTAGATAAAAGCATTTTAAGCTGCTATCATAACTGCAAAATACAATTAAACATCATACGAAATGTAACTTACCCAATTTGTACAGAAGTCATAGTTAAAGAACATCCTACTGCTGTATCATAGAAATACTTAATGGCGTCTCTTTCTGTTTTTAGCCCAAGCTTATAAATAAATTACATTAAAACAGGTTCATGTTTAAAATAGGCGCTTACAAATGCTAGCTCCTGTGGCAATGTCATATGATCTGTTTGCTTAATTTCTATTTTAATTTGTGCAAAGCGATTATCTTTTCTCAATAAATTTAATAACTCAACTTTAGCATAAGTTGGGCCGAAAAGCAATACATGTTTGTATTTCAGTATCTCCTCCCCTATTTTTTTGTAATAATTCGATTGCTCATGTTGTTCTTTATTATGCATTAAGCTTTCGCTTTTAAACAAACTTTCTTCTTTGATTTGATGCGAAAAACCAGAATGAATTGTTGCTGTATTAGGATTTCCAATTTGCATCAAACGTGCAGAAGCATGATCCATCCAAACACCTAGATAATGAGTACTTAACATTTTTTTGATTTTAATTATTCATCTTTTATTTCAACCAATCAATAAAATAATTGGTAGTATAAAGGTCAAACATAATAGCAAATAAAATATTACACATTTCTATTATTAACTTGCATTATTCACAGGCTTTCAAGCACCTCTCGTTTTTTTTCTTTGAGTGATTTAAAGAAAGAAGGTGTAAGTCCTGTGATTTTTTTAAACTGATGCGACAAATGCGCAATGCTACTGTAATGCATTTTCCAGGCAATTTGGGTGAGATTCAATTCGTCGTAAATAATGAGTTCTTTTACTCGTTCAATTTTGTGAATGAGTAAAAAATGCTCAATGGTTGTTCCTTCAGTTTCGGAAAATAAATTAGACAAATAAGTATAGTCGTAGTTCAGTTTTTTACTCAAATAATCAGACAGATTCGTTTTGGGCAAATCATCTGAATAATGAACCAATAATACTATTGCATTTTTAATTTGTTCTATTATAATTGCTTTTTTATCCTCCATCAACTCCAATCCAGATTGAAGTAAAGCCTGTTGTAAACTTTCTCGTTGCAAAATACTAAGTGGGTTTTTTAGCGTAACCTGACCTAAATCAATTGTTGAAAATGCTAAACCTAGTTTTGCCAACTCGTCCTTAACAAACATTTTACAACGATTGCTCACCATGTATTTGATGTAGATTTTCAAAATTGAATTGTTTTGATAAAATGACTCTACTACTTACAGCAACTGAAGCTACACCTAATAGTTGGTTGAAATACGTAAACTGAGTTTCCTATTTGCAGCGCTTTAATTATCTTCGCACGATATGCAACAAAAGCCAGTATTACATACAGTACTATCTCCTAAACTATTAGACCTATATGATATTAGTAATAGTATTGTAGTAATCATTGATGTATTTCGTGCTACTTCTACTATTGCAACTGCTTTGTATAATGGTGCAAGCCGTGTGATTCCTGTGGCCGAAGTAGACAAATGTATTGAAATTGGCAACAGAATAGGAGGCATTACAGCAGGCGAACGTGATGGCAAAGTGATTGAAGGATTAAACCATGGAAACTCACCCGCCGAATATCCACGCTCATTTATTGAAGGAAAAAGTTTGGTATTGACTACCACCAATGGCACCAAGCTTTTACATATGGCTTTAAAAAATGGCGCATCAGAAATTATTACTGGGTCATTTCCTAATTTATCGGCTGTTTGCAATCATTTATTGGCTGCTAATAAAAATGTCATTTTAGGATGTTCTGCCTGGAAAGACCGAATTAATATTGAAGATGCACTTTTTGCTGGGGCAGTTATTAGCCAAATTAAGGATGCCTTTACCATACATTGCGATAGCAGTTTGATGGCCCAAGACCTATACCAATTACACCAAAACGACCTGTATCAGTTTATTCGAAAAACAACCCACTGGCATCGTTTAGCCGCTTTTGGTTTAGAAAAAGACCTAGAATATTGTGTAACTGCCAATGGTGCAAATGTGCTCCCTATTTACCGCAATGGAGACTTAGTGATTGCCTAATCAGTTTTAAATTAAAAAATCAGTCAAATTCTTTTCATTTAGCATCGAAAAGCAACTTGCTTTCCTTTAATTTTGCAAATTGGCCTTTTCAAAACGGTAGTGAGGCAGTAATGTCCATTATTATCGGTAACCGGCTTTAGGAAATAGTTTATGGCACTACCTTATTTAGTTAAACATATTTACAATAGCGGAACGGAAGAAGTGATTCGTCGTGGCAAAAAAATTCACGCATTAGGTAATGTTGAGTTACTAGAATACGACGATTTAATGGCCACGGTTGTCTTTCGAGTAAAGGATGATGGCTATGCTACTTTTTACAAAGTGCATATTACACAATTCAAAGATCCAAAAACACTATCGCTGCGTTGTAGCTGTCCGTATAATTTATCTGAAATCTGCCGCCATAAAGCTGGTGCCTTGTTTCATTTGCAAGACTTACTCGATAAAAATTTATTAGGCGATAAAGAAACCGTTTACGACCAAAAACATACGGTTGTAAAAATGAAACAACTAGACTTGAAGTTGATTCGTTTGCTCACTAAAAAAGAAAATTTCGAAGCTGCAGAGAATTTTCTACGAAACAGTCGCGCCACCATTTTAGAAGCAAAAGAAGAAAGAGTATTGGCCGAAATTGAATACGAAGATTTTGTTCACAAAGTATTGATTCAAAAAAACGAAGAAAGAAATTTTGATACGAGTTGTGCCTGCAATAGTGATAGTGAACATCCGCTATGTATGCATAAGAGTATTGTGTTGCTTCAATTATTACAAAATTATGGTGCTAATTATTTTGATAGCATTCGCAATTGGGATAAAGAAAAAAATAAACTCTTGGCATTATATGGTTATTCACTAACCGATGACTTAAAAAATAAATTTGAATTTACTTATACCGATAACAAACCTTTTTTACGCGTACTAGATACTTCAATAAAAAGAGTTGCCCTAAATTCAAATGGCGAATTGCGTCCTAAGCCAGCAGAAGCAAATTTGAGTCAAGAATTAAATGACTTTGTTCCTGAACAAAAAACGATACAAAAACTTGCTGTGGTTATTACTACTAATGACCAATACTATCCTTATATATCATTAGAATTGGTTCAAGGAGAAGCAAATGAAGAACAAACTAAATATATTTCAAAAACAACTAAACTAGATCTTACAAAATTCATTCATACCGAAATTTTTAGTGAAGACGATAAAATGCTATTACAACAACTGCGCAAACTAATGCCAGGTGAAGTGAATAGGTATTTAAATAGAAACTCACCATTTAGTGGTATTTGGGAGAATATCATTCAACAGCATAACAATGAATTACCCGAGGAAACCAGGCATTTAATTAATGAATACCTACATCCTAAATTCAAAAAGCTGTTCGAAGAATTAATGGAATCTCCATTTGTATTTTACTTGCAGCCGCGAAAAACATTTACAACGGCCAATTTATTACCTGCCGAATTAAGTGTGCAGTTTATTAGCCCAGAGTTTGAAGTAAGTTATGCGAATGGCAAATACATAGTTGATTGTAGAATAAAACTTCCTTTGGCAGATTTAAATATTGCTGAGAACGAAAGTGAATCCTCTTTAATATTCCAATACCATAACCAATTCTATACCTGGAAGCGTCCCGAAGATATTATGCAGGTAGAGAAATTCTTGCCATCCGGAAAAATTGAAATTGCAGCCGAAGACTGGAGTCGTCAACTATTGCAATTTGTAATGCCTTTGTCTAAAGAATACCAAGTGCATTTTAGCAATGTAAAAAAAGAAGAAATTAAAGACCTTCAACCAGAATGGAAAATTCAGTTGAAAGAAAAAGGCGATTACTTATTATTCCAACCCATTTTTATTTACAAAGGTTACGAAGTTCGATCTACAGATAAAGAGAAAATTGTTTTACCAGCCGAAGATCGATTATTGATTATTCATAGAAATATAGACGCAGAAAAAGCGCTGATGCAAAAAATCGAATCATTGCATTCGCAATTTGTGCACCCAACAGATTCTTCTGCTCTAGCATTAAAAGGAGCAGATGTACTAAAAAACAATTGGTTCTTTTTATTTATTGATGCTGCCAAAGACATGAACCTTCCAGTACATGGTTTTGAAGCGCTCAAGAATTTTAGATTCAATACCGCAAAACCAGCCACACAAATATTTATTAGTAGTAATACCGATTGGTTTGATGCTAAGGTTCAAATTAATTTTGGAGAACAAAGGGTAACAGTAGAAGATGTTAAAAAAGCGCTTGCCAACAAACAACAGTTTGTACAACTAGGCGATGGCACGCTTGGTATTTTACCAGAAGAATGGATTAAAAAATATTCTTTATTATTTAGGGTAGGTGATGGCAAGCAAGGCAATATGAAGCTGAGCAAATACCATTTTAGTGTGATTGAAGAATTGTATTTACAGCGCGATGAACAAGAATTGTTTTTTCAATTAGAAGAGAAATACGAAAGACTGAAAGAAAATCATAGCATCAAACCAATTGAAGCGCCTGCACATTTACAAGCCATTTTAAGGCCCTATCAAGAGAGTGGTTTTCAATGGCTCAATTACTTACGCGAAGTGCAATGGGGCGGTATTTTAGCAGATGATATGGGATTGGGTAAAACTATTCAAGCACTTAGCTTCTTGCACCATTTAAAAGCCGATACTGGTAGTTTAAAAGCTATGGTCGTTTGCCCTACAACACTAATGTTTAACTGGCAGAATGAAATAAAAAAATTCACACCAAACCTTACTTATTATATGCACCATGGTGGTGCACGTTCTAGAGGAAATTTATCGGATGATAAAATTGATGTAATTATTACTACCTATGGAACGCTAAGAAGTGATATCAAACAATTTGTGGAAGTTTCTTTCGATTATGTAATTCTCGATGAAAGTCAGGCAATTAAAAATCCATCTAGTAAAGTCACCAAAGCTGCAGGACTGCTAAAGTCTAAAAATCGTTTGTGCTTAAGTGGTACGCCGCTACAGAATAACACATTCGATATTTTTGCCCAAATGAATTTCTTGAACCCAGGCATGTTGGGCAGTGTAGAATTTTTTAAACACGAATTCTCTATGCCTATTGATAAGTTTGGAGAAAAAGAACAGAAAGACCATTTAAGAAAATTATTATATCCATTTATATTACGCAGAACGAAAGAACAGGTAGCAAAAGACTTACCAGAAAAACAAGAAATGGTATTGTTCTGCGAAATGGGCGACGAGCAACGCAAAATTTACGACGCTTATCGTAACGATTACCGCGATAAAATTTTAGGCGTTGTTGAAAACCAAGGTATCCAAAAATCGCAATTGACCATTTTGCAAGGCTTAATGAAACTGCGTCAAATATGTGATAGTCCGGCTATTGTAAAAGAGCAGGAACGCTTTCCTAATGTGTCTGTGAAATTAGAAGAGATTGGCAGAGAAATTACCGAAAATATTAGCAACCATAAAGCGCTGATATTCTCACAATTTTTAGGAATGCTCTCGCTCATTAAAGACAAAATGCGAGAATTAGAAGTTGACTTTGAATATTTCGACGGCAGTAGTACCATCAATGAAAGAGAAGCCGCTATACAACGTTTTCAAAACGACGATTCATGTAGGGTATTTTTAATTTCATTAAAAGCCGGTGGTGTGGGACTGAATTTAACCGCAGCCGACTATGTGTATATTGTTGACCCATGGTGGAATCCTGCAGTAGAACAACAAGCTATTGATAGAACACATCGTATTGGTCAAACAAAAAATATTTTCGCTTACAGAATGATTTGTACCGATACAGTAGAAGATAAAATATTAAAACTACAAGAGCGCAAACGCAACCTAGCCAAAGATCTAATTACAGACGACGAAGGATTTGTAAAAACACTCACTAAAGAAGATGTGGAGTATCTATTTAGCTAAACTATAACTAGTCCTACCTAAAAAAACGCTTCAAAAATTGAAACGTTTTTTTAGGTATTTATTTTTTCATTTCTGCTGCAGCAATTAAAGCGGTAGGATCTTTTTTAAAGGTTGCTTTACATTCAGTAGAACAAAATCCTAGAACTTTTCCGTTATAATGTGCTGTGTCTCCAATACCAGCTGTAACTGGCATTCCACAAGCTGGATCTTTTGTGTTATTTACTATTGCAATGTTGTAAGTTTTTGTGGAGTCTACAGACTTGTCTTCGACGGTTACTGTTTTAGTACTAGTAACAGTATCACATGAACTAGTTAATAATGTAACCAATAAAACTAATGCAATAAAAAAACGCATACAATTTAAGTTTGAAGTTGAACAAATAAGCTATTTATTAAAGTTAATGAATCTGCAGAATTAATTGACTTGCTTTTTCCGCTGTTTGACTTTAAAAAACAATATCAACCCAACTGTAACTAAAGCAATTTGAGCTGCTGCCCAAAACATGGTGCTAAAGTCTTTCACGCCTTTTCCTAAAGGCGTTAAAAATTCATGCTTGTGTAAAAAAGCAAAACTATAGCCTTCTAACATGTCTAAGTCATTAATTTTAACCGACAACTTACCTGAGGCTGTTTCTACATAATAGCGTTCGTTTAAATTTTTTCCATATCCTACTTTGGTAACTGGTAAAAGTTTATTTACAAACCCATATTCCCCTGCAAATTTGGTTACTACTTCGGTTTTTGAAATATCGGTTTCTTTATTCCCACTAAATTGATTGGCTAGATAATGTGCATATATGGTTTCGCCTTGATTAAGAATGGCTAAGTCTGGCAGGTGCAAGTATGAAGCAGCAGGCACAGGCATGACCATTTTTTTCATCATATCTTTTGCAATAGGTTTACTATTGTTGCCATGTAAGGAAACAGTATTCACTTGATAGAAATTCCCTTTATCCATATGCACTAAGCTAATATTACTAATAGGTAATTTAAGTGCCGTTTGAATTCCCTTTAAATCGATAATTGTACTAGCTGTTTTAAACCAATGCTGGTTGAAATAATCAGCACTAGTATCTTTCTTAAATTTTGACGCTACATGATAACCTCCACTTATTACAAAAGCAAGTGTAAAAAAAGCAATGCAAACAGAGGTGATTCTATGCGCTTTTCTAGCTTTTACTACTGTATTTCCATTGGCTTTTTTAGATGATGTTTTAAAGAAAATAATCAGTCCAAAAATAACAGTCATTAATGCTAAAATATTTAATACTATTTCAACAATTAGTTTTCCTTTACCTAAAAATTCTAACCATCCCCAAGTATGTATTAATGCAAACAATTGATTAAAAATAGCACGTTGGTTATCCATTGCCAACGCAAATCGATCTTGTGTTGTTTCAACATAAATGCGAATACCGTCTTTTCTTTCAAAAGCCACATCCCAAACAGGTAGTATTTTATTGACCGATTTATATTCGTCATTAAAACTAGTTACTAATTTTGCATCTGAAACTTTTGACCCAATTGAATTTTTTAATACACAAACGGCGGCGGCATCACAACAGTCTTGTATTGCTGCTACTCCGGCAATAGCACTGTCTTTTTTTCCGGATCGATTTGTTTGTCCTTCTAAAAATTGTTTGCCTAAATATTGCGCATAGATCCAATCTCCTTTTCGTAAAATTTTGCCTGTTTTTACGCTCAAGTAAATTGGTTGAATATTTCTACCAATTTGCACCTGATAAAACCAATTTGTATCAATATGAATAAATCTAAAATTGGTGAAAGAATCAATCTTATTATTTTGTAAAGCCTCGGATAAACTCAGTTTTATTTGATTTGTATCAATTGCTATTTTTTGTAAAACCTGCGTAGCCATCTTTGGTCGAAAGCTAGTCATGATAGGATGCATAAATCCACTAGCTGCCCATAACATAACAGGGATGGCAATAATGATGGATATTTTTCGATGCCATTTATAAATTTGCTTCATATTTAATTTGATAGGATGATAATTTATTTTCCAAATTTATAAGAGAGGCCAATGGTTAATTCTCTTGGATCACCCATATTATAAGTTTTATTATTTACACCAATTGCAGTTGCAGGAGCTGATGTTGCATATACTGCATAATAAGCATTCAATGCATTTAACGCATTTATCCAAACTTCTGCTTTTTTAATTTTATAAGCAATTCTAATATTGGCAATATCAAACCCATTGTAAGTAAAATTATTAAGGTCATCCATAAAGTATTTGTTTTGGTGTTGCCATTCTGCACCAATGCTAAATCCTTTCAAGAATATCGGTTTATACGATATCTCTGCATTTGCTATAAAATGTGGCGCGCCATTAATTTCTTTTCCATTATAATTAACCCCCTTAACAATATTATTAATATAAGTATGTTTTGCATTTGTTCCACTAAACCTAAAATGCCATTGTGTATTTGGCTGATAGTTGATGCCATATTCAATACCTCTGTGTTCAGTTTCACCTGCATTTTGATTTTGGGTAGTTCCATCAGGCAATTTCACAGAAATAATTTCATTTGTACCACGTAAATTATACAAACTCCAATCGGCATATAACTTATTACCACTAATTGCTAGCCAACCTCCAAATTCATAATTTTTAAATGTTTGTGGCGCCAAATAAGGCACAATACTACTACTGAATAATTCTGTGATTTGAGGAGGTACATATCCCTCGCTATAATTTCCATAGAAGCCAATCCCTTTAATATTATAGGTAAACCCAAGCTTTGGTGTAACCCTATTATAATTAGTTACAGAACTTGGTGCACCAGTTTGTAATAAGTTACTATAATCGTATTTGAATGCATCATAACGCAAAGCAGCAACTATTTTAAAACCAATGAAAGGGTAAAGTTCATAATTAATATAGGTAGCCAAATTGCTAATATTGGTTGTATAGTTACTCAATAAAGAATCTGGTGTTTTTTGTGTGTAACTAACATACTTATTTAAGGCAAGATCTTTAGTGATGGAAATGAATTTTGCATAGTAAGACTGCGGACTAAAATCTATACTTGCGCCTACTACTAATTTACTTTTAAGCCAAGCAAATTTTTGAACATGTTGGGCTATTAGTGAATTTGTTTTAAAGGAATTATCGTTAATCTGCCCTTTAAATACCGTTGCAATACTGGTGCTTCCAATAGAATAAGAAGGATTTTGTTTAACAGAATTATCCCTCAATAAAAATGAAATACTTGTTGCGCTATTACTATTCCATTGTTGCGACAAAATAGATTTGTAACGCAAAGCGTAAACAGATCGAAATGTAAAAGATTGTAAAGAGCTAAAGTTTTTTTGAAAATATTTTGTACTATCTAATGCACCTGTCATGTCACTATAATAATCTATATAAGCCAAGGTATTGGTCCAAGTTAAGTGGTCATTTGCTTTGTAATCGGATCTTAAAGAAATAGATGTTTTATTAAAATCAGTATGCTCAACAGGGCCCTCTTTTCTTATTGCATAATAGCCTGTTGCTAGTAGTCCCCATTTGCCAATTGTACTACCAATTTGACCATCTACTCTTTTGTATCCTGTATTATTAAATTGCGTACTAATATTGCCTCCAGTATACGCAGGAGCAGCTTGTGTGATTATGTTTACAGCACCAGCAATGGCTTCTCCACCATACAATGCAGATGATGGTCCTTTTATGACTTCTATACTTTTTGCAGCAGGCAAATTCATTTCTAATAAGGCATTATGGTTATAAACGCCTGTAGTTCTAATAGGCATTCCATCTTCCATATACAAGAATAAACTTTTGGTAGTCATCGGTTGACGAATACTCATTTCGTGTTGTTCATTGCCAAGATTCACCATATAAACCCCGCTCACTTTATTTAATACTGCATCAATTCTTTGTGCTTTTGCTTCGTCGATTGTTTGCTTGTTAATAATTGATATGGCAATTGGTGCTTCAGTTCTTTTTTCATTGGTTCTATTAGCAGTAACCACCACTTGGTCTAATATTTTTTGCGAAGGAGAAAGTGATATGGCTAAATTTTTATTTGAGATTTCAATTGTTTTAGAATCGTATCCCACTGCATTGATGGTAATACTTCTACCAGTTGCTTGAAAAATAAAACTGCCATTTTCTTTGCTAATAGTTTTATTTGATACTGCTGAAACAACAGCACCTTGTATAGGTTCTTTAGTTATGGCATCAAATACTTTTCCTGAAATGAAACTATTTAACTGCGAATGTCCAATGGCACTCAACATAAATAAACAAATTACGAAGACTACTTTTTTCATATATATGAATTAAACGCTAAATAGTTTTGATGAAATGAGCGTTGAAATATTATAAAATATTGGTTAATGAATTATTAGCCGTTAAAAAAGACTGATTTGTTAAATGATTTTTTATAAATAAGACAACACAAAAGTTGATAGAAAATAGTGGCTCAACTTCCTAGTCTTGGCTTAATGAATATTAATAAAATCAATGTTTAAAATACATATCTAATTTTTAGCTTACAAAAGTTGTAAAAACATCAATTATTTATTATACCAAGGTCTTTGTATTTTTTTTCAAATTGATAACTCAAAAATGACCACTAAATAATACAGTCGTTTTTTGCTTTTATAAGCAAAAAATCTTTGTTTTATTTATCAAAACACTTAAATAAGCAGAAATTTTATACTACTTGATACCTAAGCAGCCCATGGCGGATGAAAAATTACAGTAGGAATGGATGGTAATTTTTGAACTTGGTATTTGTTAAAATGAATAGGAGATGATAACCGAAAAAATTGAATACTTGCAAAAAATGATTTAGACGAAAGAACTTCGTTCTTAGCATTTCTTGATTTTTCTGGTGCTTGTTGGTCATTTTTTGAAGCTTTTTGTAATTGCTTCATCATTTGACACTTTCCATTACAATGCATTTGTGGTTTTGCCTTATTCTCGCAGTTTTTTGCAAATGCAGCAGTATTTACATAATAACGCGCCACAATTGAGGCCTGATTAAAGGTCTGCGCTATAAAAGCCACTAATATTAATAAGGTTAAAATTGGTTTCAAGCGTTGAAATTCAGCTGTTTTGCAAATATAACATAAACGTAAATAAACCCTTTATGAGCAGGCGCATATATTTACAATTCAATACTCTTGCCTATATCAGCTATCCGTTCACCGATTTTTAAACACCCTTTTCCAACTATCCTGTTAGCTTGCCGTTGGTTAACAATATTAAAAACCCATTCAATAAGCAAACTAGCTTTGTTTATAATAACCTAGACTATGCGTAATTTATATATTCTCGTTCTACTCAGCTTTGTTTCCATTTCTGCAATGGCGCAAAATTCAGGATCAGTTAAAGGTATTTTAATTGATTCTTTAAGCAAACAGTCATTAAAAGATGCCACTGTTACTGTCATTGATGCCAAAGACTCTACTTTAGAGGTATTTGGCCTAGCAAAAACAGACGGAAGCTTTGATTTAAAAAATCTACCATTCACAGATTTGATCATTCAAGTGAGTTTTCAGAGTTATACCTCTTACAGTAAAAAGATTAGCCCTAGTAAATCAAAACCCGACATTAACCTAGGAACCATTTTTTTGGTGCAAAGTGCCAATGATTTAGGTAATGTAACAGTCACACAATCCCCAATTAGAATTAAAGGAGATACTACTGAGTTTAATGCGTCAAGCTTTAAAACCAAACCAAATGCGGTTGCAGAAGACTTGTTAAAAAAACTACCTGGTTTAGAAGTAGGTACAGATGGTAGCATCAAAGCACAAGGAGAAACCGTGCAAAGGGTTTTGGTTGATGGAAAACGTTTTTTTGGAGATGATCCAAAATTGGCAACCAAAAACATTCCTCCAGATATCATTGACAAAATTCAAGTATACGATGCGATGAGTGACCAAAGTTCCTTCACCGGCTTTGATGATGGTAACAGGGTAAAAACAATTAATATCACCACAAGAAAAGATAAGCGTAAAGGATATTTTGGAAAAGCAGTAGTTGGCGGTGGTAGCACTGGTGATGAAGGAGTAAATGACAATAGTTTGAACCTAAGCAAATATGATGGAGACAAACAAATTACTTTAATTGGCCAAGGCAATAATGTAAATAAACAAAATTTCACAGGTGGTCAAGGCGGCGGCGGTGGTTCAACTGGTGGCCGTGGAGGTGCTGGTGGCGGATCTGGTATGGTAAATACTTGGGCAGCTGGTTTGAATTACCGAAATAACTGGGGCACAAAAACCCAAGCATATGGTAGTTATTTTTATAACGACCAAAAAACCTACACCGATCAAAATAGTCACACACAAACGCTTGTAAACGGCAATGCAGATTCATCGAATTTGAGTAATAACGTTTCTTCTGCTGTTAGACATAGTGCAAACAATCGTATCAATTTTAATATTGAATCTCAGTTTGATTCTAGTAATTCAATGATTCTTAGACCGAATATTAGTTTTACGCATTCCGATAATGAATCAGACCAAACCACCGCATCAACAAAAGGAAAATTGAATTTAAATAATTCAGTTGCAAAAACCACTTCATTAAGCGATGGTTACAATGGAACTATGGACGCAACTTTCAGACACCGTTTTGCTAAAAAAGGCAGAACCTATTCACTTGGAGTAGTTTTTGGTGGAAGTAATAGTGATGGAAGCGGAACAAATAAATCTATCAACCAATATTTTACACAAAACAGGGTAGATACCATTAACCAAATTAATACCAGTAATAACGATGCAAGAAACATCAATACTACTGTTTCATATACTGAGCCTATTGGTAAAAATCAATTGTTAGAATTTGCCTATAACCACTCCTATAGTATAACTACAAATGGTAAACAAACATTAGGTTATAATAAATTAACTAGTAAATACGATTTAGCTGTTGCTAATTTGAGCAATACGTTCGAGAATACTTATAATTCAGATAGAGGAACAATCAGTTACCGTATTCAACAAAAGCAACTAAGCTTTAGTGTTGGTTCTGGCATACAATTTGGTGATTTAAATAGCTTAAATAAAACCAAAGACAGTGCTATTAATCAGCATTATGTAAATATGTTTCCTACAGCTACTTTCCGTTATGAGTTTACCAAATCTAAAAGTTTGCGTGTAAACTATATGGGACGTACTTCTCAGCCAAGTGCTACACAGTTACAACCCATTTCAGACAATAGCAATCCGCTAAATATTACAATGGGTAATCCTGCATTGAAGCAACAAATGGCACACTCAATGAGATTACTTTATTCATCATTTGATGTGTTTACACAAAGAAACTTTTTTGCTACAATCAATGCAAGTGTTACACAAAACGATATTCAAAACTCTGTAACAGTACTTGCTAATGGTGCACAGATTACGCAACCTGTTAACTTGAATGGTACCTATAGTCTTTCGAGTTATTTTAACTATGGATTTCCTATTCGCAACCCTAAAAGCAATATGAATTTCACTGCAAATATCTCGCACAATGAAAGTCAAAATTTAATCAATGCACAGAGCAATTTCACGAAAAACTCTGTATTAGGCGGTAGGGTTTCTTGGACCACCAATTTGAAAGACAATTTCGATATGAACTTCTCTTCGAATTCTTCTTTTACTTATGCTAGATATTCTTTGCAACCGCAACAAAATGCCGATTATTTTACCCAAAATTTAAGAGCTGAAGCAACCTATTATACTAAGAGCGGTTGGGTAGCATCATCGGATTTTGATTATATCATCAATACAGGTCAAAGTGCAGGTTATAATACTGCAATCCCTTTATGGAATGCTAGTTTCTCAAGACAAATGGGCAAAAAGAAAGAAGCAGAATTAAAGTTCTATGTATTTGATTTACTAAATCAAAATGTGAGCATTAGTAGAACAGTTTCTGGTAATAGCATTCAAGACGTTCAAACCAAAGTGCTTAAAAGATACTTCATGATTAGTTTCACTTATAACCTACGCAGGTTTGGTGATACAGGTGGAAGAAGAGGTGATAACAGATCTAGGGGTGGCATGGATATGATGAGAGGCGGCGGTTACGACAGAGGTAGCGGCGGTGGTGGATTTGACCGTGGCGGTGGTGGCGGTGGTGGCTTCAGCAGAGGCGGCGGTGGAATGGATTAAGATACATAACAGCTACAAATATTTAGAATAGCCGCCCTTTTTAAGTGCGGCTATTCTTTTTTTGACCATTACAAAAGATTTCAAGGCTTATTTAACAAAAAAATTACGGGTTATTCTATCAAACTTATTTACTTTTGAACCCTCAAAGACAAAACCTATTCGCATTGAAGCAGTTGACAAACCATATACCACACTTACATTTGACTGCACTTTCAACAGTGTTTTCAATGGTATCTGCCTTCAATAGTTCACCGAGACCCCGACGCGGTTTCTGATAGGACGAGCAATTGGCACTTGCCCCTATCAGTGGAAAATCCCCAATGACCCATTCTACACGATACGTGTTTTCTGTTTACACTCATAATTTTTACTAGTTGGAAAATAAGGAAATCATTGTCAGGGTAGCCACTTACCTTGATACACATTTTGCACAACGCATCACCGATGAAATGGAATCATCGGCCAAAGCTAGAGGCACAGGCATTGCTAAAAGGTCTCCAGAATATGTTGCTGCAAAAATTTTAGATGGCAAAGCCGTGATTGCCGTTACTCGTTTGGGACAATGGGTAGGATTCTGCTATATTGAAGCTTGGGGCCATGGAAAATTTGTGGCTAATAGTGGCTTAATTGTGTCGCCCCCTTATAGAAAAACTGGTGTAGCAAAAACCATCAAGCGTAAAATATTCAATCTTTCGCGTGAAATGTATCCTGCGTCTAAAATATTCGGGCTTACAACAGGATTGGCTGTAATGAAAATCAATAGCGACCTAGGTTACGAACCGGTAACATATAGTGAATTAACAGACGACGAAGAGTTTTGGGCAGGTTGTAAAAGCTGTGTGAACTACGATATTTTAATGAGTAAGGATAGAAAGAACTGTATGTGTACTGCTATGTTGTATGACCCAGCAGATCATTTTAAGCCCGAAGAAACAGCACAAGAATTCAAACAAAAATCAAAATTGTACGAACGTTTTATGAAAATAAAACAGAGTCGTTTGATGGGGATTTTTAGAAAAAAAGAAACAACAAATACTGGTGGCGGTGCTACTAAACCAACATCTTTTTTCAACCAATTTTTTAATTTATAATTCTACTATATGAGCGAGGTTAAGAAAGTTGTACTAGGTTTTAGTGGCGGATTAGACACCACTTTTTGTGTGAAATATTTAAGTGAAGACAAAGGCTACGAAGTACATAGTATTATTGTAAACACAGGTGGATTTACAGACGAAGAATTGTTGCAAATTGAACAACATGCTTATGCATTAGGTGTAAAAACACATACCACCGTAAACGCAGTAAAGTCTTACTACGACAGCATTATAAAATATTTGATTTATGGAAATGTATTAAAAAATAATACCTATCCATTAAGCGTAAGTGCCGAGCGATTGAGCCAAGCTTTACATATTGCAGAACACGCAAAAAAATTAAATGCAGATGCAGTTGCACACGGCAGTACTGGTGCGGGAAACGACCAAGTAAGATTCGATATGATTTTTCATATTTTAATTGCGGGTGTAGAAATCATTACCCCTATTCGTGACTTAAAATTGAGCAGAGAAGATGAAATTGCTTACCTAAAGGGCAAGGGCGTAAACATGAATTTCGAGAAATCAATGTACTCGATTAACAAAGGCCTCTGGGGTACCAGTGTTGGCGGAAAAGAAACTTTGAATTCAAAAGGAATTTTACCAGAATCTGCTTGGCCAACACAAGTAACGGCTACAGATAGCAAAGAAGTAAAACTGCATTTTGAAAAAGGAGAATTAACTGGTGTAGATGATCAAACATTCGACCATCCAACAAAAGCCATTCAATATTTACAAACCATTGCAGGTGCCTATGGTTTGGGAAGAGATATACATGTGGGCGATACCATTATTGGCATTAAAGGCCGCGTTGGTTTTGAAGCTGCTGCGCCAATGGTTATTTTGAAAGCACACCATGCACTTGAAAAACATATTTTAACCAAATGGCAGTTGGGTTGGAAAGACCAATTGAGTCAATTCTATGGCAACTGGTTACACGAAGGTCAAATTTTAGATCCTGTAATGCGTGATATAGAAGCCTATTTAACCAATAGCCAGCAAAATGTAACTGGCGATGTATTTGTACAAATGCTACCTTACCGCTTTCATATTATTGGTATTGAATCTGCTTTCGATTTAATGAATAGCAAATTTGGTAAATATGGTGAAATGAATACGGGCTTTACCGGAGAAGATGTTCGCGGATTTAGTAAAATATTTGGCAATCAAACCTCTATCTGGCATAAAGTGAATCAAAGCTCATAAATTACCCTTGCTAATAAATTGGCAAGGAAAACTATTTTACAATGGACAAAGCAACCAACCATACAAACACCCAAGCAATTATTAACGTAGGTATTGTTGGCGGCGCTGGTTATACAGGTGGCGAATTAATTCGATTACTCATAAACCATCCGCAAGTAAAAATTCAATTCATCCATAGCAAAAGCAATGCAGGTGAGCCTGTTTACAAAGTACATAACGATCTTTTAGGTGATACAGATTTGATTTTTGCTTCTGAACTGAGTACTGATATTGACGTATTGTTTTTATGTGTAGGACATGGCGATGCTAATAAATTTTTACAGGCAAACATAATTCCCAATCATATTAAAATTATTGATCTTTCGCAAGATTTTAGACTGCTGCCAAATGCTGGCGCTATTGCAGGTAAAGAATTTATTTACGGATTACCTGAACTAAATAAAACTGCTATTCAATCTGCCAATAATATTGCTAACCCAGGATGTTTTGCAACAGCCATACAGTTAGGATTATTGCCACTTGCAAAAACGGGTAACCTTAATGAAGTTTATACAACAGGTATTACTGGTTCAACAGGTGCTGGTCAAGGTTTGAGTAGCACTTCGCATTTTAGTTGGAGGGCCAATAATATTTCGGCTTACAAAACTTTACAACACCAACACTTACACGAAATAAGACAATCCTTGCACCAAGTTTCTGGGCAAAGTTTACAAACAGACGAGTTAATAAATTTTGTTCCTTGGCGTGGAGATTTCACAAGAGGCATTTATGTTACAAGCTTAACAAAATCAAGGCTCTCATTTGATGCGGTAATTGATTTATTCCAGTCGTTTTATGCCGATGCTGCATTTACGCATGTTAGTGAAACCATGATCGATTTAAAGCAAGTAGTGAATACCAACAAATGCTTGATTCATATAGAAAAACAAGGCAATAAAATTGCCATTCATTCTGCTATTGACAATTTATTAAAAGGTGCTTCAGGGCAAGCAGTTCAAAATATGAATTTACTATTTGGATTCAACGAGTATACTGGATTGCGACTAAAGGCAAACTATTTTTAGCGTTATAAATGCAAGGTGGTTTGCCTAAAATAAATTGCAATTGAATTTAATGAACTCAAAAATATTACCATGAAACTATTTGACGTATACCCTATTAATAATATAACGATTAACAAAGCTTCTGGCGCTTATGTTTGGGACGATAAAGGACAAGAATACCTAGACCTCTACGGCGGTCATGCCGTTATTTCTATTGGTCATACCCATCCACATTATGTAAAAAGAGTTACCGACCAACTAAATAAACTAGGTTTTTATTCGAACTCTATTCACATTCCTATTCAAGAAGAATTAGCTGCAAAACTCGGCGATATTAGTGGCAAAGAAAATTACCAATTATTTCTTTGTAACAGTGGTGCCGAAGCCAACGAGAATGCATTAAAAGCTGCTTCGTTTTACAATGGTCGTAAAAAAATTGTTGCATTTACAAAGGCCTTTCACGGTAGAACTTCTTTAGCAGTTGCCGTTACAGACAATCCAAATATTGTTGCGCCTGTTAATCAAACCGATAATGTTGTTTTTTTGCCTTTCAATAACACCATTGCATTAGAAGCCTATTTTGAAAACTATGGTAATGAAGTGAGTTCTGTAATCATTGAAGGCATTCAAGGTGTTGGCGGAATTAATATTGCAACGGATGAATTTTTACAAGCCATTCGTAGATTATGCGACCAATACAATGCAGTATTTATTGCAGATAGTGTACAATGCGGATATGGCAGAACCGGTAAATTTTATGCACACGACCATAGTGGTGTAGCTGCTGATATTTACTCCATGGCAAAAGGCATGGGTAATGGATTTCCTGTTGCAGGAATTTCTATCTCTCCAAAAATTCAAGCAAAGCATTATATGTTGGGTACCACTTTTGGTGGCAAC